>Ga0180438_10002600_pt1 | contig 29006 bp, 14 predicted proteins | sample SS_ome_12_FD_132455 | JGI IMG/M metagenome (GOLD analysis project Ga0180438, IMG submission 132455) | Hypersaline lake sediment archaeal communities from the Salton Sea, California, USA - SS_3_D_2 metaG | ecosystem: Environmental > Aquatic > Non-marine Saline and Alkaline > Hypersaline >...
GCATGGGTTTTGTTTTGGTCATTTGTATTTTGGTCATTTGGATTTGTTTCGTATTTCGATATTCGGATTTCGAATTTTAATTTTCTGCCATTTTCTGGCAAGATTTTACTTAGAAGGTACTAAAGTTGTGGCCCGCCGCAGGCGCGATGTCTCTTTAGAGCTAAAAGATATAAGACGCTCGGGCCTATATTGCCACTTAAACTTTAGGCAATTTAGGCACTTTTATTATTTTCTTGTAAGATTTCACTGAATCGTAATTAAATTTAAACCAAAATTTTTTTTTGTGAGATATTCAACGTGAAAGTTCTATTTAATTATTATGAGGCGTATAAAAAAAAAATTTTTTCTTCTGGCAGTTATTTGCTTTTCTTGCACTGCAGGATTGTTTTCGGATTCCATAAAAGTCCTCTATCCCAATGGCGGGGAGATCCTGAAAACCAACACCATGGTCCGAATCAAGTGGTCTTCATCAAAACCCAAAGGAAAAGTTATTCTTATTCTCTATAAAAAAGGCATTAAACATTCTGTTATTTCAAAAAAGACTGATAACAACGGCCTTTTTTTGTGGAAAATCCCTCAAAAGGTACCGGAAGGCAATGATTATCGGGTCCGGATCCGTTTATTGGACAATCTTTCAGTTAATGATTTTTCCGACCGTGACTTTACCATAAAAAAAAGTACTTGAACTCTGGTGGAATTTTAGAATTCAGGTTAAGGTTGAGGGTAAGAGGTAGAGGAAAATTCCGTACGAATTCAATTTTCTCTTGCAATGTATCTATTCTTATGGTATACGTATACAAAGACCGCAAGCAGAGGTAAAATTATCATGAGATTAATAGGAAAACTTGAAGATGAAGATCAAGCACGTACCTTCAGCGATTACCTGACCCAACTGAATATAGAGAATCAAATTGCCATTGAATCCGATGGCACCTGTGAGATATGGGTCATCTCAGAAGATGATGTAAAAAACGCCGAGCAATTATTATCCAAATTCCTGGAAAAGCCTGATGGCGATGAGTATAAAGATGTCTCAAAGAAGGCGAAAAAGATACGAAAACAGACTCGGAAAGAAGAAAAACAACAGCCCGCCCATGTGGATGTTCGCACCAAAATTTTTTCCAAGGGGGGCACCGCCACCCAGATCGGCAGTGTGACTCTTTTTCTTATTATCATTTCAGTGACAGTCAGTCTTCTTTCCGGGTTAGGGCAAAATTTCGATTTTTTACGGAAATTCTTTATTACAAACATCGTCAAAGAGGGTGGTTATATTTCCTGGTATCCAGGCCTCCGGGAGATTGGGGAGGGGCAGTTCTGGCGGCTTCTATCTCCCATTTTTATCCATTTTGGTATTGTGCACCTGCTCTTTAATATGCTGTGGCTGAAGGACCTGGGCAGCATGATAGAAAACCGGAAGGGCAGTTGGTTTCTGGGAATATTTATCGTAATAGTGGCAAGCATCAGTAACCTGGCCCAGTATCTGATATCAGGCCCTGCCTTCGGCGGTATGTCGGGTGTGGTGTATGCTTTACTGGGCTATATCTGGATGAAAGGCAAATACGATCCCAACTCCAATCTCTCCCTACACAAGATAACCGTCTATATGATGATCGGTTGGTTTTTCCTCTGTTTTACCGGCCTGATGGGCGATATTGCCAACGCAGCCCATACAGCCGGCCTGGTGATTGGCATGATATGGGGATTCCTCTCCTCTCCGGCTCGCAAAAAATCCATCTAACGATAATAATTTTCTGTATATTTACAATTCTTCTATTCTTCTAAACATTAAAAAACCAACTCACCTGGAAATACGTAATAATATTCTTGTAAACGTGTAAACGTGTAAACGTATAAACGTATAAAAATACATCTACAATAGGAGGAATAATGAAAAAATTCAACCCGGTTTTTATCCTGATGACGGTGACGGTGATTATTCTAACGTCAGGATTAATCAATTGCAGCAAAACCAAAGTCAATGAATCTGAAACCGAAACAAGGAAAATAGAAACCAAAACAGTTCGACACTATTCCATTGAACAGTTTATGGATACGGTTTCCATCGGTGGAAGCTCTTTTTCCCATGATGAAGGCGCTATCCTATTTAGAAGCAATAAGTCCGGTATTTACAATGCCTATGCGATTCCTGTTACCGGTGGTGAAGCCAAACAGTTAACGTTTTCAAAAAACGAAACGGTCTTCGGTCCCTCATACTTTCCAAAAGATAATCGGTTCTTGTTTGGCAGCGACAAAGGGGGTAACGAGATCACTCATATCTTTTTAAGGGATGAAGATGGGACGGAAAAGGACCTGTCCCCAGGACCAAAAGCAAAATCAATATTTTACGGGTGGAGTTATGATCAGAAGAGTTTCTTTTTTACTTCCAATAAGAGAGACCCGAAATTCATGGACCTCTATGAGATGGATATCGAAACCTTTACCCCTAAATTGATCTACGAAAATAATAAAGGATTTTCTGTCAGGGATATCTCCAATGATAAAAAATACATTGCCTTACGCAAAACCGAGACCGATCATAATTCGGACATCTATCTCTATAATCGTGAAGCCAATGAGCTGAAACATATGACTCCCCATGAAGGGGATATTAATTATTTGCCTGCCGCCTTTGACCCTGGATCAAAAAAACTCTACTACCTCACCGATGAGAATAGCGAGTTCCAGTATTTAAAGAGTTATGATATCTCCAGTGGAAAGGGCGAGAAAATCCTGGAGAAGAATTGGGATATTAGGTATGCCTATTTTTCCAGGAACGGGAAATACCGGGTCATTGGGATCAATAATGACGGCCGGACTCAGATAGAGATATATGATACAAAAACAAAAAAACATCTCACACTGCCGAAATTCCCCAATGCCAATATTACCTCTGTGAATATTTCAAACAGTGAAAAACTGATGACCTTTTACGTGAATGGATGTACATCTCCAAACAATCTTTTCATTTACAATCTTGAAAGTGGGGAGTATAAAAAATTAACGGATTCAATGAACCCGGAAATTAACGAGAGTGACCTGGTCAGTGGGGAAATTATAAGATACAATTCGTTTGACAATCTTGAAATTCCAGCGATATATTATAAACCGAAAAATATTAACGAAAGTGAAAAGATTCCAGCGTTAGTCTGGGTTCACGGTGGTCCCGGCGGACAGTCCCGGATCGGTTACCGTTCCACTATTCAATATCTTGTTAATCACGGTTATGCCGTATTGGCAGTCAACAATAGGGGAAGTGGCGGATATGGGAAAACCTTTTACAAACTGGATGACTTAAAACATGGACAGGATGACTTGAAAGACTGTGTAGAGGCTAAAAAATTCCTGAAATCCACCGGGTATATTGATGAAAATAAAATCGGGATTATGGGGGGGAGTTACGGTGGTTATATGGTTCTTGCAGGCCTGGTTTACACACCGGAAGAATTTGCTGTTGGAGTTGATATTTTCGGTGTTGCTAACTGGCTCCGAACGCTCAAAAGTATTCCACCCTGGTGGGAGTCTTTCAAAAAAGCTCTTTACGAGGAGATTGGAAATCCGGAAACCGATGAGGAATACCTGAGAAAGATTTCTCCCCTTTTCCATGCACATAAGATTACCAAACCCTTGATTGTGCTCCAGGGAGCCAATGACCCCAGGGTCTTAAAGGTAGAGTCAGATGAGATTGTCGCTGCTGTGAAGAAAAATAATGTCCCGGTGGAATATATTGTATTTGACGATGAAGGCCACGGATTCAGGAAGAAAAAAAATCGAATCAACGCCTACAAGGCCATCCTTCAATTCCTGGATAAATACCTGAAACAGAAAAAGGAAACATATGTCTATTAAATAGAACTTCGTTCGCTTCGCTCACAATTGATTGGAATGATGGATTGTTGGAATAAGCAATATCTTCGGAGTACTGGAGTAATGGAAGGAGGTTTAGCTGCAACCAATACTCCTGTATCGCATATTCGCTTTTTATTTCTCTGTTATCAACACGTTATAGACCCTGTGATGCATGTAATTAATAGTTAACAATTAACACTTAACTATTGATTATTAATTATTCTTTACGGTCTTACCCTTTACCCATTGGTCCAGCCATCCCAGGACCGTATCGTGCCATAGAATGCTGTTATGCGGTTTCAGTACCCAGTGATTTTCATCCGGGAAGTAAAGCAGCTTGCTGGGTATACCTTTTCTCTGTAATGCGGTAAAGGTAGAAAAACCCTGCGTCTCTACGACACGGAAATCCAGTGCACCGTGGACCACCAACATGGGGGTTCTCCAGTTCTTTATATAGTTAATGGGATTATGTTTTTCATAGCCCATAGGATTATCCCATGGGGTTCCTCCGTGTTCCCATTCTGGGAACCAGAGTTCCTCCGTATCAAAATAGGCCATTCGTTCATCCAGGTTGCCGTCATGGCTCACCAGGCAGCGGAAGCGATCCGGCCAATTACCGGCGATCCAGTTGACCATATATCCGCCGAAGGAGGCGCCCAAAGCACCTACCCGTTCCCCATCCATCCAGGGGTACCGTTCCAAAGCCGCTGCCAATCCTTTTTTCAGGTCTACCAGGGGCTTGCCTCCCCAGTCACCGGAAATGGAATCGGTAAACGCCTGTCCATACCCTACAGAGCCGTGGAAGTCCACCATTACCGATGCATAACCCCGTCCAGCATAGACCTGGGGATTCCATCGATAATGGAAGTTATTACCAAAAGAACCCTGGGGACCCCCGTGGATCAGAAATGTCACCGGGTATTTTTTATTGGGATCAAAATCAACAGGCTTCACTACATAGCAGTAAACCGTTTCATCATTCCACCCTTTAAACGTAAACTGTTCATAGTCCCCCATTTTGGCAGCCGCCAATTTCTCTGCGTTAATGGCAGTAATGGTTTGGGCCTTTTTACCCTTCATATCAACGGAATAGAGTTCCACGGGTGAGCGCAGATTGGTTAAGCCATAGACGATTCGGTTTCCTGCAAAGTCAATAGACCCAACTCTGCCCTCTTTCACAAGTGTTTTTACCGTGCCTTTTTTTACATCGATGGCAAAAAGGGGGCTCTGACCCAGGTGGGAGGCAGTAGCGTAGAGGATTCGGCCTTTAGGCCCCCACGCAATGGTTCCTGGTGAGTGGTCCCAATCCTCTACCAGTACCTGTTCAATGCCCTCAGGCCATGATCGGAGGATAATATAGAAACGGTCGGCCTCGAATCCCGGTCGCCTCATGGCCAGGTAAGCCAGGGTCTTACCGTCTGGCGAAAACACCGGTGTGGTATCCCATGCCTTATTCTTCTCGGTAAGGCATTCCGGCGTTTTTGAACCATCTGCCGGTGCAAAGAAAAGGTCGAAATTGGTGGACCAGGCCTGTTTCCTGCCGCTGTTGGCTGCGGTAAATACGATCCCGTTACTGTCCGGTGTAAAGGTGAACTCTTCCGAGCCCCCAAAAGGTTTCAATGGGCAGTCAGCGTCCATCTCTTTCATTACATCCACAGCAACAGCAGTAGTGTTCTCACTTTCGATAGGCATTACAAATACGTGGGAACGTCGACCGTCTGACCAGGTATCCCAGTGACGGAACAATAACCGTTGGTAAATCCGGCCGGAGTATTTTTGATTTTTTATCTCCTCCAGTTTTTTCGCTGTTCCTTTCACGCATTTACCGGGAAAAACTTCCATAGTAAAAGCCATTTTTTTCCCATCTGGGGAGAGCATGAGATTACTTATATCCAGGGGTTGTTCAGTCACCTGAACCGCTTTGCCGCCATCCACAGCAATACGCCAGACCTGTGACGATTTGGAGCGAGTGGAAAGAAAGTAAATCGATTTTCCATCTTTGGACCAACAAGGGTCAAAATCGCCGGCCGGGTCAGTGGTTAACTGCCGCAGTCCTTTGCCGTTTGTACCGACCAGCCACAGGTCAGTGCGCCCTTTATTGGCCTCAAGGTCAGTTTTGCGGCAAACAAACACAATTAATTTGCCATCCGGCGACACTGTCTGGCCGGAAATCCGATCCATTGCCAGAAGGTCATGTACGGTAAAGGGATGAGGTTCTTCTCCATAAACGCTCAATCCTCCTAATATCAGCAAATATAAAAAACAAAGAATAAAATAACGCATTCAATCCTCCTGTAAATTTGTATATTGGTTAAAGGAAATGGTACTCTAAAGCTTTTTTTATGTCAAGTAGGTACCTAGAAGTGCCTAAAGTGCCTAAAGTGAGCTAAAGTGCCTAAAGTTTAGGAGGCAATATAGGCCCGAGCGCCATATATCTTTTTAGCTCTAAAAAGGTATCGCGCCAATTTATTGGCGAACCACAACTTTAGGCGATTTAGGCACTTTAGCTCACTTTAGGCACTTTGAAGGGTCTCTACATATTCTGCTAACTCTTTTATTGTTTCGTAATTGAAAATCTCTATCAGGGAGATTTTTATATTATTCTCTGCATTCATTCGATTGACCACCTGTGTTGCTAATATTGAATCACCGCCTAATTCATAAAAATTATCGTCAATGCTTAACGTATCGAATCCCAACACCTCTCCCCATACTTTCGCTACCAATAATTCGGATTTTGTATATTTATTGCCATCTCTTCCGGATAATTTTACCTTCCTGATCTTTTTTCCCGGTTCATCCCCGGAATACGTTTTTAGAGGGGCATCCGAGGTGTCGAGAATATTACGGATCTGGCCAGCCAATCTGAATTGAGCATTTTTCAGTAGGTTTATTAATTTACTATCTAAGTTTAACTGGCCGATGAGTATTCGGCTTATTTTTTTGTTCAAAGCAATGTCAAGGGCATAAATGGCCTCTGCTGTGGGAATGGCTTTAAATATGATATCGAAATTGACATTGTAATCAACCGCCATGCCTGTTTCTTTCCAGGTCACCCAGTTAATGGCCAGTGTTTTTTTCCCCTGTCTGTTCCTGTATTCGGCATAGGAATCCAGGAATGCATTGGCTGCTGTATAATCTGTCTGCCCTGGATTCATTAAAAAGGTTGCTACTGATGAAAACAATACAAGAAAATCCAGATGGTCGTCACAAGTCAGATGGTCCAGTACCCAGGTTCCGGCCACTTTGGGATTTAACACATTTGCAAATTTCTTCTCTTTCTTTCTAACCAGTAAGCCTTCACCTTCGACACCGGCGCTGTGAATGATCCCGTTAATCGTTCCAAATTTAGCTCTTAACTCATCCAACACCTTTTTCATCTGGTGGAGATGTGAAACATCTGCGCTAAATAAACAGACTCTCCCTCCTGTGGCTTCAATTTCCCTGATCCCTCTTATTTTACTGCAGAATTTTTTATTTTCATTTTCTTCAAGAATATCATCCCACTGAGCAGGATCAGGCATTTTTGATCGATTGATCAATGCGATATGAACCCCTTGTTTTTTTTTGGCCAGATACTTAGCGACTTCCAACCCGATTCCCCCTGTTCCGCCGGTTATCAGATAAACCCCTTTGTCCTGGATTTCAATCTTTGTATCCTCGATACGTTCGATTTCAATGGGGGTCAATCGTTCGCAATATCGTTGGTGTTCACGATAAGCGGCGGCGCGAAACTGTTTCCCTGAGTTCAATTCATTGACAATATTTGAAACGGTTATGGATTCATCGATGTCGATGCACCGGGCGGAAATATTCTCACATTCCCTGTCTATGGCATAGGTTAGACCAAATACCGGGGCATTTTCTGGTTTTATCTTTTTTTCTCTTCCCGTCACCCGGTTTACATAATCGGCAATCACGATATATTCGATTTTTTCTGTTGAATAGTGTTTCAAAATCATCTTGGTTAAATGAAATAAATGAAATACGCCTCTATTTTGACTTTGATGCAGCTGCTTCAGGCTGGCGATGGCATCGGCTTTGACCATGGCGGTCATAAATAGGATGGTTTCAATTTTCTTGCCTTGCGCCTCCAATTTAAGAATCAATTTTTCATAATTCTCTTCAGAGCCATTGACTTGATAACAATTGTTATCGAGTTCCTTAAATGGGGTGCCGAATGTAACTTCAACAATATCCAGCCCTTCCTGTTTTAGGGCCTGGGCCACCTGGTTCCCGATTCTTTTTTCATCTTTAATAATAACAATGTTCCCGGAAAAATCACGCTTCGGGCTCTCCTGCAATTCTTCTTCGATCCATTCCATATCAAAAAACAATTTTCCTTCCAACGGTTTTGTTGTATCCTCTTCAAAGGGAGGTATATCTATCCAGCACCTTTCTCTATCAAACGGATATAAGGGGAGGCTTACTTTTTGAGTTGTCATGTCTTCATAGAAAGCTTCCCATTCCAGGTCAGCGCCTTTTATATAAAGTTGAACAATTTCTTTTAGAAGACTGCTGTTATTTCGACCTGATTGGACAAACTCTCTTATTTTGATATTACCCTTCTCACTCAGGTCTCTAAAATCAGATTCGCTCAAGCTGCATCCCTCATTTTTATTTCTTTTTTTATTGGCCTGGATGATTTTATGTTCTCCATAGTATATCTCTTTATCCTGATATTTGTCTATATTTATATTAAAAGGGATCATCTGTTTCAATTTAGCTCGGAGATCGGTCATATCATTTGTAATAATGGCCATTCGATGATTAAAGTGAGAACGCCCTATATGTACGGTATAACAAATATCAGACAAAGCTAATTGTTTATTTTTTGTCAAAAAATGGTAATACCGTTTCACCAATTGAATCAATGATTTTTTCGACTTTGCCGATAATGTGAGGACATGATGATTATCAGTTTTTTTTTCTTTTTGTTTTTCAGTTGCAGGTGCTTGTTCCAAAACCACATGGCAATTGGTACCGCTGAAACCGAAAGCTGTAATACCGCATCTTAAGGGGAACCCATTTGTCTTCCATTTTGTTAATTCATCATTAATATAGACAGGGGAATTTTCAAAAGCGATGTTTCTATTTGGTCTTTTAAAGTGGATCGTGGGGGGGAGCTTTTTGTACTTTAACGATAATACCGCCTTGATCATGCCAAAAATTCCAGCCGCTTCGAACAGGTGCCCGATATTGGTTTTAACAGAGCCGATGGCACAAAATTGTTTCTTATTTGTAAATTTTTCATATGCATTTTTTATGGCTTCCACTTCAATCGGGTCTCCGAGTCTTGTTCCTGTGCCGTGGGCTTCTATATATGAAATGGTTTCCGGGTCTACCTTTGCATTATCCCATGCTTTCAAGATCACGCGGGTTTGGGCCTCGACACTGGGGGCAGTTATTCCCAGTGACTGTCCATCCTGGTTAACCGCGCTTCCTTTTATGACGGCATAAATATTGTCCCGGTCTTTTATGGCTTTATCCAGGGGTTTTAATAGGACAGCCGCAGACCCTTCACCCACCCCGGTTCCATCAGAATCGTCGCTAAAGGTTTTTGTTTTTCCATCCGATGATTCGATTCCAATGGTTGCCTTATGAGCAATAGGTACGAGGTTTATCCTGACTCCCCCCGCAATCGCCTGTTGGCAGTCCCCATTTCGTATACCCTGGCATGCCAGATGGACTGCCACAAGGGAGGAAGAGCAAGCGGTATCGACCAGTATGGCAGGTCCTTTCAAATCCAAAAAATAAGCGATTCGACTCGGTACAATCGAAGATAGATTTCCTGCAATAGCCACAGGAATCGAATCGGGTTCGATTTGTCCCACCATTTGAAAATAGTTTAGTTTGACATCGTCAGAATATCCTACATATACGCCGGTTTCATATGTTGATGCGTTTTTGCCGGCATACCCGGCATCTTCAAGAGTCTCATAAGCGGTTTCCAAAAAAAGCCGCTGGCAGGGGTCCATCAAGCTGGCCTCTTTTGGAGATAATTTAAAAAACCTGTAATCAAATTTGTCTACCTCGTTTAAATATGCTGCTTTCAAATACCTTTTTTTATTTTTTTTAGTACTTTCATCCAATTTTATTTTAAAGATATAGGGGAGATAATTATCAATATCTTCCTGCCTCAGGTCGGGTATTTCAAAGATACAGTCTTTTCCATTGGTTAAATTTTTCCAGAATTCATCCACATTATTTGCAAAAGCGGTTCTGATTGATATGCCGATGACTGCAATATCCGTGCTGTTATATAAATCAGAAAGGTGGTCCAATTTAAAATCGCTTAAACGTAACGGATGATTTTTTAGCCTTGACATTTTAGGTACTTTGAAAATTTAGGGGTAGAGGGGTAGAGGGTAAGAAAAAATTTTGGTCAAGCGTTTTTAAAAGCTTCGTTTTTTTTATAGTTCGGAAAGGTATCATATCATACCTTATATTTTAAAGTCGAGGAACAAATGCTCTGTTCCTGTTTCTTTAAAGAGCTTTTTAAATCGTTTCCTTTGCTGATAAACAGAAATTTTCTTCGTATCGAAGATCTTCTGGAGTAAAATAATTGCTTCTTTCATTTGATGGGCATCCGGTTCTTTTTTTTCATCTATCAATTGGTAATAGGTGTTTTTAATCTTCTGATACGGTTGGATAACCCCATTTTCAAATGCCTCCTTATTAAAATTTCGATTTGGGGTACACACTGCCATTGCCAGGCATCTTTCAAGAAGAGTCGGTCTTTTATCGATAAAATCTTCAGGGTCTATTTCGTACAATTCCTGTAAGTCCTCCCTCGTATTGGTAGAATAGACGTTTATATGTTCACAATTTTTTTTCATTAGATTCTTTAGCACTTTTTTGGGACCGATTTCTAATGCAACGTTAATCCCCTGGTTTTTCATATACTCCATTGTCGATTGCCATTGAATAGGGTGTGTTATTTGTTTTTTTAAGAATAAACGAATGGTTGTTTCGTCTTTATAGGGCAGTGCATTATAGTTTGATATTACCGGCCAATCAGGCATTTTAAAGGAGTATTTTGCCAGTTCAGCTGCAAATTTTTCTGCTGATTCTTCCAATAACGGGCTGTGAAAGGCAGCGCTGACGTCTAAAGGAACCACTTTTGCTCCTTTGGAAGATAATCGTTTACCCGCTTTATCCAGGGCATTTTTATGACCGGATATAACAATCTGATCCGGGGAATTGTAGTTGGCAATCACCACCACCTGGGTGGGTCCGCTCACCTGACAGCATACGTCTTCTATGGCATCTTTATTTAACCCTGAAACAGCCATCATCCCACCGGTACCTTCTTTCGACACCTTTTGCATCAATTGTCCACGCATTCTTACCATTTTGAGAGCATCGGGAAACGAGACAGCATTGCTGCAGGTCAAAGCAGAAAACTCTCCCAGGCTGTGCCCGGCAGCGAGAGAAGGTGTTATTCCCAATTCCTGCTTATATACTCGATACTTTGCCACACTTAATGTGAGTAACGCAGGCTGAGCATTTCCCGTTTTTGTTAATTCCTTTTTGTCGCCCTCAAAACAGAGTTTTTTCATATCCAGGTTTAAAGTGTCGCTGGCTTCTTCAAAGGTTTTATTGGCAATGGGAAAATATTGGCACAAATCTCTTCCCATGCCGATATGCTGCGACCCCTGTCCGGGAAACAATAAGGCTAGTTTTTTCAAATTAAAATCTCCTTGAGTCCTGGGAACAGGCGTGCCAGTTCCCTACAAGGCTTACGGGTTCTATACCTGTCCATATTTTTTTACAAACATCCGTATTAAGCGAATATATGAATCTGCTAAACGTTTGATTTTCTCCTCGCTTAAACGTTGAAAATTATAGTCGAATATGAGATTCCTGTTCTCCTTTTCATTTTTTACCATTAATTCCAAAACCAGATCATGCTTTTTTATATTTGCGGTATTCTGATTCTGTTTCAATTGTTTCTTCTCTTGCACCACTTGATTCACCACTGCCAGCAAGTCTGAAAAAAACTCAATTTCGGATGAATCGACCTGGAATGAAATGAAGGTATTGTTCTCTATTATTGCATTGACAGTAATGGTGCTTTCATTTGTCACTCGTCTTAACAAATCAACATATAATGTTAAGAGGATTCCCTCCGTTTTCACATTTTCGGCCTCTGCTATATTTCCCAATGAACAGATGGTATCTTCATCCAGGCTTAATGTAAAAGAGCTCCGATAATCATTATGATGGTTGGTTTTATTGTTGGAATATATCAATCCTGGGATACGTTTTCTTTCTGCAATCAAAGTGGATATTTGGAAAATGGACGTATGATCGAAAAAGTCGATCAATTTAACCGTATTGGGATATATTTTTTCCACTTCCAGGCGTAGGTGCTGCAGCTTTATAGAGTCGGCCCCATGCTCGCTTAAATTGTCATGAATGTCGATATCATCAATCCCCAGCACCTTGGATACAATTGTCAACAAGTTTTTTTCAATGGTTGATATCGCTTGTTTTTGGGCATCGGTTTTATTTTGTTTCATGAGTGTTTGAATGGCTTTTATTTTTTCTAAAAATTCCCCGTCCTGGTATTTTTGGGCAAGAATATGCCGCATCAGCTTGCCGCTGGTGGAGGTTGGAAGCTTTTCTACAGGAATAACATATTTAATAGGTATTCCTATTTTTTGATTAATATGATTTATTAATCGCTTTGAAAGGGAGACAAATGCGTTGAGATTTCTTCTGTTTACCACAAAAGCACATATATCTTCTTCCTGTGTAACCGGGTTGTAGATACTGCAGACAGCAATTTTACGAGGTTTTATACCTTCAACCTCTTCACCCAATCTTTCCAGGTCGTGGAGATAGACATTTTGACCGTTCACAAATAAAATATCTCTTTCCCGTCCCGTTACAATCAGCCTGCCATTTTGTAAAAAGCCCAGGTCCCCGGTGTTTAGCCACCCATCTTTTGTAATTGTTTCATTTGTTTGTATTTCATCCTTATAGTATGAACGAGTGATATTTTTACCTTTTATAAATATGCGTCCCAGTTTATTTTCTTCTGAATTATTGCCGTTGGAATCGACAATTTTTACCTGGCAGCCTGCAACAGGATACCCCACATCAACAAACCGCATACCATTGTTTTCGGTGTTTTCTTCCACTGTTTCAATCCGATTGTCAATGGATAATTTATTTCTATTGACCACGACACTTCTGAGACCTTCCTGGAGTTTTGGGAAAGTAACAGCGAGGCTTGCCTCTGCCAATCCATATACCGGGAACATACAATTCTCTTTTAGATTATATTTCTTAAGGGTTTCGACAAATTTCTTACATAGTGAATAATGAATCGGTTCTGCGCCATTAAAGAACAGGCGGACAGAGGAAAGATCCCAGTGATATTCCTGCTCTGGCTTAAACGCAGAAAGGAAAAACTTAATCCCGAAATCAGGAGAGCCAAGGACAGAGATTTTGTGCTCAGATGCTTTTGTCAACCACAACAGCGGTCTCCTGACAAACAAAGATACCGGCATAATATAATGATTCCTACATACAGCCAATGGAACCAGGTGAAACCCGATAAGCCCCATATCGTGGGTCAAAGGCATCCAGGAAAGCGATGAATTGAGAGTATTTATATCTATCCCTTTGATGATGGCGTCGATATTAGACAAAATGTTCTCATGGGTTAAAACAATTCCTTTGGGTTTTCCAGTAGAACCCGAAGAGTATTGAATGAAAGCAATGTCTTCCCGGCTGCGCTCACAGGGTCTTCCGAAATGTTCTTCGGTTTTTAAGCTTTTTATAAAAACGGTTCTCTCCTTGATCCCGGATATCATTTCTTTAGGGTTAAAATTGTTTTTGTCTGCATAGGTTTCAATTTTTGTTAAAATATCTGTATCAGTAACCAGATATGGGTTTTCCATTTGCTTTAAAATTTCAAGCAAATTCAGGAAATTTTCATCGGCTGCTCTAACAGTGAGGGGTGCAATGGTAAATCCACCCAACAAACCAGCCCAGAAAGAAACGATAAAATTTTCAACGTTATCTACCTGCAAGATTATTTCGGACCCGGTTTTTATCCCTTTTACCTGGAAAGTATAAAGTCGCTTTAGTGCTTTTTGACACAGTGATTTATAGGAAATATAGGTTTCATTGGTTTCGTTTTCGATGATAGTGATCCCTTTATCTTCAATGGCTTGATAAGTCTGAAGTATCTCAGCTAAAGTTTCATACCCTTTCAATTTATTCAGACTATCATTTGATTTATTGTTGCTGTTCATATAATAGTTAAGTCGGTACATTTTTAAGATACCAAATGTTAAAATAGCTTTGTCAGAACTTATATTATACGAAGAAACATCGTGGTCAGTTCACTTTAGGCACTTAGCGCTGAAATTTTTCCAGGAAATGTCAGAAAATAAAATTACAAACCACAAAATACAAATTACAAACAAATTACAAAACACAAATTACAAGCCTGAACTTAAAAGACCTCTTTGAAATTCTATTTAATTATTAAAAGGTTCTTAAAAGTCTGTCAGGACTGTTTGTAATTTTGGATATTGGAATTTGTAATTTGCTTGTAATTTGGGATTTGTAATTTGGAATTTCCAGACAAGACTGTTTTGGTTCCGGCTTGTCTGGTTTAGGCACTTTAATCGACTCTCCAATCAAACTTACGGGCCACGAGATATAGAGATACCAGGGTATAGAGTAAAATAATCCCCATGTCCATCCAGAATTTTGGGCTTAAGTTTCCTGACAACGCAGCCCGGAATGCATTGGCGATATAGGTGGTGGGCAAAGCAATCGAAGTATACTTGAGTATAACCGGGAGATTTTCCAGGGGAATCATTACCGGTGCAGTAAACACCAGGATCGGAAAGACAACACGGGTAGCGATATTGGCCCGGTTGCTGTTGGTACTGGTGATACCAATAAACGCACCGATACCGGATAATGCAAACCCGCTAAGTGTAAAAACCAGTATTAATATCGGGTGGAGCACGATTGGTAATTTAAAAAGCAATTTCCCGATAATAAGAACTGCAATCATTGCTGGGAAAGAGAACAAAGTACACCGGATTACCAGGGCAATGATCAGGCTGATTTTTGAGATAGGCAACGCCGCATAGTGTTCGAAGAACCGGTTTTGTTTCATCCAGCCCATCTGTTCGGCCAGGGTATTCAGTGAACCCAGTACCACTGCGAATACCACATTACCAGTCACCACATATATGGCCCATTTAATTTGATAGCCAAGGACCAGGAACAGAAAAAACAATGTAAGCATTGGAATAAAACTGCTGAGTAAAAAATACCATACCCATCCGGTTCTGACGTTTAATATCTGTGTCCAGGTGAGGTAAACCGTATCCCGGATATGTTTGGAAAGTGGGTAGGTGATTTTTTTATTATTGGTATTATGATTATGATGATCGAAATTCATCGATATTTTTTCCTCCCATCTGGATATAAACATCTTCTAAAGTTGTGGTCATTAGCCTGAAGTCATCTAAATTTTTTATATTGATTTTGTTTATAATCCGGTCGTAAACAGAAGAAACCTGGTTTTTGGGGATAAATATCTGCCATTTATCAGCCTTTAATTTTTTGCAATTTTCGAACGATTTTAAGAAATCATGTGGGTCAAACGGAGTATCTTGTTTGAATTTAATTTCGATGCGAACCCTGTCGTCTACCCTGGATTTTAGTTCGCCTGGTGTACCGTTAGCGATAATTTTGCCTTTATCCACGATAATAACTCTATCCACCACCTGTTCCGCTTCGAGCACGTTGTGGGTCACAAGAATGATTGTCACTTGATTGTCGCGACATAATTTTGAGAACAGGTTCCATATTTTTACACGATTAATGGGATCGAGTTCATTGGTCGGTTCATCGAGGATAAGAATGGGGCGGTTACCGATAAGTGCTGCTGCGATGCCCAGCATTTTGCTCTGGCCGCCGCTGATTGTTTGCATGAGGCGGTTGCGGATCTCGGACAAACCCAGTTCTATCAATAATTTTTCAGTTTGTTCTTTTGCATTTTTTTTTGATAATCCTCTGAATATCCCGGTAAAGAATATTGTTTCCCATACTTTGAGGCTCCAAAGGATCCATGGGGCCTGGGCGAAGTATGCCGTATAATGGGGAATAGCCTTAGGGTTTTGAATAACATCGATACCGTTCAGATAAATAGACCCGGATGATGGTTTTATTAATCCTGCCATTTGTCTCACCAGGGTGGTTTTGCCTGCGCCGTTGGGCCCGAATATACCGAAAATCTCGCCCTGTTTTATTTCCAGGGAAATATCATCATTGGCCAGGATATTGCCGGTCTTATAGATTTTTGTCAAATGATTGATTTTGTAAACAGGCTGTCTCATAATAATCAAAAGTTTTTGCGGGGTCCAGGGGCGGTTTTTTCAAAAAGAGCCCCTGGCCGCCGGTGGCATCAATAATTCAAAAAAGATAAAAAAATATCTCGGATGGGCAGGTCTAAAGCCTTTAAACTCTTTTATTCCTGCCCATCCACGCAGCCTAAAAGATACCGGACGTAGTGCATCAAGCCCATCAAAACTGATGCCGTCCCGTTTATAGTTCGGAAAAGATAACCATTAAAACCATTAACCTCTTTTTGCATTGTTCTCTCTCAACCTCAGTCTCTTGATGAGTTCAGTCTCATCATTATTTAAATTCGGGTAAGCTCCCGCCCTTGGGTGAACGGCCTGGCACAAAAATCATTTCCATTTTATCTTTGTTTGTAACTGCGTTTTAGCGATTCCCTTTTCACAAACGTTTCGCAGGTTCGCTTTTTAAAATTAATGAGTACCATAAACAGGAGAATATTTCAAGGCGCATGAGGTAAAAAGTTAAGTGGGGTGAGTAAGGCGAGTGGGAGGTCGCAGCGAGATTGTAGGGAATTGGCATGCCTATTCCCTTGAGGTTTCAGGCATCCGTGTTCATCCGCGTTTATCCGCGGCTAAATTTAAAAGCGCTTTTCAAAAGGGGGCGGTGCCCCCCTGCCCAAGATGCCACCCAATCGGCTGACAAGAGAAGGAACAGCGGAAAAGTTTGTTTTTTTTGCACGTTTTTGCTGGGTTTTAATAAGAATGATTCGCATGTTCGGGGTTATCATTCATCACGCGTTTTCCACCGTCCCCATCTTTCAATCACACTGTACAGAACCTCTTTTTTGATGGGTTTTGAAATATAATCAGTCATCCCGGCTTCAAAACACTTTTCCGGGTCACCCTTCATGGACGCTGCTGTCATGGCAATAATAGGAATTTGAGAGGAGGAAGGAAGGATGAATGATGAATCATGGAGGTTTTCTTTTCGATTTTTTTCGATTTCCCGGATTTTCTTTGTGGCTTCGTATCCGTCCATTTCTGGCATCTGGATATCCATCAATATCAGGTCAAATTTCTCAGGGTTTGAACGAAATTTTTCTACAGCCTCTTTCCCGTTGGTTACCATATCCACTCGGTAACCTGCCTTGTATAACATAAACCGGGCCAATTTCCGGTTCAGTGCATTATCCTCAGCCATTAAAATACGAACCGATTGTCTGGAGTGCTCCATTAGCGGGTATTGTGTCGGAATAGACTCCCTTCCACTCTTGATAAGTGCTTTTTTTTCGGAAATATGTTCGTATGAAGGAGGGCGTTTTTTCACAGTTTTTTTCCTGGATTTTTCCATCCAGGCGGTAAAATGGAATGTACTTCCTTTTCCAGGTTGGCTTTCGACCCAGATATCCCCCCCCATCAACTGGGCGATATGTGTGCATATGGATAATCCGAGACCGGTCCCCCCATATTCGCGGATAGTGGAAACATCCGCCTGCTGAAAGGCTTTGAAAATCGAATCCCTTTTGTCTTCAGGAATACCAATCCCGGTGTCTCTCACCTTTGTATGGAGTTTGACGCGGTGATTTTCCTCTTTTTCCATATGAATGGCGAGCTCTACTTCCCCCTCCTGGGTAAATTTTACAGCGTTTCCCATCAAATTCACCAATACCTGGCGAAAACGCCCCGGGTCTCCTCTCACGTTTGACGGTACTTCATTACCAACATGGCAAAGAATCTGAATAGGCTTTTCCTCAATCCTGGGAATGAATAATTCGCACACACTAAAGGCCATTACTTTTGGGTCAAAGTCAATAGACTTGAGAGATAATTGCCCTGCTTCGATTTTGGATAGGTCGAGGATCTCATTAATTATATCTAAAAGTACTTCTCCACTCTCTCTAATGGCTTTTATGAAATCATATTGATCTTCATCGAGCTGAGTATCCATTACCAGGTCTGCAAAACCAATAATGGAGTTCATAGGCGTTCGAATTTCATGACTCATCCTGGCAAGAAAGTCACTTTTGTAGCGGTTTGCCTTTTCAAGTTCTTGAGTTCGTTCGTTAACCAGTTGGGTCAGCCTTTTTTCCTGGTTTTTCAGGCGGCGTACACGAAGCCGGTGGAGGCCCAGTATTGAAACCAGAAAAAAGAGAATGCACAGGAGATAAAACCACCCGGTCTTCCAGAAGGGGGGAACAATGGTTATTTTTAGTGATACGCCTTCTTCATTCCACACCCCATCGCTATTTGAGCCTTTGACTTTGAATATATACTTCCCCGGGGGAAGGTAGGTATAGGTAGCAAATCGGCGATTTTCTACATAGTTCCAATCCTTTTCCAACCCTTCCATCTTATACGCGTACTGGTTTTTGTCAGGCACAGCATAATGTAACCCCGCATATTCAAAGGAAAAAATAGCGTGTTTGTAAGATAACCTGATCTCCTGGGTTTCGGAGATATCTTTTTTCAGGATTGTAAAACCATCTACCTTTTGGCCAATAGAGACAGACTTATTAAATATCTGGAAATCCGTAATGACGATAGGTGGCTTATAGGTGTTGTCTTTGATACTGCCTGGAAAAAAGGCATTAAATCCATTAATACCGCCAAAAAACATCTCACCACTCTTGCTTCGGTAGCATGCGCCGGAATTAAATTCATTACTTTGAAGTCCATCTTTGATACCATAGTTTTTAAACCTTTCGGTTCGGGGATTAAGCATAGACAATCCTTTATTCGTACTCATCCAGAGGTTCCCATGTTCATCTTCCAGTATTCCGTAAATCACATCGTTGGGAAGTCCATCGTCCATATTGTAATGGATGAATGTCTTTCGTTCTTGATCAAATTTATTAAGTCCTCCTCCAGCGGTACCGATCCAGAGTGTTTTTGATTGGTCTTCATGAATAGAGTAGATGTTATTGTGGCTCAGGCTATCAGGAATCCCGGGAACTGCTACATAATGGGTAAATGTTTCTGTTTCCGGGTTAAATTTGTTAAGCCCTCCTCCGGTTCCAATCCAGAGCACACCGACTCGATCTTCTAGGATGACCTTCACCACACTGTGGCTTAAACTTTTGAGGTCACCGGGATCATATTTGTAACAGGTAAATATTTCTTTTTCCCGATCGAATTTATTTAATCCGCCAAAGGTTCCGATCCAGAGAATTCCACGCCGGTCTTCATAAATTGAATAGATTATATTGTGGTTTATACGATTGGGATTCGTAGGGTCTGCCATGTACCGGGTAAATATTTCCTTTTCCCGGTCAAATTTATTAAGTCCGCCCTCCGTTCCAATCCAGAGTACCCCCAGCATGTCTTCGTAAATGACCTTTACTGTATTATGACTTAAACTATTGGGATTTCCAGGATCGTTTTTGTAAAGGGTAACTCTCTTTTTTTCTCGGTCCCATTTTTTTAATCCGCCGGCGGTTCCAATCCAGAGAAGACCTGGATGTTCTTCCCAAATGGCCCAGACTTTATTTTCATTTAAGCTATTGGGATCATTGGGATCGCTGTAAAAATGAGAAAATCGCTCCCTTGCTTTATTGAACTTATTGAGCCCTCCGACATTCGTTCCAACCCACAATACCCCGGATCGGTCTTCATAAATGGACCAGATTGAATTGTAGCTCAAGCTGTTGGGTGCTGAGGGATTGGCCTTGTAATGGGTAAATATTTGTTTTTCTCGATCAAATACATTCAGACCCTCCTCCGTTCCAATCCATAGAGTGCCGGATCGGTCTTCATAAATGGAGTTTACCTGGTTGTGACTTAAGGAATTGGGGTTCCCAGGGTTTGCCATATAACGGACAAATTTCTCCTTATGCAGATCAAATTTATTAAGACCTCCGGTGGTTCCTATCCACAGTACACCTGATGAGTCTTCATAAATTGCCTTCACGGCATTATGACTCAAACTTTCTTCATTGCCGGGTTCATTCATATAACGGGTAAATTTTCCTTTTTTTGGATCGAGTTTATTGAGACCTCCACCATCAGTGCCAATCCACAGCACGCCGGTATGGTCCACAGAAATTGCCTGGACGGAATTGTGGCTTAGACTGTTGAGGTCTTCGAGGTCTGGCATGTAGCGTATAAATTTTTCGCTTTCTCGGTCAAATTTATTTAATCCCCAGTAAGTGCCCACCCACAGCATCCCCTCCTGGTCTTCAATGATTGAAAATACGAAATTGTTGCTCAAGCTGGTGGGGTCTTGGAGAATTCTTTTATAATGGGTAAACATCTCTGTTTTACGGTCAAATTTATTCAGCCCACCACCCATGGTTCCGATCCACAACATCCCTTTATGGTCTTCAAAAATCGACCAGATCCAATTGAAACTCAAGCTGTTGGGATTCTTCGGGTCAGGCTTATACACCTTAAAATGATATCCATCATACCTGTTCAAACCATCTTCTGTGCCAAACCATAAGAATCCTTTGCTGTCCTGTAAGATGCAGAGTACAGTGCTTTGAGAGAGTCCATGTTCCAGGGAGATGTGTTCAAAATAAATATCCATCCCCTGGTTCGGTGATTCCGCGTGAAGAAGAAATGGCGTATTTAAAAGTATGCATGAAAGCAAAACCAAAAGAGAGGTTTTTACAGCAAACATTCTCGTCGCGCTTTCACCATTTTCTTTCCTCATAAACTAAGTATAAACAGTTGAAATCAAAAAATCAACAGAAAAAGATCATAAAATGAGTCCAATCAAGAGGGGAAGATTTGATGAGGAAAGATATAAAAAAGGTGGGTAGGGAGATTGTAGGGAACTGGCATGCCTGTTCCTATGTTTGTTCAGAGGCAGTTTCCCTCTATTGCTGGTAGTGTTGCGACGCAGTTGAAATACGAAAGTGTTTCTTATATAATATAATCGTGCTTAAAAAGAAATTGAATACCTATAAACAGAATCATTAAAAATTAAAATGAATAAAAAAGGAAAGAAAATATTTTTATCTCTCACCCTGATTTCACTTGTGTTTTCCATATGCAGCTTTTATCTCTTTTGCAAATCGCCGGTAAAAAAGTACCCTGATGTCAATGTTTTGATCATTACCCTTGATACAACCCGGGTGGATCGTATCGGGATTTACGGTTATAAACCGGCCCGGACTCCCCATATCGATGCGATTGCCCGTGAGGGTGTTCGATTTGAAAATGCCTATACTCCGGTTCCGTTAACACTTCCTTCCCACTGCTCCATATTTACTGGTACCATCCCTCTCTATCACAACGTCAGGAATAACGGCAGGTATCGATTACCGGAACAGGTCGATACGCTGGCGGAGATACTAAAGCGCAGGGGATTTTTAACTGCAGCATTTGTCTCTTCCTTTACCGTGGATTCACGATTCGGACTGGATCAGGGTTTCGACACCTACAACGACCACCTCCTGGTGAAAAAAGGCCTGGTCAAAACCTATCATTCAGAACGGCCGGCATCGCTTGTATTCGAGGATTTTTCTTTTTGGTTTAAAATCCATTCCAGTAAGAATAAAAATAAGAAATTTTTTGCCTGGGTTCATTTTTTCGATCCTCATTTACCCTATTCTCCGCCTGAACCCTTTAAATCAAGGTTTCAAAAAAATCCTTACGATGGGGAGATTGCCTTTATGGACGTTTATGTGGGAAAGATTATCGATCTCCTTAAAGAAAAGCAGGTGCTTCAACGTACATTGATAGTCATCGCTGGCGACCACGGTGAAGCATTTGGAGAACATGGTGAATTCGGGCATATGATGTTCTGCTATGAAGAAAATTTAAAGGTCCCCCTTATCGTTTACTGCCACAACCGACTGCCGGGAAATAGGAAAATTGTATCCCGGGCTAACCTGACCGACATTTTGCCCACGATCCTCGATTTCCTGGGAATAACAATTCCGTCCCACCAGCACCTGCAAGGGACGTCATTATTACCCCTGATAGAGGAGGGGAAAATAGAGGTAGAGGAGAGGATTTTTTATATTGAGAGCCTTTTTCCCAAAGAGTCATTGGGATGTGCACCAGTTAGAGGACTCATCACGGGCGATTTCAAATTTATCGATCTCCCCAGACCTGAGCTTTATAATCTTGAAAAAGATCCTTGTGAAAAAGAAAACCTGTTTCTAAAAAAAAATGCAACGGCTAACAAATTAAAACACACGCTGTTCCAGTTTATCAAACAATATGACGCGTTGGCATTAAGATTTAAATCAGGGAGAACATTATCCCTGGAAGATGAGCGAAAGCTCAAATCCCTTGGATATTTTTCTACTTCGCAAAAGCGTTCAGAGGTGGGCAAGCCGCCGGATCCTAAGGATAAAGTTGACAGCCTAACCGAATTTATAAAAGGCAACCGGTCAAGGGGAGAAGGGAAAATCGATGAGGCTCTTTTGCATTTTAATCGAGCGATAGAAATGAGTCCCACTTTTTCATGGCCATATTCTACGCTGGCCCTGGTATATTTTGAAAATGGAAAGATTGAAGAAGCCATCAAGGTGCTGAAAAAAGGAATTGCCCGCAATCCCGAGGAGTATCAATTGAGAATAGATTATGCAATGCTCCTAAAAAAGCAATCTCGTTTTGACGAAGCGATTAAAATTCTTCATGCCCTGGATATCCAGGGGCCGGTGGATTCGGGCACTGAGATCAACTATTTGCTGGGTGATTTATACACTGAGAAAGGGGATATAGAGAGAGCAATCCTCAGTTTTCAGAAGGCCCTTGAGACGGAACCGGAAAACCAGGTAATAAAAAAGAAACTGGTCTATCTCCTGCATAAATCACAAAAATTCTCAAAGGCCCTGGAGATTTACCTTGAGTTAGAAAAAGCCGCTCCCAATGACACAGGGTTGCTGTTTAATATGGCTGTGTTGTACGATCAACTGGGAAAATATATTCTTTCAAAATCCTATTATAAAAAATTGATCAGTAAAAAACCACCTGTGCGAGCCTATTTTAGTTATGCTGTTTTACTGGCAAAAACCGGAGACCTTAAAGAAGCCCTCAAACAGATGAGGCGATTTATTGACAATTATTCACCTAACGATGCTCTAAAGAAGAGTGCCCGACAGTACTTAAAGGAATGGAACGAACTTTAAAAAAATGTCATTTGCCTTCGGCGTCATTTGTTCGCTTCGCTCACGTCAAGGTGACTTTTTAGAACTTGTCAATAGGAAAATAAATATCTTTTAACGTTCTCAATGACAAGCACTTAAAAGTCACTATGACAAATTCTCAGAAGCCACAATGACAAGTTTTAAAAATCACAATGGCGAGTACTCAAAAGCTTTTAATAACAAGTCCTTGTCGCTCGTTACTTTTTTACTCCCAGCTGGTCCAGTATAAAGGCATATATAAGAGCGGTTTGTTTATGCCGTCGGAATCGGCCGGAGGCGCCGCCGTGACCACCCTCCATATTGGTATGAAGCAGTAAAATATTTTCGTCGGTCTTTTTGGCCCTGAGTTTGGCTACATATTTGGCCGGGTCCCAATATTGCACCTGGGAATCATGGAACCCTGTAGTCACCAGCATCGAAGGATAATCTTTGGCCTCGATATTGTCGTAGGGGGAGTAGGAGAGCATGTAATCGTAATACTTTTTATTCCTGGGGTCTCCCCACTCGTCGTATTCGTTGGTGGTCAAAGGGACACTATCATCAAGCATGCAGGTTACGACATCCATCCAGGGGACTCTGGCAATGATTCCTTTAAACAAATCGGGACTCATATTGGCCACTGCTCCCATTAACAGACCGCCAGCACTACCGCCCGTAGCAAAAAGTTTTTTGGGATTGGTAAATTTTTGTGCCACCAGGTATTTGGCGCAGTCGATGAAATCGGTAAAGGTATTTTTCTTTTTCAGGAGTTTCCCATTTTCATACCAATCGCGCCCCATTTCCTGCCCTCCTCGGATATGGGCAATCGCAAAGACAAATCCACGGTCCAGCAAGCTGAGTCGGTTTGAACTGAAATAAGGATCGCTGCTGTAGCCGTAAGAACCGTACCCGGACAGCAGCAAAGGATTATCGCCATTCTTTTTCAGGCCTTTCCGATAGACCAGGGAGATGGGGACTCGGGTTTCATCCCTTGCTGCGGCATAATGCCGTTCCGCCTGGTAATTATCGGGGCTGAAATCACCCACCACTTCCTCCTGCTTCAACAGTTCTTTGCTTCTGGTTTTCATATGGTAATCAAAGGTGGAAGAAGGGGTTGTTAACGAACTGTACCAATACCGCAGGAGAGGTGTATCTATTTCGGGATTGAAGGCAATGCGAGCAACATATGTTTCTTCCCCGAAATCGAGATAATGCTCGCTTTTGTCCTCCCATTTAATGATTCTGAGATGGATCAGCCCGTTCTTCCGCTCCATCAAAACCAGGTAGTCTTTAAAAATTTCAAATCCATCCAGCAAGACATCTTCGCGGTGTGGAATCACCTCGGTCCAGTTTTCTTTAGCTGTTTTCCCAACCGGCGTTTCCATTAACCTGAAATTTTTTGCTTTCCAATTGGTGCGGATATAGAATTTTTCTTCAAGATGATCCACATGATACTCGAGGTTCTTTTCCCTGGGTTGAATAACAGAGAAATTTCCATCCGGTTGGTTGGCATCTAAGAAGCGGTATTCAGTAAAGAGTGTATGGGTCGAGGCGATGATTATATACTTTTTTGATCTTGATTTGAAAACAAAAGTATTAAATGTATTATCGGTTTCATGGAATACTTCTTTGTCTGCCTCTACAGGTTCGCCAAGACGGTGTTTGAGAATTTTATAGGGTCGCAGGGTTTCATCTTTGAGAGGGTAAAAAACCGTTTTATTGTCATTGGTCCATGCAGCTCTTCCTGTAGTATTGGGGATTTTGTCTTCCAGTAACTCTCCGGTGACCAGGTTTTTAAAATAAATGGTATATTTCCGTCGGCTAACCGTATCAACTCCAAAAGCCGCCAGGTTGCTGTCAGTGCTCACGGCAAAACCTGTCACATGGTAATAGTCGTACCCCTTTGCCATTTCATTTACGTTCAATAAAATTTCTTCTTTTCCTTTCATACTCTCTTTTTTTCGGCAGTAAATCGGGTACTCTTTACCGGTTTCGTACCGTGTATAGTAATAATAGCCGTTCTTTTTATAGGGAACCGATTGATCCTCCTGTTTGATTCGTCCTATAATTTCTTCATATAGCTTTTTTTGGAAATCCTCGGTGTGCTTCATAACAGCTTCTTGGTATTCATTTTCCGCCTTTAAATACGCCATGACCTTCGGATTCTCTCGCTCTTGTAACCAGTAATAATGGTCGATCCTGGTGTGGTTGTGGATAGTCAATTCCCTTTTTATTTTTTCAGCCTTCGGGGGTGTTATTGCTTTTAATTCTTTTTTGTCTCTTTTTCCCGAACAACTGAGCCCAAACAAAACCAGCAGCATTAATGCAGGAAAAATCATTAATATGAATACCCTCCTATCCATCCGAATGAAATATTTTTTTTTCATTTGTACCTCCATTTACACATTTACGGAAAATGAAAAGGCTATTTTTTCATTTTTATTATAACGTTTTTAATAACACTCTGTTTTATGTGGAGAAGTAAGTGATAAATAGAAGAAAGGGGGGCATCAGCCCCCCCGTTTTATTGAGTACGAGCGTTAGTTAAGATATACTCTCAAACCAAGCCTGAATCTTCTGGGATAGACAATATCGACAATCTCGCCAAATTCAGGGCCAGCATCGGTAATCACTTGCTCAACAGTACCCGAATTGAATACATTAAATACATCTGCAAAGACCCCAATTTTGAGCCTGTTGCCCAGCTTAAAGTCTTTTTGTAACCTCAGGTCAAGGTTGGTTTGGTCATCATACCGGTATTTTGAACCTCTTTCGTCTGCAAGAAAGATTTTCCCTCTTTGATTGATCTCTTCGCTCACATATAGTAAACGGTTGTAGGTATTGCCTGTGATAAAGGAAAAATAGAAGCCGAGATTGATATCCAATGGGAGAGCAATCGATCCCTGGATTTTGACCATATGGGTTGGATCGATGGTGAGGCGGCCCTCAGCATTGATCTGAGGGTTGGGGTCTTCAAAAATCGAGGAGTTAAAGCTGCCGTTCGCACCGATACCATCCCACCAGTTATCCATGGTGCCTGTGGATTTGCTGTACACATATGAAGCCAACAGGGTCCAATTATTGGAAAATTTCTTGTTAATCAGGAATTCAATACCAGAATATTTACGATACGGTTTAACATTTACGATCCCGAAATCTCCCTTTTTAGGATTGGTAATAAGGTATTGATTCTCGTCTTCATTGGTCTGGCTGTAGACAGTGTATTCCTGTCCAGTTTCGTCGTCAATGAAGATTACAGGTTCAAATGTACCATTTGTAAGTACCCGGTCGATAAGGTTTGTATTCAGCCGGTAGATATAGTTGATACCTATAGAGAGATCTTTCATCACCTCTCGCTCTATCCCGGCAGTAAATTGATGCATGTAGGGCATGCTAATGTCAGGGTCTACGCTTGTGGTGGTGGCTCCGTAATTCTCGGACCAGGAAAATACCCATTCATCACCGTAGTTTCCTCCATACCAGTCATTATAAATGGGGCCCCATAGATAGCCTTCAACGTCGGGCTTTGGGCCCAAAGTGATAAATTTTGCAGTAACCAGGTTTTCAACATATTTCCCGTAATGAATTTTAAAAGCGGTGGAGTGGTCACCGAACAAGTCAAAGGTGAGACCGATTCGAGGCCCAACGGATAATTTAGGCTTGAATATTGTGCCCATGGGAGCTTCAAGTTTGCCCCTGAAGTAATCAAGGCGGACACCTGCATTAATTTTCAACCGGTCTGTCACCTCCCAGGAATCCTGAACAAACCCCGATATCCTGATACCTGTGGAAGGCGTGGAGTAACCGTCACCATACGTATACAAGTAATAGTTTTCTCCATTGTAATCATAATAGAATCTGCCGCCTGCGTATCCCCATTCGTCTTTATTGGGATTTATATCACCTTCGATCCCAAATTTGAAATCATGGTTACCCACGATAAAGTCATCGGCGTGATGACTGAGTGACGTATTCACCTGGATGTGGGTGCGGTAGGAATGATAATACGAATACCAGTTCTCTGTTCTCATACGGGTAACTGCATCAAAATGACCGGGAGTGTCGTATCCCGAATGCGGTATCAGTTTATAGTAGCTTAAAAAACCAGCAAACTTGGCCTCAAAAAAGGTCGTGTCGGAAAAGACATGCAGGTAACTGCCGTTAAAGGCGAATTCTGGAGATTTCTGGTCCCTAACTGCATCAGTTGTGGTGTAAGCAGAGGCAGCCCGGTTGTTACCGTTGTATAAGTCCCCATGAAGGAAAACGTTAAAGCGGTTGTTTTGATTTGGCTGCCAGGTTAATTTAAAGAAGAGGCGGGGCTGATCATAAACACTTGTCAAGGGGTAGCCTGTAATATCTCGCCTTCTCTGCAAATACTGGACAGCAGTAAAAAACCACAGCTTATCCCTTATGAAAGGACCTCCCAGGCTGATATGGCCATTATAATAGCCCTCGGCAGGTGGTGCTAAATCCGGGTTGGGTGAGTTACTGGCGTTCCAGTCATTCAGTTGCACGTAGGAGTCAAACATTCCCTTTAATTGGTTCGAACCGGTTTTGGTAATGGTATTAAATACAATCCCCGTATACCCACCATACTCTGCCGGTGCCCCAATCCCCATGATTTGAGATTCTTCTACAACACCGTAATCGATAAACACATAGGCTGAACCCAAACCAGGATCGGAAACATCCACACCATCAATCTGGTACTGGACACCGTAATCATGTGCTCCAAATGCTGAATCCTGGTCTACTCCAGGAGCCAGGTTAACGAGAGTGGAAACCGTCTGGGAATTAGGCATGTTCTCAATAAGTTCTTTCGATAGTGTTGCAACAGCGGTTTGTGAGTCCTTGACATCGATAAGGGCGGTGCCTGTCACCTCGATTGATTCGGTAATCTTTCCCAGGGTCATTGAAAAATCAACGGTTAAGGTTTTACCTACGGCTACCTTGATACCGGTTTTCTTAATCGTAGTAAACCCTTCGAGACTGGCTTCAATGGCATACTCGCCATAAGGAAGCGCAACGAACCGGTATCGGCCCTCCGCATTGGAGACGGTGGTCCGAATGCCCATTAGTTTGGGAGATGATAGGCTGATTTCAACGCCCGGAAGTGCTTGTTCCTCTGAATAGACCTTACCTTCAATTGCGCCGTTTTCCTTTGATTGTGAGTACATGGGCAGGAAAACCAGCGACAATGTAAAGATAAGAACTAAAGAAAGTTTCATCCACATTTTCATTTAAACCTCCTTTTAATATTTATAGACAAAAATTATATCATTCTTTTTACAAATTTCCAAATGCCAACACAATATTACTTGATACTTAATAGATAAGATAAATTCATTTCTATTATACATCAGTCACTTCCATTAAAAATGCAGCAATATATTTTCCATCCCAGGTAATAAGGTTTCGGATAATAGAAAAAATCGTTAATCAATCGGAACGTTGGTTTTACAAATGTTTCGAGAGGAGTTGGAATTTTTTTTATAGGGAATCCGGGGAACCACACCTGTGCAATTCCATCACATTCAAAAAAATGGTTTTTTATCCAAAATATTGGATTATTTTTTTATCACCCTTTATTAGAAATTAAAACGCAAACCGAAGGTTATTTGCTAACCCCCCATTTTTTCATTCAGAAGTGCTCCAAAAGTCAATAATATCAGTGATTTTGAGGTATTTTTTTTCTGGAAAAAAGCTCCTTTAAATGGTATAATAAGAAATGGTTAAA
>Ga0180438_10002601_pt1 | contig 29001 bp, 21 predicted proteins | sample SS_ome_12_FD_132455 | JGI IMG/M metagenome (GOLD analysis project Ga0180438, IMG submission 132455) | Hypersaline lake sediment archaeal communities from the Salton Sea, California, USA - SS_3_D_2 metaG | ecosystem: Environmental > Aquatic > Non-marine Saline and Alkaline > Hypersaline >...
GTCAATAGTCTCTAATTTTGGTATTACCGTATCTTCTAAGTCACCATCAATATCTACCAATCTTGGTATAATTGTATCGGTTTGGTTATCAAGTATCGTGTTGGTATTTGGCCCAATCCAGTTGTCTAACTTACTTTCAATACTTACCGCCTCGTCAAGTATGAGATCAACTTTACTATCCACGGTTTCAATTTTTTCCAAAACATCTATCTGATCAAGCGTACTTAGGATAGTAAATATTCCTTCTTCAGCAACCTCAATTTTACTTACCAAAATAGTAACGTCTATAAGAATCTCATCTAATGTAGCATTTATGGTATCTAATTTAGCATCTATGGTTCCTACCAGTTCTATCAGCTCATCGGTCGTTATAAAATCTAGTTGTGACGTAATATAATCCAATTTACTTTCTACTGTTATATGATGCCTATCGAGTGCACAGCCAACTCTGTCAATTCTTCCAGGAAGACCATGTCCACCAAACTCATACACAGCCTTTAAACCATCAGGCATTAAATCATAATATTTATCTGCCAAATCAAACAGAAATAGATCTATAGAGTCGTATAAGAGTCTGGAATCTTCAGAATAAACATCTTGACGATTTATTTGATTAAGTACCCCTTCTAAAGCATTTAAAGAGGAATGTAATAAATCTGAATTTTTTAAAATATGATCATCTGTTACATCTGCATTACTCAATTGCTGACAAATCTTACAAATCTCATCTTCGATAGATGGAAATAGATGCAAAAACTCTTTTTCATTCATCGATCCATTATTACTCCATAGTAGCTCACATGGATCAAAATTTCTATCTTCGGTTTTGTCTGCGATTCTTTTTATTAAAGGCAATAATGATGCATTACTGTCTGTCTCTAAAGAGATAGATCTCTCAGTCTTTTCTGTATCGACTGCATCAATCGCACTTAAAAATGAAACATAAGAACCAAAAAAGACCCCTACAAAAACTAATAGCGCTACCCTCTTTTTCATTTTCTTCGATGATAATTCACTCATTATCTCCCTTTTGTAAAACAATCTTTCTCTTTATTGTAAGAAAAAATAACATATTTTCAGTTCAACAAAAAAAGGGCTTCTCCTCTTTGTTGGAGGAGAAGCCCTTTTTTACATTCAAGGGTTTTGAACAACCGTACCTTTATAAATTAATTTCAGCCATTGTATTACGCTTAGTGTTGAAGTATTTATCTGATCATCGGTAATTGGGGTCACTGTTGGAAGCAGATCAGTCCTTTGACCTACATTATCATTTATGACCTCAACTATGCTGCAACAACTTAGATCCAACTCCGATATCTTACTATTGATTTCTACTACTAGAGGTCCTATCCATTCATCCAACTTACTTTCAATACTAATAAGTTCAGGAATGACAATTTCTGTCTGATTGTAGAGTATATCATCAACATACGAGAGGGTCTCATTGGTGTTTGGGCCAATCCATTCATCTAGTTTACTTTCAATACTAATAAGTTCACTAAGATCACAAGTAAGATTGTCCAACTTACTTTCTATACTTACATGGTGATCTTGAAGCGCACAACCAACATCATCGATTCTGCCCGGAAGACCCTGAGGAGGAGTCGATGGCGGATAAACCCCCTTTGTAACAAGTGTAATCATATCGCCAAAACCTTCTTCCAAGCCAAATAAAAACTGATCTATTGAATCATACAATAATTGAGATTCTTTTGAGTCTTTATTTTCTTTGGCCTTATTTTGTGCTTGTTGCAACACACCTAAAGATAATTCAAGAAGCTTACTATAATTTTCGAGATGATTAAGATCACTGATATTATCAGCTAATTTTTTACAAATATCGTTAATATCACGGCACACTAACGGCATTAAATGTAACAACTCTGAATCAATAGTTTTGTTGATAAGGGTATGTTTAACACCTTCTTTGGATCTAATCGTCTTTTTTATAAACTGAGTTAGTCCTTTATATTTCGTAGAATCAAATCGTTCACTTTTTCTCGTGGTATGCGTAGATCGCACAAGAGAAAACTGGGGAAACAATAAGAGAGAAAAAACAACAGCTAAAGAAATTCTCCTTGTAGCAATAGATATCTTCATTAGATCTCCTTTTTAAAAACATGAAACGTTTACCATTATTAAATCAAACTCCAGCAATCTATGATAAATCTTATTAAAAATTAGAGGTAATATCGCTAAAAGCTTTTCAAAATAGAACATTTTATAATTTCTTATATAATTTCTTAACACTCCAATTTGATTATTATGGGAATAAATGTATTTACCTTCTAGCTTTGACAGAACAACCCTCATATCTTTTATCTTATACTATCGTTTGAAAAAAATCTTACATTAAAAAATGATTTTAAGGGAGACCTTTTCAAAGGTCTCCCTTGCCTACTAATTACAAGGTGGTTCTATATTGTTACATACATAAAATATTGATTTTAACCACCAGAAAATAGTTTCTTCAGTCGCATTGATATCATCCAAGTTATCTGGCAAGTGTGTATAAGTCGGTATTTGGTCATCCATCTGGCCAATCAAACTACAGGCATCGCAACGATCTAGAAGTAGTTCAACCTTGCTATCGATAATATCAACTTTACCATCTATGGTTAAACTCAAATCCCAAATAACATTAACAATAGCATCTATTGTATCAACTTTATCTTCTATGGTTTCCAGCATTGGAATAACATGTTCATCAAGCTTGCTCTCTATGCTTATTGTTTCGTTAGAGATATCATCTAGTTTTGGTATAATCGTCGATTCTTGATTATCGATTATAGTCTCGGTGTTAGGACCAATCCATTCATCCAACTTGCTCTCTATACTTACTGTTTCAACGTCTATATCTTCTATGATAGCTGCAACTTTACTGCAACAGGTAATAGAAGCATCCAGTTTATCATCTATTGTCTCAAGAGCTCCTTCTATTGCATCAATACCTGCTTCTATAGTCTCTAATGCTGGGACCACGGTATCTTCTAAGATTGGAATAACATGTTCATCAAGCTTGCTCTCTATGCTTATTGTTTCGTTAGAGATATCATCTAGTTTTGGTATGATCGTCAATACTTGATTATCGATTATAGTCTCGGTGTTAGGACCAATCCATTCATCAAGCTTACTCTCTATACTTATTACTTCTTCAATTATATCATCTAATTTCGGTATAATTGTCAATTCTTGATTATCGATTATAATCTCAGTGTTAGGACCAATCCATTCATCAAGCTTACTCTCTATACTTACTGTTTCATTAAATATATCATCTAACTTATCAAGGATAGACTCAGTATTAGGGCCAACCCATTCATCAAGTTTACTTTCTATGCTTATGCCTTCATCAATGATGATCTCTAACAATGACTCGATAATGCAGATTCTCTGTCTAATTATACACACTGTCTGCCTGATATAAGCCAGATCATCACCACAACATCCACAAGATCCAGCACACGCCAGGACTGATCCTCCTTCGTTGCATGTTCCTGGCTCAGGGGCATCGTCACGCGGAGCCTTCATTATTTGCGCTACTTTATCCTTGTCTTTTTCTCTTCCATAGGCATCCAGGACACAAATGGTCGATAGCATTGAAAATGCTAACAAAACACCAACTACTCTCTTTACAGAAAAATTACTCATATTTCCCCTTTTCTCCAGAGATCAATACTACTACTAACGATTAAAAGTAAACGGTACAACCAAGATTTGCTTCAGTTTCTCTCATGCCATTCCATCCGGCTACAACACGAGAAGCTCCTGCATATAACTCAAAATAGTTCCAGCGATGATAAAATTGACCACGGATTTTGTGTGTTAACAAATCTGTATTTTTTTCTAATATTCTTGCATCAAGAGGATATCTCTCACCTAATAAATCTCTATATTCATAGTTGGCATCACATGGACAGAAGCAAACCGTATCTCTTCTCTTATAATAGATTTCATACCCTAAAGACATTCCCATATTTTGATTTTTTGGATGGAAAATCGTTATGTCTGCATGGCCTAAGAAATAGCCCCATTTAACATTAGCATTTATACAAGGGCCAATATTTTTTACTGTTGCACCTACAAATGATGCTGCCCTCTTTTCACAGGCATTAAATACACAGGAATAAGAAGCATCTGCATGGAAACCGAACCATCTCTTTGATCTCCAACCACCACCGACACCAATTCTACCTTCGACATGTCCATTGTTACCGGTAGGGATCCAGTAGATTCTTCTTGGATTTGTATTCTTCTTACCGGTTGGAAGCTTAAGTTCAAAGACAAGTTCTCCAAAGGATCTATCAGTGAAATCATATCCTAAGAAGCATTGTCCTTTAAGATCACCTACACCAAAAATATGTTCATTTTTACAGAAGCAAATACCATGATCGGAGAAGAAATCTATAGCAGAACCACCATCTAAGCGACCTAAAATAAGATCAACAATATTTTTAATCTTTGTAGCATCCCTCATGTAACCGACAGGATCAACTTCTGCGTTCAGGTAAGTATAGACCGGCACAATAAACAACTGTCCCTGATTACCTCTACAGTTACCTAACAGTCTGTAATCCTGGCTATCAACAAATTTTGCTCTTTCATCCCAAGCTAATGAGCCATTGCCTATACCAGGTACCACAGGAAAATCTGGATTAGGCACATTTGGATCAGCGCTTGCATCACCTATGTCAGCAAGATTGACTGCAAACATTTGGCCAACACCATGTCTTCCGTTAGGCCTTTTCCAAGCTACAACTGGATTGCTTATGTCATCGTTTGCTTTTGCTATCTCAACGCGCCCTATAGTAAGAGAACCATCGCCATACTCGACAAGAGGGCTGCCATCAGGCATGAGCAACGTACTCAAGAAATCAAGTCTGTAGGAGAATGAAACACCCATTCTTGAAAAATCAAGACGCCTATCTTCGGAGTCAGGCCCAAAAGTATTATAGGACGCTTGACACGCTTCCCATACCGGTAGATCTTCTGTTCTATACGCTACCAGATTATCCATATCTGGATCTTCTTTTTCTAAGCAACAGCAATCAACGGTACGCTCAATTTCAATTGTTTTAATAGGTAAACTAACGTTGAAACCAAATCTCCATTTTGTATCTATTACCGCTCTTTCTGCATGGAAACCAAGAACCACACCACGCTCATTATAATCAAAACGAGGTCTTAACTTTGAAAATACTAACCAAGGATTATCGGTTGGACGACCAATTAAACTGCCATTACCAAAAACTTCTTCTCCTCTAAATTCTGCTTTTCCAAACCACAACATCGAAAGAGGAATCTTATTAGGATTGCACGCATCCTCATCTACACAACAAACATCACTACTTGTGCACAGTCCTAAACATGCTGGATTCACATAATCTCTACAATCACTGCAACATCCGCCGCCACACGAAGGTACACAATAATCACAACAATTATTAACGTTTTTTACATTTGGAAACATGCTTTTCAAGTCATACACACCACAGCGGCCACACACATTTCCACAAGGATTACATAAGTAGGAATTATTATCACAGCAATCACACCCTCTCGGGGCCATTCCAAAATCAGCTCGTCTATAGTATGCACCCCCCCAAATATCAACACTCCATTTTGCACATTCATCTTTAACTCTACTTAACGGATAATGTATTGAACCATTAATTAAATTTAACCTACTATTGAGGCCAAGAGGTGTTCTTACCTCATGTACAGAAAATATAATAGAGCAGCTTGTAATTCCAGCTAATGCTACAAGCCTTAAAACTCTTTTATTCATATCTCTCCTTCATTTTTATGAAAAATAAACAACTTTCAATTGACTCACTTCCCTCTTAATGAGCCAGGCTGTTTTTGCCTGGCTCTCTATACTTTTTTTTCTACGGCATCTCAAAAGCTTGCATCACATTACGGCAACCAAGAGAATATCCTAATCTTACACCTACAGTCCCTATTTCCTGAGAATGTTCATGATCAACTTCTGATCCATCTCTACCTAATATAGAAGCAACCGGTGTTCTCACAATACAGCAAGCCTCTTGTTCATCGATCAGACCTTCTATAACATACCCGAGTATCGATTCATTGTGATCGCCTTGCGCCGCTGTTGCAAGGATTGAATTACAAAAATCAGATGCAAGACATGCTACTTTCAAATAGAGGTAAAGCACATACCCAACTGTAGTTCCAGGATTCACTTTATGTAGACCAAATATATCATGCAAGAACATTTTTGAAGACATTATGCCTACCCATACATTTTCCTCAGTTTGGCCATCTATATCTTCAACTACTGGATTAATATATCCTTCGTTCTCTTCCCGATCACATCCTATTGCGATTACGTTTCCACCGCCAAGTATTGACGCTTTAATAGGGTCGAAATCGAAGGTATACAAAGGAAGACCTTCTGCAGTTTGTATAGCAAATAAAGATGCGTTTGGATCAGACCCAGCATACGTTCTTTCATGACTAAATGTTCCGCTTTCAATGTTTATTTTTACTTCATTAAGATTGTAAAGACATCCAACTTTCCAGTCATTATGAGCATCAGGGGTATTATCAACCACACCGATTCCTAATCCCAAGAAGGAGTGGCCGCCGATTCTAAATCCTGGATTTTCACCATTTAAGAGTAAGGAGAAATGAATTTTAGCAGGAACTTCTTCTTGACTTTTATAGGTAGTATTACCAACTTGGAAAGCGCCACCAACATACTCATCACCATCTATACTTAATATAGAGCTATCTTGCAAATCAAATACGAGACTTGTTGTATTAATACAATCATCAGTTTCAATACCAACGTAAGCCCATTGCTCTATAATAAATCCTGAAAGATCTTGAAACTCAACCGTACCGACACCAATAAATTTGACTCTGATCTCATCTGTACTTGTTACATCTGTTGCATCACCTAATACATCGAGATCTTCAACAGAAGAACAGCTAATTGATGCATTATCTGTAAATCTTAGGGTTCCGCCATTGAGATAAATTTTAGCACCCGGTTCAAGAACAAGCGTCACAAGACCACCAAATTCAACAACCTGATCTGGTTCTGTAAACGAACAGAGATTCAGCACTCCGCCACTCTTTACTCTAAACTCTTTTGGTACATCTGACGTTATCCGTAATACTGATTCTTTCGAGGGACTTTTGCCAAAATTTGGGCCGGCTAAAATATGGCAAATATTGTTAATTTCCACATCTTCATTCAGTTTTACCTCTCCACCATCATCAACCTTATCATCGCTACCCTCGGCAATAAGTGTTATGCCGTTAATTCCAAGTACAATCGACGCACATAATGAATCAACATTTCTATGGGCTGTTCCCAGACCAACCTTGCCCTCGTTTCTTAATACGACGATAGCAGATGCAGCCTCTGCACTATTGCATCCACCAAAGAATACTAGCTCCCTAATACATCCACCATTAATCAAGATGGTAGCCGGATCTGCAAATCGCGCCCCTTTTATCTGGAACTGATCAACTTCACCTTCGATTACCGGCACATTGGTAAAGTTTTGAGTTGTTACAGTTGGGCAGCAACATAATGCCGCAATACAGGGCCCTGGGCTCCAAGGACAGAAATTACCATAATCTTTTTCAGTATCGATCCAATACAATGTATAGTCAGAGAGTTTTTGTCCTTCAGGAATCAAGACCGTTTTTTGAGAAAGATCAAGTTTCCAATCGGTAATACCGATCCTTTTATCAAAGAATACATTTTTCTTCGGAAGATCAATGATACCATCTCCGCTTTGTACAACCATGGTTGATACATTTGCTCTGTAGCAAGGTTCTATTGTTATTTTTCCTTGATAATCTACAAATATTGCACCCTTACCGGTTACACCCCCAAGCTCTGGGCAACATTGTGGACCACCCTGCGTTTCAAATGAGAAATAATTTCCTTCAATGCTGAGAACCGGATTAGTTATTCCTTCCCAACCTGCCAATCCTTGATTACCGATTGAAATATTACTTGAGTTGCCTAGATATATAGTATGTATTGATTGTTCCTCAGGACATGGACCACACAAATATTCGAGATTATCCCAAATTATCTCATTATTGCAAGATGAAGTTAACCTCAAAATATGGGTCAAAGGCTCATCCGGATTATTAGAATCTTGGAATATGTCAAGGTGAGCATCATCATCTATTGTTGTGCAACCATCGCATGCAGGTGACCGTGCTCCCAATATCATATTTCTACCAGATCCATCATCTGTCTTAAGGCCATTGCCAAAGAATGTAAATGTACTATCGTTTCCTTCACCATTGAGGTTTGGCACAAATAGGTCAACTCCAGCAAGCGCCACACTTGTATGCACGAAGAAATAACTATTATAGAAAATAATTTTTGGCTCAGGGAATTCTTTATCTGGAAACTCTGGATCCTCAAATGTGAAGGATTCACCACCTATATAGGTAGGCTCTGAAATCGCACTATTGTTCTCACATACTAGATGATTTGCATCAGTATGAACCAGGTAGGTATTGTCCAAAATCATATGATTATTAATTAAAAATGCACCTTTGTTGTATACTACGTAATTGTCATCACCATCTTTGTCAAATGTCCTTAATGGAAAGTTAGTATGGGTACCATCAAATAGAAGCGGTCCACCAGAAGGATCAACTTCTAACGATAGCAACTGTATAGCACCCCTAGGGTCAGCATCCCTTCCATCAACAAACAGTTGGCCTTCAATATCAAATACTATTTCACCAGCCCCTGGGGTTATATTTTCTGGCTCTACAGTAAAGTCTCTACTTACGGTACCATCCATACCAACACCTGACCTGAGGTATAAACCAGAATCGTCCCTCAAAATAATCTCAGCATTGGTAGCATTTGGATCGGGATTTCCGTCTACAATAAAGGCTGAAGGATTTCTTTTCTTAACAACTGAGCTTACTAGTCGCCCCATTAAAATACGCTCTGGAATGTCCGGATCAGGGCATATATTATTTGTAAGACCTACATAATCTAAATATGTCTCATCACGTATATCTACTTGACCATTTGCACCTAAAACAAAGCCTCGGCGGACTCCAGAAAATGCACCAACAAACCATGGATCAATTAAAAGATCAGTCAATTCGGTGTTATAGTTAAGAACCAATAGACCAGCAAAAAAGTCTTGCCCATCATTATTTCGCACTGTAAGTTCAGCTTTATTTCCGGCAGGCGTTGTCATATCAATATCTGCTAACTGAGGATCAGGAATATCTGTTACTTTATTTCCACCAATATACACGGCACCTGTATCTTCAATTTTTAAAATCATTCGGCCAGTATTTGCGGTACTATTTGCAGGGAAGAATCTAATACGACCTATCTCAGTTGCTAACGTTTCATCAGTAGCTATATAACTCATAATAGATCTTGCACCAACCAGAATTGTAACATCTGAATCATCGGTATTATCGACACGTTTGAAATCAACATTTGGATTGCCATTCAGGTGAACCATAAAGCGCACACCGCCGCTATCGCCCTCAGACCTAAATTCTACCTCTCTGCCATTTCCTAACATAAACACCATTGTTCCTGCACCACTGAAGGTTACAAGCATATCAGTGCCATCTGCCGACCCTCTAAACTCGAGGCCAAAATTCGTTAGGTCAACTTCTATAGTTCTTCCTGCTGCAGCATAGAAATATAAATCCGACTCTCCTCCATTTCTACCACCAATAAAATATTTATTATCCGGAGTAATCGTTATATCCTGGGTTATTGCCGATACACCTATCTGCCCAGATACAGCTGGTCCAACAATCGTACAGTCACCTTGTATATCGATATCATCGTCTACAACATCTGCGACTATATTACCGTTCCAGACAGTAACAGGCCTTGCTTGGAAGCAAGATAATAGCCCCAAAATTGCCAAACTTAAAAGAAGCTTTTTTCTCATATGCTCTTCCTTTTTTTGAGAAACGTTCATACACTACAACACACTCCTAACAAAGACAACCACTACCCATTTCATTCCACTACATTATTTACGAAACAGTCTTCAGAAGATATATTTAGTTCCTTTTATAAATAATGTCAATATTTATTTTGCATTACAAACCGATTTTTTTATAAAAACTATACAATAATTTCACCTCTTTCATTAAAAAAGTTAAAAAACAGATTGTTTAAATAATAAAAACTAACACTATTTGTGTCAATACTTTACCATTTATTTTTTGTTCAACTCCTTCTTTTTTTATTTTATGCCATAATACTCAAACGCTAGCGTTTAACTTTCTAAGCTAAATTTTAATCTATATATAAAAAATATAATGTAAAATAAATTTTAATTTGCTTTCAGTTCTATCCAAATCTCATTCAACTGTTCTTCTGACAATACATTTCTAAAAAATTCTAACTTTTTAGTTTCATTCAAAATCTTTTCCATCGAAGATATAAAATAATGAGAAAGCGTTACATTTGTAGTAACAGGAAATAGCGAATATTTATCAACATGAAAAGCAACGATATCAGATCGATATAAATAATTAATGAATCTATATACCAGGTCGTCCTTACTACTTTTTATAGGCAATGCGATACTATCTATTACCATAAATGTACCTTCTTGAGGGATTAAAAAATCTAACCCGTTGTCAAAACGGGTTGCATGCCATATCTCGCCGCTCATGCCAACTGCAACAGAAACCATTCCGGACAATAAGAGATAATCAGCACGCAAATCTGTATATACTTCAACCCATTTTTTCTGCTTGATGAGCAACTGTCTTACTTTTTCAATTTTATGTTTTGTAAGATTGTCTATAGAACCAAATAGATAAAAGGCAGCGATTAATATGGCCTCTCTAGCATTATTGATCATTCCTATTTTATTAGGTGCTACCGTTTCATCAAATATGAGGCGCCAACTAGCCGGGGGTGCTTTGCCTTTAAAAAAAGAGCTCTTTATTCCTATTTTATACGTTTCCCAAAGATACGGTATAGAATATTCATTTTTAGGATCAAAATATTGACCCATAAATATCGGATCAATAGTTTTGAGAAAGGTTAATTTCGACTTATCTATCTTTTTTAATAATCCTTCTTTTATCAGAAGTTCTACGGCATAGTCTGATGGAATAATTATATCATACTCGGAGCCTTGAGACTCTTTCATCTTTACCAACAGTTCGTCGTTATTTTCATAGTAACTTATATGTAGCTTAATGCCTGTTTCTTTTTCAAAGTTAGACAAAAAATCAGCATCAAGTAACATAGGAAATGTAAAAACTGTTATACTTTTATCTGTTCTAAAAAATGTAGAAAGCTTGGGGAGAAATAATAACAGAGAGATAACTGCAACCCAAAAACAAACAATTATAAACCGAACAATAATCTTTGTAAATGGCAATAAAATCATTTTTAGGCACCCGTACTTCGCAAAAAATTAAAACAAGTCTAATAGACAGAAATCAATTTGCTTTCAATGTTATCCAAATATTATGTAACTGTTTTTCCGACAACACGTTTTTAAAAAACTCTAGCTTTTTTATTTTCTTAATCTTCTTTTTTGTATTCAAAAAATAGTCACTGAGCGAAATATCCTCAATAACCGGAAATAGCGATAAGGCATTCGCATGATATGCCTGCACCTCTGGTCTATATAAATAATTTATAAAGGCATACACCAAATCCTCCTTATTGCTTCTTTTTTTTGGCAACACTATGTTATCTAATACAATAAAACTTCCTTCTTGCGGAATTAAAAAATCAATTTTTTTTTCAAATCGGGAGGCTCGCCATATTTCGCCACTCATACCAACTGCAACTGGACATGAACCGGATAATAACAAATAATCTGATCTTAAATCTGTATATGCCTCTACCCATTTTTTCTGCTCTATCAATAACTTTTTAATTTGCTTAATCTTGTTATTTGTCAAATTATCTATTGATCCAAATAGATAATAGGCTGCAATTAAAACAGCTTCACGGGCATTGTTTACCATACCCACTCTATAATTAATCATCTTTTTATCAAAAATCAATCCCCAACTAAAATCGGGCATGTTACCCTTAAAAAAGGTCGTATTGATCCCTATAGTATAAAACTCCCACATGTAGGGTATTGAATATATATTTCCAGGATCAAAGTAAAGCGAAAGAAACTGAGAATCAATACTATTAAAAAAATGCAGTTTTGACGTATCTATTTTTTTAAGCAGCCCTTCTTTTATCAGAAGTTCTACAGCATAGTCAGATGGCATTACAATGTCATATCCACCCCCTTGGGTTCTTCTCAGTTTGGCTAAAAGTTCGTCATTGTTTTCATAGTAACTAATATATAACTTTATCCCCGTTTCTCTTTCAAATGCGGTAATATAATCAGCATCTAAGAGCGTAGGAAAAGTAAAAATCTTTATGCTTTTTTCTGTTCTAAAAACCTTTGTAATTCGTGGAGAAAATAAAAAAAGAAAAATAAAAGAGAGCCAAACAAAGAGTATACTCATCCTCACGAGTACAGTTCTTAATGAAAATAAGATCATCGCAAAATACCTGAATCTTCACTTTTAAGGAAGGTTAAAATAAAGATTACTAAACTACTTACTACTAACAAAATAGTTGATAGAGCATTTACCTCGGGGGTAGCACCAGATCGTATAACAGAAAAAATATACATGGGTAATGTTAGCGTTGCTGCTCCAGAACAAAAGAATGAAATAAGAAAATCATCAAAAGAGACGATAAACACCAAAAGGGCTGATGATATTATAGCCGGATACAAAAGCGGTATAACTATCTTAAAAAAAGTTTGGTTTTGCGTGGCACCCAAATCTAACGAAGCCTCAATCAATCTATAATCAATCTCCTCATACCGCGCACGAATCATAGGAACCACATATCCCAATCCTATCAACGTGTGCCCCACAATGATAGTCGTAATACCCAGCGGAACAGAAAAAAATGAAAAAAGACTCAATAAAATAACAGCCAATACTATTTCAGGCATAATAAGGCTGCCATAAAAAAATACTATATATCTATTTAAAAGCGTAGTTGCTCCATAAAATACGTATAGCAATCCCATAGAAATAGTCAAAAAAACTGATGAAAATGAAATAATAATAGAGTTTTTTAATGCATCAAAAACCTCAACTGATTTAAAGAGATCACGGTACCAATGGAACGTAAAGCCATGCCACTCATAAGAAAGGGGATTTTTATTAAAAGAAAATAAAATTAAGACAAGAATCGGAGCATAGACCATCAGGTATATAAGCGTAACAAAAAGCGGCAAAAGATAACGTGAAAATCTACTTCTAATTTCCATAAGCCCCTAATCTACCTAAATAATTTCTTAAATAACCACAATATAAACAAGGCAGAAGCAATGAGAAACAAGCCGCTTAGGCAGGTAAACGCAGCACCTAAAAAGACACTCCTTGTTTCCAAAAAGAAATAGGAGATCATTGATCCAATAAACATAAGTTTCCCACCACCAAGCAATGTCGGTATTACAAACTCACCAAATGAAGGAATAAATACTAAAAAAAAGCCTGTCTGTACGCCAGACAAAGAGAGGGGAAATGTAATATTCGAAAATGTTTGCCACGGAGTTGCCCCAAGATCGAAAGAGGCTTCAAGCGTGAAGGTATCTAATTTAGATAAACTCGTATAAATCGGCATCACCATGAAAGGCAAATAGCAAAATAACATAACTATATAAATTGCAATCGGCGTATTAAGTATATGTAATGGTTGCGAAATTATGCCCATCTTAAGAAAGAAACTATTTAAAAGGCCATGATAATCAAGTATAAAAAACCAAGCATATACCTGTACAATAAAATTGGTCCAAAAGGGCAACGCTAAAAAGAAAAGTAAAATATGCTTGAACCTTCGAACCCGCAATGCCAAAAAATAGGCCACAGGATATGATAAAATAAAACAAAAAATAGCATTAAAAAAGGCTAATAAAAAAGACCTACCTATGATTTTAGCGTAGGAAAGAGTAAGGAGCACCTTATAATTATCTAACGTTACATGCTTAATAGAAAAATACTCAAAAGACCTAAAAAAGCTTATCCCGATAAGAAACAATAGCGGTATATACAAAAATAATATCTGCCACAAAATTGCTGGAGAAGCCAGAAAAAACTGCCGTTCTTTTATAAATTCTTTTTTTAATCTACTGTTTTTCATTTTTCCAATAAAACAACATTTTCTTTTTGCCAATACATAAATACTTTATCATCATAATCTATCTCTTCTTGTGGGAAATGTTCCTCATTTTGCTCAAAAACCTTCACAAGAAAGTCATTTTTTAACCTTACGTGGTATTGAGTCGATCTCCCATGATACACAATAGACTCAACTATGCCTTCCAAACAGTTAGAGAAACCTTCTAGCTTTTTTTTACTTATTTCAATTTTTTCAGGACGTAAACTCATTAAAACCGTACAATCATCACAGACCCATGCTTTATGTTTAGGAAGCAATACCTTAAACATTCCTAGGTCATCTATTTTAAGATAACTCTCTTTTTCTTCAATTTTAAGAGTACCTCTAAAAATATTAGTTGAACCCACGAATTTAGCTACAAATGATGTGCGGGGAAATTCATAAATTTCTTCCGGCGTTCCGACCTGCTCTATCTGACCATTCTGATTCATAATGGCCATTCGATCTGCAACAGTCAAAGCTTCAAATTGATCATGCGTTACATAGACAAAAGTTGTTTCTAATGCATCTTGCAACTCAATCAGCTCTACAAGCATTTTTTCTCTCAATTTTAGATCCAACGCAGCCAAAGGCTCATCAAGCAAAAGCACATCAGGCTTATTTATAACAGCCCGGGCAAGCGCAACTCGCTGCTGTTGCCCCCCAGAAAGCTGGGTAATTGATTTGTATATCTGCTTTTCTAAGTGAACTTTTTGTAAGATCTGGATAACGCTTTGTTCTATGATATCTTTTGGAACATTCCTGACTTTTAATGCATACGCAACATTATCAAAAACGTTAAAATGGGGGAATAAGGCATAATTTTGAAAAACAGTATTTACCTTCCGTTCGTTAATGGGAACCTGGGTTATATTCTTTTTCCCTAAAAAAATGGACCCCCCGTCTACATGCTCAAAACCAGCGATAAGGCGCAACAATGTCGTTTTTCCACTACCACTTGGACCAAGCAATGCAAAAAACTCTCCACTGGGAATAGTCAAATTTAACTTATCAAGAATCAATTCATCATTAAATTTTTTGGTTATATTAACTAATCTTATTTCTCTCATTTTTCTTATCAGCCTTTTTCTTATCAGCCTTAGCAAAAGTCATTGGCGTTACTATATCCGACATTATACAAGGAACTACAACACATACCGTTAAGAAAAGAAACACCGGTCCAATTTTTGAATACCAATTCTCATGGCCATTAGCGACCAAATAAAACATTGAAGCAAAAGAACTCACCAATATATGCAAAGCATGTGAAAAAACAGAGTAAAAAACATCATTCGACTTATGATATCTTCCAACCACTACCCCCGTTACAAGACCCGCAATTAAAAATGGTATGATATTATCTAACTCTTGAAATAAACAAAGGTGAAATACCATATTCACACCCAAAAACTTGCCGGCCAAATAGGGCATTATAGCATCAGAAAGCGTACAGAAAACTAATGCAGAAAAAACACCTACAAAAAGCCCTCTGAGAATGCCTTTTGAAAATCTATAATAGGTAATCAAGGTTCCCGTTGCAGAAAATAATATATGCATAAAGTGGAAACTATGGAAGAGAACATTTGCCCCTTTCCGTACAGCAGTCCGATCGGCAAAACCAAAAGAAAAATAACCTAAAAAACTTAGAATCGCCAAAGAAAAACAAACTGAAAATATTGCATAGGGCAAATGATACATAAGCTCTTTATATAAAGATCCTTCATGATGAGTATGCCCATGAACACATTTCATATTTTTTGTATTATCGTTATCAATATTGCTACACATTAAAAAAGCCCTTTGTTTTGAAATAAAACGGTAAATTACATTTGGAAACAATTATGCTATAAATAGGAGCCACTTAAATAATATTTAAATGTAAACTTTTTTGATAAATAAAGCAAATAATAGTCTAAAAATGAAGCCAACATAAAAAAAGAATACAAATAGAAATCACCCAAACCGTTAACCAGATAATTTAAAATGTATTTCCGAAGGATAAAAACCAAGCATAGCTGGGTTCATTTTTTATTTTTCTATGCCATTTCCACCCTATATCAAACCGTATAGGGCCAACAGGCGTATTGAATCTAAGTCCAAATCCTGTAGCAGCCAAAAGATTAGATCTCTTAAATATATCTTCAATTAACGTTCCCAAATCTTGAAAAACAACGGCTCCAATAGCCTTGTATACGGGAAATCTAAACTCTATATTCGTGTTAACCATTGATCGCCCCCCCTGAGGAGCAAACCGCAACACGTTACATTCATCTAAAAAGGATCCTAAGGGGGGACATAAATCTGTTTCATACCCTCTTATAGAATGGGATCCTCCTAAATAAAAACGCTCTATAGGCATTATTTCTTTGAAGCTCTGATGAAAAACATGCCCAAAACGAAACCTACATGCAAAAACTAAAAAATCTAAAATAGGGTAAAAAAAAGATTGCGTAGCAAGTAATTTGACAAAATAGGAATCTGCATATTTTTTGGATAAAGGAAACATGCCTTTTACTGAAACTAACGTAAACGACCCTATCTTGGGATTCAGCTTATCATCGACATAGTCTATTAAAAGCGTAGGTTCAAACCATAAGTAGGGTATCTTTACCCCCAGCAGCCGTGAGTCAAAATTGATCGCTCTCGCTATCATCTTAGCTCGTGGACTCATATTATTTTTAATCTGAGTTCTCATCCATTCTATTCCTATATTCGTAGAAAAATCTAATGCTCTATAAAGCTTATTGATGCTTATTAAAAATCCCTCCTGTGTAACCTCATATAGTTTACACTTACTTCCAACAAAGCCTGGCTGATCATATCGGTTACTATATAATTTACATAAGATCCTGAGAGGAAGCGACAAAATCCAAGGGCGCCTGTATAGAAGCTCCAAATTTCGGTGGGATATTGATACATCAACATTTGCTATCAGTTGATCCGCACAATTGGTAGGATTTCTATACAAAAATAATCCTCCAACTTTATAGGTTATGCACTTTCCTAACACAAAATTCTTATTAACATTGTGTAACCCAAGACCGATCCTTGTTCTTACTTGGAAAGGATCAGCTGGCTGCAGCTTTAACAAAATATCTTTCTGTTCCTCTTGCAAGGAAATGTTCCCAGGATAAAGATAGGCATGCTCAAATATTTCTAACGCCCTCATTCCTGATATCGTTTTTTTTAATTTATCATTATCAAAAGCCTCTCCCTCTTTATAACAAAGCTCTCTCGCGATATATTCCCAAGGAAATGTGAGGCTTCCTAAAATAATAGTCTTTCCAAATGTCACCATTTGGCCCTTATCAATCCTCCATATAACTCCCACATATTGGCCTTCCTCTTGGAGCTCATAAGTAACGGCAACATGCAAATATCCTTTTTTTTTAAAATAATCCACTAACCAGGTTCGTTGTAGTTTTAATAGGTTCGGATCAAAGCCAATAGGAAGCAATGCTTTCTTACATTTTGCAAATGGCCCCTTACACCTGAGCGCCTCAAAGTTTTCTATGGTAATTGATTGTAAATATCTACGCATTCCTTCATCTACCGTAAATACAAGTTTATATGCATGATCATTATGTAACGGAATAAACTCATGCTTTAGAATCTTTATATCCCAAAAGCCTTCTTTTAAGTAAAAATTCATCAAGCTATCTATGCTACTTTTTAATAATTCGGAATCAAAGTTTTTTGCTTTTATAAGCTTGCTAAAGCAGTTGGAAACTACAGTTTGGGCATCAACATGGGTAACACCATGTATCGCTACCTGAGCAACATTCGCTCTTACTCCTTCTTTTATAAAAAAGAAATATTTGTCATGCTCCTCTTTTGATTTTATTGCAATATTCCAAAAACCTTTTTGGTCATACGCACGGGCAATTTCACCCGATAAAATCGACGCGGGAACAAGCCAAGCAGAGCGTCCAAAAAGGAGTACCTTGTCCATCAACTGTGCGTCAGTAAAAAATGTATTACCAAAAAATACAAACTCTTTTTTTGAATGAACCGTTAAAATAAAGGAAAGATGCACCATTTTGGACTGGTAGTCCACCTTTTCTATCAAATCTATATCTACATGTAAAAAACCTTGTTGAGATAAAAATCTTTTTATCGCCCGAGTTCCCTTATTGATCAAGCTTTTGCTATAGCTGTGCTTAAAAAAACTTCTTGTAAAAAGCTTATCTATTTTACGTTTCACCGCATCTAAGTCTTCAGAAAATCTGCTTGAGACATGGGCCTTTTTTAATAAAAATCCCACATTACCTATAGAAAACTTTTTACCACGATCCAGCGTTATATCTACGGTTACCAATCTTAGGTCTTTGTCATATGAAATAGCACTTACGGCCTTTCCTTCAAGATACCCTTGACTAAAAAAAGCATTCTGTATTTTTGTAATCGAGTGATCATGCTTCTCTGTGCTAAAAGCATCGCCAGGTTCAAGAAGATAATATTTTTTATACTGCTCTTTCCCCACTAAAATCCCATGAAACTTAAGCTTTTGAAATTCCCAAAAGCTCTGTATTGATACATGAAGATGCTCTCCGTCCTCATATGGACATATTGTTAGAGTAATGGTTAAAAACTTCTTTTTCTTTATCAAACAGGATACAGCTCGTTTGATGTCTACGGGAGAAACCAGACTCCCCTCCTTAAGTCCACAAAGGTACAAAAACTCTTTTTTTGAAAAATTAAGATCAGATTCATAAGTCAATTTATTAAGCTGGAACGCTTTATCCATGGAACTGTCTATAATGGAATCTATCTTGTCGTTATCGTATGGCAATGTAATAACAATACAGCCATTTGAGGCTTTTATCTCCTCCCTGTGCTCTCGATTACCAAAACTATTTAAACAACATAGCAATAGAAACAATGATAATATAAAACGTCTTAATATTACTGACATAGGCACTATTTTTTCTTTTAAAAGTAAAAAAGATAAGCAAGACGCTATCTATTATAGCATAACTCTGATCTATTAACGAGAGGTATCCATGCGCCCTAATAATAAAAAAACGTAAGTATCGGGCTATTTTCGAATATTGGTTACAACACCTAGTGTTTTGACTGCTATATCCTTTGCATTATTAGTAACAAGAAGTAACTGTTCTTTTTTTGCAATGTCACTCAGTTTATTTTTTAATTTAGACATATAATAAACCATGGGAATAAACAAGGCTATAGCCCCGCTAGCCACTAATCCTAATTTTTCAAAAAAACCTGATTGGCTACCGGCCTCTTGTGTATTTTTATTTTCTTGTGCCGTAAAACTTGTCACCTCCGAGCATGGATTAGCGGAGACACGATTGGCTAAATTGATGACTAAAGGCTTATGACCTCTATTCAATTTACAATCTATTTCCTTTACCGCATGATATATTTTTTTTAAAACCTTGCTATCCTTATTTTGATTAGCTATTACGGTGTTAATCATAAAAATGTTTAGATATAAAACGATACTATAGGCTAATGTACTCTTCATTTTCTTCCTCCCCCAATTGCTATTTTTGAAGCAACATAGTATTATGATTGGTATAGTTGGCTCCATCGTCTAACGGTCAGGACATTGCTCTCTCAAGGCAAAAATAGGGGTTCGATTCCCCTTGGAGCTGCCAGTTTTTCCTTTCTTCATACTGAAACCAACCATTTTGCTATACACCCCATATATGTAATTGATATGCATGAAATTTCATGCGATAACTCTAAAGATCCCCCGGTAATCCCGAGCTCTCATAAACGACTCCAATTGAATGTTATCAATTTTGTATTTGTCTAATCCCTTGTACAAGGTATCAATAAAATGTTCTATGTTTTCTTTGAGGCCACAAACAATAATTTTTATATGGTCATCTGAAACAACCTGGGCTACTCCTTCAAGATGAAGCTTTCTGGCATTTTTTAGAACAAAACCATCCAAAAAACCATTCGTCAGGCCTATAGAAAGGGAAATCTTCAAACATTGGTTCATAACTCTCTCCTTAACCTCATCACTACTATCTCCAAAAGAAAACTATCAAAATCACCCATTTTATGTCAAAATATTATTTAAACTTTCAAAATAATTCAGTTGTGCCTAATAAATTGGAATACAGTTTTTCAATCAAATCTTGAATCAAGAAGGAAAAAAATGGAAAAGGACAAAGTACGCGTAAGATTTGCTCCATCTCCAACTGGCCTCATGCACTTAGGAAATATTCGTACGGCTTTGATGAATTATCTTTTTTCCAAGCAAAAGAACGGATCTTTCATTCTAAGAATCGAAGATACGGATCCCGAACGAAACTTTGATCCCTCAGCCAAACAGATACTATCTGATCTTGCATGGTTACATTTAAACTATAATGAAGGACCTCAGAAGGACGGCCCTTTTGCCCCTTATTTTCAATCGAAACGCATGCATATCTACCAAGCAAAATTAGAGGAATTAATAAAAGACAAACAGGCATACAGATGTTTTTGCACCCATGAAGCGCTCGAAAAAAAAAGACAACGCCAAATAGCCCTCAAGATGCCACCAAGATATGACAAAACCTGTCTTCGCTTAACCGACGAGGAAATTCAAAAAAACCTTAATGAAAAAAAACCATTTATTTGGCGCATGAAACTTGATGATTCTTACATAACAATACAAGATTTGGCTCATGGAACTATAAAATTTGATTTAAAACATTTTTCAGACTTTCCCTTAACCCGCCAAAACGGAACATTCACCTTTATGTTTTCGAATTTTGTTGATGATATGCTTATGAAAATAACCCATATTCTGCGCGGTGAGGACCACCTTACAAATACTGCTGGACAAGCAGCTCTCTATAGAGCATTTAACGCACCGCTTCCAATATTTTGGCATATGCCAATTTTATGCAATATAGAAGGCAAAAAACTTTCAAAAAGAGATTTTGGGTTTTCTCTCAATGATTTAAAAAATGCAGGATTTTTGCCCGAGGCAATATGCAATTATCTTGCTATAATAGGAGGCTCATTTAAAAAAGAGATTATGTCTCTCGAAGAACTGGCAAGCATAATAAATCTCGACTCTCCCCATGCGAAAGGACAAATTAAGTATGATGTAGAAAAACTAAAATGGATTAATCATAAATGGATAGAACAATATGATCCCGAAAAACTCACCCAAGCTTGTTTACCATTTTTAAAACAAGCATATCCACAGGTAGACCAGATAGATAAGACAGAACTCACCAAAATCATACAGATTCTTAAAACCGATCTCATTACACTCAATGATATAAAAAAGAGCTTACAGTTCTATTTTGAAGCTCCTGTTATAGAAAAATCAGATATCGTGGCGCTGTCTGAGCAAAAAATAAAAGATATAAGCCTCATCTTAGAACAAAATGTGAAAAACATTGACAATCGAAACCAGTTTATAGCTAATCTAAAAGAAGAAAGCAAAGCAAAAGGAATATCACCAAAAGAGATATTTTCAATAGTGCGAATAGCACTTATTGGATCATCAAAGGGGCCATCAATACGGGACTTACTTGAAATCCTTTCACCAGAACAAACGAAAGAACGAATAGGAAAAATGGTAGAAATCATCAAGCAATAATCTCATCAACTTTGACATAAAACAAAGCTGCTTGATTAATAAAAAGGAACTAGAATGAGAGCCATAGTCCTTTTTATTGTGACGTTGGGGATAGTGCAAACCAATATCCATTCATCTTCAGAAAATAAGGTAATATATAAGGGACAGATATATACCATTATACCAGATGCTCAAAAAAAGCAGGTCATTGTAAAAAACCGGATAAAAGATAAAAACCAGGTTGAGAAATTAATAATATATACGCTCATGCTTGAACCGTACACCATGAACAAATTAATAACACAAAATAAAGACTATATACTGCCTGAAAAGGTCCAGTTTTCATCCATAGACAAACGATTAAAATATTCTGGTACAGCCAAATCAATTATCAAGATGCTCAAGCGATACTTTTCGGTAAAAAAATCGAATCGGTGGAAACAAAAAATGGTAGCTCTAGAAAAAGAGATAGAAAGAGCAGATACACAAAAAAAGAGCCCACTAAAAAAGATTAGGCATAACTGGAAAGACAAAATCTGGCATTATAAACAGGCATTGTCAATAAGCAATCTATTGGCCATTTCCCGATACCAATAAATGATGTTCTCGCTCATAAAAAAAGCAAGTAACGCCTCAAAATAATCTTTCATCGCTACGGGAACATAAAATTCAAAAATACTTTTTTCTTTATCGAGAGTCCTATCAAATGTCATATTTTCGAAACTCCGCAATATACCGACCAAAAACCAACAATCTTTTCTATTTACATGGGCCTGATAGTAGAGACAATGATCCATTTTAAATACCTATTGATAAATACTTATTGTTAATAAAGCAAAATTGTGCCATAATGTACGTATAAAAATAATTATATTTTAACTTAATTATAACCAAAAGGAAGTTAAATGCCAAACAATAACGCTAACAAAATAGGCGTTTCAACAGCAACAATTATAGGAATAAATGCTATGATTGGAGCCGGTATTTTTACAGCTCCAGCCTTGCTAGCAACCGCAAAAATAGGCCCTGCAGCAATATTAACCTATATGTTTGTTGTTATCTCTGTTTGGTTTATCGCTCAATCTTTGGCAAGAGTAGCAAGCAAGTTTCCTGAAGAAGGCTCATTTTATACCTATACTAAACAATGGGGAGGCCATATCCTTGGTATCATCGCAAGCGCTTCCTACTTAATAGGTATTTTGATGGCTATGGGTGTTCTCACCGCGATAGCAGGACGTTACCTGCAATACTTTTTTCCAGGCATACAAGCAAATGTCTTAGGGCTTATTGCTTTGGGAATAATTATATTTATCAATCTTTTAGGCGTAGCGTTAGCCCAGCTAGGACAACGAATCTTAGTTTTTTTCACACTATTCCCTATACTTACTACCACAGTTATGTGTCTCACACGATTTAATCTTAGCCTGTTTAAACCATTTATGCCTTATGGAGTAGGAAGTATTTTTAAGGCTTCACGACTCGTTATTTTTGGATTCTTTGGATTTGAAAGTGCAGCATCACTCTTTAATATTGTAAAAAATCCTAAAAAGAATGTCCCAAAGGCATTAAGCTACTCGATTTTGGCTGTTGGAGCCCTCTATATTCTTTTTGTAGGATCTATTATCGGTTCCACACCTATAAGTTTATTTACATCTCCAACTATGCCGGTGCCTCAGGTATTAAGTCATATTTTTCCAGGACATCAATGGCTCATAACACTCCTTTATATTTCAATACTTTCAGCCATTATAGGAACCATACATTCTGTAATCTGGTCAACAAGTCACTTTCTTGTAACCCTAGTAAAAAAATTAAAAAGTAGTACTGCAAAAAACATGATTGCATCGGGCGTTATAACACAAAAAATCTCCGTTCTTATCTGCGGACTATTTATACTGGTATCATTTTTAACAATAAAAAATCTCGACCTGTTTTTCTACTTTGCAGCATTATTTATTGTATTCTCATACCTCACATCAATCATAACGTTGCTAAAATTCAAGGAAGAGTGGAAATCAAGACAAAATATAAAAACGCTCCTTGGCATAGCAACCGGATTTGTCATATTATTCTTTGCATTTGAGGGAATAATAAAAGAATTATTTTAAATTAAAATGATTCAATAATTGACGTACACATGAGATTGATGATATAAGTTATCTACAGAAGATAACTTAAGAAAGGATGAGAATGTATAATACCAAAAAAAGATATTATATTCTATTTTTGATACTATTGGCCAATGTAGCAAATCAGGTGTACTCCTTTTCTACATACTCCTTATGGGGCCATGATCCGTATCCTCGATACTCCACCCTCGATCCACATGAATTTTTATACAGAAGGTATAGAGAAAGATTAAAAGGATGGCTTGAAGAAGAAGATGGAAAAGAAAGAGACGAAAGATTCGCACTATCCATAACTCCTTTTATGCAAAGTTCAGACAGAGGTAAAACAATAAGTAATGAAACTGCATTTTTAGGAGATATTCCCGGCCGATGGAATATGTTAGCACTTTTGTTTGGTGAAACCCCTGAAAATTGCACACTTCCACCATCACTCCAGACAGCAAAAGATGAGATCTTTAAAAATATAGATTTAACTCCTGAAGATGAAGAACTCTATGTCGATCCATGTCAAGTATTTGGATTTTTTTCTGTTCCACTCAAATATTGCAAACGTGGTGTCAGATTTCAAGCCGATTTCCGAATCGTAAATGATTTTGGCGCATACATACAATGTGGCTTTGCCGATATTAACCAATGTCTCGAAAATCCATGTCGACTTCCAACATTTTGCGGCTGCACCTGCGACTCGATGTGTCCACCTACAGTCAATTCAGACGGTGAAATAGAACAAAATCCTACTTGTGGCAATGCCTGTAGTGATCAAACATGCCAGAGCACAGGAAAACCACTTTGCTCAACGGTTGACCAACTTCCAGTTGATCTCACCCCCTGTTACTCGAGCGATAATTTTCCCAATAGCCATGTAGATTCTTCCTTACAAATAACAAAATCTGATGTAGAAACATATCTCATGAAACGACTCTACACCATAGCACGAGAAATATGTTTCGATCTCTGCTGCTTTAACAAATGCTATGTAGAAGATATTCATTTCAACTTTTTCTGGCGACACGCATTTGATATCACACCGGGTAGAGAAGCCTGTGAAAATCACTTTCTTGTCATACCTTATCTGGTGGCACGATTTACCGCCGCAACGGGACAAATACGGTGCCCTTGGCAAGCATTTGGGCTATCATTTGGAAATAATGGACATAACGGAATTGGCGTTAAAGGTGGTATTAATATAGATTTTGCAGAAACGGTAGAAGTTGGCGGCGAAGTGGGAATTATGCATTTTTTGCCTAAAACTTTTTGTGATTATCGGGTCCCAAACAGCATATTTCAATCAGGTATTTATCCCTTTTCAACCAATGTTCGAATTGAACCCGGTCTCAACTGTCATATTGCACTTAAGCTAGCAGCATACCACTTTTTGGGGTGTCTTTCCGGCTACTTCCAATATGTTGCAATCGTACACAATAAAGATAAGATCTGCTTATGTAATTCAGATCCGGCTTTTCAGCCTTGTCTGCTCGAATGCATATCAGACTGGAAAACCCAGGTCGCAAATATAGGATTTAATTATGATATATCACCAAATATTTCACTCGGGTTCTTGTGGCAAGCGCCACTTTCCCAAAGAAGAGCCTATAGAAGCTCAACGGTGATGTTTGGGTTCAATGTAACCTATTAGAAAAAACTAATTGAAATAGGCTGGACAAACTGCGATAAATAGCGTATAATAGTGACTGTGAGATATTTAATTGTAAATTTGCCCGCAACAAGCTGAACCTTCTGACAAGCTCAGAATACACTGCGTTTAACGCAGACAGGCAAGAAACGGGTTATATTGAAGGGAATGGTGCGATAGCGCATGTCAAAGAAAAAATCAAACATAGAAGTATCAGTGAGTACAAACGTAGAAAAGGCATTACGACAGCTCAAAAAGAAAATCGAGCGCGAAGGCGTTGTAAGGGACATGAAAAGAGGAGTCTATTTTGAGCCTCCAACACAGAAAAAACGTAAACGTTTAATGAGAGCAATTAAGCAAAATTTAATGCGTCTCGCAGCACAAGGTCTTCTAACCTCTAAGAAAAAATAGATAGTAGTAGAAAACCACCTAACCCAAAACTATAACAAAACTGTAACAATGATAAGTAAATCGTTAAGAGAAACTCGTAGAGCACAAAAAGAATCTTTACTTCGAAAAGAATTATCAAAAATCTTTTTAGATATAAAACGTAATGATCCAAGTTTTGAGGGCATATTTATTAATAAAGTGAAGCTTTCTCCCGATAAAGGAATGCTCCATGTCTTTTTTTATACCGATCAAGGCATAGACTTTTTTAAAGAAAAACTCCCACTTCTTATTTTATACAAGCCTTCAGTCCGAAAAGCTCTTTCACAAATTATATCATCCCGATATACGCCACAAATTATCTTTAAATATGATAAAGCTTTTGAGAAGCAGTGTAGAATTGAAACATTATTGGATAAAATAAAAGAGGAAGATCAATCCTCATGATATTAATTCTGATTCCTCTTTTTTTATGCTGGGGATCATTTTTAAACTTTCTTGCACATCGATTGATTTCAGGCAAAAATATATTATCAAAACGTTCTATCTGCCCTTCCTGTAAAAAATCGATAGCTTGGTATGACAATATTCCAATTATTTCCTGGATTGCACTCAAAGGTCATTGTCGAAACTGCAAAAAGAAGATATCAATCCTCTATCCCTTTATAGAACTTTTCACCGCTACGAGCCTTACGTTACTTTACAAAACAGTTGATTCCCACTACTTTTTTGCTTATTTCATATTTTTTTCTGCTTTAATTGTCTCTATTCGATCTGATCTCAAGACCATGTTATTATCCAGATTTGTAACGCTTTTCTTAGTTCCTTTGGGGCTTTTATTTAGCTGGCTTCATCTTTTACCCATAGGACTAATCGACAGTGCCTTAGGTATCTTATTGGGATATGGATTTTTATTCATACTTTCTAAACTCTTTTACCTTCTCACTAAACGAGACGGACTTGGACAAGGAGATTTAGAACTTCTTGCATTTATAGGCTCATTTTTAGGGATAGTTGGGTGTTGGATTAGCCTTTTCTTAGGCTCAATACTCGGATCGATAGTGGGAATTTTATATATCTCTATAAAAAAGCAACCCAAAACCGTTAAAATTCCTTTTGGACCTTTTTTGGCATTTGGAGCTATTTGCTTTGTTCTGTTTGGAGATAAACTCAAACTTTTAATCCTAGGAATGTGACGATTGTCATTTCCTCAAACCCTAAACTCCATTCTCATTAGCTCTATTTTTGAGAAATTAGTTGCCAACTATTTTTAGCTTTTCTTATCATCATAACTAGAACTGTTTTAGTGTAGGAGAGTTAAAATGTGTATATCTCAAAAAATTATAGTGACTACTATTCTATTGTTTCTAAATAGACCAATTACAGCTATGCATCAATGCAATACATACAGAGAACTTGGCAAATCACTTCATGCTTCTAAATGGATCGAAAATTATTACTGGTATGCACCTAAACATGACCCACTCGCAAAACTGATAAGAAATCTCTGGTTTTGCCGCAATGAGGGAGAACAGTTTTTGCCAACAAAACGAGGGGCATCTACCATTTTGAGAAAATCTGTTTTTGGTCAACTCATGGATGCTCTATACACAGGAAAAATCTTAGATGAAGATGCAATGTTTGGCAAAAAAATATTTAAGCCAAACAAACGAGATTTCAGCTATGCTGGTGGATGGGTCAATCAGCTTAGCAAACAGTTTCCAAAAAAATTTAAAGTCGGACATATGCGAGCTTTAATAAGAAAAATAAATGACTCAGTAGAAATCTCTAAAAAAGAGCAGGACTTTCCTTATAAAACCGAAGCCATCTTATGGGCATTTTTTTTAGCAACCCATAAAAAAAGTGAAAAAATAATAAACAGCTATAAACCAACAGACTATCTCCAGTTTGAAGAAGAAGTAAAAACCCTCAATGCAAAAGAACAGATTGATTATATACTAAAACAGTATGATCGAGCTATGCATAGCCTTATAACACGAGCAGATATGAAAAAGCTTCCACCACCTGTTATTCAAGGGAATTACGGCTATCAGGGTGCCGAACCATTTGAAACCTGTACCGGTTCAACCATGCTGGATGTTTTTAGCATTTTATCATACCATCCAAAAAAAGAACGCTATGATCATACTCTTTTACCTCCCGACGCAAGAAATGGCTTAGGATGCAAACAATTATTCGCTGTCTTACAATCCCCCCATCAGATCAATAATAGGGATATTGGACAAATATGGATGAATCTAATATCTGGTAGAAATTATCTTTATGCCAAAACAGTATGTGATACCAACGCCGGCTATATTCTCAGACCAAGAGTCACAAATATTATTAATCTTTTCAATTTTTTCTATGGAACCAAAGCCACAACTATCGAGGAATTTGGAGATTTACTTTCACATGAAAACCGAAAGCTTGTTTTTACCAAACAAAAAGAAAATTCTAACAATAATAATATAATTACAATACATATTGAGAGTAAAACATTAGATATTTCATATGATTTAGAAATAGTGCTACAACCCTTTCACGCCTATTTACAATGCAAAGAACGGAATATAAAATCGATCGGTGTATATAAGCCGGCAGTTCCCCAGCTATTAGTTCAGAGGATCATAAAAACAAAACAATTATATCCCTATATGCAAATACTTACATTACTTGCCTCAAATCAGATACTTACAAATATAGATCACACGCAATGGGAAGAAAAAAGTTTCATAAGAAATATTATAAGGCATCTCTACTATAGCTTTGCTTTGAAATTCCCAAAAGTGAAACTGGCAGTCATCAAAGACGCCCTAGAACGTAGATCAGATTTGTTGGATGATAATCTTATGCAACTTATATATCAACTTGCCAAAAAAGTACCCACAGGTGATTATTATCTTCCTCACCTCTGTAAAACAATAATCAGATCTGAAATATATAAAAAGGATATCTTTTTTAAAAAATTTTTATTATCACATCCTTCAGAAGCTCTCAATATGGCACCGTACGCACATCCAGATGATAGCTTACAATTATGTAGGTGGCTTCTTAAAAATGGAGCCGATATAAACTGGCAGGATTA
>Ga0180438_10002602_pt1 | contig 28999 bp, 27 predicted proteins | sample SS_ome_12_FD_132455 | JGI IMG/M metagenome (GOLD analysis project Ga0180438, IMG submission 132455) | Hypersaline lake sediment archaeal communities from the Salton Sea, California, USA - SS_3_D_2 metaG | ecosystem: Environmental > Aquatic > Non-marine Saline and Alkaline > Hypersaline >...
GCCGCCCGGCTGTACCGCGAGGTCTTCGAGACGTATCCTGAGCAGGACCGGGCCGTCGTCGAGGCCCGCCACCGTCTGCAAACCTTGAGCCGGGAGTAGCCGCCATGGGCGCGAAGAGCGTGTTGCCGGCGTTGTGGGACGTGCCCCAGGAGTTCCGCGACCGGCTGGGTCGCAAGGCCGGGCGACAGCGGGCCATGATGACCGACGGGCACCTGCTCTTGGTGTTCCATCACCCGCCGGGGCCCGAGGACGTCCACCGCACCGGCCGGTTCCTCTGGCGCCAGCCCGACGGCACCTGGAACTCGAGCGACTTGGGCGCCGGACCCCAGGCCCTCGAGCGCCACATCAGCGAGTACGCCGATCTCCTGGAGCGTTATGACCGCCAGGTCGAGGCGGCGGCCACGGCCGACGAGCTGTTCGCCGTGCTGCACGCGCTGGCCCCTTTACACCGATCGGCCATGCACATGCACCACGTGCTCCAGGAAGCCCGCGAGATGTGCCCCGAGGATCGTGACGTGCTCGTGTATCGCGACCTGGCCTACGAGACCGAGCGGACCGCGGAGCTGCTCTACAACGAGGCCCGCAACACGCTCGATTTCGCGATTGCCAAGCGGGCCGAGGAGCAGTCGCACAGCGCCGACCGGATGGCGGCCTCGGCCCATCGCCTGAACCTGCTCGTGGCCTTCTTTTTCCCGATCGCGACGCTGGCCACCGTTTTTGGTGCGAATTTGGCGAACGGCGTGGAGCACTTCGCAGGCCCGGCTCCGCTGCTGACCATGGTCAGCGTGGGCTTTGTCTTTGGCATCTTGCTGTTGTCGTTTGTCAGTCGCGGGTTGCGTTTGCCCAACCGACCGACGACGCCGCTGCGTGCCGGGACGCCCACCGGACGCGGCCGCCGCGCACCGGAGTTGAAGCAGCCCAAACGACGTGCCGAGCCGGAACGGGCCGAACTGCGTACGGAGACCCCTCGGACCGGGAGATGACCTTGCGAAGACACGTTGTTCATACGGCGGCGCTGGTGGCCCTGGCCATGTCCGTGGCATGGATCGTCGCGAGTCTTTCGTCCCAAGCGGCGCCCGCCCCGGCGCCCCCGGCGGATGGCGCACCTCCCGGTCCGGCCGCGCCCGGGCCCGCGCCCACCACGCCGGATGCCACATCGGCCGAGAAGGATTCGGACAGCCAGGCCCCCAGCGGGCTGGGCGAGATCCTCTCGGCCGGGGGCGTGATCGGCATCGTGATCCTGCTCTTGTCCGTGGCCGCCGTGGCCCTGGTGATCGAGCACGCGGTGACCATCCGCGAGTCGGTCTTGATGCCGCCGGGACTGGCCGACGACGTGCGCGCGGCGTTGTCCGAGGGGAACCTCGCCCTGGCCATGCGGCGATGCCACGAGCAGCCCAGCGTGCTGGCCTTCGTGCTCCAGGCCGGGCTGGCCGAGGCCGACGACGGATACCCGGCCGTGGAAAAGGCCAGCGAAGACGCCATGGCCGACCAGTCGGCCCGGCTGTTCCGCAAGATCGAGTACCTCTCGGTGATCGGCAACATCGCGCCGATGCTGGGGCTTTTGGGCACGGTGATCGGCATGATCTTCGCCTTCCGCGAGGTGGCCGACACCCAAGGTGCGGCCCGGGCCGCCGACCTGGCCGAGGGGATTTACCTGGCGCTCGTGACCACGGTCGAGGGGCTGATCGTGGCCATCCCGTCGCTGGCGGTGTTTGCCGTGTTTCGCTCGCGCGTCGATCAACTCGTGGCCGAGACGTCGTACGCGGCCCAACATGCGTTTGCCCCGGTGAAGCGGGGTCGAGCGGGGCGGGCCGCGGGGGGACCGGCGCCGCCGGCCACGCCGTCGGCAAAGCCGCCTGCTGCGCCGCCCACTCCGCCGCCGCGAGGAGGCCGCTGATGCGCGCGCCCAGCCACCCCGGCCGAGGTGCCATCGGATTGAACATGACGCCGATGATCGACGTGGTGTTCCTGTTGATCATCTTCTTCCTGGTTTCCAGCCACTTGGCCCGCCAGGAGGTCGAGCTTCAGCTCGATCTGCCCGAGGCCGGCACGGGCGAGCGGCCCGCCGAGGACGACACGCGGCGGGTGATCGTCAACGTGCTTCCGCCGGCGGAGCCGTGGGGACGGCTCATGGGCGGCGGCGCGGCGGCGCCGCCAGAGGAGCTAAGGCGACAGATCGGTTTTCCGTGGACCGGGCCGGGCGCACGCCTCATGGTCGGCGGCCGGGCCATGCGGCCCGACGAGCTGGCAAGCCTGATCGCTTTCGAGGCCCGACAGACCGAGGGCCCGCTGGAGGTCCGCATCCGCACCGATCGCCGCGCGCCCTACCGCCTGATCGAGCCGATCATGCTGGCCTGCGCCGATGCGGGCGTGTGGCGGGTGGCTTTCGCCGTAATAGAGAAGTAACGAATGACCCGAAACGAATGATGAGTGATGAATGATGAAGTATGAATGAAGTCTTTTTGCTGACACCCATTCACCATTCATCATTCATCATTCAGCCTTCATCATTCCCATGCGTCGCCCCTCTCCCTACCGCGACGGTCAACAGCGCCTGGACGTCAAGATGACGCCCATGATCGACGTCATCTTCCTGCTGTTGGTGTTTTTCGTGGCCACGGCCAGCTTCCACGCCATCGAGGAGGTGCTGCCCACGCGGTTCACGTTGCCCGGGACGGCCGCGAGCCAGGCGCCGATCGACCCGGAAATCATCGACCTCGACGAGATCGTGATCGACGTCGGGTGGCGGGCCGGGCGCCCGGCGTGGGAGATCGCCGGCCGGCAATACGCCTCGCTGGCCGAGCTGGGCGCGGTGCTCTCGGCCACGCGCGAGCTGAAGCCCGACCTGCCCGTGATCCTCGACGTGGAGGGCCCGGTGCCCATGGAGCACGTGATCGACGTGTACGATCTCTGCCGGGCCGTGGGGCTCGAGCGGATCCAGTTCGCGGCGTCGAGGGAGAGTTGAGGGACGGAGAGAAGGAGGGACTGAGGGACGGAGAGGAGAGAGGGTGAGGGGTGAGGGGGGAGAGGGGAAAGGGGAGAAAGGGAAAACGAAGAGGAAGTTTGTTTGCTTGTCGCCATGAGTTGTTTGGTCACATGTTGTAGGTCGACGTATCATAAAGCCGCGACCGGTGGTCGCGCCCGGGGAGCCGCGACCGGTGGCCGCGGTCCGCTCTTGTATTCAGGATGGATCGTCGTTGCGTCGCTGGTCGCGTTCTCCGCCGCGATCGAGCCCGCGGCCGGCGCCGACGCCCCTTCCACCGACCGGCGGTTCCTGGCCGGGCTCCGCGAGCGCGGACTTTACGAACTAGCGGAAAAACACTGCACGAAGCGTCTCGCCGACCCGGCCCTGACGGAAACCGAGCGTGCCGAGCTAACCGCCGAGCTGGCCCGGGCGCTGGCCGAGCAGGCCGCCAGCTCGCCGCCCGACGAGCGGGGGCCGCTTTGGGAGCGGGCCGGCCGGGTCACCGAGCAGTTCATCGAGCAAAACCCCCAAAGCTCGCGTCTGCTGTTGGTTCGGCTCCAGGCGGCGCTAACGCTCCTGGACCGGGGTGAGCTCGCCCGACAGGAGGCCGAACTGCTGGGCGGCGACCCGGCACGCTTCGAAGCGGCGAAGGCGCATCTCCGTGCGGCCGTGGGCCGGCTCAAGACGCTGGATCAGGAAGTCGAGGAGCAAATCCGCCGCGGACCGGCGCCGCGGCCTTCAGAGGGCGACCCGCTCTCGCCCGACCAGCTCCAGTCGCTCCGCAACACGATCCAGTACCAGTTGGCCCGGGCCTACCGCAACCAGGCGATGTCCTACCCGGCCCAGAGCCCCGACCGGGCCAACTCGCTGGTCAAGGCGACCCGGCTGCTCGAGTTCCTGGCCAAGCTTCCCACGGCCGACCCGCTTTCGTACCGGAGTGCGATTGCCCTGGTCCGTTGCACGCGGCTCTTGGGCGAGCACGAGAAGGCACAGCGCTATATCGAGCTGTTGCTCCGCGACGAGGTGCCGCCGGCCATGCGGCTCAGCGCCCGAGCCGAGGCGATCGAGCTTTTGTTGGCCACCGACCGGCTCGACCAAGCGCTCAAGGTCGCGTCGCAGCCGCGCGCGCCGGGTGACCCCGCCTCGCCCGAGCTCGACTACGCGGCGCTGGAGGCGTTCCTCGCCGCTTGGCACGCCGCGGTGGAGGCCAAGGACGACGACAACACCCGGGCGTGGCAGGACCGCGCGACCCGGCAGGTCCAAACCATCGAGAGCCTCCACGGTCCCTACTGGGGGCGCCGGGCCGAGCTGCGCCTGGCCGGGTACGTGCGCGGGGCCCCGGTCGACGCCAACCTGGACATGCTCGTGCGCGCGGCCGAGAGCGCCTATCGCAGCGGCAACCTCGACGAGGCCCTGGCCGCCTACGACCGCGCCCAAGCCGCCGCCCGACAACAGGGAGCGGCCGACCGTGCATTCGAGCTGGGCTATACCGCAGCGGCCGTCGAGCACCAACGCGGGCATCACAACCGGTCCCTGGGGCGTTTCCGTCATCTCGCCAAATCGAACGTGCAGCACGCCAAGGCGCCGCAGGCCCACCTGCTTGCAGTCCACCACGCGGCCCAGCTTGCACGCGAGGAATCGCCCGGCGCGCTCGACTTGTACGTGACGCTGCTCCGGGAGCACCTCGACACCTGGCCGCGCGGGCCGACCGCCGACGAGGCCCGCCGGCGCCTGGCCCGGCTCCGCGAGCACCAGCGCGACTGGCAGGGCGCGATTGCGGCCTACACGGCGATCTCGCCCGCGGCCGAGGACTACGAAGAGGCAGTCGGCGGCGCGGCCCGCTGCTACCGTGCGTGGCTCGACCAGCGCAAGGCGGCGGGGCAGCCAACCGAAGCGGTCGCCGGGGAGGCCGCCGCGTGGTTCGAGTCACTCGTGGCCGACGCCCAGGGCCGGCCGCCCGAGCGGTGGAGCCCGTTGCAGCGCCGCGCCGCACTGGAAGCGGCTCGGCTCCGGCTCGGCTACACACAAAGCAGCTACGCGCGTGCCGAGGGCGTGCTGGCCGCGGCGCTGGGCGGGGCGGCCGACGCCCCCGACGACTGGAAATCGGACGCCCGCGCCCTGTTGATCCTCTCGCTGGCGGGCCAGGGTAAACGCACCGAGGCGGCCGAGATGCTCGATCAGATCTCCTCGGGTCCGCCCGAAGCCCTGCTGACCATGCTCGACGGACTGGGCCGGATCGCGGCCGAGGCCCCGCCCGATGTCCGCCGCGAGCTGGCCGAGCTGCAGCTACGCACCATGGGACTGCTCGAACGCGGCGAGCAGGCACCCAGCGCATTGCAGCGGCGGGCCCTGGAGCGCCTGCGTGCCCGGGCCCTGGCCGACGCCGGGCGCACGGCCGAGGCGCGAGCCGCCTACCGGGCCCTGGCCGATGCCTTTCCGCGCGACGGGGAGATCCAGGAGGCTTATGCCGAGCTGCTCTCGGCGGGAGAGGATCGGGCCTCGCTCGAAGGGGCTCTCGAGCGATGGCGCGAGCTGGAGCGGAAGTCGCCGGCAAGGAGCCCGCGATGGTTCCGCGCCAAGTACTCCCTGGCATTTTTGCACTACCGGCTGGGCAGCGCGGAGCAGGCCGCCAAGATCATCACGCTCCTGAAGGTGCTGCACCCGGACCTCGGCGGCCCGGAGATGCAGGCCAAGTTCGAAGACCTCCTGGCCCGCTGCCAGCCATAGGCGAAAGAGGGACCAGGTGTGTTTTGTGCGGAGCACCTTTCGGGCCGTTCCGGCAAGATATACCTGGTCCCTTTTTTCGCCTACGAGCTCGCCGGAAACGGGCGGATCGCCACGGCCGCAGCCAGGAGCACGACGGGCAGAGCCCCCACCGTGATTTGAAGGATCGCGACGCTCATCGGCTCGACCTCCGCATGGACAATGGGCTTCAACACCATGCGGAGAGAGCAATCCGCGCGCCCCAGATCGCCGCGGCAGCCAACCGGAAGTTGCTAAGTTGCTGCGATCAAAGACTTTACGTCAACTGCTACCCGGCGGGGCACGGGACGAAAGGGCGGCGGCGCGCCATCAGAATGATCCAGAGAGGAATCCGTGTCGCGACCAGGAGACGAAGCTGAAGAGCGCGCCGAAAAACAGGGTAGCCCGAGCAGTGGGCTACCCTGATTGACAAGGAGCCTGGTGGCTATTCGATCGGCCGGACCCGCGGTCACCAGGGGCCGCGAACGTAGTAGGCGCCGAATTGCTCGGTGTCGCTCGGCCAGGCGGGCGTGGGCCGGAGCTGGCTTCGGGTGTAGTTGCCCGGGCCTGGCCAACCCCGCTCAAACTGGGGGCAAATCGGGGTGACTCGGGTGTTCCCCACGCCCCAGCCCCAGTTGGTTTGCAGCTCGGCCGTGGGGGGCACGACCACGGCGACGGGCACGCCCCACGCGGTATGGTAGTAGCCGCCGTGCCAGGGCTGGGCCCAGGCCGTGCAGCGGCACGACCAGGCCCCCTTGCCGAACGGCCCGGCCCGGCCCACGTTCGTGCCGGCCACGACCAGCAGCACGGCGACCAGTAGCAAGAAGGTGATGCGTATCATTTCTACCTCGTTTCTTTCTGTTGCCATGGAGTCGGCGAGTCCTAACGCAGGTTCCAGGGACTGAACTGCTCCCACTTCAGGCCGGCCACGGTCATCCGTTGGGGGCGGGGCGGCTGGAGGATCAGGCCGGGGTTCAGCAGGTTGTTGCCCCAGGACACGGTGGTCTTTGTCCAGCCGGCCCCCGGGTTGCGGCGGTAGTAGGTCCGGTGGTGGTGGTAGAGGAACTCGTGGGGCATCAAGGGCTGGTATGTGACGTAAGTGTGGCCGACCAGGACCGGCGTGGGCCGGGGAGCCGGGTACAGGGCAGCGCCCACGCCCGGGCAGCCGGCCGGTGCCACGTAGTAGTTGTAGAACAGATCGGGCGCGGTCCGCCGCTCGGCCGAGGCGGCCTCCCCGGCGGCGATCGACATCAACAGGCCCGCGCCCAGCACGGCCCCGAGGCCGAGCCGGAGCGGTAGTATTCGCTGAAGCATGGTGGAACTCCTGGGTAACGCGGCAGGAAGTCGGGGATCGCTGGGGACCGAAGGGCTGGGGCAACGAAAGGGGGACGGGGCTAATTTGCCGGCACGGCCCGGAGGGTGCTTCGCACAAATTAGCCCCGTCCCCTTTTCGCTGGCGTGCGGCGCCACCCCACACGGGGGTGCCGGTCGAACACGGGTGTGCCCATTAACAGGTCTCGGCTTACAGCGGTCTTGAGGGTGAGTCTTTGTCTGCCGGATGTCGCAAAGGCGCGAAGTGTGCCGGCGGGCCGCCGAAACCCGCCTGGAGAGAGGCCGTCAGAACCGGTATAATCCCTATACATTCGCACCCTTCCCCCTCCCCTCGCAAGGAGCTATCCGCATTGGCAGCGAAGCGTTCTCGAAGGGCTTCCTCGCGCCGCAGGGCGTCGGGCGGGGGCTCGGCCGCGGCCTCGGCCAACGGGTCGCCTGAGGGTCGGGCGGCCCGGCGAAAGCCGCGTCGGGCCACGGCCCAGTCGATGGCCGCCGCCCAGCGCGACATCTCCGTCAGCGAGTTCTTCGCCAAGAACCGCCACCTCTTGGGGTTCGACAACCCCCGTAAGGCCCTATTGACCACCGTCAAGGAGGCCGTGGACAACGCCATCGACGCCTGCGAGGAGGCCGGCATCCTGCCCGAAATCTGGGTCCACATCCAGCGCACCACGAACGGCAACGGCCAGGACCGCTTCAAGGTCGGAGTGCAGGACAACGGCCCGGGGATCCTCAAGAAGCAGATCCCGCTGATCTTCGGCAAGCTGCTTTACGGCTCGAAGTTCCACCGGCTCAGGATGAGCCGCGGCCAGCAGGGCATCGGCATCTCGGCCGCGGGGATGTACGGGCTGCTGACCACAGGCAAGCCCGTGAAGATCATGTCGAAGGTCTCCAAGCGCAAGCCGGCCCATTACTACGAAATCCAGATCGACACCAAGCGGAACCGGCCGGAGATCATCAACGGGCGCGGCGAGGGCGTCGACGTGGCGGCCGGCGAGCGCGGGCGAAAGATCATCGAGAAGCACGGCATCGAGTGGATCGAGGCCGACCACGGCACCCGGGTGACCATCGAGCTGGAGGCCAAGTACCAGCGCGGCCGGGGGAGCGTCGAGGAGTACCTCGAGCAGACGGCCATCGCCAACCCGCACGTGGCGATCCACTACCTCGATCCCGACGACAACGAGAAGCGCTACGCCGCGGTGGCCGAGACCCTGCCGCCGGAACCCAAAGAGATCAAGCCCCACCCCTACGGCATCGAGCTGGGGCGGCTCGTGGGCATGCTCAAGAACACCAAGCAGCCGACCATCTCGCAGTTCCTGGTGAAATCGTTTTCGCGGGTCTCGCCGGCCGTGGCGCGGCGGATCTGCGAGGGGGCGAAGATCAGCACCCGCGCCCGCCCGAGCCGCATCGGACGCCACGAAGCCGACATGGTCTACCAGGCGATCCAGCAGACCAAGATCTCCAACCCGGCAACCGACTGCATTTCGCCGATCGGCGAGGAGTTGATTTTGAAGGGTTTGCACCAGGTCGTGCCGGGCGAGTTCTACGCCGCCGCCACGCGCCCGCCGTCGGTCTACCGCGGCAACCCGTTCCTGATCGAGGTCGGGCTGGCCTACGGCGGGGAACCCACGGTGCAGCGCGTCTCCCGCGAGGTGCTCGGCGAGCTGCTCGAGGAGACCGACGCACGCACGCTGCGCCAGTTCCTCACCACCACCTTCGACGGGGTGGGCCCCGACGTGGCCGACCGCATCCTCAGAGAGGCCAAGCTCAAGACCCGCAGCTCGCCCGGCAAGCTCAACCACGCCGAGGCCACCCGGCTGCACGAGGCCATGCGCAACGTCAACCTGCACGACGGGCAGTCGATGACCGTGCTGCGGTACGCCAATCGCGTGCCGCTGCAATTCCAGGCCGGCGGCTGCGCGATCACACAGACCGTGATGCAGACCAACTGGCGGCCCTACGGGCTGACGCAGTCGCGGGGGCAATTGCCCCGTGGGCCGGTCACCGTGATGGTCCACATGGGCAGCGTGTGGGTCCCGTTCACCAGCGAGTCGAAGGAGGCCATCGCCTCGTATCCCGAGATCCAGAAAGAGCTGCGCCTGGCCCTGCAAGCTGTGGGCCGAAAGCTGGGGATGTTCCTCCGCCGGCGCAAGAAGGTCAAGCACGAGGGGCAGCGCCGCGAGGTTTTCCTACGGTACTTGGGCGAAGTGGCCACGGCCGTCAGCGAGATCAACCGCGTCGATCGCGACCGCTTGTACCACCAGTTGCTCGCGGTGGCCAAACGGCGGACCCTGGAGGCCGACAAGAAGATCGACGAGAGCGGCCAGTTCGTCGACGAGTCGGAGTTCGGCGACAACGTGCTGATCGTCGACCCGAGCGAGGCCGTCGAAGCGGGCATCAACCGGCCGGAGGGGAACGGGAACGGCAGCGGGCAGAAGAAGCTGTTCTGAATGGAACCACCGATGAACACGGATGAACGCAGATGGATGAACGATCAGAATGAGTCTGATGAGCTGACGGGAAAGATCATTCGGTGTGCATTCACTGTCAGCAACACGCTTGGTGCGGGGTTTCTCGAGAAGGTGTACGAGAATGCCCTGACGCATGAGCTGAGGAAGGCCGGGCTGCGCGTCGAACAGCAGAAGCCGATTACGGTCGAGTACGACGGGGTTGTCGTCGGCGAGTACGTCGCCGATCTGGTCGTCAACGGTTCGGTGATCGTCGAGCTGAAGGCGGCCAAGGCACTCGACGAGATCCACTACGCCCAGTGCCTGAACTACCAGCGGGCAACCGGCATGAAAGTCTGCCTCCTGCTCAACTTCGGCACACCCAAGCTCCAAATCAAACGCTTCGTGAACTAACCAGCCCTTCGACAAGCCGACTCCATCGGTGTCCATCCGTGTTCATCGGTGGTTCCCCCCATTGACCCACCATGGCCAAGAAGAAGGCGACCCGCCGCAGGACCGCCCCCAAAACCACCGCAAAGGATGCGAAAGTGAAGCTCACTCCCCGCGACAAGAAGACGCTCACGTCGGTCAAGCGGCTGGCCGGGGGCGTGGCCAAGGCGGCGGAAAAGAAACGGGTTCCGCACGTAGACATCCCGGCCCGCGCGCTCTCCAACGTCCGCTACAACAAGAGCCGGCGGATCATCGAGATGGGCAAGAAGACCAACCGGCGCGAGCTGTTCAACCTCTCGCAGGCCAAGGCATTTATGCAAACGATGCTGGTCTCGCGCGGGGTGGCCGACCTGGTGCGCCAGGGGAAGACCAACAGCATTCGTGGCCTGTTCTACACGCTGCGGGGAAAGATCAAGGGCACGAACGAGCACACCTTCGACACCCAGTCGGAATGCGACCCGATCATCGAGGACGTGGAGGTCATGCTCGAAAGCCTCCGCGAGGAGATGCACCTGTTCGCCGATCCTAAGGGGGCCCTGGTGGGCAACGTCGTGCTGGTCGACAGCGGCGACGAGATCGACTGCTCGCGCATGGGGTCGGGCGGCTACGCGATCCCCTCGATCGTCGAGCCGAACGTGATGCAGTTCAAGGAGTGCGGCGCCAAGTTCGTGCTGCACGTCGAGAAGGGGACCGTCTGGCAGCGGTTCAACGAGGACAAGTTCTGGCGCGAGCACAACTGCATCCTCACCCACGGCGGGGGCCAACCGCCCCGGGGCGTGCGCCGGCTCTTGTACCGGATGCACAGCGAGCTGAAGCTGCCCGTCTACTGCCTCTTGGACAACGACCCATGGGGGTATTACATCTACAGCGTGATCAAGCAGGGGTCGATCAACCTGGCCTTCGAGTCGACGCGCATGGCCATTCCCGACGCCCGGTTCCTCGGCATCCGCAGCACCGACTTCGAGCGTTGCGGCCTCTCCGACAGCGTAAAAATCGACCTAAACGACACCGACCGCCGCCGGGCCAAGCAGATCGCCGGCTACCCGTGGTTCGCGCAGAAGAAGGCGTGGCAGAAGGAGATCAAACGCCTCTTGGACAACGGGTTCAAGCTCGAGGTGGAGGCCCTGATCAGCCGCGACATCAGCTACGTCACCGAGGAGTACACCCCGCAGCGGCTGCGGGACCGGGATTGGCTGGATTAGTGTCGCGGCGCAGCTATTCTCTTGCGAACGGCAATTGTCGCCCTGTCTTGAATGACCTGGTATGATGCAGTGAGGAATCAATGAAACCGTCGCTGTACCTGGAGACGACCATTCCGAGTTTCCTGGTAGGGGACGTATCACCGATCCTGATCACGGCGGCGCATCAGGCGGCGACCCGCCTGTGGTGGACGGATCGCCGCTCGGACTACAGGTTGTTCGTTTCGGCGCTGGTCGTCGAAGAGATTAGCCGTGGAACGCGCGAACTGGCCGAAGAGCGGCTTGCCCTGATTTCCGACCTGCCCAGACTCGCGGTCACAACCGAGGTCGAGGAATTGGCGGACGAGCTTCAACGATTCCTGGGCTTGCCTCCGACCGCGCGGGCCGACGCGGTTCATGTGGCCGCGGCGTGCCACTATGCGATGGACTACCTGCTGACCTGGAATCTGAAACACATTGCCAGCGGAAGGGTTCGCAAATCGTTGGACCGTTTCCACGACGCAACCGGTCGGCCGACCCCCACAATCTGCACACCCGAGGAACTCCTCGACTGGAGCGACGAGTTATGAAAGATGACATCGTCGATGAAATCCATCAGATCCGGCGACGCATCTGGGAGGAGTGCGATTGCGATCGAGAGAAGTTCCGCCAGTATCTCCTCGGTCTCCAGGACAAGTACCCCGGGCAGTACGTTACCGAGGTTCCAAGAACGGAAGACGAACCATCGACCGCCAAACGGGACTGATGGCCTCCGGTGTCGCCGTTCAGTTTGCCCCCGCCGGCACTTCCATCTCGACGCGAACCGGCCGCACACCGAGAGCTTGCAGGTTCGCCGCCGCGGAGTCGATGGCCGTCTCCAGAGAATCCGCCTCGCGATCGAAGGCGACGTACGGCGTCCCGTGGTGGCGGCCCGCGCTCGCGTCGGGGCACTGGGCGGAGATGCGTTCGGCCGTTTCGTCGTCCAGATTGGGCAGAATCAGCGTGAATCGATGGGTTTTCATGGCCCCATCATACAGAATCCCCCGTTTTCTTGACCCCTTTCGCCCTCCCCCTGCACTCTAAGGGCATGACAGCGGCAGCGGCAGAGCGGCGGGCCGACTTCGCCGGGCTGGTGCGCGGGCACCAGGCGGGCGTGTGGCGGTACCTCCGCTTCCTGGGCTGCGAGCCCGACGAGGCCGACGACCTGGTGCAGGAGACCTTCCTCGCCGTCTTGCGCGACGGGTTCGAGGAGCGGTCGCCGGCCCAAACGGCGGCTTACCTGCGGACGGTCGCCCGGAACCGGCTGCTGATGGCCCGGCGCAAGGAACGGGCCCGGCCGGCGGCGGTCGACATCGAGGCGGCCGAGGCGGTTTGGGCCCGGGTCGCCGGCGAGGACGGCCTGGGCGACTACCTCGTGGCCCTGGGCGAGTGCCTCGAAAAGGCCGTCAGCCCCCGGACACGCCGGGCCTTGGATCTGAAGTACCGCGACCGGGCGGGGCGCGAGGAGATCGCCGCCCAGCTCGGCCTGGCCGTCGAGGGCGTCAAGACGCTCCTGCGCCGTGCCCGGGCTGCCCTGCGGGATTGCGTGGAGAGGAAGATCGGACGATGAGCCAGCCAACCGACCCCAAGCACGACGAGCTTCGCGACCGGCTGATGGAACTGGCGCTGCGCGAGGCCCTCGGCGGCGAGGCCCCGCCCGATTTGTCCGAGACGATCCTTGCCGCTGTCGAGGAACAGTCACCTGTCTCTTCACAGCGAAAGGAGCGACTCATGGACAAGTCGAAACGAGGCGTCGGCACGTGGTTGGCCATCGCGGCAGCGGCGTGCCTGGTCGTGGGGGTCAGTATCGCGTTTCTTCTTCCCGGCGTGCAAAGCGCGCGGGACTCTTCCCGCCAGGTTGCGCGGGACGCAGAAAGGCGGGCTGCCAGCAGAAACTACCTCGGGGAGGACGGAGATTCCCGTGCTCAGGCGACGGCAGAGGAGCCCGGCGAGAGCGCGGAGACCGATCCCCGCGCCCCGCACCCCATGCTCCCCCCTGACGACATGGAGATGCCGACACCGACTCCGGTGCTGGCGGGGTCAGAAGGCGGGGACGCTGCCTACATCGTCTCGAAACCCCAGCCGGCTGCCGTCCCTCGAGAGCCCCCGCCGGCGTCGGCTCCCACGCCCCAGGGCGAATACTGGAGCACCGTCCCCGAGGGCCGCGGCCCCGGCCGGGCGGGCGACCGGTACGATCGGCTCGTGGAAAACCCGTTCCGCGCGGTCAAGGACCATCCGCTTTCCACGTTCTCGATCGACGTGGATACTGCCTCGTATGCCAACGTGCGGCGGTTTTTGTTGCAGGAAGGGCGGCTGCCGCCGCCGGGCGCGGTGCGGATCGAAGAGCTGGTGAACTACTTCGATTATGATTACGCCGGGCCGGAGGACGACGTGCCGTTCGCGGCCCACGTCGAGGTGGCCGGCTGCCCGTGGACGCCGGGCCACCGGCTGGTCCGCGTGGCTTTGAAGGGCAAGGAGGTCGACACCGAGCAGCGCCCGCCGAGCAACCTGGTGTTTTTGCTCGACGTGTCCGGCTCGATGAACTCGCCCGACAAGCTGCCGCTCTTGAAGCAGGGCATGAAGCTCCTGGCCGAACAGCTCGGCGAGAACGACCGCGTGGCGATCGTCGTCTACGCCGGCTCCGAGGGCCTGGTGCTCCCCTCCACGCCGGGAACGGACCAGGCGACGATCCTCGGTGCCCTCGAACGGCTCCAGGCCGGTGGCTCGACCAACGGCGGGGCCGGCATCGACCTGGCCTATCGGACCGCCCAGGAAAACTTCATCGAAGGGGGCGTCAACCGTGTGCTCCTTTGCACCGACGGCGACTTCAACGTCGGCACCACCAGCACCGACTCGCTGGTGCGCATGGTCGAGGAGCGGGCCACCGCCGGCGTGTTCCTCTCGGTGCTGGGGTTCGGACGCGGGAACCTCAACGACGCCATGATGGAGAACATCTCGAACAAGGGCAACGGCAACTACGCCTACATCGACGGCGCCACCGAGGCCCAAAAGGTCCTGGTCGAGCAGATGGGCGGCACGCTGGTCACCATCGCCAAGGACGTGAAGATCCAGATCGAGTTCAACCCGGCCCAAGTGGCCGCGTACCGGCTGATCGGCTACGAGAACCGCATCCTGGCAGCGGAAGACTTCAACGACGACAAGAAGGACGCCGGGGAGATCGGCGCCGGTCACACGGTCACCGCCCTGTACGAAGTGGTGCCGGCCGGCGCGGAGGGCGTGCAGGTCGACGTGCCGCCGGTCGATCCGCTGAAGTATCAGCAGCCGGCCCGGCCGGCTGAGGACGAGGCAGTAAGCAACGAGTTGCTCACGCTGAAGCTCCGCTACAAGGTCCCGGACGGCGACACCAGCAAGCTGCTGGAGTTCCCGGTGGTCGACGCGGGTGAGAGCTTCTCGGCCGCCAGCGGCGAGATGCAGTTCGCCTCGGCGGTGGCCGCGTTCGGGATGCTGCTTCGCGCCTCGGAGCACGGGGGCGACGCCACGTACGGCGCCGTGCTGGAGATCGCCGCGTCGGCCAAAGGGCCGGACGTGCACGGGTACCGGGCGGAGTTCCTGGAGATGGTCCGCCGGGCGAAGGCGCTTGCCGGAGACTAAGCGGCAATCCGGGGAGTTCGTAGTGACCGCATTCATGCGGTCGTCAGCCGGTCACTCCAAGCGTTTCGGCAGACAGACCCGATGAATCGGGTCATTACGAACATGTTCCGGACAGCCGCCGGGCGGCTACGGCTCCAGCACGATCTTGCCGGCCAGGGTGCCCTTGCCGTGGACGGTATTCTCTTCTTGTAGCTTGTGCGCGGCGGCGGTTTCCGAGAGCGGCATCACGCGGTCGATCTTGGGCTTGATGCGGTCCTTGGCCATCCAGCGGTTGATCTCGGCGGCGCACTTGCGCTGCTCGTCGGGCGGGGCGTTGAACATGGCGAAGCCGAAGACTTTACAGTCCTTGACGTAGAACGGTCCGACGGGGAAAGGCGGGCGCGAGTCGCGCCCGGCCATGAGCACCAGACGGCCGCCCATCGCCAGGTGGTCGACGGCCCGGACCAGGTCCTGCTCGCGGAGCGTCTCGAACCAGACGTCGACCCCGTCGGGGGCGAAGCTGCGCAGGGCCTCGTCGACGTTCTCGGTCTTGTAGTTCACGGCCAGGTTGGCCCCCAGGGCTTTGGCGGCCTGGGCCTTTTCGTCGCTGCCGACGGTGGTGATCACGCGGGCACCGACGGCATGGGCCATTTGCACGACCGAGGAGCCGACCCCGCCGGTGCCGCCGTTGACGAACACGGTCTCACCCATCTTCAGGTTGGCATCCCGAAAAAGCCCCAGGTGGGCGGTGATCCCCACCAGGGCCATGGCGGCGGCGTCGCGGTCGGCCACCTCGTCCGGCGTCGGGTAGAGCCAGCACTCGTCCACCGCAACGTACTCGGCGAACGTGCCCTGCCGGCCCAGCAGTCCCTGGTTGCTGCCCCAGACGCGATCACCGGGCTGGAAGCGGGTCGCGTCCGGTCCCACGGCCTCGACCGTGCCGGCCAGGTCGCAGCCGACGATGAACGGCTTCGGCAAGTCGAATGCGATTGCGCCGGAGCGGACGTACGTATCGACCGGATTGACGGCCACCGCCGCGACTTTGACCAACACCTGGCTGGCGCTGGGCTGGGGCGCTGGCAAGTCGCCGTAGACGATGCTCTCCGGCGGCCCCGTCTGTTGAATGTAGGCGGCCTTCATGGTTTCGTTCCGGTGGGTGGAAGAGAGGCGGGTGACGCGGGGGATCGGCGAGGGCGCCGGTAAGGATTGGGCAATTCGGGCGCCCCACGCGCGAGGCCCTTATAAGCCTACACGTCACGATGAGCGAAAACAAGACAAGATGAGAATGCCCGGCGGCGGACTGACGATTGTGGAAATGGCACAAAGCCGATAGACTCACGGCGTCCCCATTTGGCGTACCCCCGACAAGCCGTAAGTAATACTGCCCGTGATCCCGGAAAACCGATTCTCGGCCGGTCCGCTCGTGGTAGGCTTTGCGACCCGAAAGGGTTAAATACGTCGCACCGCAGGGTAACCATGGAAACCATCCACGCGAGTCTCTACGACTACCCGAAGTACTACGACCTGCTCTTCGGCTCCGACTGGAAGCCGGAGTTCGACTTCCTCGAGGGGTGCTTCCGGCGCCACGCCCGGCGCCGGGTGCGCCGGCTGTTCGAGCCGGCCTGTGGCACCGGCCGGCTGCTGTACCGCTTCGCCGAGGCCGGCTACGAAGTGGCCGGAAACGACCTGAACACCCGGGCAGTTGACTACTGCAACGCCCGGCTTAAGCGGCACGGGCACCACCCCGCTGCGGTGGTCGGCGACATGGCGGCCTTTCGGCTGCGGCGCAAGGTCGACGCGGCCTTCAGCACGATCAACAGCTTCCGGCACCTGCCCAGCGAGACGGCGGCCCGGCGGCACCTCGAATGCGTGGCCGCCGCCCTGGCCCGCGGCGGTATCTACGTGCTGGGGCTGCACCTCACCCCGGCCGGGCGCCCGAAGTGCCAGGAGGAGTCCTGGTCGGCCCGGCGGGGGCATCTCGCCGTCCGGTCTCACCTATGGTCGATTGAGCTGGACCGCCGTCACCGTCGGGAACGGGTGGGCATGGCCGTCGACGTCTACACGCCTCGTCGGCGCCTTCGAATGCTCGAGGAGATGAGCTTCCGCACCTACACGTGCGAGCAGTTCCGCCGGCTGCTTCGGCGCGCCGGCGCGTTCGAGGTGGTCGCCACGTACGATTTCGGCTACGACCTCGATCAGCCGATCCGGGTAGACCGAAAGACAGAAGACGTGGTCTACGTGCTGCGGCGTCATACCGCCCGCAGCTCGCGATGGCTCGATTAACCGCAAGCCGAAGGCGTGCGTGCCCCGTGCGGGCACGTCGACCTCACCGCGCTTACCGCGCACGCCTTCGGCTTGCGGTTAAAGGACGATTCCGGGCACCGGCCTCGTCTCGCGGAGCGAGACGGCTACGGTCCGGCCGGCTTCTTGAGCGAGCCCACGATCACCAGGGCCACGCCCAGCCCGCAGAACAGCGCCAGCACGGCGATGCTCAACTGGTACTTGAAGGAAAGCTCGTCGTAGGTGAGCACCGCTTCCTTGAACCCGAGCTGGTCGCGGACGAAGAGCGCGTTGACGTCGGAGCGTTCGAGCCGCCGCCAGACCACCCAGGCGTCCGTGGCGGAGAATGCCTGCGACTCTTCGCGTATCTGTTCCGGCGGCGGGATGACCTTCTGCGGGGGGCTGGGGAAGCAAAGGACCAGGACTACGATCGGCACCACGGCCAAGACGAAGATCACCGTGCCCAAGAGCCAGAGGCGGTGGCGAAGCCCCCAGGTTGCCCCGGACGGGGCGGCGGGGGCCGGCTCAGCGGCCGTCGGCAGGCTGGTCAGGCGCAGCAGGGTGGGCACCTCGAGTGACTCGCCGCAGGCGCAGCGGACCGTCTGGCCGGCCTGCCGGCGGGTTACCGGCACGTGGCGTCCACAGGGACACGGCAGCAGGTATCTCTCATCCACGCAACTGTCCTCTTGGGGCTTCGTTTGGGGGGCCAACTCCCACGGTACGCAGCGGGCCGCCGCGGAGTTTGCCGCGGCGGGGACGCCCCCGGCTGGGGCCCTGCTGTGAAGTAGTAACCGTGCAGCCGTCTGAGGTACGACGACGGCCTTCCAGGGCCGTCGAAGGCTTGCAGGCGGGGGCGACGGCCTCGGAAGGCCGTCGTACCAAGCGTTTCCCCAATGGCTGACGTGCTACGTGAAGTCTAACCTGGGCGGCCCGTCCTGACGAGCTGGCAGCCAAGTCCGCGTCAGGCGGTCCCCTCCGCCCGGGGGCCATCTGGCAGACAGCCGCCGATTCTCCCGGCCCCTTGATTTTTCTATATTTCCCAAAGCTTCCATCTTACACCCCGAAGGGTCCCTCTTTGCCCGCCTTGGGCCGGGGACGGTGGAAATCTCCACTAGACTCTGGACTCTCGGGATTCGCCGATTAGAATTGGATGAGGCCTCCCGAACACACTCTGCGCATCAGAAGGCGTGCGGGTGAGAAAGCGCACCTAGCTACCCGCCCTCCTGCCGGCCCGAGGGCCCTTCGCGCCGGCAGCTTGATGCCCTTTCGGCGTGTCAGGTCCTCCACCTGCTGATTGAATGGTTGCCCGGGCGATCGAGGTACGAACGGGGAGACGGTACGGCCGTATCGTTTTGTTTCGACGGGCTTGCGTGGGGGAGTTTGCGCGTCCGGGTCTTTGGGGAGCCGTGTTATTGTCGCCGCAGAACGAATCTCTTGCCAAATGAGGCATCGTGTCTGCAGCGAGTGAAATCGGTGGTAGAGTTTTCTGGCCTTCCGTACTTCACACACCCGAGGAGTACCGAGTTGTACGACGCACTGTTGGACGAACTGGAGGACGACGCGACGACTCGTTCCGAGGACGAGGAGAACCTCGACCTCTCCGAGCAAGACTCGGACGATTTTGACGAGGACGAGGAGGAGCTGGACGGAACGGATTCGGACGACGACGAGGGCGACGGGGATCAGGACGAAGAGCCCCAGGCCGTGGATCTGCTCGAAGCGGCCGAAGATACCGAGTCGTGGTCCGACGATCCGGTGCGCATGTACTTAACCCAAATGGGCGAGATTCCGCTGTTGACCCGCCAGCAGGAAATCGCCCTGGCCAAGCAGATCGAGACCACCCGCGCCATCTTCCGCCGCAAGGTGCTCGAGTGCGACTACGTCATGCAGACGGCCTTCAAGGTGCTCCGCCGGGTGCATCAGGGCGAGCTGCCGTTCGATCGCACCGTGCAAGTCTCGGTCACCGACCAGCTCCAGAAGCACCAAATCCTCGGCCGGATCCCGCATAATCTGCGTTCGCTCGAGACGTTGCTGAAACGGAACCGCCACGACTACGGCGTGGCCACGAGCAAGTCGCGGCCCTGGGCCCAGCGCCGGGCGGCCTGGCGGCGCCTGGGGCGGCGCCGGCGGCGGGCCGTGCGCCTGGTCGAAGAGCTGGGCCTGAGGACCCAGCGGATCGAGCCGATGATCAAGACGCTCGACGAGTTCAGCCGCCGGGTCGACGAGCTGAAGGCCCGGATCGAAGAGCACCGCAGGAACCGCGGCAGGCCCCGCCAGCGCGAGCCGTGGCTGACCGAGTACCGCAATATCCTCCGCGCCACGCAGGAGACCCCCACCAGTCTGCGAAACCGCGTACGACAGCTCAAGACCGTCTACGCCCAGTACCAGGAGGCCAAGCGAGGGCTCTCCGAAGGGAATCTGCGCCTGGTCGTCTCCATCGCCAAGAAGTACCGCAACCGGGGCTTGAGCTTCTTGGACCTGATCCAGGAGGGCAACGCGGGGCTGATGCGGGCGGTCGACAAGTTCGAGTACCGCCGGGGGTTCAAGTTTTGCACCTACGCCACCTGGTGGATCCGCCAGGCCATTACCCGGGCCGTGGCCGACCAGAGCCGCACGATCCGCATCCCCGTCCACATGGTCGAAACCATGTCGCGCGTACGGAACGTGTCGCGCAAGCTGCTGCAAAAGCTGGGTCGCGAGCCGACCATCGAGGAGACGGCCCGGGCCAGCAACACCTGCATCGACGAGACCCGCCGGGTGCTGGCCATGAGCCGTTACCCAATCAGTCTCGACCGGCCGGTGGGCAACAGCGAGGACAGCCAGTTCGGCGACCTGTTGCCCGACGGGGCGGTCAGGCCGCCTTCGATCGGGGCCACGCACGGGATGCTCCGCAGCCGCATCTCCAAGGTCCTAAAGACCCTAAGCTACCGCGAGCGGGAGATCATCAAGCTCCGATACGGCCTGGGCGACGGCTACAGCTACACGCTCGAGGAGGTGGGCCACATCTTCAAGGTCACCCGTGAGCGAATCCGCCAGATCGAGGCCAAAGCCGTGCGCAAGCTCCAACAGCCCGCCCGGAGCCAGGAGCTGGTGGGGTTCCTCGACTGATTCGACTGGCCATCTTGGTAGAGGCGACGCCGGCGGCGAGCACCTGCCGCCGCCGTCTCTCTGCCTGCGCGTATTCGCCCCGCCGTTTGGCTCCCCCCGACATCGACCGGGCAGAACCATCACTTCCGTTTCGAGACGCCCCGGGAGTTCTCGAGCGGTTTGAGCTGTGTGATGTGCAACGGGTCGCAGAGGACCATGTCGTCCGGGACTTCTTCCTCCGCCGCAACGAGGGCGACGGCGACCGTGGCGCGGGTCACCAATGCCATTTCCGGGTGCCGAATCTCGTACTTGGATCCGTCGGATAGACAAACGGCAAACGGTCGAAACGGCTCGCGTTTGAGCTGTTCAATGATTTTTGTCGGATTCATCCGCTTTCGTCCTCAGGTGTCCCGGATCGCCTGCCGCTGTGCGTGCCTTTTGCATGATTCTAGATCGGTTGAGTGCGGCAGGGAAGCCGGCTCTTGGGGCGGTTTCCGTTTTTCGCGGCCACCCCTTTGACAACTCTCGCCGGCCCTGCTACACTCATGGCATTGACAACGGTGCGTTGGTGGTCGGCCCCCCAGCTTTGGGGGTCGACGAACAGGGAACTCCGGTGCGATTCCGGGACGGTCCTCGCCGCTGTAACCGAGTGAACGAGGGAGGGTCCAGTCTTTGAGGCCATTGTCGTGCGTCGCTGTGGGGCAGCATGAACCTCAGGCACGATGAGAAGGCCGGACCTTCCACCAGCTCGGGAGTCAGAAGACCTACCAACGCTTTTCTGCGGCCCTCCGCGAGGAACGGAGGTCGGTAGTTGGGCTTGAGGGGACGTGGACCCCGCTGAAGGCGCCGGCGCGGTATGCCGTTCGCGCAATGCGCGGCTTTGCTTCAACGCGCTGCTGCGCCTGCGTGCTAACCCGGGTGCAACCATGACAGCACGGCGAAGCCGGACCGCGCCCGCGCGCGGTTTCACGCTGGTGGAGCTATTGGTGGTGATCGCGATCATCGGCGTCCTGATTGCGCTGTTGTTGCCGGCGGTGCAGGCGGCGCGCGAGGCCGGCCGGCGGACGTCCTGTTCGAACAACCTCCGGCAGATGGGCATCGGGCTGCACCACTACCACGGCACGCACGGGTGTTTCCCGCCGGGGGGAATCGAACCGAGGTCGAGAGTGCCCGGCGGACGGCAGTACGCCTGGTCCGCCTTCCTGCTCCCGTTCATCGAGCAGAGGCCGCTCTACGAGCGGATCGACTTCCACCAGGCCTTCGACGCGCCGGACAATGCGCAGGCCGCGGCCACGCTGCTGTCGGTCTACATCTGCCCGAGCGTCCCCAACGGTTCGGAACTGGTCGAAGGCCGCGGGCCGAGCCACTACGGCGGGCTCTACGGCGAGGCGATCCCTCCGAATCCCACCGACGGCTCGTGGACCGCGCAGAACGGCACGATGTTCTACGACCGGGCGATCAAAATCCGCGACGTCCGCGACGGCACCTCGAACACGCTGACGATCTCCGAGGACTCGGAATGGAAGGACGGCCAGTGGATCAACGGGCTGAACATCTTCGACCAGAAATACGCCATCAACTACGTGCCTCCCAACCCCATGTTCTTCGAGAACGAGATCCGCAGCACGCACCCCGGCGGCGCCAACGGACTGTTCTGCGACGGCTCGGCCCATTTCCTCAGCGAGACCATGGATCTGAGAACCCTGGAAGCCATCATCACCCGTGAGGGCGGTGAGATCGTGCATGCCTTTTGAGAGCGCGGCCTGTTTGCTACCTCGTGGCCCTGCTGCCGGCAGGGGAAAGGAGAAGTTGCTGAGATGTTGCACTGCATGACGAAGCCCCGTATCCTGCTCGGCGCCGCCGCGCTGGCGCTCGCCTTGTTGCCGGCGGGCGCGAGCGCGGATTCCGCCATCGTCGGCGTCGTCGATCCGGCCAGCTACCAAGCCAACGACGTCCTGACCGGCTACTCGGTCAGCAGCTACGACGTCGCCGGCTCGACCGTGGTGGCCTGGGCCGGCGCCTGGCCGAACTTCAGCTTGAAGCTCTTCGACCTGCAGGGCGGCTCGGTCGTCGATCTGGGCACCCCCTCCTATTCGGTCGACTACTGGAACAGCTTCGCCACGTTCGACCCCAGCGGCGGCTCGGTCTGGGTCGGCTTCACGGTGAGTGGGAACGTGGACGATCGCATCTACCAGGTCGACCTGACCGGAGGCGGCTGGACCCACAGGGCCACCCTGCCGAGCAACTTCGATCTGGCCTTTTCCGGCGGCAGCGCCTTCGTTTCGGGCCTAAACAGCACCGGCTGGGGCGACCCCAACCGAATCTGGATGCTCGACTCGTCCGGCGCGAACAACCACCGGGAAATCGCGCGGGTGGGCGGCGTGTCGGCCGGTCTGGCCTTCGACGCCGGCGGCAACCTCTACTACGGCACGTCCAACCCCACGGTGGACGAGGCCCTGCTCCGCTACTCGACCAGCCAGGTCGAGGGCGCCAAGACCGGCCCGCCCCTTACGCGCGGCGAGGCCGAGCTGCTCTCCAACCTGCCTAGCGGCGTCAACTATCCGCAGGGCGCGGTGGTCAGCGACGTGGTGGTGGACGCCGTCGGGAACGTCCTGTTCAACGTCAACCAGGTCGATACCTCCGACTACAAGAGCGACTTAAGCAGCGTGGTTCTGTGGAACAAGCAGTCGGGCCCGGGCGAGAACTTCACCACACTGACGACCGGCGTGATTCCCGGCGGGCAATGGCACACCATGCTGGCCGCCCAGGGCGACGTCACCGACGGAGGGAAGTTCTATCAGGGTGACTACTACGCGGCCGGCATTGCCGAGGTCTCGCACGTGCCCGAGCCGTCGGCCGCGGCGATGCTCCTGGCGGCCGCCGCTGTGGGGCTGCTGTGGTGGAAGCGGCGACGGTAAGCGAGATTCCTTGCCCAAACTCGGACATCTCCCCTCTCCCGCTTGCGGGAGAGGGGCAACGAAAAAGGGGACCTGGTTTGTTTTGTGCGAAGCACCCTTCGGGCCGTTCCGGCAAAACAAACCAGGTCCCCTTTTTCGTTGCAGACGGTGAACTCACGGAGGACCGCAACGGCCATGGCTGGCTACGTACACGTCTACACCGGCGAGGGGAAAGGGAAGACAACCGCCGCGCTGGGGCTGGCGCTCCGCGCGGCCGGGGCCGGGTGGAAAGTCTTCATCGGCCAATTCGCCAAGGGGCCCGCCGCGAGCGAGCTGGCCGCACTGCACCGCTTCGCCGATCGGATCACGGTCCGCCAGTTCGGCAGCGGCCGGTTCGTTCGCGGGCGCCCGGGGCCGGACGATCTGGCCGCCGCCCGGTGCGGTCTGGCCGAGTGCTGCGAGGCCCTCACCTCGGGCGAGTATGCCCTGGTGATCCTCGACGAGGCCAACCTGGGGCCGCTCTTGCACCTCTTCCCGCTCGAAGACCTCCTGGCCCTGATCGACCACAAGCCGCCCGAGGTCGAGCTGGTGCTCACCGGACGCTGGGCCGATCCCCGCCTGGTCGACCGGGCCGACCTGGTCACCGAAATGCGGGAAGTCAAGCATTACTACCGCGCCGGCGTGCTGGCCCGGACCGGGATCGAACAATGATCCGTGGAAGAGCCTTGCGGTCGCGCCGGGCTTCGGGGAGAATGCCGGTCCGGCTATTTCCCCCGCAACGAGAGGACCTAGATGCAACTCCCGAGAGCGGCCCGCCTTGCAGCTTTGGCATTCATCTGGTTGTCGTCGGTCGGTGATGCCGCCGCCGATGACGCGCCGTTCGGCGTGGCGCTGTTGCGGCCCGACTCGCTGGTGGGCTGGGACTACGGCGAGCAGCCGGTGCGCGGCTGGACGATTGCCGACGGCAAGCTCACCGGCCGAAGCGACGCGGCACCACTCTTGTCCGGCTTTTCGTTCGGCGACTTCGAGCTGCGGCTGTCCTGGTCGGCGGCCGAGGGCGGGGCGTGCCGGCTCACGCTGCCCGACGTGCCCGAGGGCCAGGGGCTCGCGCTGGTGCTCGAAGAGGGCGACGCCTGCGCCCGGCTCACCGACGGCGAGAAGGAGCTGGCGCCCGGGGGGAAGATCGAAGGCGGGCCCGACGCGGTACACACGGCCACGCTCCGCCGCGCCGGAGGGAAGCTCAGCGTATCGGTCGACGGGCGTGAGCCCTGCGAAGTGCCGATCGACCCCAAGCGGCGCTTCGGCCTGGGTCTGGCCGTGGTCCGCGGCAGCGTCACGCTGGCCGACTTGCGCGTCGAAGAGCCGATCGGCGAGCCGTTGGTCAAAAACGACCTATCGGGCTGGTGGTGCCCGGGCAACCTGAACGCCTGGAAAGTCGAAAACGGCGAGCTGGTGCTCCACGAGCGCGGCGGCAACTACATCCGCACCGAAAGGGACTACGGCAACTTCACGCTTACGATGGACTACCTGATTCGCAAGAACGGCAACTCGGGCATCGGCATCCGCACGCCGCACGACGGCTGGCCGTCGGGCGACGGCATGGAAATCCAGATCGAGGACCGGCCGGGCCTGAACAAGCACCGTACCGCCGCGATCTACGGCAACGTCCCGCCCATTGCCCGGGCCGACAAATCCGAGGAGTGGAACCGCGTCGTGGTGAAGGCCGACGGCTGGATGATCACCGTGTGGTGCAACGGCGAGATGGTCCAGCACTGCAACACGCGCCACCACCCCGAGCTAAAGCACCGCAACCTCGCCGGCTGGATCGGCTTCCAGGACCACGGGGCGTGGATCCGGGTGCGCGACCTGCGCGTGCTCGAGGCGCCGGATGGAAAGGGGCTGGCCGCTTGGGCCGCTGCACCGCCGAAACGGGCCACGACCGCCCTGGTCGACCGGCTGATGAATCCCGAACGAATCACCGTGCCCGACGGCATCACGTCCGGCGTGGTCTCGAAAACGATCGCCGCCGAAGAGCCGGGCGACCACGTGCTGGCCGAGCTTACCGGGCCCGGGGCGATCGTCCGTTTCGCGCGCGGCGGCGAGAATGGGGACGACGGCACGCTGGCGTTCTACTTCGACGGAGAGGCCGAGCCGCGCATCGAGTGCAAGCCGTCGGACGTCCGCGGCGCGCTGCCGCCGCTCTCCGAAGACCGCAATCCCGTGCCGACCTGCCTCTGCTATGAGAAGTCGCTTAAGGTCGTGCTCCGCGAGGCCGAGCAGGGCTCGTTCCGGATCGACTACGTGGGCTTTCCCAACGATTACCGGATCGAGACGTATCGCGATCCGCACTCGGGTTTCCCACGCGGCTGGCTTGCCCCGGTCGATTACCGGCTGGGACAGTGCCGGTGGGGTGTGGTGCGCCAGCACGACCCCATGCCGAAGTTCGAGGGCGGGCCGGCCACGCTGCCGCCGGGCGAGTCGGCGAGCCTTCTCGAAGTGGACGGGCCGGGCATCGTCCGCTATCTGAAGCTCCCCGGCGCCCGGCCGTGGCTCGCAAGCGGCGACCTCTGGCTGGAGGTGACGGTCGACGACGAGCCGGCCCCTTCGCTCGCCGCCCCGGTGCGGTTCCTCATCCCGGGACTCGTGGCCGAGGGACGCTACGGCAACTTCCTGTGGACCGACCGCGGCGGGCCCATCGTGCGCCTGCCGATCCCCTTTGTGAAGAAGCTGAAGATCGCCGCGCGGAACTGCGGGCCGAAGCCGATCGAAAACCTCAGCGCCCAGCTCTGCGTCGAGAGCGTGCCGGCCGACGAGGCGGCGTCCCGGCTGCGCCTCCGCGCCCGGTTCCTCGCGGCCGGCGACTCGGCCGGCGGGCAGCTCTTCGCCGAGGAGGGGCGCGGCCGCTGGGTCGGGCTGGTCTACCAGGAACATGAGGGACAGACCACCGGCATAGAACGCCTCGAAGTCGACGGCAAGCCGGCCGACGGCTGGGCTTCGCAGAGCCTCGACCTCTTCCTCGGCGCCCCGGGCGAGTTCCGCCGTGCTTTGAGCGGGCGCCGCGAGGGGCTCGCCTGGCGAAACATGCTGCTGGCACCGGTCGAGTTCGAGAAGTCGATCACGCTCAAGGCAGCCGGCGCGCAGCTCGGCGCCCGGCTGGTGCTGTTCTACGTGGCCAAGTGACACTGGCTCATTCCCATGTCGGCGAAGCAAACGACCGATCGCGTTCCCGGCCTGTTCATCACCGGCACCGACACCGAAGTGGGCAAGACCTACGTGGCAGCGATGATCGCTCGCGCGCTTTGCGAGTCGGGCCGCCGCGTGGGGGTGTATAAACCCGCGGCCAGCGGCTGCCGAGCGAAAAAGGGGACGGGGCTGATTTGCCGGAACGGCCCGAAGGGTGCTTCGCACAAATTAGCCCCGTCCCCTTTTTCCCTGCCGCCACTCGTCTCCGACGACGCGCTCGCACTATGGGAAGCGGCCGGGCGCCCGGGCGAGCTCGATCGGGTCTGCCCCCAGCGGTTCCTCGCCCCGCTGGCACCGCACCTGGCCGCGCGGGAAGAGGGCCGCACGGTGGACGCCGAGCTGCTGCGCGTCGGGTTGGCGTACTGGCAGCAGCGCAGCGACGTGGTGCTGGTCGAGGGCGTCGGCGGGCTGCTCTCGCCGGTGAGCGAAGAGGACTACGTGGCCGACCTGGCCGAGGAGTTCGGCTACCCGTTGGTGGTGGTCGCGCGCAACGCCCTGGGCACGATCAACGCCACGCTCCAGACGCTGATCACGGCGGCCACGTTCCGCGACGGCCTCGAAATCGCCGGCGTGGTGCTCAACCACCCCACGCCGCCGCCGCCCGCCGACCTCAGCATCGCCAGCAACCCCGGCGAGCTGGCCGCCCGATGCGTGCCGCCGCTTCTGGGCCAGGTCCCTTTCGGTGCCGAGCGGTTCGAGCCCGTGGTTGACTGGTACGAGCTGGCCCGGTAAGCACTGGACATACGCGGTCCTTCTTTCGTTTGGGTTTCACATGACTCGCTGCAGATGGCTCCTTTTGGCGGCCCTGCTGATCGGACCGGCCGCCGGCTGCGGAGACGCTTCGCCCGAAGCGGACTCAAGCAGGTCCGGCTCGCCGAGCCGGACCGACAAGCCGGACACGGCGGTCCCGGACGCGGGGCCGACCTCACAACCCGATGGGGGCGCATCGAGTCCCGCTCCCGTCTTAGGGGCGGCGCCCGTCCGAGCCGGGCTCGCGCGCGACGAGCTGCGCGGGGCGATCGACCGGGCGGCCGCGTACCTGGTCCGCGCGTGTGGCGAGGACGGCAAGTTCGTCTACTGTGTGGACCTCGACCCGACCGTCACGCCGGAGCCCAAGTACAACATGCTCCGCCACGCGGGGGCAATCTACGCCCTCGGTATGGCCGAGCAGCGGCGGGCCGACGCGGCGATCGAGGCGGCGATGGTCCGCGCAGCCGGGTTTCTCCAGCGTCGGGCGATCGGCCCCGTACCGCAGCAGGAGGGGATGCGGGCCGTGTGGTCCGACCCGGAGCTCACCGGCACGGACGGCCCGCTCCAGGCCAAGCTCGGCGGGGCCGGGCTGGGGCTGGTGGCCTTGCTCAGCGTCGAGCGGGCCCGGCCCGGCCTCATCTCTCGGGACGAGCTGCGGGCGCTGGGCCGCTTCGTGGTCTGGATGCAGAAGGAGGACGGCGGCTTCTACTCGAAGTACCTGCCGGAGGGGTCGGGCCGCGACGACTCCTGGACGTCGCTCTATTACCCGGGCGAGGCGGCCTTGGGTCTCTTGATGCTCGACGAGCACGATCCGTCGCCCGAGTGGCTCGAGGCCGCGGCCCGGGCGATCGCGTATCTGGCGCGGATGCGCCGCGATCGGGTTCGGGTCGAGGCCGACCATTGGGCACTGTTGGCCACGGCCAAGCTGCTCGAGGCGGCCGAGGGACGTTCCGCGGCGGTCGACCGCGAGGCGGCGCTGCGCCACGCCGCGCAGGTCTGCGAGGCCATCCTGGAAGCCAAGCCCCGCTACACCCCGAGCCGGCGGACCGCCGGTTGCCTGACGGCCGACGGGCGGACCTGTCCCACGGCGACGCGGCTGGAGGGTCTGCTGGCGGCGCTAACGTTCCTGCCGCCGGAGAAGGCGGCACTGCGTGCCCGAATCGAAGAGGCGGTGCACGAGGGGATCGCGTTTCTCGTCCGGGCCCAGGTGCAAGATGGCCCGCACTCGGGCGCCATGCCCCGTGCGCCCGAGCCGAGCGGTCCCGATGACCGGCGCGCCACCGAGGTGCGAATCGACTACGTGCAGCACGCCCTAAGCGCGATGATCCAGTACGAGCGGACGTTCTACGACGACGCGGAGCGTCGGGGCCACCTACCTTCCCGCCGCGGAGCGTCGGGACCACAAGGTCAGTCGAAGATCAAGTACCCGAACCCTTCGGCCACGGGGTCGATTGCCGCGGGGGTGCTCCAGGACTGGAAGCCCAGGCCGGGGACGGTCCGCTGCAAGCCCACGGCCCAGACGCTCCGCGCCCGGGGGAACTCGCCCGTGAGCTGATCGAGCGGCACGGCGGCCTCGACGGTCCACACGCCCTCGGCGCTGTCGGCGGCCACGAACCAGGTGGGGTCCCAGGTCGAATCGCCCCAGCAGCCCTCCCCGGTCCAGCCGCGGTGGTCGACCGTCAGCCGGTAGTAGCTCACGAAGTCGCGGTCGACGTCCAAGAGCACGTCGACGCGGTCGCGGGCCGAGAGGTCGGCGTCGCGCGGGCGCGGGTCCTCGGTCCGAAAAGGGGTCAGACCCCCTTGGCTTAAGGGGTCAGACCCCTTTTCGGATACGCGGCAGGTGACCGCCACGTAGAGGAACTCCCGATCGTACGCGAGCATCACCGCGCCGGGCCAGACCAGATCGTCCTGCTGGGCGCTGGCCAGCGAGGCCGGCTTGGCCCGCTGCCACACGGCGTCGTCGAGCCGGCCGTCGAGCCGCGGTTTTGCCGGGGCCGCGGC
>Ga0180438_10002604_pt1 | contig 28992 bp, 43 predicted proteins | sample SS_ome_12_FD_132455 | JGI IMG/M metagenome (GOLD analysis project Ga0180438, IMG submission 132455) | Hypersaline lake sediment archaeal communities from the Salton Sea, California, USA - SS_3_D_2 metaG | ecosystem: Environmental > Aquatic > Non-marine Saline and Alkaline > Hypersaline >...
AATCAAGTACGTACCTTCTATCACCAGTCCTTCAAAAAGAATACGAAAAGTCATGCGACTTGCCTCGATACAACCGAACGATATAGCGTCACCAATAGACGACAAATCTCTGACGTATAACATGAGTTTAGGACTATCAGGGCCTGAAACAAGAGTTCTTTGGGCGATTATAGCCACGCAGCAGAGATTGGGAGCCTGGGTACCTGTTGAGATAGAGGAAATAACATCATCAGAGAACAAAGTTTTGTTCTTTGATGATGACTGTGACATAACCGTTTTTAGTCATTGTATCATCAAATTATGCGAGAAAAAGTTGCTCCACAAAACCGCTGATAGAAGATATAAGTTTTCAGAATTGGCTAAAATGGCATGCGTATCAACGTGGCCCGCACAAACAAATAGTTAAGTAGATTCAGAACAACCACATTTTGGACAGCAGTAGTGACGCCCTTTATGAATTGGTCTACCACATTCGGGACAAAGGAAATAATTGCTATTAAACCAGATAACAATCGCTGAAACAACCACCAGAATAAGGCCGATTGTTATCAAATCCCAAGGAATGAGCATCGTATCACCTCCTGCCCTATTATACTCAACTTGACACCCACCCGAAAAAGAAGTATACTGTTTATATGGGTTTGATCACCACACTTCAACCCGGAGATATCCCCGCCGCTTTCGTATATCCGTATGCAAAAGAGGGTATGAAAGAACTGGGTCTGAATCTTGATGAATCATGGAACATCTTCCGCGTATTAGTAAGCATCCTAGAGCATGGGCGTTCAACTGGAGCTTGGAGCCCATTCCAACCAAAAGATCTTAAATGGGGTCAAGAACCTAAAAAAAATAGAACAGCAATCGGACCGATTTTCAAAAATTTAGCTCCAAGTTTAATAGAAGCTGGTTTAATAGAAATGAACGCTGGCTCATATAGAGCCACTGAAAAATTAGTTCTTTTCTTTGAATGGGCGTCGATAGGATAGGATCTCCGAAAGCTAAAGAAGACTAGTAAAATGGGATTATTTGGCCAGATACAACCGAGCGATATCGATACCGACAGAATTTGGCATGACCACCTGTATGGTGGAGGACCAAAAATCCCCACCCCTCCACAGTGGATTACCGGTACTCCAGGTCAAGTCGCCCTGATGGCTATCGAGGTTTGTCAAATAATTGGATGCTGGGTAGAAGTTTCTTCATCAGAAATCACCAAAAAGACAGGTGGGGCTTACAGCCCCGCATTTATCCAAGATGGTATGTTCCTCCTGCAAAAGAAGAGAGCTATATGTTCCGGGCGTTCAGGGATCAAGTTTACCAAGTCAGCCATAGAGATGTTGCATAGGCGATGGCCAGCATAGCCCCATTTAGTCCTAATGATATAGACATCGAGTCCATATATGGACTCGGTATTGGAAGAAAAGCTACCACATGGCATGCTTTTGATAAACAGGCTAGACTTAAGCGTCCAGACGGGATATTCACTGGCCTATCCTCTTCCTGGACCCCAAGCCCAGTCTACGAATCCGTCTCTAGGGCCTATAGTTGCGTTGTATGGACGATACGTTACCTGCAACAGTTCGGCTGTTGGACAGCTATAGACCTTGTAGACTTCCAAAACTTTTATCTTAGTTTTAGGGCCAAAGTAGCTGGACCCCTAGTCGTTACTGGATTAAGTGATCTCGAAAAGAGCAAGGGCATCACCTGGAAGGAGGCGGAAGGTTCCAAAGAGTTCAAATTGGCCCAGTGGGTAATAGACATTCTGGCCGAGCACGGCCCCTTCAGCGAACCAGAGTAGTATACTACTACTATGGGCCTCATCACCAACCTACAACCGACCGACATAAACACTAGAATGTGGCATTTCGGCATATCACCTGATCTACAACTCTATTTTGGCGGCAAAAACGAGGGGGCGGCATCCCTTTTCAAATTTGCAGAACACGATGCAATGCCACTTCTGTACATAATGTTTTTCTACTGTCTACATCTGGGCTACTGGGCTCAATTCACTGCCACCGAACTCGCCGACTTTTCTGACTGGCTTATAATGGTACATAGGGGCAAAAGCGGCGAAAACCGCGAAAAAGTGATTGGCTGTTTCGGCAGGGTTATGCAATCATTCATAAATACAGGATTAATAGCACGAGAAGGATCTCGCTATCATTTTACGCCAGGGCTAATCGACGCCCTTTTTGTGATAGGCGAAGATTTTAGTAAATAAGCCCGATAATACAGTATATTCCTTACAGGTTTTCCTTATCTAAATACGTAACTCCGGGTAGAAATCTAGGTAAAGTAGGAGTTATGCCATGAATCTGTCAGTGAAAAGAGTTCTTGTAGTATTTGCATTGCTTTCCATATCTATTTTGGGGGCCAAATGCGATACCAGCAACCAAACTCCGGAACAAGATTTAGTAATCCGCATGTTCAAAGCTGGTACAAGCTTAGAACAGAAAATGGTGGTCTTCAACCAATATGCGGGCTGGCCAAATGGCCGAACAGTAGATAATGGAGTGCAATGGTTTGCTAACGAAGCAGGAACCATCGTCAAAGATGGTCCAATGATTGATTGCCAACCAGGCGGAACGCCATCTATGGCGTGGGTTTACCTAAAGATATATCAGGAGACAAAACATGGCATTGCACTCCGGGTTTGTAAGAAAGTCGGAGACACATTGCTCAGTATCCAAGATTTTTGTGGGGGAGGCTGGCACTATGATCTCGCCTTAATTGATGGGCAGTGGCGTTCGGTCATGGCCTGGTCTAAAACCAGACAAGACGATATAGATATGATACAAGGCGTTAGTACGCTTGATGATGGCATAAGCCAGTCATGTGCTCTATACTTGTTAAGACTGTTCCAAGCAACAAATGAACAAAAGTACTTGGCGGGAGCAAAGAAGTTTGGAGATGCTATTGTCGGATTGAAAGATGTCAAAGACAAGGCAACTGGTAAATACCCATATAGAAATGGGGGTATTCCCCAAGCCTTCCCGTTTGACAAAGTGATGAAAATAGTTTTCAGTTCTGAGGACGGACAGCCGGGTGAGCATTACTATGTCCACAAGACATATAATGACAAAACAACTACCCAAACCCTGCTATTCATGATGGAGCTATACGCCGAGACCAAAGAAACCAAGTACCTGGAAGCTATACGCTTAACAATTGACTATACCCTAGACCGGTTTGAACAATTAGGTAGCCGAGCATGGTGCCAACAATATCATTATCTAACAGACGAACCTGCTTGGGGTCGCCACAAAGAGCCCCCAGCTTTTGTGTCCGGAGAGCATGAGATCATTGAAATGTTGCTGGCGTGGAGACAAAAAGAAACAAATTCTGCACGAAAGGCAAGAATCGAAAGAGCGATCTTGAAAAACCTTCTCTATTGGAAATATGAAGCCGAAAGAGTCAATGGCGATGAAAGCAATATAGCCAAATGGCAATGGTGGAGATATTACAATGCCCCTAGAAACAACGCCCCCAATACTAACCCAGGCCTCGGGGGGCGTCCGATCAATACAGTTATGTTTGCTAGCAAATATGCTATTTATTATGGAATAGAAAACGAAGATAAAGCGGCATCCGGTCAGCCCTGGAAACTAGGAAACCCCAGGAGATGGCTTGGTAAAATACTTACTTCTGATGACAAACTCTACAACCTAGATCGATACAGCACATACTGGAATCCAGACAAGAACCTATTCGGTGTGAATGGCATCAAAATAGAAATCGCAAAAGATAAACAAGATACTAGAAATGGCTTGTGGTTGAAAAAGGTACGATTAGACGGGCAAGAACGTGATTATATTTCAATCGGCTACAATGCATCTGGTCTACATACTTTGCTGCTCGAATACCAGAAGATTAGGTGAACACCTTTATCAGCAAGATTGCTTGACAAGCATCGGATCGCACCTTATACTGTAACCGATCTGATGCCTGAAGACCGGATACGACCAAGCAAAATCTGTAAACAATGCGGTCACGTCTTCTACCAGCCACGAGACTGCCGAGGGGACAAGTGGGAATTCAGAAAATTCTGTAGCCGCAAGTGCTATAGACTCAACGAAACCAAACGTGTATTAAGCCACCCAAAAACCAAAACATGTATCGAATGCAACAAGCCCTATGAACGGCGTGATGGTGAATCCATTACTAAGTTCCGGGCTAGAAAATATTGCAGCCAGGATTGTGCCAACGCTGCGAAAACCGAAAAACCCGCCAAAAAGAAGTGCAGAAACTGCAAGAAGATTTTCGAAGTTCCACAGTCACAAAAAGAAAGATCGCATTATTGCTCCTGTGAATGTTACTACGCATATATGCGAAAACACCCATATCCCCACCAAAAAACAACGATGACTACAAGAATCTGCAAAGGGTGTGAGAAACGCTTCCGGTTTCCTAAGAGAGAAAAAAGACGCAGATATTGCTCTGAAGAATGTAAGGCGATGTATCGAGGCGTTGATCCAACGCCTAGGGTTTGCGAATACTGCGGCCAGGACTACTATAAACCGAAAGGATACAACCAGAAGATATGGGCTAAACGCAAGTACTGTTCTAAAGATTGTCAACTTAAGGCAACCGCTGAACGTTTAACCAAGGACGGAATTCCCCCCTCAATCGATCCTTCTCTGGTGCCCGAGCGAAAAGTTTGTCCTGGATGCGGTGAATGGTTCGAGCGAGACGGACGACGACCCTCACTGTGGATCACTCAACGCTATTGTTCCCGTCAATGCTTCCAAGCGAACAGAGCATTTGGCCATCAGGAAGAACAGGCAAACATTGCTGAAGAACGGGCTAAGGTTTACGCCGAAGTTCGAGTAGACGAACGTCCGCATGTACCTTTCGGGAAGCTAGGGGGATACATGAAACTAGCCGCTGACCTAGCTGGACCCGATATTCTAACTAAGGTATTGGAAGGTGATCTGCCTATTGATGCTGTTTTTGAGCAGGATTATCGAGCCCCATCTCTCGGCTGGGAACAAACTTACGTGAGAACGGGCAAGAGTAAACACCTTCAAACAAACCGGAAACCACGAAAATCAAAAGTCAAAGCTGGTCCCGTCTTCAATATCAAGACCCCACCCACTCAGGAAACCAACGAGATTGCCCTCTCCGTCATTAGCTCGTTGAACAGTTCCCCGGACACCAGCCATGGTTCCGATCAACAACAAGATAGCTGACATCAATTTGATGTCGTCTGGTTTATTCAAGGGTAGAGTAACCGTCTTAGCCCCGGTATCAACTAAGACTTGAGATATCAACTCTTCGACACGGTCTGGCCCCAAACCAGATAAGAAGCACATAGCACCACCAAAAAGCCATTTTATCACTTCATCACTATCAAAAACATTTGGCGGCAACGTAATCGTGGCTTTATAGTTCATGTGTTCAACCCTCCCATTTGGTATTATATGAAAATCCTAGCAGCCCATTTGACTTTTACGAAACATGTGGTAAACTAAAGGAGAGTTATTGGGATAACGCTAGTACCGTGATCTCAGGTTAACCAGGAGAAAATTTCATGGCCACCCGAACCAGTCATAAGTCTAGTAAAATCCGCATACTACCAACCGGAACAACCAAAAAAGCTCTAGTCGAGTACAATCTACTTTTCCACGATCAAGTCGCTAAGATTATGCTCGACCTGCTCACCATGCGTGGTGTTCCGTACGTCCTGCGAGATAAGGACGGCGAGCACGAGATTACGGCGACACAGATCCGAGAAGCCCAGTGGAAACTGATCAATTCTGGAAGAGATTCCGGAGATTGTATCCGTCTCAGTCAGTCCATTATAGATATGATGGCCCAGATTTATGGGGGCATCATGGAGACAGGCAACCCAACAAAATATAGAGCCAATCTGTACCTCAAAAAAACGAATAGCGGCAACGAAATCGGCCAAGGGCGATCCTCAGCCTCATTTATGCTGTTCAAAGATGTTTCGCGTGGCCTCAGCCGCCCTGAATTCACTCGACAGATCAAAGACAAAAACGGAAAGATCAAGAAACCATTCGCTTGGGCTACAGAAGAACGCTTGATGGAGTTGTACGACGCTGTTCGCAATGACGAAATGCAGCCCATCGAAGTTGAAGCCGAGAGGAAATCGCTCGAACCAGATGTGACGATGGAAAATCTGGTAAAGCTGCGTAAGGTAGGCATTCTTCCATTGCCCCTTCCTGGTGGTCATCTCTACCAGGGCCGTGGTCTCGGTAAACTGCTTGCAATGCCCTTTGATGCCGCTGTGGGGCGGCTCAAGAGTCATTATCAGGCCAATCTAGCTGCTGTCGAAGCTAGGGCGGCTTTAGACAAGGTTGTCGCTGATAAGAAGGACAACGTCCCTGCCCCTCTTTACGCCCTCTTTTTGGAGTTTGCGGAAGAATGTCGCCAGAATGGTTTCGGCGTCTCCAAACGCTTCGCGAAGAAACTTCACGGGCTGAATATTCCAAAAACGGACTTCGAGCCAGGAGACCCTTTCATTGTTGGCCTGGAAATCATCAAACAGTACAAGTATCGGCCTTTATGGCCGCAGATCGGCACGCTGGCGGGAGTATATCTGGCAGGAGTGAAAGCAGAAAAGACGAAGGGCTATGCAGCGATCACAATTGCTGATGCATACCGTAGTCCCGCCCTCATCAGGTTCGGAATCACCAACTACGCCAGATTTGAGGCGGAAGTTAACGATCAACAGGGAATCGACTTCAGCCTGCAAATCCCTGTGGATGATCAATGGACCACCGTGACAGTCTCTGGAATGCCAAGCAACTATTTCCAGAACCCCGAGTTAATACGACAGACTTCAAATTACGCCCTCAGCTTCACTAAGGGCAATCGACAACAACGCCGCATGGGCGTTATTCTCAAAGAGCCACTGCTGACTGTTAGGTATAGCTCTGATCCAGAACAAGAGCCAAGATTCTACGTCCACCTGGCCTACAACTACGACAAAACATCCTATAGGATGATCGGGCTCGACAAGATCAGAGCGTTCTTTAGTTCTAACCTGAGCAAGGGGGCTAAATTGCCCCATGGAACGCCTTATGGCCTCAGAACCCTGTCAATTGATCTGGGTATTCGCCCCATCATCTCTTCTCACTTGATGGAACTAGTTTCGCCCCACGACATCGAAGCAGCCCAAGAATCCCGCAATGGTATCGAACCAATTGAAGTGCCAGATATGGGCTTCGCCAGGTTGGTCGATTCCCGAGAAATGGGTGGCGTTTGGAACTCCGGCCTTGTAGGCCGCATGATCGATGCAAGCCGACGCTGCAAGTCGGCCAGGCACATGATCCTCGTCTCCAAACTAATGCGTGATGGGAAGCCTCTCAACACGCATCAGCAGTTTTTGATCGAGAAATACGTCAAGATGTACGGCGTCTTCCTACCACCCGATGACTGGGCAAGAAAAGACATCATTGGCGAATTTATTCGCCAAATTCTTGCCGATTATAGAGTCATCAAGGATACGATGGCCAAGAGAAATCATCCCGATCACAAGGGTAAGTTCCCGGACATTATCTGCTCCGACGTATTCAGAATGCTATTCCTCATCAAAGATGTTATATCAATGCTCAAATCTTGGGCTCGATACAAGAGGAAAACCGGCGACAAAGAGATCCAAGGGCAGAACCCGACCGAACTTAACCAGTATTGGAGATACTACAATAACCTCAAGGATGACCTTCTCAAGAAGATCGTTCATAGCCTAGTACGATATGCCGATGAACATGGCGTTCATCTTTTGCTGCTCGAAGATATCACCGGTAACCGGGACTCCACAAAACATCGCAAAGAGAACTCTATGTTCGCGATCTGGTCACCCACCTTGATCCGAACTCGTCTCGAAGAAGAGTTCGAAGCTTGTGGTATGCTCGTTCAGGCGATCAATCCGAGCTTCACGAGCCAGACTCATTACATGACTGGTGAGTTCGGATTCCGAGATCCTCGACAGAAGGAATGTCTCTACTTCAAACGAGAAGGTCGGCTCTATCTCATCGATAGTGATGGTAATTCTTCCATGGGTTTGCAGGTCCGCTTCTGGACTCGCCATCGAGACCTTTGGACCCTAAAGACAGTTAAGGCCCGACGTGATAGGGCGGCAAAACTGCTAAAACTCGATCCTAAACGAGCGGAATGTACATTTGTCGCCAAGCCTACTTTCGAATACGCCAAGTCTTACCTAAAGCGTAATCTCGCAAGCCCAGTTGCCGCCTTCGTCCCCGATGACAATGGCAACTTCATCCTTCATAAGCTGGGCGTGAATGCAGCCAACCAATTGACCGAAGGTCAAGAACGGGGCGAGACCTTCTTCCGGCATGGTACTGATTGGATAACGCATGCGTCCCATAAGAAGCGTATGTCCGCTATCGAAGCCATGGTCGAGAAGGTTAAAAAGAAAGGCGATAAGATGACCGAGGCCGATTTGGTCCGGCTCAAAGTTTGATTCGTGAATGCCCTCCCCTAGTCAGGAGGCTAGAACACAAGAACCAGCCGTAGTCGATATTGTAAGTGATGATTTCTCTAAGAAAGAGAAGATCGAATCACAACATGTTCCTTCACGGGATCTTTGTCGCAATTGTGAACTTGATTCTCTAGGCGAGAACCAGATATTCACAAGTCGTCGCTACCGTCGAACCATTTGTGAACTGATTCCTTAGAAAGGAATCTCCAGTCACAAGTAGAGACAGATCAGAGGTCCTTGACACGCTCCCTTTCGTGTGTTAATCTATAAAGAGCCAGAGATAGACAATGGCCAGAATTTTACAGGTTCAACCCGATGAAATCAACGTCGATCATATCGACACTTCCCTGGTATTGACCATCCATAATAAGCTTGGTCTCTCCAATCCAGACTACAGTAGACTTTTGACCCTGTATCTAAGATATTGCCAGAGAGTCGGCACCTGGATTACCATTGAACCAGAGAAACTGTACTTCCGAGATCCTGACACTAAAGAGAAGGACGAAGCAAAGACTGCGGCATGTTTCGAGGATCTCGTCTCACAGGGCTTTATGGAATCACGAGATGAAGGCTTTGCTATGACCACCACCGGAGCAGAAAGACTACAGGAAATGTTTCCTAAGGGAACCCCCTTTATTGATTTGTCATGAGAAGCCACCTTTTACCCATACAACCATGCGAGATCAACCTAGATCGCTACCGACAAACTGTAGCAAACGGTAGCATGATGGAGGCTCCATACAAACATCCTCTCCACGGCCAGCTATTAGTTCGTTATATCGAAATCTGCCAACGAGTAGGAGCATGGATTAGCATTACCTGGGAGGATGTCCATTTCGTAAGGTGGCAGGTCGGCATAGGGATGAGAGTTGATCTAGACGCGACAGAGGAAAGCTTCAGGCAACTCGTCCACGGAGTTATGTTGGAAAAGGATGGCGATAGACTGCGGATACGAAGAGCCGGGCTAAAATCACTATATAGCCAATTCCCGGCGGAGCTAACATGAGCCTAATCAATAGCTCCATCCAACCAGCGGACATTAAGGGACCAGACAATATTTGGTTTGGTACCATACAGTTCAAACTACTTAAAGACTCTGAAGTAACTCCCGCTGATACTTTATGTATCAAAAGCATTATTAGACTCATGCAGAAAATAGGCGTTTGGGTGCCTTTCCGCTGTGGTGATCTGCAATCCAGTGGTAAGTATGATAATACCATGGCTGCTCGATTACGCGACCTGGCCAGCAAGGGAATACTTAACAAAATATCCAAAGGTCTCTTCGAAGTGACAGATCGAGGTAAAGAAATCATGTTCTACTATTGGCCAGTAAAATGAGCCTATTACACGTCAGCATCGAACCCGCCGATCTGTTAATCCTACCCGAACCCAAACACTCGTGGCCTTTTGAAGTTTGGGATAGCTATATCAAACATAACAGAGTTGATATAATAGTAGGGACTAAACTCACCGGAGAACCAGAACTGGCAAACTGGGGCGATTTCTATTGCCTCTCTATCTTGATAATGATGTACTGTAATCATATCGGTACATGGAGCAACTTCTATATTTCAGATATTGCTAACGAATCTAAAAAACTTCCTGTCAACAGATGGGGTAGGCCCGGCCCCGATCGCCGACCTGAATGGATACGATACCTCTTGCAAAATCTGGTCCAAACCGGCATGTTGACCCAGGAGCCAAATGGCTCCTATAATGTGACAGCGGCTTTCATAGCCGCTTGTTGTCGTTCCAAGACAGACGGCGACTATGATCAACTGACTTCATTGGACAAAATAAAGAGACAACTGAGTGGGGCTACTAACCACTATTCAACCAAATGATTTTCCTACTCTACGCCCTGACGGTGACTGGACAGGTTTCCGAAAAACCCTAGCCCCGGCAGCGGAAGAAAGCTCCACAATATTTCTTGCTACAAACGCTGTACTTTGGGGGCTGATGGAGTGTCAAGTCGCCGGGTACTGGAGGATATTAGATCCGACAGAGAGACTGCCAGAGTTTGTAGGAATCTACAACGCCAAACTAATCAATCTCTCGGCATCAATCGGCCGGGACCCGATTTCTGATGAGGAGAACGATTTTAGAAGGAGAATGATCAACGATTTCGTAAATTCCTTTTGGCGAGGTATCCGTTTCGCCCTCCATCACTTACCGGAATACCTAGAAACACCTGAAGATGGCTTGCTTCAGTTCCGAGAATGTGGTATTATCAAGATGGCCGAAATGTGGATTGATGGATATGGGACTCATCACAACAGTAAAACCCTGTGATATAGATACAAGCCTATGGCGATCTTCGAGAGCGGGACCAGCGATCGCTGAAGTCTTAGGCCACGCCCCTCGTACATCTCGATATAAACCCGTTCGAGATTCCAGATACGAAGACTATCAGACTCTATTCAAGACGATTCTCTGCTATTGCGTACATTATGGGGTTTGGCTACCATTTACTGTACGTGATCTGTCTCGTTGTTATGCCTGGACCAAACCGACGAGCCACTTCCACTTAAGCCCACAAGCCTTCTTCCATCCACAAAAACCAATTCTTCATCGCCCTTTTCACAGCCAGCGGTCACGATTAACCAATATCCTGAAAAAACTAGCACAACAGAAGTTTCTTATACGAAGCCTTAGTCGCCACAAGTTCGAAGTTACAGCTAAGCTTGCGACTATTCTAGCCGAAATTTGCACCGAAGAAATGCCATGATCGTCCCTGTTCAACCATCAGATATTGGCTACATACTAGAAAGCAATGCTTTCTGGAATTGGCTTGTGGACCAAAAGGCAGAATATGTCTTTGAATATACTTTGAAAGGATTTTTAGGGGCTAAAACGACTCAAGTCGTTTCTACTCACGGAGCATTCTGTCTGATAATCGAGGCCTCCCGCAATTACAGCACCTGGATACCCATAGGACTGGTAGAGGCAACTGAAGTTGCGAAAAAGATAGGCTGGTTCGGAAAAGGTACGAGTAGGCTGGATACAGGAACATTCGAAGCAGCTACTAGGAAAGCCCTTCAAAAACTACGAGATCGTACCCAAATTGTAACGCAAATCTCCGGCTCACAATTTGCCATTACTAAACTAGGAGCCCAGATCGCATTTCAATTGGTACCCAATATATGATACTGAAAAACGTACAACCTGAAGATTTACGTAAATTAGACCATGATGACATATGGAAGTTCCTGAATAACCATGATTGGTACCGTTCATATGGGGTCACCACCAAGAGGGACTGTCTGCCAGAGTTCGTCGCCTACCAAGAGACGCAAGTTGACAATGCCAAGCTCATACTTTGGATTATTAGCTATGCTAGAAATAGGGGAGTTTGGGTACCATTCTACCAAAAAGAACTGCACGAGTTCATCCTGGCAACTGATTCCAGTTGCCCCAAACTAACTCAGACCAATTTTACTACTGCCCTCCGAAAACTAATTCGGCACATGGTGAGGGTCCACCTATTAAACCGAGTACGTCCCAAACCTAGCCTAAGGGTATCGGGAAAATTCCTACGACATATGAAACAGGTCCTGGAGCATAAAGAGGAAAGAGAAAGAAAATTTCATGTTCAAGAATCCGTCAAGTTTCTCAATGTTAGGATAATAGGATTTCAGAAGAGAAAAGTCCAGTCAGCCGAGGATCTAAAGGTTTGGACATGATTACCGAGACACAACCAACTGACTTATGGGAAGATAAAGATACTCTAGATTACTGGGCCGTTTTGAATGCCATAAACCCCAACGGCTGGTACCATCAAGTAAGAACAGAAAAGGGTATTCCGGCCGAATCAACAGTTGGCATAATAGCCGATATATTTGCCTTGATCCAGAGCATAGGAGCATGGGTTCCCTTTACATACGACGAAGTCCTTTATTGGGTTACTAAGCATGCTGCTGACCATGATAAATTTGAGGAATACAAGAAAACTATGGATGGTCTCGTTCGTCGATTAGTGAACCATATGATAACTGACGGGCTACTAGGTGGCTCACCCACAGCCCGTCTCTGGATCACGCCCAGACTGAAAAAGATCCTCCTGGATAATGCAACATGTCTCTCATAACAGAAGTACAACCTGACGATTTTCCCATGCCTTTCTCAGATGGTAAGCCTGATTTCATAAAATGGTATCAATTGTTTGAAAAGTCTATAATAGCAACTCTCAACAAGTATAATTTCATCCTATGGGAAATTCATCGATACATTACAGGGGAAACCCGCTCTCCAAGTTTACGCTTATGTAGGCCAAGCGGTGATATGAAAGTTAGCCCCTGGCGTTCTCAGATAATGGAGATAACCCCAGGCGATTGCATAGTAGGAATATGCCAGGCTTGGGTCTTGCTCGGACAACAATACGGTTGCTGGCTCCCCTTCGATGCCGCCGAAATAGACGATAAAATCGTCCTTCTAGAATCGCAATCTGCGATTCAGAAATTCCAGAGTACCAGAGAGGTTTGGCAAGACATCGTCGGTGACAATCGACTAGTATTTATGACAGACGATAACAAGTACGGGTTGCGACCACTAGCACTAGAAATCCTAACAGAAGCTATATTGGAGAAGGAGTAAATGGGACTACTGCTTACAGGCATATCTCCAAATGATTGGCCCGAGCCCAGATGGGAGGCAGTCCAAGAACATATCACGGAAAATCCAGAAATAGACAGCGGCCTAGCCTGCCGGACCCACACCGTTATCCGGAAGAGAAGCTGTCCTAGAGAAGAAACTGACATAACTAACAGGGGACTGAGGAGGAGGAAAGTCTACACAAGCGAAATGGGCGTAAGCAAAGTTCTCTGGCAAATTATTCGCTATTGTCAATCAATCGGAGTATGGATTCCTTTCACAATAACGGACCTATGTGATTTTCTGGGATCGTACAAGGACTCCAAGAGCTATAAGCTCAACTCTCGCAATGCAGCAATGAAACGATGCTTGCGTGATTTAGTTGTTGCTGGATTTTTAGTCAGAATCAATGAAGAATATCTTCCTACCAAACAAACTGTGGGCCTTATGAATTCAGTCAGATACTGGTAAACATTCACAATGGGTCTTCTCGCTGAAATACAACCTGCCGATGCAGAGCATGTTCTTAAGCACTCACCTAAGACAGACTATTTCAATGCCTGCATGAGAATACCTGTCAAGCTAGGCTACGGCAGCGATGTCCCTACAGGGACCGTGACCGTTTGGTACTTCAAGTATTGCCTGTTCCTGGGACATTGGATCACGTGTACCTGTGTCGAACTCGTCCACTACATTCGCACCATCAGCAAGGGGAAATTAGGTTATGGAGTAGAGTGGGCCTCCCGAGGCTTCGAACAGTTCCACCGAATAGGCATGTTCGATGAAATCGAACTGCCGCTTATGGATGGTCCGGAGCCCCACCAGCTTCTACTCCTGCCCGGCTATCGTTTCACCGATTTGTCTCTCCAGTTGCTGTTAGCAGATGCGGATGCTTAAATGGGGCTACTTAAGGATATACATCCAGAAGACCTAGAGTTTCTTATCGGCGATGACGAGTTCAGCATCCGGCTCGAATCGTTTCTACGCCAAAATTTCGACAACTTCCAGAATTTCACAAGACCAGTAATGCTCAAAAAGAAATTCTATGGAGTTAAGCCGGGAGGAGGGGTTCGAACAAAAATTTCTATTAGCAATTCAGCAGTTCTATCTGTCATCTTGAAACATTGCCTACGCTCAGGTTGCTGGATAGAATTTAGATACCAGGACTTATTTGAGTTCGCTAAGGAAAGCTACCCCGGCGAACTTCCCTATATGAAAGGTTCTATGATTGCCTGTTGTCGATATGCCTGCACTCGATTACGCTCAGCAGGCATCTTAATTTTTACCCCCAACCGACAATTAAAGATAAGCGAACTCTTTTTACAGAAAGCTATTGCTCATGCGTGATCTTTGTGGTATACTCTCACAAGAGAGTGTTAGCCATGAGACTCACTGCCTACATAAACGATACCGACTTACTGGGCGTTATGGCCAAAAGGCCACTAGGTCTCGCCTTTGTAGATATCCTAAACGAAGCCATGCGGCATTTAGCCGACGAGCATGACCGCATCCATCTTCACAGGAATTTCAACACAGCCAAGTCCAGAAAGAACTACGAAGACGTACGTCTCGTACTCATGCTAGCCCTAAAACTAGCTATCCATCGAGGCGTTTGGCTACCATTCAAACTAGCCGACATAAGGTTTATTGCAATACGAGATTGCTACAATGAAGCCTATCCTGCCTGGCGGAATGGCCTGATGAATCTAGGCTTGTTTGATATCCTAGAGTTCGATCCGGATGCCGAAACATACGAATTCACTCAAGAAGCCCTCAACCTTTTTGCTGACATTATCATCGGTAAAGGTAGATAATGCACTTCCTTGAGCTTCAACCTGAAGACTTTGCTATCCAAGAACTCGACAGAGAGGTTTTGATTACATTTATTAGGAAGTATGCACCAGGCCTGCCAATCGATTATGCGATAAGCAATTTACCGCTAAGCCCAGACTCTTTATCAAACATAACCACTATCATGCTAGCAATTATTGCTTTCTGCCAGAAAGCAGGTTGCTGGCGTTCATTTACGATCCAAGAACTTATCGGCGAATCAACCTGTACTTTTACGAGTACACTAGCTTTCAAGAATCTGGTAATCGCATGGAGAGAAATGGCTGGGGCCATGTGGCGAAATGGGCTGCTTCACCGATATGATGACGATGAACAACTTCAGCCAACCCAGGCATTCATCAACATTATCCAGCGTGTCCAACGCTGCCATGACAATACGGAGAAGAAGCAATAGGCCTACTGACAGTACTACAACCGACCGACATTCACGGGAATCTGATGGGTATGACCTTTACTCAGTTCATGTGGCATCAACGCTATTATATAGAGCTTAACGACCATGAATACAACCTAAGTATCCATACTGGTATGATCATTAGCTGGACCCTGGGAGTCTGCCAACAGATCGGAGCCTGGGTAGGAATTACGCCTACCGAAGTCGCCCGAGAATCCTACAAAACTATCCAGATAGCAACAATATCGAACGGGGATGTTGGTCCGATCCCGCTATCTGACATGGCCCACCATTGTCGCTATCTCATGAAGCGTCTAGCAACAGAAACGCCACTACTGTTACGACAAACGAAGTTTTTCTTTATGACCGAGCCAGCTATCCGAGTGGCCCGGCGAGTGGCAAATTAACGGATTCTATTTGACATCCGGCTGTTCGTGGAGTACACTATGAGAGGATTAGGAAAATACCGGCAACCTCGGCCAGGGGATTCGAACACTCCTAAACCTTTTGGTTGCCTCCACCACGGTATTAGCCTGATTCCCACTCTCGAACAGTCCCGAGGCCTTTCTGGCCTCGGGACATTTTTTTGGTGAGTAGCATGACTTCACTAATAACGAGCATGCAACCAACAGACTTACTACAGGGTCGCCCCACCCGACCAGATAGAGTTCCTGCATACATCTATATGTGCATAGAAGAATTATTAAGATCTAACTACAAAAGACATTACAAGCACACACCGACAGACACATTGACCAACCGCGAAGAAGAAAAGTTCTATGCCTTACTCGGGATAATGTTCGGCGGATTGAACTTCTGCATGTTCACTGGAGCTTGGGTCCCGTTTAGCCTTAGTGATGTCAGACGCAATTTAGGCTACTATGTTTCCTCCATAGACCTCCAGTGGGCCTTGGATATCTTAAGAGAAGAAAAATTAGTAGAAGTCATACCTGAAACTTCAGGTTGTAAATTCACCCCAAAAAGCATCGACCTTTTTGATAGTTTTACTTCGGTAGAGGAATGATTGCGTCCCACCTTCTTCCAGCACAAACCCGATTGCTCCTGTTCTTGAACGAGAGCGACAAAAACATTCTTACTCAGGTTTCCTACATATTCACTGGGACAATTGAAGATTTAGATCCCGACCCCAGCCTTACCCCGCCTGATGAAAATAGAACAGAACGCGGTTGCGTCAGAAACCTACTTGTCGCTTTTACATCTATGGTCCAGCGTACCGGTGTCATGTGTTCGTTTGCATTAGCCGATCTCATAGACGAACGACGATACCTGAAGAAGGGCTGGATCTTCGATATGCAATATGCCAAAGCAATCGAACTCCTGCTAGATAGGGATTTTCTGGAAGCCGTTGGGCCGATAGAAGGAATACACTTCAAAGAAATAAGATTCAGATTGACAGATAAGGCCATCCGACATTGGCTTAAGTCCCATAATACCCGAGAAAAAAACCCGGAGAATTTTATTCTCCCCTGGCAAAGGAAAATGTGTATAGTAGGAGGTAGGAGTATGCAGCATCCAATAAGGCAACGCCATGTGGTCACGAAGACTCAGAGAAGGACGCAGGACCAGTCTGTCTAGAACACCCACACCACGCCTACGCTAAAATCCACAATACAACCCTACATATTGTCATAAATTTCGATCTGTATTTCTGACACAGGAGACACACGAAATGCGTATTTGCTCAATATTTCTCGCAGTATTACTCTGTATTACCAGTACGGCTTTTGCCGTATCACTAACTTCTGATATCGAGGTCAAAGGTGGCCTTAGAACCGTTCCTGGAAATAATCTAAATCTTACAGTAAACGTCGAGGATGAGGATTCGATCGCATCGGTCGAGATTATCGACACCAATATCACGGTAGATAAGACTTTCTACGAAGACTCGGATGCTTCTCCAACCAAGGCGTCCCGACGCCTGTATATTCGCAACTTTCCCACTCCGTCAACAACCATCAAGGAAGATGATTTCTACTTCACGATCGAAGTAGTCGATGGTCTAGCATTTAAGACCCAAAAGAGATTCACAATCAATGTAATTACCAGACAAGAACTAGTTAATATGTATCGAAAGGCAGCCCATACTAAGTGGAGCCAACGAGTCGGTTTCGACCATCCAACCGATGGTATTTTGTTCGGCTATTCTGGTAATGCCACCATCGTACCAGACGACTGGAGACTAGAAAATGGCGTCGATCCCACGCCTGCATATTTCGATGATCCTAATCTACCTGTACCAACCGATCCGAACGAAAAAGCATACCGTTGGTATGCAAGTGACTGGGGCTGGTGCCCAGAACCAAAAACATTCGTAGAGCATGAGGATTCGGTGGGCCATCCAGGAGTCGCGTTCGGATTCCTATGTGCCTATGAAGCATCAAAACAACTTATGCATGCAGCGGACGCCAATTACGATGATGGCGATCTTTTCTATAAAAGAGTCTGTAAGGAACTCGGCAAAACCCTTATTTCCCAACAAAATGCCCTCAATAATGGCGGCTGGTGGTACGATATGGGTCTCTATGGATTCAATAGATTTCGTGATCCGAACGGGCAGACCACACCTAACTGGTGTAAAGTACTGAAATTCAACCAATGGATCAACCAGTTCCCCTGGGCCGGACATGCCAACTACCAGGACCCATTCCAGGATATTTCTTGTTTCGATGGGATTAGTCAACTGGGTGGCTACTACCAACTGCGTTTGGCAATGGCCCTACCGGCGAGTGATCCAGATAGAATCAAATTCTTCCGCTCAGCAAAATGGCTGGCGGATACTATTATTGAATTCAAGGATGTTTACGACGAAGAAGGTCAGTTCTATCCCTACGGACCTACGGGACGCGGCCCTATCCCGAATGGTGGCGGAGTTCCACAGGTCTTTCCTTACGACGTTCTCAAATCAAGAGGCGTTGGCGTTGATGAATCGGCAGGATATGAAGAAGCTCTGCTAGAACATGGTTTCCCCAAATGTTACCCGTCAAATGTTATGCCAACCGGAAACGATGCCGCCCTCTTACGAGTCGTTCATTTCCAAATTGCTTTCTGGGAGATGGTAGATCAGAATCCCGAACTCCTAACCCAAGCAGGCCCGAGTAAATCGGGCAAAGTCTATGAACCAAACGACTATCTCGAAAGCGTTTTTTACAATGCTCAGTATACTTGCGATCTCCAACGGATCAACGCAGACCCAAATGGGTATGGTGGCTGGGGAGCAGAGTACTGGTTCAATGATGGCTCCGACAAAGCAGGTTTTCCATGTTTCGCTCGTGGGACTGAAGGACCAGGTCGTTTCTGGCTTACAAAGTCCTTCATGCCAGAGACATTGATCAAGGTCTACATTTTGGCTGACCAGCTTGAAAGAGAAGGACGCTATGTCGAAAAAACACAACATATAAAGTCCGAAATTCAGAAAGCTATCAAGGGATGGGCCATCTGGTCTTATTTCAAGATACCACCTGTAAATGATCCGAATGACCAAGAAATGATCGATGCTTTACGATTCTATGGCGAAGCTTTCCCAGCTAGTACCGCTAAGGTCGAAAAATGGATCAACAACTTCAATCCCAATGATCGTAGAACATATATCTACTGGGAGCAGGTTAATATGAATCCTGAGTGGGGCTCCTTATATGCTCCGGCATATACTAGAGACTATATAACATACTATGGTCCAGATGTCTGGATGACCCTTGGTAGCCGCAAATTAACCCATCCTGCCTCATGGACTAACTCCGGACCCATAGGTCAAGCGGGCTCTGTCTTGATAGATAAAACAGATCCTAATACCGGAATCGATATTTGGCATGGCAATAACGACCGCCATGATACGACGGTTGCCTACCAGTTCGGAGCAGATACCGAAACCAATATCTTCGGCAAGTGGGGACTGGGCGGCTATGTTGGTACCCAACAAGCTATCAATATGTGGATTCCCGACCGGGGATACTTCTATATGAAAAGCCTAACCAGAAACGGCATCACGTACGAAACCTCGAACGATGACCAATTCTGTTGGCGTATACGCCAAGTAGCCTGGGCGGTCAATAATCTCGTTGAAGGTGAGATACTCGACCAAGATGGTGATGGGGTAAACGACGAAGACGAAATCCGAGCAGGTACGAACTATCGAGATTCGTCGTCCTTTCCAGTCAACCAGCCCACTATTCTTATGATCTACGGGGCCGAACCAGCCCCCGATAGTTTCGTTGATAAGAAGGCCGTTTATGCGGGCAGAGCAGGCCAGAAGGTTAATGTTACCTTCCTGACCAAATGCCTATCACAGCCAGTCGAAACAATGACTGTCGAAGGATTGGAAACTATTCCAGGAGGATTGCAACCTGGAGTAATCAATTTCTCCGCTTACAAGAAAGAGTGGGGCGGTTATTTGATGCTAAAAACCTTCTATATGACGGCTCCTGCCGGTGAACAGACGTATACCGTCATATTCACCGCAACCATAGGCGAAACAAGAAAACAGGATGTGATAACTCTTGAATTCAAGGATTAGAGAAACGAAGCCATAAACCCAAGACGCCATGATTACTCAATCAGTCATGGCGTCTTCTTATTAAAGCTATTTGACACCTCGGCTTCCGTAGGGTATCCTTATAGTATGAGCCTCATAACCCATATTCAACCTGGTGATTTCCGCGAAGCGATGAATCAAAAAGAATTCCCCGGTGCTTTATGTCGGTCTCTTATAGATCTTTATAACCGATACAAAACCTGGGACGGAACCGATGACAACAAGAGTTTTGCTCGAACCTACAAGATGTCTCAAGCTATGAACAGTGCCCTGACTCATTGCATTGTCGTTGGAGCGTGGGTACGATTCGGAGCAGACGAGATACTACAATATTTTAGAGCATTCGAGGTCCCCGTTCATAGATTTGATGAATGCTGGGAGGGACTTACACTATTATCAGATGCGGGTATAGTAGAACATCATCCCGACCCCCCAGATGCCGGAGATTGGACTTTCACCAAGGACGGGATAAAAGCTGTTTCAGCATCGCTCCTGGCAGGATGCAAATGATATGGGGATCATAGCTGATCTGCAACCTGAGGATTTGCTTATAAAATCAGATCAAGGAGACCTGAATTTCGATATAGTTTGTTTTGTCTTACGAGAATCTGGGGTCACGCCAATGCTGTCGGCTCCTGCAACACATTATGAACCATATTGGCAAGTTCTACGAGTCATCTTCAAACACTCCCGAGCAGCAGGCTGCTGGATACCAGTCAGCAAGAAAACCCTAGATGGATCATGGACGCCCTGGAATCCAGATCCTACCTACGAAAGACGAGAGGCTCAAAAGAAGATGGTATTCTTTGGCTTGCTAGAACGAGTGGGAAATAAGGTAAAAATATCTCAAAAGTTCATAGAACTTTATGTCGGAAAACTCGACAAAAACACGGCCGAAAAATGAAACGATGCCATCACCGAGAAGTTTGATATTACGCAATCTAAGTCTGCGGTTCCCTCCGCCAGCAGTCAACCGGGACCACTGGGACCTGTTCGTAGGTAAATGCAGCAAAAAACGAAGAGGAAGAAAATACCCCTATTTCGTCTCAAGAAGTGCTCGCGTTCATGCCAAATCAAAAGCAGACCGAATGATAGCAACCGAACACGTACTCTTTTGGGGAGCTATCCATTGTCATAGTCTAGGTTTTTGGGATAGTTTTGATCCTCAGGTTCTTACTCATATTCTGCTACAAAGATGCTACAAAAGCGATATCGAAATGGAAAGCGGCGAAAGAATTGGGCCTACCATCAAATACCTTTTCGAAATGTGTATGGAGACCCTGCATTCTCGCGGCTATCTTCATAAAAATGAAGACCTGTTCTCATTCAAGCTATTTTTCATCAAACTGATCACAGAGTTAGTCCCGAGCTAATCGATGCCTAAAACATCATTTAATCATCTACTGCTCGTAACAGAACATCTTCGATGTCCTCCTCCGGCGTTGCACGAGAAAAGTTGGGAAAATCTTCTAACCTATTTCTCTGATTTTGGACAATTAAGGGGATATAATATCTCGGTACGCTCATCTGGCAATCCTGTATTAAGACAGATGATTGGTAAAAAGTACCGTATAACATCAATGCATGTTTTCTACTGGGGCGGCAGATTCTGCCACCACATGGGATGCTGGACTCATTTTGACGAAAATGATCTATTCCAGATGTGCCACCCAAAAAACAAGAAAAAAATTCAGGAAGGGATACAGCGGATGCTTATGATAGTGATGGAACAACTGGCTCGATTAGGCCTTATAAATAGATTCGGAGAATACCACTACGCTCTAAATGACCAAGTGAAGTCATTAATATGTCAGGCTTCTTTGCCTACGTTTCAAACCCCAATAATACTATGACTAGTCTATTGCTCACAAAAGATCAACTTTCCGTACCGCCCACCGACATCATTGAGTCCACCTGGACCTATATGTGTGCCTGGGGCCGCAACTGTCCAGAATCCAAAGCTATTGTAAGTTTTTCCCATCCAATCACAAAGAAATCTTCCGGGAACTATCCGTTACGTGAAGAAATAATAATCGGTACCGAACAGGTCATGTTCTGGGGAGGAATTCATTGTTCCAAAATGGGCTTTTGGGATTCTTTTTCAGCCAAGGACCTGATGCGATGCCACGGAGGTAATACTCCATATCGAGAAAGACAGATATTATTGACCGTCTATGTGGAAGTACTTCATGCCCTGGCCGAGCGACAGTTCCTAAGAAGACAACGAGGCAATGAATTTGAGTTTATGTGGTTCCTGCGTAACGCGATCATAAAGATCGCTGAGCATGCCGCATTAGCCCGAAGAATCGAAGCCGTAAATCATGCAGTGCCATCCAGTGCTATGAATCCTACAAGGCTTCGAGGACAGAAATAAAGGTATCGTGATGAGCTTCCTCGTCTGACAACAACCCCCTAAACAGTTCAGCAGTGGTTTCATCATTCTCCGAAAGAGCAGTACGAATAATGTCCTTATAAAGCTCTACTGTATCACGTTCGGCTTGCTCGTCAGCCTCCAACATTTCGCGTAAAGTCGTACCTACTGTGATCTGGGCAGGCTCAGTCGTGGGATTTTCACCAAGATAGAATAACCTTTCCGCAATCGCCTCGGCATGTTTCATCTCAGCAACAGCAATCGCCTTCAACTCCTCATTAAAGGCATAACCCTTAATTCCGATCCATTGTACATGCTGCCACATGTATTGGATAGAAACCTGCATCTCCATGGAGATGGCCTGGTTTAGCATATCTAGAAGCTTCTTAGAAGCTTCAGTCGCTGGCTTGGGCGGCGTTTTCTGGGCATCTTTAACGAGTTGGTCAACCTGACCCACGATACGAGTAATACGATCGTGAGAACTCTCTCCGGGCTTATGTGAAAAATCTACATCGTTCATTTTTCTCTCCTCTACTCTATTGTACCACTATCTTAGTATTCTTTCCTGCCATGTCTGGCATTTCTAACATGATTCCACAACTCATAGTGGTTCACAACCCAGTTAACTACATCTTCGAAATCCCCTTTTTTGAAAACCTGATCATATTCCTGAGCCACCCACTCGTCGTACTCCTTAGTTATTGGAAAAATCAAACGCTTGTTAACAGATGGCCCCCAAATAATTATCTGTCTCTCCATGTCGCCATAATGTTCTACTTCTACCCCAGACCCCCAGAAAATAACCGCCTCTTTGCCATACTTCTGAGTATCAGCCGCACTTACTGCTTCAGTGGTAAAAACTCGAAATGCGAAGTTGTACCCCGGATTACGCCTGCGAGTATTTTCGCCATACCACGTGGTTAGATGAAGGCCTTCAAACTCCTCATGACCATATTCAAAGCCATTTCTTTCGATGCTGGCAGCATCATCGGTAAAGTGGACCAACCAAGTAGGCTTTACATATTCAGAATATCCCATAGTCATATAGGCTGGTTGGTCAATGACTTCTCTTTCATCTTTTTGGTATCCGTAGTCTTTGAGCCATTCACGAAAAGCTGCCCTATCTTCCTCGGTTGCCCTCTCTAGCCAATCTAAACCGATGTCATAGTCAGATTCGCCAGGCGTGAACTGTACATCCACTCCCTTTTCATCTAAGAAATATGAGACCAAATGGGGATAATCCCATTCATCAATTCCAGAACGCAACCAATTACGGAGCCAAGCCGTCTCAGTGTTGTAAGTTATCTTCTGTAGCCAGTTCATACCTAACCCCAACTGATAGTCTTCGCCCCCAACCGAATCGCATTGATACATAGATCCTTCAGAGCATTTATGTACCTTCTGAAACGCTCTATGTCGTATGGGGCCTCATAATGAGTCCCACCAGGAATGATTTTCTCTATAAAATTCTTTGCTTTTTGTTCCTCCGGAGTAAGTGGTGGTGTAACAAACTCGGATATCTGGGCATCACCGCCATAGGTATTAATGCGACTTAATAGAGTGGCCACGGGTATTTGACCAGCATATTCCTGGGGTAAATGAAGAATGCCAGCAAGACGGAAATAAGTCTCATTGGCCATGTTTACATCATCAATAGCAGTAAACTCACTAGTGGGATTCTTTCTTATCTTGATTCGAAAAACATAGGCATTAGCCCACGCCCCAGACTCCTGCGGCTCACTTACTTCCACATCGAAATCCAAACCAGCCCACTCTTCTTTGAACCAAGCTCTGGCGAAATGGGGAATCTGTCGCAAAATCTGACCCGGAGTTGTCTTGGCAACGTACCAGTTAATCACGCCCGTATACGGGCTGCCAGTTTCACCAGAATAATAACTACCATCAGGAACAATTAGTTCCATATACGGCATATTCGGAGGCATAATTCGCTCTACAACCTCCTTGGGAATAGCCCCGGTACCAATCTGACGAGTCCCATAGGCCCAACCCAGCATTTCATTGGCCAATTCAGGCAATTCACGCCTTCGAGCAATCTTCTCTACATCATCTAAACTGAAACTTATACTAGCTACCTTTTGTAACCAATTAGGTGAAGCAGTTGATCTACTGCCCAGCAAACGCATCAAAGGATCTTCCTCTATTTCCTGTTCTACTTCTGGCCCCCGACGATCAACTCCGGGCTCTTCCCGTTTACGGCGGTCTTCCTCATCCCAACGTCGTCGTTGCTCACGCAAATCTTCCACAGCCTCATCAAGTCCCTCTAAACCTTCGTGAGCATAAGCCTTCCAGTCGGCTGCCGATCCCAAATGGGATTTCAATACCCGAAGGCCACTAATAGCATCTTCCCATCGCCTTTCGCCAATGGCCACTGCTATTGCCTGTGCTACCCTCTGGGCATCATTAAAAACAGGCAATTTACGATGTTCATCAGCGTAATTCTTGAGAGCGGCATCTACCTTCCGGCGTCTCTCATCTGCATTTTCACCCTTGTAACGAGCATTACTCTGAATATTCTCCTCAGCCTCTCTCGCAAAACCGTATCCATACGTTAAAGCCGCGAGAACTCTATCAACCTTGGGCTTGACATAGGTGATGCCAGCATTGTGGAAAGTCGGCAGATCATTCATGCGATGCATGATATCCCCGGCATGCTCGACAACAGGATTCAATACTCCGCCACCATTCGCGAATTGAACCTGTAGCATAGCCTCCTCAGGATCACCACGTTGGGCAAGGCCCAACTGAATAAAGTCATCTTGGGCCCTGCCAACTTGCGGCTCTAATGCTATTTTCTGTAGCCAATTCATGGGCGAACTCCGCTTACTTTCTGGAATATGGACAACATGAACGGTTCAACCGTTCGACCCATATGAAGATTCATGAAAATCTCTGAATATGCCTCCTCTGGCTTGGTATTCCCATACTCAGTAATGAAATGCTTCATAAGGGGTTGTCCAACTAGATTTTGCGATATAAACTTATGGAAATTACCCCATTTCTCTGGGGTATTGTCAGTCACCCAGTAGTAATCATGTCTCATGAAATAGCTAATCTTGGCGTCTAAAAGAGGATCGTCACTATGGAGATCCCTAAATCTCTGTGCAGCAGAATTGTACATCTCCTTGGTATTAACCCATACCTTACCTTCGGCACTGGTGGGTTGAGCCATTAGATCAAACTGCTGACGAACAATACGAGTCCATTCATCTACCTCATCCTGCGTGATCACTACCTGGTCACCCTTGATTATCTGCCCCCAATAATACCGAGCATTAGATGACATTACTCTGTAATAGTATCTATGTCCCAACTCATGAATGAAAGTGTCGGGACGATAAGATCCCAAGGGACGTATCAGCATTCGGTCGTCATCTGCCTGGTAATGAGCAGATTGTAATCTCTCAGATCGATTGGTTACTATCGCAACCATCGGTGTTAAAACCGCCTTGTATGGACCCTTACCAACGATCTCAAGAGCCAATTGAACAGTTTTGGCCGCTCTCGCCATTTCCTCTTCTTGAATTCCTCCCTCAGGAATAAGCGTGATAGGTCCAACTGTTGCTTTCTCTGCTAACTCAGTCCGAATATGCTCATTCGCAATGCCATATTCCACATACTCCCTGGCAGCCCTCATGGCCGCTGCTCGTTTCTTACTCAAACGAGCAAAGAAGCGATTACGCTTCTGTAGGAAATCCTCCGGGCTATAAGCCCGTTCCATATCAAAAGTAGAATTTATATCTATAATAAAGTCCCACGCTTTGGCACGAAGAATCCCGGCATAATATGGCTCTTCATCGGTGGAGCTTCTCTGAGACAACCACTCCATATGCTGCCCTAAGATCACATCATAAAAGAACTTCTCGTACTTATCCCGCATAGCATTCAGGTCGGGCTGACTTGATTTAAGCGTTTCCTTATCAATTATGCGAGCTTTCATCTTTCTTAGATCGTACTTTGCCTCAGCATCTGCGGCTTCGATAAGCCGCAAATCACGAGTAAGGCTCACAGATAGTTTCGTTACCCAGTTCATGAAATCAAATACAGTAAATTTGCTACGCGAACCTCCCAGATTCGACATTTTGCTGTGACACATAAGGCTTCACGCAGCAAATTTACTGCGTGAAGCCAAATATGTAGGAGGTTTGCCAAAATAACTGCGGTATCAAAGAATATGAAAAAGATCAGATCCAGCCTGTTGAGCCAAAAAGAAGCCAAACTCTCCGTAGAACAAGAGGCTAGCTTGCTAGGCCAAGCATTAAGTGGAATAGAAGCGGATTTGAATCAAATATCGCAAGCCACCCAACATGTTAAGAGCTTGCTGATGAATGCCCGAGCAGGATTAGCCCAAATTACTTCGCCGTAAATCTTCAATTATCGTTTCTCTTTCCATTTGATCGACTTCACTTCCTGAGTTTCTTGAGATAAAATGCCAAGGACTATGCTATTCCATGTACTTTCATTCATCTTGCCGTCAGGCAAATCGCAACCTCGCGTCCAAGTCTCCCCAGCCCGAGATTTTCTGGAGCTACATGTAGCTCCTAAATATGCCTTCGACAAGCTATTCACACCATCTACGCAGCATTTGATGGTATACTCGTTAGTGAACGTCCATATTTTGGCTACAACCTTCAATCCTTCTTTATCAACATAGATTGCTCGATGTAATCGAGTCGCATTCTTGTAAATCGGCAGCAACCATGCCCTTAATTGTTCCTCCGCTTCTTCAAGAAGCGGAATAATCTCATCTTCCACCCGAAAGACCGATTCGCCCTCAGCCAGTACGAGGTGGTCTGAAACTCCAGTAACGGTCCTATTGACATCTTCATACCCAGGAGGGTTGTAGCTACGACGAGTGATAGAGCCATCCGGCAAACGAACGTGATAGTGCGGGACCATAACAGTCTCCTTTACTTGAATATGCCCGCCATAACAGTGGGCTGATTCCATTATACAAGGCTGCTTCAACAGCCTATAATCAAACAGATACTCAGGAGATCATCATGCCAGCAATCAAAAAAGAAGAGTTCGATAAACTCTATGATCCAGAGAATATTACCAAGGCCGATTATGATCGTGTTATCTCCAAAATACACGAGCGATTTAACGAAATCTGTGAAATCTTCCTAATCCAAACAGGAAAAGCCAATGGAAGGACTATCGGTTGGTATGATTTCGCTAACTGTGCTGATGATGACGCGGACCAGCCCGGTGAATTTGATCCGGAACTTTACAAAGAAACTATCATGATCGATGGCGGCTACATACAGCCGCCCCCAGGCTTCGAACTCGCATTCCCTACCCGCTGGCTATGGACCGAGAATTGGGAAGAAGAAATGAGGGCAACAAGCCTCGCCTTTGAAAAGGCAGAAGCAGACCGCCGGGAAAAGGCCAAACAACAGAGAGAAGATCGCAAGCAAAAAAGAGAACAACTCAAAGCCAGTATACTGGCAAAATTAACCCCAGAAGAAGCGAAAATCATCAAATGGAAATGAGACATAAACAGGACAAATGAGACATCAGCATGGGACTTTTGGGACCACCCCAACCTGGAGATTATAAGAGCATAGTGTATAGGAGCCCCTTTAGTACATCTACTTGGATTGATTATCGCCTCCACGAATTATTAAGCGGACCTCTGAGACCGGGAAAAAAACCAGTAGAACATATAGATACAAGACATATATTTCAAGGAGGTCTCTTTTTCTGCTTTCAAAGAGGATTCTGGGATGTTTTTTCCGCCGAAAATCTGGCCCTTATAGGGCCTCAGATACCATGGAGAACAACGTATAATGCAGAAGTCTGGTCGCTGCATGATTTAACGAAATGCTACTCCGAACTTATGAGACTCTTGGCATGCCTCAAGCTTTTAGGCTGTGAAGGAAAGCCTGGGGACCAAGTATTTTGGTTTACAGGAGCCGCAATTGATCTATTAGACAAAATCTCTATGGAAGATTGAATAACGAGATAAAACATGGGCCTCCTAACCCAACCTCAACCACGAGACTTCAACGATTTACTAGAACCCGAATTCCGTATATTCGGTTCACGGACGTGGCGAATCCGGCAGATGCATCATTGTAGCGATCCACTAGATCCCGATAGCAAAGTTAAATCAATGATCGGGACCGAGCACATTTTCGAAGGAGGCCTTAGTTTCTGTATTACAATGGGCTATTGGACAACGTTTACCCCAGCAGATCTAATGGACTGTTGTAGGAAAATATGGAATACAGACCTCCATAATAATGACGTTGAACTCGAAAGAGCATTCAGGCAGGTTATGGAGCATCTTCGCAAAAGACGCTATCTGGTAAAAGCCAGTCGTAAATCATCACTAAAATACCAGTTCGGCAAGAAAGGAATAAAGATATTCGAGAGCATACTCGCGGAGGAAGAAGATGAGTGATACCAACGCAAAAATGTGGCAATTAGAAAATTGGAGCTTCGCAGGCTACAGCCTTAAAGACAAAACTGTGACCGTCTATCACCATCCAAGCGGACAACGAAAAGTTCTCGATATCCCACCTCTTATTATTAAGCTACTAGAATTCGAATATACGAGAGGTAGACAAGAACTGCGAGATCAACTGAAAAAACTAATCCTCGGGTGATTCTATGTTCGAAATTGATCCAAGCAAGCTTGAACCAGCGTTCTTCTGCAACGGTCGAGCTTTTCGAATCTATAACAACTTCAACCTCTCGATCTTTGCCGAAGATCGCTGTAATGCAGACTGCGGATTCTGCGT
>Ga0180438_10002605_pt1 | contig 28957 bp, 27 predicted proteins | sample SS_ome_12_FD_132455 | JGI IMG/M metagenome (GOLD analysis project Ga0180438, IMG submission 132455) | Hypersaline lake sediment archaeal communities from the Salton Sea, California, USA - SS_3_D_2 metaG | ecosystem: Environmental > Aquatic > Non-marine Saline and Alkaline > Hypersaline >...
AGCAGGTTGCTGCACAGACCACGCTGAATGCCAGGGAACTGTTCAAAATATAAAGACAGGGAGTGGAACAGCAAAGCCCTACCCGGCTTGCTCACGCATCAGGCAAACTCGTAGGAGCGGCTTCAGCCGCGAATGGCGCTTTAATACGGGAAAACCACAGGGTCCGCGAAAAACGCAAAGAACGCGAAACACAAAAAGATTTTTTGCGTTCTTTGCGTTTTTCGCGGACCAAATTTCTTTCTTGTCTGGTACGCCTTTCGCGGCTGAAGCCGCTCCTACACAGGTCACGGTTATCAACGATCCCAGCGCGACGGATCGCTGATCTCCTTCATCTGTCCCTCGATCCAGTCCTGCGCGATTTCAATAACCTGCTCGGCGGTCTTCCCTGCTGTATCAACAACCGGGCCAATCCGTAGCGTGATGGTGCCGGGCCATTTCAGAAAACTGTGCCGGGGCCAGAACTCGCCGGCATTGTGAGCGATCAGCACCACCGGGTGGCCTGTTTCCACCGCCAGAATCGCCCCGCCCTGTTTATAGCGTTTTTTCTGGCCGGGATGCGTACGCGTACCTTCCGGGAACACAACCACCCAGCAGCCGTCATCCAGCATAGGCCCGCCCTGCTCGATCATCTGGGCAACCGCCTTGCGTCCTGCGGATCGATCGATGGCGATTGGATGGAGCATGGCCAGCCCCCAGCCAAAGAAGGGCACGCGCAAAAGTTCACGTTTCAGCACCCAGCGCACCTGCGGCAACACGACCTGGAACACCATGGTCTCCCAGGTTGACTGGTGCTTGGACAGCACCACCACACCCTTGTCCGGAATATTCTCCGCGCCCTCGATCTTATAGCTCAACCTGCATATATGCTTCAAAAGCCAGAGGTTGAGCACTGCCCACGAACGCGCGAATGCGTAGCGCTTGTTTACATGCAGTGGAAAAGTGAACACGGTCGACAGGCCGATAACGACGCCGGTCATGACCATCAACAACCAGTAAACGCTCGAACGCAGATACAGAACGACCTTCGAGGGGGTGTTTTCGTTTGACATGAACTAAATACTACGAATTCCGAGCAGGGAAGTTACTACATCGTTGAGGTCATTATATACAGGTATGTCACCGTAACCGTTGCCTTTGACCGCATCGGCCGTCTGCACGCCTTTACCCGTTTTCACCACGACCGGTTTCGCGCCGGCCGCCCTGGCAGCCTTCACGTCATTGATGTTGTCGCCGACAAAAAACACGTCTTCCAGGTTTACCTGGAAGCGGCTGCGGATATCATTCAACAGACCGGGCCTTGGCTTCCTGCAGTCGCAACCGTCCCTGGGTCCGTGCGGGCAGTAAAACATGGCGTCGATTCTGCCGCCCAGCGGTGACAGCATGTCATTCATTTTCACGCTCATCGCGGCAAGCGTTTCGAGGCTGAAGTAGCCACGGGCTATGCCCGACTGGTTGGACGCTATAGCTACCATGTAGCCGGCATGGCTCAGCCGTGCGATAGCATCCAGGCTGCCGGGGATCGGAATCCATTCTTCCGGGCTTTTGATATAGTCATCCGAGTCCTCGTTAATAACGCCGTCCCTGTCGAGAATGATCAGTTTCATTATCAGGCCTGATGCAGGCGAGACAGATCGGCCGCCCTCATGAACAGGTCGTTCATCTTGCTCAGCAATGCGATACGGTTGTTCCGAACCGCCTCGTTCTCCGTCATCACCATGACGTTGTCGAAAAAGTCGTCGACCGGCTGTCTCAAGGCAGACAGATCGCGCAGGGCCGCTTCGTAATCGCCCGAAGCAAACAGGGGCTCGGTCCTGCTTCTCAGCGCTTCCAGCTCGTTGTAAAGCGTTTCTTCTTCCTGCAGCTCAAACAGGCCGGCATTTACAACCACCGCGTCGCCCTGCTGCGATTTCTTGAGAATATTTCCGACGCGCTTGTTCGCGAAAGAAAGGCTTTCCGCTTCCGGCAAGGCCCGAAAAGCCGATACCGCCTTGATGCGCCTGTCAAAGTCCAGCGGCCGCGACGGCTTCAGCGCCGATACCGCGTCGAACACGTCCACCGGAACGCCGCGGTCGAGGTAGTAGGCGCGCAGACGCTCGAGCATGAATTCGAACACGTCTTTGCTTGCCGGGGCAGCGTCTACGGTGCCGGCGTAGGTTTCGACGGATTTATCAATCAGCTGGTCCAGATCCAGATCCAGCTCGCGCTCGATCAGCGTACGCAAAACACCCAGCGACGCGCGCCGCAGAGCATAGGGGTCCTTTTCACCGGTCGGCTTCTGCCCGATCGCGAAGATGCCGACCAGCGTATCGAGTTTGTCACTGATCGCGAGTATCTGCCCGGTGGCTGAAGCCGGCGTATCGTCATTCGCCCCCCTGGGCATGTACTGTTCGTCCAGTGCAACCGCGACCTCGTCGGCCTCGCCGCCGACCTCCGCGTAACGCCTGCCCATGACACCCTGCAGCGCCGCAAACTCGCCGACCATATCGGTCATCAGGTCGCACTTGCTGAGCACGGCAGCCCGGCGCGCATGCGCGGCATCAGCGCCCAGCTGCTTCGCGGTGAATTCGGCCAGTACCGTGACCCGCCGCACCTTGTCCCCGATCGTTCCAAGTTTCGACTGAAACACGACCTTGTCCAGTTCGGGCACGAATGATTCAAGCGGCTGCTTGCAGTCCTGCTCCCAGAAAAACTTGGCATCAGCCAGGCGGGGCCGTATCACGCGCTCGTTGCCGGCCTTGACCTTCTCCGGCGACTTGCTGTCGATGTTGCTGATGGTGATGAAACAGTTCATTAATTCATCGTTCCTGTCGACAACCGGAAAGTACTTCTGGTTGTCCTGCATGGTCTTTATCAGCGCTTCAGCGGGTACGCCCAGGTATTCTTTTTCGAATTCCCCTGCGACCGCGACCGGCCACTCGTTCAACGCGGTCACTTCGGCCAGCAGCTCATCGTTGATCACCGCGCGGCCTCCCAGCTTCGCGGCAGCCCGGGTTACCTGGTCGCGAATCGATTCGCTGCGTTTGTGGACATCGGCCATCACGAAACCGCGGGATTCGAGCTTTTCCGCATAATCGCCGGCGCTCGCGAGCGCCAGGGTTTTGTTGGCGTGGAAACGGTGCCCGCGCGTCTTGTTTGAACTGGCCGCGCCTAGGATCTCCCCGTCGATCACGTCTTTTCCGTGCATCATTACGATCCAGTGCACGGGCCTGACAAATTCGGCGTCGCCATCGCCCCAGCGCATGCGCTTGGGTATGGGCAGACGGGCCAGCGACTGGTTCACGATTTCCGGCACCAGGTTCGGAACACTCTGGCCTTTCTCAGTCGACCTGAACACCAGCCAGGTGCCTTTTTCCGTCTGCTCCTGCTCCAGCTCATCAACGCCAACGCCGCACGAGCGCGCAAATCCTTCTACGGCTTTCGTGGGATTGCCCTCGCTGTCGAACGCCGCCTTCAGGCTCGGGCCCTTGCGCTCCACCTTGCGGTCTGGCTGGGCGCCGGGCACGTCGCGGATCAATACGGCCAGACGGCGTGGCGTCGCGTAGGAATGCACCGCCCCCGTGTCGAGGCCGGCCTCACCCAGGCCGTCAACAACACCCCGGGTAAACGCATCGGACAGTCGCTGCATGGCATTGGGCGGCAACTCTTCTGTGCCGATTTCGATTAACAAGTCTTTGTTTACAGTCATATGATTTTTGCCACAGAGAACACAGAGTTCACAGAGAAATACGTTTTACTCCATCAATCAGCTATTTTTGCCCAAAGTTGATCAGCAAACCCCTTTTCAGATTCATTGCATTAAGGTACGAGAGCACCTGTGACGTCGACACCAGGTAATTTGCTTAGTGATTTGACCTCAACAATGACTTCATCATTCACCAAAACGTCAATCCTTTGAACCTTTACAACAATATCTTTATATCGAATATTTGTACCAACCTGTCTCTTAACCGCTAAACCAGCGTGGCTCATCTAGTAACACAAGGCGGCCTCATACACGCTCTCCAATAACCCGGGACCAGGAATCTTGTGCACTTCGATAGCTGCCCCAATAATTTTTTCTGTAACTTCATCCATAACTAACCTCCGTGCTCTCTGTGCCCGCTGTGGCTAAGTACTACATATCGGGAAGCCCAGGGCCTCACGTGATTCGTAATAGGCCTGCGCCACTGCGCGCGCCAGCGTGCGGACACGCAGAATGAACCGCTGCCGCTCGGTCACGGATATGGCGTGGCGAGCATCGAGCAAATTAAAGGTATGCGACGCCTTCAGCACCATTTCATAGGCCGGCAACGGCAGACCCAGTTCGATCAGGCGCTGGCTTTCGGCTTCGCAGGTATCGAACCAGTTGAACAGGGAATCGGTATCGGCATGCTCGAAGTTGTAGGCCGACATTTCGACTTCGTTCTGGTGGAACACGTCGCCGTAGGTTACTACCCCCTGCGGGCCGCGCGTCCAGACCAGGTCGAACACGCTTTCGACTTCCTGCAGATACATCGCCAGGCGCTCCAGCCCGTAGGTAATTTCGCCGGTCACCGGCCGGCATTCGAGACCGCCGACCTGCTGGAAATAGGTGAACTGGGTGACCTCCATGCCGTTCAGCCAGACCTCCCAGCCCAGGCCCCAGGCGCCGAGCGTCGGCGATTCCCAGTTGTCCTCGACAAAACGGATATCGTGCTCGAGCGGGTCGAACCCCAGCGCCTTCAGCGAACCGAGGTAGAGATCCTGAATATCCATCGGCGAGGGCTTCAGCACCACCTGGAACTGGTAGTAGTGCTGCAAACGGTTCGGATTTTCGCCGTAACGGCCGTCGGTCGGGCGCCGGCTCGGCTGCACATAGGCGCTGCGCCAGGGCTCCGGACCGATCGCGCGCAGGAAGGTAGCCGGGTGGAAGGTGCCTGCACCCACTTCCAGATCAAGCGGTTGCAGCACTGCGCAGCCCTGTTTCTGCCAGTAGTCCTGGACCGCGAAAATCAGGCCCTGAAATGTTGAGACGTCGTAACTCATTAATAAATCTGCTTAATACAAGACGCGCAAGTATAAACGCTGGCTGGTGTTTAGGCTAGAAAACGGCTATAAGTAGACTCATGGCGTTCGAATAAAGCGCCGGGGTGAATTTAAGCTACAGGAGTGGTCGGTATGGCTCACAACCTGATCTTGGAACAGACCGAAATCGCGCACTGGCATGCGCTTATCCGGGAAGCGGAGGCGGAGTGCCGCTGCCATCTGGATGAATCGATGGAGAGCTACCTGGTATTTACCCTGATGCGCTTCATGAAAGACCAGGACCTGGCCAGCCAGGCGATGGCCCTGGATTACCTGCGCAGCCACCACCTCCCAAAATCGATGCGACTGGGCCAGCTGCGGGACATCGGCGACCAATGCCTGCTGGTCTCGGGCCTGTACCCGCAGCGCGCCGAAAAACGCCTGGTCCGGGTCAGCTACTACGTGAACCTGGGGCGTTCCGCCTACCATCACATCAGCGACCAGGTACAGAAATCAGCCGCCGACCTCTACCGTGAACTGGCGGAAGCCTTTGTCACCTTGATGGATCTTTTACAGACCATCCGGGAGTTCAGCACGCCGGCGCTGCAGCCGATCCAGAACCTGGAGCTTTGGAGCGATACCGGCAGCCAGCGCGCCTTCGGGCAGCTCTCGGAGGATGCCGTGCCGGTTCATGAATCGCTGATCGATACCCGAAGCCGCCAGTAAGCCTTCCTCCAATCGGGCAACACCACTGTAGGAGCGGCTTCAGCCGCGAATGGCGTTTTTTGTTGTTGTGTTGCTGGATTCTTGCTTTCGCTCGAACACAGTTACTACAAGATAAAGGCAACAATCCAATAAGAAACGCCATTCGCGGCTGAAGCCGCTCCTACAGTTGGTTGGGCGCAAGACCAGAAATGCCCGGCGGAATTCAGGAACAATTCCGCATCCACCCCGTCCTAACAGATTGATATAATACCCATTCCAGATTCAGACACCGATATTCGAACATGACCACTCCCCGCAAAGCCGTTGCACTGATTTCCGGCGGCCTGGACTCGCTGCTCGCGGCCCGGCTGATGCTCGACCAGGGCATCCACGTCGAAGGCATCAACTTCTACACCGGCTTTTGCGTCGAGGGGCACACCCACGCGATTCGCAAGCGGGACAAGAAGAAGCCCAAGCGCAACAACGCGCTCTGGAGCGCCGAGCAGCTCGGCATCAAGCTGCATATCATCGATATCATCGAGGAATACAAGGACATCGTCATCAACCCCAGGCACGGCTACGGCGCCAACCTGAACCCCTGCCTGGACTGCAAGATCTTTATGATCAGCAAGGCGAAGCAGTGGATGGAACAGCACGGTTTCGACTTCATTATTACCGGCGAAGTCATCGGCCAGCGCCCGATGTCCCAGCGCAAGGACCTGCTTCCGGTCGTGGTTCGTGAATCCGGTGCCGACGACCGCCTGTTGAGACCGCTGTGCGCGAAGAACCTGGCGCCCACGCTGCCCGAGCGGGAAGGCTGGGTCGACCGCGACAGGCTGCTGGACTTTCACGGCCGCAACCGCAAGCCGCAAATGGCGCTCGCAAAACACTACGGTTTCGAGGATTATGCCTCTCCGGCCGGTGGTTGCTGCTTCCTGACCGATGAAAACTACTCCAAGAAGCTGGCCGACCTGTGGCAGGCCCAGAACCGAAAAACCTACGAGCTGGACGACATCATGCTGCTCAAGGTCGGGCGCCACATCCGCCCCAAACCGAACTACAAACTGATCGTCAGCCGTGAAGAGGGCGAAAACAGGTTTCTCAGCGGCTACCGCAAGCAATTCACCCATATTGAAACCCAGAGCTGCGGCGGCCCGCTGACCCTGGTCGACGGCGACGCCTCGGACCAGGACCTGGAAACCGCCTCGCGCATCGTCGCACGCTTCAGCCAGGGCAAGAACCAGGACCGCGTCACGGTAAAAATTACCCGTCTCGGCGGCGAGGAGCAGATCATGGAGGTGCTGCCGATGCCCCCGTCCGAGATCAAGCAGGAATGGTATGTCTAGCTACCAGCTGGACGCCCGCAACATGTTCTGCCCGATGCCGGTCATCAAGACCCAGGACCGCGCAGCGGAGTTGCAACCCGGTGATATTCTTGAGGTTATCTGCACGGATCCCGGCGCGCTGAATGATATTCCGGCGTGGTGCCGCATCAACGGGCACGAAGTCCTCGGTACCAGCGAATCCGACGGCGAAGTCAGCGTTACGGTGAAGCTCGGATAATGCCTGCGCCCCGCTGATTCGACAACCAGCCGCCCCGAACGGTCTACTGGCCCGCGCCCGCGGCCCGGTTCTGCGCCCGGCCCGGAATCGACCGTTACAGATCGAACATAACTTATCCAAATCGACGCCCATAAACGCTCGGCCCAACGCCTTGACCTCGTGCCAACCGACTGATAATTAAGGACAAACGAAAGAAAAATCAACATTTTAACGGCCGTCGGCATTTTTATCACTTTTGTCGGTTTATTTTCCAACTATCGACTACACTAACGAATACCTACCGGTTTTTTCTAATTGCACAAAAACAGGGGTATCGCTCCTGTCTCCTGTTTCCATTTGATAACGTCAAAATGTGTCCAAGGGAGGTCACCATGTCGTTTTCTGATATTTATTTGATCGTACCCAATCCGGTCATTTCCGGCCTGATCTGGTTTTTTGTGCTGTCAGCGCTGCTGTATTTCGCAAGGCAGCCGGCGCACAAATACATACTCGCGTTCAGCCGGGTGATACATAACGCAATGCGACTGGCCGCCAACTCGGTCAAGACGGCCGAATTGCGGCTGCAGGCGCGCAATCGCGAGGTTCTGCTCGAGGCCGGCCGCGAAGCGACCGAGCGCATGATCGAACGCGAGTTCGAGCGCGTAGAAAACACCGTGACCCACGACCTCGCCCAGTACCCGGCCCTGCAGCGCAAGCTCAGCGAAAGAATCACGCGCATAGACGAAGACTACCAGCAGAGCACGGAAGTGCCCCCGGATCCGCCGGGCTGGTGCAAGGTCGTCGAATCCGTCGCCGCCGTAGACAGCAACGGTGACGCAATGGTGGCCGGCATCCTGAAGGACATCCACAAGTCCATGGTCAAGGCCCAGGACAGGGCCATCCTGGAGCACCGCCGCGCCTGCAATGAACGCCACAACATCCTGAAGCGCATGATGCCGCACTGGCGCTCCGTGAAAAAAGTACTGGGGCAGGTCGACAGCAACATTTCCAGCATCCTCGAGCGCGCCACCAAGATCGGGCGCTACATGCATGACTACGAAGAAATCCTGCGCGGCAGCGATCGCGCGATGCGCGTACTGTCATCCTCCGCGATCAGCCAGTTCTTCGTGTCGGCCTTCGTGCTCGCGATCGCGGTCGGCGGCGCCATGGTCAACTTCACCCTGATCGCACGCCCGATGGCGGAAATGGTCGGCGGCCATAATTTCATCGGCAATTTCAAGGTCTCTGAAATATCGGCTATCGTGATCATTCTGGTCGAGGTTTCCATGGGCCTGTTCCTGATGGAATCACTGCGCATCACCCGCCTGTTCCCGGTGATCGGCGCGCTGAACGACAAGCTGCGCGTGCGCATGATCTGGATAACCTTCGGCTTCCTGTTCATCCTGGCCTGTGTCGAAGCCGGTCTTGCGTTCATGCGCGAGATCCTGATGGAAGACGAACTCGCGACCAGCGCGATGCTGCGCGGTGAAGCTGCCAGCACGATTCAGGCCACGGACTTTGCCTGGATCACGACCGCGGCGCAGATGGGTCTGGGCTTTATCCTGCCGTTTGCGCTGGTATTCGTCGCGATCCCGCTGGAAACCTTCGTACACTCGCTGCGCACCGTGCTCGGCGTGATCGGCGCCGCGCTGCTGCGCGCGGTTGCATTCGGCCTGCGCCTGGCCGGCAACCTGTTCCGCTACCTGGGCAGGGTCATTGTCAACCTGTATGACCTGTTTATCTTTGGTCCATTGTGGCTGGAAAACACCATAACGGGTAAAGCGGACGATACCATCCCCGGCAGGACCCGGGCCATCAAGACGAGGAAACCGGATCATACAGTTACCGCGGAATACCAGGAGGCACTATGAAACTCTTAAAACTAATAACAACGATCGCATTCCTGCAACTGGCGCAAGGCTGCGCCGAGAACACCGGTCCCACCAATACCGGTGTCTACCTGCTGCTTGACACCTCCGGCACCTACACCAAGGAGCTGGATAACGCCATCAAGCTGGTCAACGTTCTGCTCGTGAGAATGGAGCCAAGCGATTCGCTCGCGGTTGCCCGCATCGACACCGGCAGCTTCAGCGAAAAGGACATCGTGGCCAAGACTACGTTCAACGATCGCCCCAGCGAAGCCAACAAGCAGAAACGGCATTTTCGCGAATCCCTGGACAGCTTCGTCAAGGGTGTGAAACCGTCGAAGTACACCGATATCACCGGCGGCGTGCTGCAGGCAGCCGAGTACCTGAACGAAAAAAACACCGGCAAGAAGACCATCCTGATCTATTCAGACCTGAAGGAAGAGCTTCCGAGCGGTTACGTCCGCGATATCCCGTTCCAGCTCGAAGGCTTCGATGTCGTCGCGCTGAACGTGACCAAGCTTCGCAGCGACAACGTCGACCCGCGCGAGTACATGGACCGGCTCGATGACTGGCAGCGCCGGGTCGAGGAAGGCGGCGGCAGCTGGCGGGTGATCAACGATATGGATCGACTGGAACGCATCATCAGCGGTTGATCCATGATGTTCATAAAAGCCCCGTTGGCTGACAGCTAACGGGGCTTTTTTTTGCGTTACCTGCAGCAATCATAATCCGGCCCGGGGCAACGACCGACAGCAGCTCACCTCGGTCGACTCCGGCAGCCATTGCATATTCTTCTCTCGCCAGGGCGCAAAGCTCGCAAAGTATTCATCAGGTTCTTGTTAACGAAACCTCGCGTACTCTGCGCCTCTGCGAGAAATTGATGCAAACCATCCGCAGGTATTTATGACTCTCGCAGAGGCGCAGGGCACGCAGAGGTAAGCTTGTGCGTTCGTATCGCGTCAACAAAAACACATACACTCTGTGCGAGCTCAGCGCCCTGGCGAGAGAAAACCTCCTCGAACCTTGTTAATGTGGCAGATTCTTGAAGTAATTTAAATTCAGAGGTCCGGCTATCTGACCGGATAGACCGGGTACGAGCGGTACGGCGGAACGTAACCGTAGGGATAAGCCTGGCCCCAGTAGGGCCTGAACTGCGGCGGCGGATAATACGGTGGCGGATAATAGCGATCGTCATCATCGTCGGTCAGCCGGTTCCACCAGCCCGTAGGACCGCCCAGCGGACAGAACGGAATCTCCGGCAGAGCCTGTACCACACCCGGCAACAGCATCGCCAGCACCAGCAAGTACGGCTTCAGCCCACTGTGACTTGATATCATTCACGTAATGTAGCACGGATGGAAACGAAAGTGGCTCCCGATTTACCAGAAGCCACCGCAGCTTTTCCGGTTACATCCGGTATCCGGGTCGAAGCAGCTTGTGGACCTCCATCGTACTCAACATCGCCGTACGCCCGGAATTCACCGAGTTACAGGCCGGTTAGTCCTTCGGGCAGGGCTTATGACGCCACGCCATTATGATCGCATTGTTAGCAGCTACCGACGGTGACTATATCGGCTTATCAAAACCGGCAGGCACGGCTTCAGCATCCCTGCTGTTAAATCCGCGACAACGATCAGGCCGCCATTTCCGCTTCGGCGGCGCCCGCTTTCATGGTGTCGGCAAGCACCTCGTAGACCGCTGCCCAGGCGTTTTTGACTTCATCGGTAAAGGCCTCACCCAGCCCCTGCTCCAGGGTCCACAGTAATGCCGCACCGACGACGTTGTAATCCCGCTCGACTACGCCATAACCTGCGTGGTCTGCGCCCATTTTCTTCAACGTGGGAACCAGCGGCTCAACATCGTCCAGGGCTTCGACTGCGATGTTGATGGTCTTCATTAGTTTTTTGCCCTGCTCGGTCATGTCGTTCTTGAACAACTGCCGATATGAGGGCTCGAGCTCAAAAAGCCGGCCGTAAAACAGCTCTGCCGCCTTGTCGGCGATGGGCACCACCATTACCCAGGTCTTCTTTACCAGTTCGATTTGTTGTGGAGTCATTATTTCACCTCTTTGTTGCTATCAAGCCTGTTTATGTAATAGCTGGCAAGAAAGACCATGTAGTCTACCGCCAGCCGCACTTCTTCATCATCAAGATTCTCGTTTCCCCCGCGCGCAGGCATCATGCTGTAATCAGGTCCGATGTAACCGTTGATCGCGTGCGCGTAAAGCACCTTCTCGCCCCTGGACAACCGGAAATCCCATTCCTCGGGATTCATCGGCACCGGCGCATCTGCGATACCGTAGCCATGGCAGGTTTCGCAATTCTCAAGCCAGAGTTCACGTCCCTGTGAAAGCTTGCCGTCATCCGGCCTGAGGTATCTTTCGCCCGCAATCACATGCGCCGCGGACAGGCACGTACACAGCACAGGGACCGCGGCCGCAAGGGTGTTTACGGGTATAGCCATCAGCTGTCGATCGGTATGCGTATGACAACGCCACCCATCACGTCACCCAGCTTGAAATCCTTTTTAGGCGTATCGGGATGCTTGTTGTGACAGGACACGCATACCGGCGCGACACCGGTATCGGCATAGACTGCTGTAAAGTAGGTTTTACCTCCCAGCTTTTCCGTCGCGTAGTAGTTCTTGCCCTTGTTTTCCGCGACATATTTCAGCCCTTCCTTTTCTGCGTCCGTCTTTGGCGCGTTCTGCTTGTTAATCGGCCATAACGACTGCAGGGTATAACTGAATTCGACGTCTTCCATCTTTTCAGCGCGCTTCATCGCAAGCTCCGAGCCGAAGCGGAACATCTGTGCCGGCAAGACCAGGGCCTTGTCGTCCTCGAAATGCTCTGAAGCCTTGATGACTTTCTCTTTCTTGACGAGCCGGTTGACGATTTTCTTGGTGTACACAGACCTGTCTGAATCCATGACAAGGTGCAGTGCGTCCGCCATCACCTTGACCGATACCTTCGCCTCATCGCCCGTGGCATCGGCTATTGCCACGCCTGCGGCCGTTATTGTTGCTGCGGCTATCAGGCCGGGCAGAGTTTTTGATTTCATTGTCTTCATATTGACCTCACTTCTGTAAGTTGTTGCTGGAGCTTTATAGATTCATGGAAACTTCGCCTAGAAACCGAACATGTCAGAATCGTCGTCCTCTTCGGCCTGCTGTTGTCTTCTTGTGTATTCATCGCGTGCAAGCTTCATGCTTTGCACATCCACGTCGGGGCTACCGTTAAAATTCGAATCGATCATCGAACTGTCCACAAGGGCGCCAAGCGCGAATTCGAGCCCGTGGCAATGAAGACAGGATGAGCGCAGCATCTTTGAATTTGGCGACAGGCTGGCGCTCTGGTTGTGGTCAACGACAGTACGGCTCATCCACTCGCTGACGTCATAGCTTTTACGCGGCATATGACAGCTGGCGCAGGAGACGCCGGTACCTTTTTCGGCTCCGCCCCCGATTTCTTTCTGCCAGAGCTCATAATGCGGAGACTGCCTGTAAGCCAGGCTGTGGCCGTCATCGTGGCAGCCAAGACAGGCCTCTACGGCAGCCTCATTCACGTCAAAGCGGTGGGCGCCGTGACAGCTGGTACATGTCAACTCATTGTGCGACGAATCCTGCTTCATGGATAACTGCGCCTGTGCCGGTGTCATAGGCGCCAGTCCGTGCTTCAACCGCATACCATGCTTGCCTTGCATGAAGCGGTCGACTTCGATCCCATGGCAGCCTCTGCATGCCGTATGGTCCGGGTTTGCTATCCAGGCATCTTCATTACCGTCAGTCCCAGGCGCACCATGACAGGCTGAGCAGTTCACGCCTTTACGGGCATGGGCAGTCTCCAGCCAGTCCATTTTGATTTCGCTGTCGCCACGCAATTTTGTGGCCGCATCGATGTCATCCTCGTCAAGCCTGACCAGTGGATAGCGGTCGCGCGGATACTCGACGATCTCCTCGAGGATTGTGGAGAATTCCCTGTCCGGAAGCTTCATCTCTGCAAGATAAGCATCCTCGTCGAGGTGCTTGATCAGGAAGTCGGTGTACAGGGCACGGTTGTTGTGAAAATTGTGACAGCCCGAGTCCTTGCAGGTGGAAAACGGCATGCCCTGGTGCGATGGCCGCTCCTCTGCGATGTCCTGGTGACAGTGAAAACAGACGTCCACGGGCTGGGTCAATCCGTCTTTCAAGGTGATTTCCGGCTTGTGTTCCGTATGACAGGTTATGCACTGCAGGGCATTTACATTTTCCAGCAGATCGGCGTTCCTGGGGTCCTTGAATTTCTTCACCGGGTGCGAATCGAACGGCTTGACCCGGTCCTTGCCATGACATTCAACACAGGCCTGCTGCAGAACCTCGCCGCCGCCGAAAGCATCCGTATGACAGGCGTCGCAGGCGTCGGCCAGCTGGTGATGCCCTGGTGAAAGCTCGCCCGGCATGAAGATGGTTTTGTTCGCCGTGTCGTTCAGCATTGCATATGCCAGCCAGGATCCCATCAATAACGATACGAACAGCCAGGCGCTCCAGTAATTGAAATAGCGTGAAAATTTCATTGTGTCGCCTAGAAGTAGTAGCCCTTGACCACATGGGCGCCAAGCAAAACCGGCAGGGGCCAGAAAAGCAGGATGTGCAGCCATGTCCAGCGCCGGCGTTGCTTCCTGGCGATTGCAGGATTCAGCCTGTGCTCGGCTGAAACAACCGTGCTGGCTGCGGCTCCGATTACCGCCAGCAACAGAACATTTGCAGTCAGAAGCAGGTTCAGCTCATCGCCCATACGAAAACCGGTGTGTACGATCAATACAGCCAGTACCAGCACGCCCAGAACAACGTGGGCATACCGCCATACATTGAAGTCACCGTAGTTGACTCTGGCGAAGCGTTTTCGCAGGGTGATGCCAAGGCCTGCGAGCATCAGTCCAAGCATGGTGAAGCCTGTGACCTGCTTGATCAGAGAGTTGCGCCAGAGCTCATCCCAGCGCAGGGGCACCTGCACGCTGTCGGGGTAGGGAACAGGCCAGATCAGCAGGAACAGCGGAGCCAGACACATAACGAGTACCGAAACCACCAGCAATGCTCGCCACGACCTGACAGGCCCTGCCTTTATATCATCGCCCAGCAACTCAGCCAGCAGCGGCTTGCATGATCCACAGACACTGGCAGCGCGTGTCTGCGCGGTCAGGCAGGCTATATTCTCGCAACCTGAGCTGACTGCCTGGGTCAGGCGGCCCCGGGTAACGCCGGTGCAATTGCAGACCACGGCCCCTGACGGCCATGCCATAACGTCCATGTTTTCTTCGCTGCCCCACACATTGCCGCTTGCCCTGAACCGCGCCAGGTGCCAGAAGGCGAGTCTTTTTCTGGACTGGATGGCGTCATTCAGCAGCTGTGTTTCGTGCCAGTCCCCGATAGCTATTGCCCCGACAATGCGGTTGCCGAACATGCGAATCTTCCGGTATACGCCATGCTCCTTCGAGGCATAGATGAATTCTTTGACACCGCCGGCCGAGTCCTCATCGACACCCGTCCGCCCGGCACTGAACACCGCGTGATCCATCACCTTCAAACGCGTAGACTCCATCGAGCCCCTGTAGTGCGCGGTTCCATCAGCCAGACGATCGGCCAGAACCGCCGCCTGTTCCAGGCCGGGCCTGACCAGGCCGTAGACGGTACTATTGTGTTCGGCGCACTCGCCTATGGCGTAGATGTTCTTCCTGGACGTCTCGAGGCAGTCGTTGATGCGAATACCCCTGTTGTATGCCAGATTACAATCCCTCGCCAACTGCGTATTGGGGCGTATGCCGGCAGCAATGATTACGGTATCGCAGGCTATTGCCCTGCCACTTCGCAAACTGATCGCTTCTACACGATCATTGCCCGAGATGCTGGTAACGCTGTCGCCAAGTTCGACATATATTCCGTTGCTCTCTACCAGCGCCCTCAGATATTCGCTACCCAGCTCATCAAGCTGCTGCATCATCAGCCAGCGGTTATGCTCGATGATCGTGACCTTCGTGTTGTGGCGCTGCATGGCCCGCGCTGTTTCTATTCCAAGCAGCCCGCCTCCAATTACGACCGTATGCTTTGAACGTAACCTGCGAGCGAACAGGTTGTCTGCTTCGCTCAGAGAACGAAAGGTGTAAACACCCTGGTAATGGAGGTTACCGATAGGCGGAAGGTAGGGACTTGAGCCGACTGCCAGAACCAGATGCGAGTAGCTTTGTACATTGCCCTCTGCATCGGTTACGGTCTGCTGCTTGTGATCGATCCATTCAATACCATGTCCAAGGCGATACTCAACACGGGCGCCTTCCGCCGAATACGCATCCAGCTCCAGCTCTTCCCTGTCGACATCGCCGGCAAGATACGAAGACAGCCTGACTCTGTCGTAAGGCTTCCAGGGTTCGTTGCCATATACAACAACCGCGTGTTCGCTGGTTTTTCCGAGCAATTCATTCACGAAGTGCATGCCGACAGGACCCGCACCTATAACAACAACGGCTTTCTGATCCAGAGGGACGGTTGTCCTTGCTGCACCATACTCATCGATCTGCGTTGCATTCTGGATTGCCAGGTTCATTTCTTTTCCTTAAAACAAAAAGGCGCTCGCACGTGAGTATCATCATGTGCGAGCGCCTTTGCTCATTGGTTCTGTACCAGGGGTTCTGTACCAGGTACTTCAGGCCGGCGTCGGCCTGCTTATGACTTGTGTATCTAAGCTAGCATTTTGCGTGCCAACAATTAGCTGCCGAAATCCGGCTCAAAGGCAGCGGTTTCGCAAGTGACCAGCGTATCCTGGCACCATACTGGTTCGCAGCAGCCCGGGCATGCACTGATTTCGATCTCAGCAGGTGATCTCATCTATCCTGACCAGGAACTCGTCATAGTGGATGTAATGACTGCCATCGCAGGAGAAGTTAAGGCCCACAAATCCGTTGACCACATTCAGCGATCCGGAACGGAGGTAGATCTGCGGGTCCCTGAGGCGCAGCTGCTTGAATCCTTCCAGGATCGCAAGGATGCATTCAGGCCGCACAACCGCGAGGTGTGTATAGTCCTTTAGCGGATAAGCATGGTAGGCACTTAGTTTCAGAAATTCATCCTTGACGTGTACGCGGTACCTTAACGGATCGTCGACCAGCCACAGGGTCACCTGCCCGCTCGAAAAGTGCACCTTTGCGTGAAATACACCGTAGTTGCAGATCAGGTCAGCGACACGTGCGATTACCTCGTCGATACGCTCGTCGAACTCGTTCAACTTGCGCTCCTGCAGAAATAGAAACTCCCTTATAGACGGGTCACCGCGAATCTGAATCCAGTCGTCCGGCATAAGCGTATCCCCCCATCGGATGGTTGCAGTGATTTCAGTCCGGTTTTTTATAGTTTTTGTTTAGACCAGCACTTCTGATGCAGAGATAATCTGTTTTGCAATTTCTCCTATGCGCTTGTTGTGGTTCATTGCGAGGTTTCGCATGGCTTTATATGCCTGGTCCTCGCTCAGACTTTTTGACTTCATGATAATGCCCTTTGCCTTTTCCACAATTTTTCGCTCTTGCAGGGCATTTTTCGTGATCATCAGTTCTTTTTTCAGACGCTGCTGCTCGTCAAAGCGCGCCATGGCAACGCCCAGCAGCGCGCTCAACCGCTCAGGATCATTACAGTCAACAACATAGGTCGTTGCGCCTGCCTTCACAGCTCGATCGATCGTCTCCGGCCTTGAATCCCGGGTAAACACCAGCATCGGAATCGGCCGGGTATTCATAACCGCATCTATCTGTCGCAGTATCGGCTCGTCGATCCTGTCGCTGACGATTATCATTGCATCAGGCCGCAATGACTCCACGTACCGTGCGGCCGCATCCTCGCGACCGATCAGTTTGGCCAGGCGATAGCCCGCCCTGGACGCAACGCGCAACAACGGCTGTGAACTGTCCATACTGTCTGCGAGAAGAATCAGATCCATGCAAAATAATTCATAATCAAACGTATTTTTGTTTTTGCAATTTGCGTGCCATAAACAAGCTTTCGCTAACTGGCTGATTAAAACGAAAAATCTTGTGCGCCCAGTAATGCAAACAGCAGGCCGTTGTGATGTCTTGGTGCGGTGTTGCCTTTGAACGCACACCGGTGGTGCGCGTATTCCCTCTGCATCGTGTACACGAGACATTGGCGGCGCGTCGACCGCGACGAACACGATATAAACCGCATCAGGCATGCCATGCTTCAGCACCTCCGCAGCGGGGCGAGAACAATGGCAATGCCCGCCTAAAGTCCGGGCTGTTTACGGCATGGCGGAATTTTCGCGCAGCCTTCTGGAACGGGTACCCGGTTTGCCGTTGCGCATTCGAACGCCACCAACGCTCAGCGTCCATGATTGGCTGCAGCCAGCCCGATTGAACCGATAATGAATATCACTTCTGCACTAACAGGCCCGGAATTTATGATTGATCCCGGTATTGCTTGCGCAGACGCATTTCGCGCACGAAAATAGCGGCATGGAATCAACCCCGCAACAACGCCGCCGCGCAATCAACAAGGTCACCCTCTGGGGTGTGTTCGTCAACCTGGTCCTGTCGATATCCAAACTTCTGGGCGGTTTTTTCGGCCAGTCCCAGGCCCTGATCGCCGACGGCCTGCACTCGCTCTCGGACCTGGCCAGCGACGCGATGGTGTTCGTCGCAGCCAAGCACGCCAGTGAAGACGCCGACGAAGAACATCCCTACGGGCACGCGCGCTTTGAAACCATAGCTACCGTAGCACTGGCGATTCTGCTGATACTCGTCGGTCTCGGCATTGTCTATGATGCCATCCTGAGCCTGGTCTCAGATGAAGCCATCGACAAACCCGATTCGTTTACGCTCTGGATAGCGGCCTTTTCCATACTGAGCAACGAAGGCCTTTACCATTACACAAAGTTTGTCGGCAACCGCATACGCTCTAACCTGCTGCTCGCCAATGCCTGGCACCACCGCAGTGACGCCATATCGTCCATAGTCGTACTGGTCGGTATCGCCGGCACGCAGCTCGATATGCCGAAACTTGACGCGTATGCAGCGATAATCGTCGCCCTGATGATCGCGCGCATCGGTTTCAAGCTTGGCTACGACAGCGTGCAGGAACTGGTGGACGCGAGCCTGGAGCCCGAACTGGTCGAAAAGATCCGCCAGATGATACTTTCACACGAAGGTGTCCGCCATCTCCACATGCTGCGCACCCGCAGACTGGGCCACTACGCACACGTCGATGTCCACATACTGGTCGCGCCGAAACTCAGCGTATCGGAGGGCCACCATATTTCGGAGACCGTCGAAAAGATGCTGAAAGACTCGTTCGACACCATTAATGACGTTACCGTGCACATCGACCCCGAAGACGATGAACAGGAAGCGCGCAGCATGCACCTTCCGCTTCGCAGAGAGGTGATCAGCGAACTGAGGAAGGAATGGTCGTCCATCCCCGAGCTGGACGATATCGATGACATTACCCTGCATTATCTGACCGGCGAAATCGTTGTCGAAGCCTGCATGCCGCTGGACAAAGTGGGGGACCTGGAGCTCACCAAGGAGTTGCAGAGCCGGTTTTCACAGGTCAGCGCCCGCGTACCCGCGGTCGGCAGAGCCATGCTCCGATTCCATTAACGCACTGTATTGGTGCAAAATACCAAGAACTGCACCATAATGGCACAGCCATGCACGATTGTTGTGCCTTGACGAGCAGAAAAACAGGTACTTACTCCCGTTTGAAAGCTGGCACGTTTCATGCAGAATACCGCATTACCAAAATCAGCCCCGTCTCGAAGTCTGATTGATTAGCGACGGAAAATTCATTCCATTTAATTCTGGAGAGAAACCAAATGTCTGCAAGTGACGTTTTAAAAATGATCAAGGAAAAAGACGTTAAGTTCGTCGATTTCCGTTTCACCGACACCCAGGGCAAGGAGCAGCACGTTTCCGTCCCTTCCCACACGATTGATGAAGATGTGCTCAGCGAAGGCAAGATGTTCGACGGCTCATCGATTCAGGGCTGGAAAGGCATTAATGAGTCCGACATGATCCTGATGCCGGATACGTCCACACCGGTGATCGATCCGTTCTGCGAAGAAGTCACGATGAACCTGCGATGCGACGTTATCGAGCCTACTACCATGCAGGGTTACAACCGTGACCCGCGTTCAGTCGCAAACCGCGCTGAAGCCTACCTGAAGTCGACCGGTATCGGCGATACCGCCTACTTCGGCCCGGAAAACGAGTTCTTCGTGTTCGACGGCGTCCAGTGGGGCGATGAAATCGGTGGTGTGTTCTACAAGATCGAATCCGAGGAAGCGGCCTGGAACACCGGCAAGGAATACGAAGGCAACAACATGGGTCACCGTCCCCATGTCAAAGGTGGTTACTTCCCGGTCCCCCCGATCGATTCGCTGCAGGATATCCGCTCCACCATGTGCCTCACCATGGAGGAAATGGGCGTTGAAACCGAGGTGCACCACCACGAAGTCGGCACCGCCGGCCAGTGTGAGATCGGCGCGCTGTTCAACACCCTGGTTCGCAAAGCTGACGAAGTGCAGATCTACAAGTACGTTGTGCACAATGTGGCCCATGCTTTCGGCAAGACCGCGACTTTCATGCCCAAGCCGATGGTTGGCGACAACGGTAACGGCATGCACGTGCACCAGTCGATCTCCAAGAACGGCGAAAACCTGTTTGCGGGCGACCAGTATGGCGGCCTGTCGGAAACCGCGCTGTACTATATCGGCGGCATCATCAAGCACGCCAAGGCGTTGAACGCGTTCGCGAATTCATCGACCAACAGCTACAAGCGCCTGGTGCCCGGTTTCGAAGCACCGGTTATGCTGGCCTATTCGGCCCGCAACCGCTCTGCATCGATCCGCATCCCTTATGTCTCCAGCCCCAAGGCACGCCGCATCGAAGTCAGGTTCCCTGACTCCACGGCGAATCCTTACCTCGCTTTCTCGGCAATGCTGATGGCCGGCCTTGATGGCATCCAGAACAAGATCCACCCTGGAGATGCGCTGGACAAGGACCTGTACGACCTGCCGCCGGAAGAAGAAGCCGCGATTCCCCAGGTCGCGTTCTCCTTCGACGAAGCGCTCAAGGCCCTCGACGCAGACCGCGCCTTCCTGACCGCGGGCGGCGTGTTCGATGATGACATGATCGACGGTTACCTGAAGCTCAAGCAGGCCGAAGTCGCACGTTACCGCCTTGCGGTGCATCCGTGCGAATACGACATGTACTACAGCGTCTGACCACGGCCCCCGGCAGCAACGAAAGCCCCGCACTTGCGGGGCTTTTTTTGTCCTGAAATCAGGAACTTGAGGAAGAAATATACATCATAACAATCAGTTGAACTCGCCTCCAACTACGACTATGCTCTGAACATGAAGATAAAGAATTCCCTGCTGCTGCTTTCATCGGTTGCGGTCCTTTGTGCCGGCGCTGCGAGCGCCCAGTTCTACAAAAGCGTGGACGAAGAGGGCAACATCGTTTATTCGGACACGCCGACGCCGGGCGCTGAAAAGCTGACCCCGCCACCGATATCGACGGTCGAAGGCTTGCCAAAACAGGAAAAGAAAACCGAACCGGAAGCAAAACCGGGCGAGGAAGGCAACGAGGAGGCCGCGAAAAAGCCACCCACCCGGTACAGCAAATTCACTATCACTTCACCGGCCAACGAAGCCACGATTTGGGACAACACCGGGGCACTTCCGCTGGCGCTGGCGCTGGAACCGCCGCTGGATACAGAAAACGGGCATAGCGTCTATGTCTATGTCGACGGCAAAGCCGTTGTCAGAAAAAGCCAGAGCCTGGTCCAGCAGATATCAGGAATCGACCGGGGCGCGCACAAAGTCCGCGCCGAAATAAGAGACGAGAACCGCAAGACGCTGAAGCGCACCCGGAACATCACGGTCCACATGAAGCGCGCTTCCACCATTCCGCGCGGCGGACCCTAGCCCCTCCAGAATCAAAAAGCTTTCCCGCGCACCATATTGGTGCGCTATAATTCCCACATTAGACACAAGGCGACGCTGCGCCCGCTAATCAATCCACTTCCGCCGCGAGCATACTAGTCTAACTGACTGTTTTTATTGTTATTTACAAATTTACTGCCGACAAAAGCGGTTAATCGAAAAATTGGTTCGATACTTGCAGTCAGCAATACTGATGAGCGACTCGACCCCTTTACAAGCCATTCTGGATAATCTTCATTCCGCGGTTCTGGTGATCAACCAGGATCTGGGCATCGAGTGCCTGAACCCTTCCGCCGAAAATCTTTTTCACATCAGCAACAAGCGCGCTCTCGAGCGCTCGATCACCGAGCTGATTCCGGACGAACTCGAATTTCACGACCGGTTGCGGCGGTCCCTTGCCTCGAACCACCCGTTTACCGAATACGACGCCAGCCTGAAAAGCCACGATGGCAGCGCGATCAGCGCCGACTACTCGGTTTCCCCGCTTGCCTACAAGCCGACCGGCCAGTTCCTGCTGCTTGAATTCACCCGGCTGAGCAGCTTTATAAAAATTTCCAAGGAAGAGTCGATACTGCATCAGCAGGATGCCACCCGGAGCCTGCTGCGCGGCCTTGCACACGAGATCAAGAATCCACTGGGTGGCATCCGCGGCGCCGCCCAGCTGCTGGACAGGGAGCTCAATGAAGAAAGCAAGGAGTTTACCCGCATCATCATACGAGAAGCCGATCGACTGCAGAACCTGGTCGACAGGATGCTCGGGCCGAAAAACCTGCCGGTCAAGCAAGTGCTTAACATCCACAAAGTTCTGGAGCACATTCGCCAGCTGTTGCAGGCCGAATCGAAATCCATCCGCTTTGTCGCCGATTACGACCCGAGCCTGCCTGACATCGAGGCCGACGAGTCAATGCTGATACAGGCCCTGCTGAACATAACCCGGAACGCTGTCGCTGCCCTGCACGGCGAGGGTCAGATAACGCTGCGAACGCGCCCGCGTCGAAACACTTCGATACGGTCGCACATCTACCCGCTGGTTGCACAGATTGACATCATCGATAACGGCGAGGGCATCCCTGAGGACCTGGCAGAAACCCTGTTTTTTCCGATGGTAACGGGACGCGCAGACGGCACCGGCCTGGGCCTCTCCATTGCACAGTCGCTGATAAAGCAGCACAACGGGCTGATCGAATTTTCAAGCAACCCAGGTGAAACATGCTTCACCATACTGATACCCCTGGAGAATGGACATGACTGAAGGACGTCATATCTGGATTATCGATGATGACGACTCGATTCGTTTTGTATTGCAGCGCGCGCTGGAGAACGCCAGCATGCAGGTCACAAGTTTCAACAGCGCGAACAATGTACTGGACCGGCTTGAACACGGCGAACCCGATGCCATCATTACTGACATCCGCATGCCGGGCATGGACGGCCTCGAATTGCTTTCCAGGCTATCCGATGAGTATCCGACACTGCCGGTAATCATCATGACTGCCCATACCGACCTGGATAGTGCAGTCTCGGCCTACCAGGGCGGCGCATTCGAATATCTGCCCAAACCGTTCGATATCGACGATGCCGTGGACCTCGCCCGGCGCGCCAGCGACCGCCACAAGCAGCAGACAGACCGGTCGGCCGAAATCGCGTCTGACACACCCGAGATAATCGGCGAAGCGCCTGCGATGCAGGAGGTATTCCGCGCCATCGGCAGGCTGTCGAAATCCAACATCAACGTGCTGATCACCGGTGAATCCGGTACGGGCAAGGAACTGGTGGCACTGTCACTGCACCGGCACAGCCCGCGCGCGCAACAGCCGTTTATCGCGCTCAACACCGCGGCGATTCCAAGGGAACTGCTCGAATCCGAACTGTTCGGTCATGAAAAAGGCGCGTTTACAGGAGCGCAATCGCTGAGGCGGGGCCGTTTCGAGCAGGCCGACGGCGGCACCCTGTTCCTGGACGAGATCGGCGACATGCCGGCCGAGCTGCAAACACGCTTGTTGCGCGTGCTTGCAGACGGCGAGTTCTACCGGGTAGGCGGCCACATGCCGATCAAGGTCAACGTACGCGTGATTGCCGCTACTCACCAGAACCTGGAAGAAAACGTCAAGAAAGGCCTTTTCCGTGAAGACCTGTATCACCGGCTTAACGTGATTCGAATCCAGCTGCCGTCGCTAAGGGAGAGGCGTGAAGACATTCCTGCCCTGCTCAAGCTGTTCCTGAACAGGGCCGTGAAGGAACTCGAAGTCGAGCAGAAAGCGATCCTGCCTGAAGTCGAGAACTACCTGGCCACACTGGACTGGCCCGGCAATGTCAGGCAACTGGAAAATACCTGCCACTGGCTGGCTGTCATGACGTCGGGCCAGTCAATCCACATGTCCGACCTGCCTCCGGAGCTGCAGCCGGACACGGCGCGCTACGACGAGTCCGGGACGCAGAGCTGGCAGGACGGCCTGTCGAACTGGACACGGCAGCAACTGGCATCAGGCAGCACGGCCCTGGCCGAAACTGTGATACCCGAGGTCGAAAAAATACTGATAAAAGCCGCTTTATCAAAAACCGGCGGCCGCAGAAACGACGCCGCCAACCTTCTCGGCTGGGGCAGGAATACGCTGACAAGGAAGATCAAGGAGCACAAGATCGAATAGGGCGCTTTTCTATGTAAGTCCGCGAAAAACGCAAATAACGCAAATAACGCAAATAACGCAAAATTATATTGAATAAAACAAAACACTGGGCGATTCGCGTTTTTTGCGTTTTTCGCGGACCACTGGTTTTTGTCATGAAACTGAGCGGCCGGGATACCGGGATGTCCTGGCTGAGCGTTCAGGCAGGCTGCAGGTTGAGCCAGCGTTCGCGTCGGCCGGGGCCGGCATTCAGGTGGTCGAACATCCGGTGCAGTGCATTCTCGTCGATACCGCGCCAGCGCAGGTCTTCTTTCGGGCCCCTGAATTCCGCGTCAGTCACTATGGTCGTGAGCCGCTTGGTCATAGGCAGCAGGTCTCTATGCTCTTCCACCAGGCGCTGCACGCGCGCGGAGCCCCTGAATTTCATTTCGGAAATGCGGTGCGTGTTCTCCAGTATGTGCTCTACGCCGGGGTACTTTTTCAGCAGGTTGGACGCCATTTTGTAGCCGACACCCGGGATGCCGGGAACATTGTCGATGGCGTCGCCTGAAAGCGCAAGCAGGTCGGCAATGAGTTCGGGGCAGACGCCGAAGGTTTTCTCGACATCACGGTAGTGCATGATTTTATTGCGCGCGAAGTCCCACCATATGTCCCCGGGCCGGATCAGCTGCGCAAGGTCCTTGTCAGCGCTGAGGATGGTGATTGCATAGCCCTGGTCGCGCAGCCGCGTGGCCAGCGTGCCTATAATGTCGTCGGCTTCGTAGCGGTTGCTCGAATAATCGGCGATGCCGGCAGCACGGCAGAAATCGCGGCAGTATTTGAACTGCCGTTTCAGTTCTTCCGGCGCCGGTGGGCGATTGGCTTTGTAATCCGGAAAAATCTCGCGTCGATAGGAATGAGTCTGTTTCGCATCAAAGGCGCAGGCGATGTATTCAGGCTGCTCCAGGCGGATCAGGTCGTGCAGAAACTCGGTAAATCCGTAAACGGCATTCGACGGGTTGCCATCGATATCCGTCATGTGATCGGGATAGACATGCCATCCCCTGAAGATATAGATGCTGGAGTCGATCAGATAGGCACGTTTTTGTTTTTGATTATCACCCATTAACAACATTTTACGTGACACCGGTTGAAAGTAAATCAGCCGTGCGCCAACAGGCGTTATAATTGGGGGTCCGCTCAATAACCATTCCTGATGCGATGAACAGAAGAGAATTGATCAAACTGGCCGCCAGCAGTGGCACGGTGCTCTGGGCCAGTCTGATCACAGGCCGCAGCCGTGCGGCTCAGGGCCGCGGCCCGTTGCTGCCGGCAGATGCCAATGGCGTACGTTTGCTGGACGGTTTCTCCTCGCGCATCGTTGCGGAGTCGTCGGTCTCGCCGCTGGGCGGTTGTGAATATGTCTGGCACGCGGCGCCCGATGGCGGCGCATGCTTTGAAGATGAGGGCGGGGGCTGGATCTACGTTTCCAACAGCGAACTCGATCATCACCAGGGCGGCGTTGGTGCGCTGCGCTTCGACGCTGACGGCAAGCTGGTCGATGCCTACCCTGTGCTGCGCGGCACCAGCCAGAATTGTGCGGGCGGCGCTACGCCGTGGGGGACCTGGCTTTCCTGCGAAGAGATTGACAGCGGCAGGGTCTGGGAATGCGATCCCCTGGGCGTCAGGGCCGCCGTGGTCAGGCCGGCGCTGGGCGTGTTCAAGCACGAGGCGGTTGCTGTCGATTCGCTCAACCGGAAGCTTTACCTGACTGAAGATCAGGACAACGGCTGCTTTTATCGGTTTACTCCCGACCATTACCCGGACCTGTCTGCGGGAAAACTCGAGGCCGCGCGCGTGGTCAAGGGCGAAACCGGCAAGGTCGAGTGGCTGGAAATTGAAGATCCGTCAGCCGCCACGACCGCGACCCGGTTCCAGAGCGAGGCGAGCCGGTTCGATGGTGGTGAAGGCATAGTCTATTTCGGGGGCAAGGTCTATTTCACGACCAAGGGTGACAACCGGGTATGGGTGTTTGATATCAACACCCAGGTCATCAGCATACTTTACGATGACAGCGCGTACATCGATCCGGTACTGACCGGCGTCGACAATATCACGGTTTCGTCAGACGGGTCGCTCTATGTCGCAGAGGACGGCGGCAATATGCAGATCGTGGTGATTGCAAACGACGGCGCGATATATCCGCTGGTCGAGCTTGAAGGCCACGATGAATCAGAAATTGCCGGTGTTGCGTTCAGTCCGGATGGCCGTCGTCTGTATTTCAGTTCGCAGCGCGGCACCAGCGGCGACGAGCTGGACGGCCTCACCTTTGAAATTCAGGGCCCTTTCTAGTTGCGATACCGCTGAACTGCTGCTACTAATACTACTGTAAAATCAATAATTAAGTCCGGGAAAAATAACAAATTATTCAAAATGTCTGAAGCAAACAAAAAAACCGTCATCGATCTGTCCAAAAAAGGCAGCCGCCTGTTTCGAAAAGGCCTGTTGGAGGACGCCGAAAAGACCTATCTGGAAGCGTACCAGCTCGATAGCAGCAATCCTTACGTGCTGGCGGGTCTGGGTGATGTATACCGTAAAATGTGCAATTTTTCGGAGTCGGCGAAATATTATGACGCCATTCTGAACGACGATAACAAGAACCTGTTCGCATTGCGCGGTGCGGGCGATGCGCGACGCGGCATGAAGGACCCGCAGGGGGCGATTCCCTTCTGGCTGCGTTACCTGGAGATCAATCCAAAGGACAGCCATGTCATGGTGCGCGTTGCCGATGCCTACCACAAGCTGCACGATGCGCCAAACGCGATTTCCTTTTATGAACAGGCGCTGGAAGTCAGCACCAACGATCCGTTTGCGCTGCTCGGCCTGGGCAACGTCTATTATGCGCAGCACGAGGACACCAGGGCCCTGCTGTGTTTCGAAACACTGCTGAAAAACAACTCACAAAACGTCGTTGTCATGACCATGACGGGCAATATCTATCGCAGGCGCAAGGAGTTCGACCGCGCCATGGACCACTACCAGAAGGCGCTGGATCTGGAACCGGACAACAATTTCGCGCTGTTCGGCATGGGTGACTGCTACCGCGGCAAGATGAAAATGGACAAAGCCGTGGAATGGTGGGACAGGATTCTCGAGCATGAGCCGGAGAACCAGGCCCTGTGGACCCGTGTCGGCGATGCGCTGTTGAGCCTGAACAGGGTCGAGGAGGCGATCGTGCACTATGAATCCAGCCTTCGGACCGGGCCGGACGTGTTTTCCTACCTGGGTCTTGCACGCGCCTATCAGGAGATGGGTGACCTGACCAGGGCGCGTACGTTCTGCGAGCAGGCGCTGGCCCACGACGCGAACAGCGAGCGTGTTCTGGAGAGGTTGGCCAGTATCTGCGAGGAGGCCGGCGACCGGCCGGCTGCCGATGCTGCCAGAGAGAAACTCGCCCAGGCCGGCAACTGATACCAGGCGCCGGTTTGCGCCAGACCCTTAATCTGTGCAGACGCTCACCGTCACAAGCCTGATTATCGCCGCAGCGGGTTTGCTGTTTTGCGTGCTCGGCATCATCAAGCTCACAAAAAGGCTGATGATGAGCAGCTTCCGGTACGAGATCACGGGCATCGTGCTGTTGACGGCCGCCGCAATGCTGTTCCTGGTCTCATCGAATATTCACACCTATGAACGCCTGGTTTTCGAACAGCCGATCGCCAGCATCAGTTTCCACAAGATTGCTCCCCAGCATTTCAGTGTGGAGCTTGAGGCGACGGGCGACGGGGAAAGCTGGTTTTACGAACTGCGCGGTGATGAATGGCAGCTCGACGCACAGATCCTGACCTGGCACGGCTACGCGAACCTGCTCGGCCTTGATTCCTACTACCGGCTGCATCGGCTGTCGGGCCGGTACACCGATATAGAAGAAGAGCGCACCCGGCCGCGCAGCGTTTATGGCCTGGCGGCGGAGCAGCGCATCGACCTCTGGTCCTACGTAAACGAGTACCAGAACTGGCTGAGCATGGTCGACGCCACCTACGGCAGCGCGGTGTTTCTGCCGATGAATGACGGCGCCCGCTTCAGCGTCAGCATCAGCCGAAACGGGCTGGTGGCGAGACCGGACAACGCAGTGGCGCGTGAAGCGGTCAGCAACTGGATCGGTTTCTAGCCGCCGGCAGCCCTTCCGGCCTGCCTCGCGGGACCCGGCATAGTCATTTTATTGTTACTAATTCGTAACATTTTCGTAATATTTCGCGCTGATAATTTCCTGACACAGAAATTTACATTCTTACCAGAGGAAATTATGAACAGAAAAATCCTTGTCCTCGCATCCGCAGCGACAATCTGTTTCTCGACTTTTGCCAACGCGGCATCCCGCGACTACATCTCGATCGTGGGATCATCGACGGTATACCCGTTCGCCACGGTCGTTGCTGAAACATTTGGCAAGAGCACGAAATTCAAGACGCCAAAAATCGAATCCACCGGTTCCGGCGGCGGCATGAAGCTGTTCTGTTCCGGCGTCGGTGTTGAGCACCCCGATATCACCAACGCATCACGCCGCATCAAGAAATCGGAATTCGATAAATGCCAGAAGAATGGTGTGACCGGCATTATCGAGGTCAAGGTCGGCTACGACGGCATCGCCGTTGCCAATTCCAAGAAAGCCAAGCGCATGGAACTGAGCCGCAAGGATATCTTCCTGGCGCTGGCGAAAGACGTACCGAATCCTGACGGCAGCGAGACGCTGGTCGAGAATCCCTACAAGACCTGGAAGGATGTGAACCCCGCGCTGCCGGCCATCAAGATCGAAGTGCTGGGTCCGCCGCCGACCTCGGGTACCCGTGATGCCTTTGCCGAACTTGCAATGGAAGGCGGCTGCAAGAAGATCGGCTGGATCAAGGCAATGAAGAAAAAGGACAAGAAGAAGTACAAGTCGATCTGCCACACGGTCCGTGAAGACGGTGCCTATATCGAGGCCGGCGAAAACGACAACCTGATCGTGCAGAAACTGGAAGCCAATCCCGACGCGCTGGGCGTATTCGGCTTCAGCTTCCTCGACCAGAACACCGACAAGGTCCAGGGCTCGCTGGTCGACGGTGTTGCACCCGAGTTCGAGGCAATTGCCAGCGGTCAATACCCGGTATCGCGCCCGCTGTACTTCTACGTGAAGAAAGCGCACATCGGCAAGGTGCCCGGCATTGCAGAATTCCTCGCTGAATGGAACAAGGAAGGCACCTGGGGCGACGAAGGCTACCTCACTGACAGGGGGC
>Ga0180438_10002607_pt1 | contig 28923 bp, 27 predicted proteins | sample SS_ome_12_FD_132455 | JGI IMG/M metagenome (GOLD analysis project Ga0180438, IMG submission 132455) | Hypersaline lake sediment archaeal communities from the Salton Sea, California, USA - SS_3_D_2 metaG | ecosystem: Environmental > Aquatic > Non-marine Saline and Alkaline > Hypersaline >...
AAACTCAGCAAGAAGGTAGTGGAGAACACCAAGGCGAATACCCTTATCGTAGGTGAGCTGCAGGTCAAAGCCATGGCACAGTCAACGAACGTGCCGAATTGTATGAGGTCGGGGTTAAATCGTGCCACACAGAACACGGGTACGCTGGGGCGGTTCGTACAGTTTCTAACTTACAAATCGAAACGAGTAGGTAAAAGATTAATAGAATTTGACGAACGCAATACCTCCCGAGAGTGCTATGTGTGTGGTAAACTCCATTATATGCTAATATGGCAGCGAGTTATGAATTGTGAGTGTGGTAACGTGATTGCCAGAGACAAAAATAGTTGTGTGGTGCTCATGAAACGTTACCTATCACAGAATGCCAAGTGGACGGGCTATCAAGCGTTTCTTGATAATCTGCGACACACAGCCAAAGGTAAAACGAAAGTACCCAGTTCCAGTTGTGGGCATGGTTCGGATGACTCGCAGGAAGCCCCATCCGAAAGGGTGGGGTAGTTCACTTTAGTGTCTTCAGTTCCTGTTTTGTGAATAGTCATTGTGAATCCAATACAAGAAACAAAAACCTCGACCAAAGCAACCCTCTATAAAAGATCTTTTAAATAGCAGAGAAGAAACTCAAAGCGATAAGGAGGTAAATTAACTTGAGTGTTAAATTGTTTCAAGAGAAAGTAGCGGTTGTTTCGTGCGGTATAGTGGAAGAAGAGATCAGAAAAGTTTTATATGGTAAAACTGCATTCTTAATACCATTTTTTCTTGATCCTGCATTACACATCTATCCTGAAAGACTTGCAGAAGAACTAAATACTACCCTTGATGGACTTTCAGCCTCTTTCAATTATTTTATAATCATTTATGGGCACTGCTATCCCAATATAAGTGAATTACAGACAACTAGTTAAGAAAGCATCAATACTTTAGCGTGGTGATGAATGGCGTGGTGTGTATATAGTGTGTTGGTGATATTCTTTATGAGTACCTACGGGGCGTAGGGATGTTAAGCCTGTGGAGATACGACCTCGGTAACTCGCAAGGGGATCGAGTCTGTCGTTGAAGCAGGAAGCCTCAAAGCTTGAGCACGAGGTAGCTCACTACAAAAGATTAAGAAAGTATCATATGATCTTGCTGGAAAAATAGCAGGTAGATCTAATTATGTTTATCTGCAAGCAAAGCTATCTGATTAATTATTGCGAAAATTTTTCTACCCTTTTCAGTAATTAAATACTTTCCACGGTTCTTTTCTTGTGTAACTAGTCCTTCATCTTTTAGTTTTCCAATGTGGAATTGAAGATGACCACCTTTAACTAATATGTTTTCTTCTATTTCAGAAAATTGTAAGGCTTCCTGCCAAAGCATCCTGAGGATCCTTAAACGAACTATGTTGGACAAACTTGATAATATTTTGTGAATCTTTTCTTCTGAGAGTACTATTTCATCGATGTTTATAGACTCTTGTGAAACTAAAAGATGACTTTCAGCTTTTTTCAATTCTTTGTTATTTACTACTCCAACAAACTCTTGAAAGTTTTTGACTTGCTCTGCTAATTCTTGAATCATTTTTCTGTTTTCGTCCATTTTAATTAACATTAATTTTTGATTTTCATCTTTAGGTCCATCAGGTTGCTTTTTAATTCGAAGCAATTCTTCAAGCAGGTCAACTGATGCAAAAGCGTCTTTCGCGTATCCATCAGCACCAATTTCGTTAGCATAATTTTTTGAGACTGATGCTCCGCCAATGATAAAAATAACTTTATCCCTAATTCCTGCCTTCTTAAGTTCCTGTATTATCTTTTTTTGAGCGCTTCTAGTGCTTGACATAAATGCAGAGGCACCTATAATATTAGCTTTTTCTTCTATTGCCATTTTAACGAATATCTGAGGCGCTACATTCAAACCGAGATCAATAACTTCAAAATCATTTGCACGAAGCAACGCTGCAACAACATTTTTACCGATATCATGAGTATCACCTTCAACTGTTCCAAGGAGAACTTTTCCTTTTTTTGTCTGCGTAAAATAAGAGGGTGTGTGCACGGTATTTGTTAAAACATTAAGTGCTTCTTTGAGTGATTCTCCTGCTAAAATAACATCTGGTAGTTCACATTCTCCAGTTTCGTACCTATCTGCGACTCTTTTAATGCCTTCAATAAGGACAGTCATAACGGAGTCAAATGGATTTGGGATCTTAGAATTTAGTACATCTAATATGTATTTGCCAACAATAACATCGTTGCCATCAATAACTGCTTGTTTCACCTTTTCTAAAAGGTCTTCTTTAAGTTTGAGAATTGATGCATCCATTGATATCACTTTTGCTAATAGGTAAGCAAGTAATGATTCTTGCGATCGAATCAATTTTTTAAATCAATTAGGTAAGGGCAATATTGTAAACTAATACTAAAATATTACTCTTTAATTATATATTCTTTCATTTTCAGACAACTAGTCAAGAAAGCATCAATGCTTTAGCGTGGTGATGAATTAAGTTGTGTTTATATAGTGTATTGGTGATAAAGTCTATGAGTACCTACGGGGCGTAGGGATGTTAAGCCTGTGGAGATAAGACCTCCGTAACCCGCAAGGGGATCGAGTCTGTCGTAGAAGCAGGAAGCTTCGATGCTTAAGCACGAGGAAGCTCACTAAAGTAAAAATTAGAAACAAAAGATTAATATCTTCAATTTCTTAGAAATTAAATCTCATTACAGCATTTGGGTTTGTAAGCAAAGACGGTAATTATAAATCATAGTCAACTTCAAAGAATGGCATAGAAAAGTAACTAAATTTTGTGATACATTCGCTACATTGGCGATATATTACACCATATCCCCCCGCTGCGTCGCGTGTTGGTGGTCTAGTATTATCTTCTTTTGTGTTCAGAGATCCGCATTTTGGACATACATCATCCAATATTATTTTTGCATTATGGATTAGTCCTAATTGGCACTCCATAAATTTGTCAACCAAGATATCTCTTAGCGGACGTAGTTCCTTTCTGCTTTCCAATAGTTTTTCGAATATTTCAATTTCTTCTTGTGAGAATGCGATTTTTATTTCCAAAGATTTCTTCGGGGCACCCATATAGGTCGCTCCATTAATCTTTTTTTGCTCCTCTGCACATTTCAAATATCGTAATCTATTTCGAAGGAGGGCATAAAAAACGAAGTAAATTTTGTACCCTTACTGGATGTGTTTCCTTTCTGCTTTCCTTTAGATTTTCGAATATTTCAATTTCTTCTTGTGAGAATGCGATTTTTATTTCCAACAATTTTTTCGGGGCCCCATTGTAGATCGTTCCATTAAACTTGTTTCTAGATTAGAAAATTATTTAATCGATTACCAAGATGGATAATCACGCTCAAAAGGATTCCAAATGATACTGAATTTATTATCACAGTTTTCACATTTTCGAAATATTATAACTCTTCCATTCCTATCATCAATTGAGTTCCGATCCATATCTTGAACTGTCTCGTTTGATCTGCATTTTGGACAAACTTCACTTAGTTTGGAGTGTGCACTGAAAACTAGACCTATCTTATACGCGTGGAGTTTTTCCTCTAAAATCTCTTTTATAGGGCGGTTATCATTTTTGCTCTTTAACACTTTTCTTATTATCTTGAGGTCGTCTTCTGAAAAACTTATGGCGATCTCCATCTTTCCCACCACAAGGCTCATATAGCTCTTTCTTTCATAAATCTTGCGTAGTATTCATACATATAATGCAATAATAAAAACTGTATGTTATTCAGTATACACTTGCTTTTTGTTATTATCTGAATGGAATATCGTAAACTATTGTTCACTACAGAACAGTTATATGGGAGAACTCGACTACTTCAATCTAGATTTAGTAATATTTTTTTATAATAAAATAGATGTACATAGATATCTCATATTGGAAGGGAGAAACCTTGTTTGGATTTGAAAAGCCTCAAGAAATATTAAGAATCGGTAATGTTGAGCTTGGAGGACAACCAGGAGAATTACCGACTGTATTGATCGGAAGTATCTTTTTTTATTTCGACAAGATTGTTGAAAATAAACATCAGGGCATTTTTAAGAAAAATGAAGCAAAGAAGTTAATCGATAAAGTAGACATCCTATCTATGACGACAGGAAACCCGTATATAATTGATATAGAGGCTTTTACAAATACTGCAATTGAAAAATATATAGATTTCATTTCGGAAGTAACAGAGGCACCATTCTTTGTAAATAGCACAAATATCCCAGTCAGACTTCATGGTGCCAATTATGTAAATGAAATTGGTCTCCTCGATAGAGCAATCTACGCTTCTATAAATTTCACGGCAGATCAAAACGAATTTGATGTGCTAAAGCAGGCAAAAATAGAGAATGTGTTAGTTCAAGCATTTAATCCTAAAAACCCATTTACTAAAGGAATGATGAAAATGATGAAAGAGGGCCTTGATGGTGAAGGATTGGTAGATAAAGTTATCAGGGTGGGAATAAAAAACCCCCTCCTTTTTGCAAATGTTTATGATGTGCCAAGTATTGGGGTTGGCTGTGAAACTGTCTATATGTTAAAGAAGGAGTTTGGATTGCCAAGTGGGACAGCCCCAGTTGGTGTCGTAGGAATCTGGGGAAAGACAGAAAAGGCTAAAGACATTTCTTCAAATATAAGTAGTATTTGTGGAGCAAACGCTGCTGCCTTCGCTAAACTTAAAGGTTCTGATTTTATCCATTACGGTTCCTTGAAGAGAGCAGATAAGATTTACCCAGCAGTTTCCATGATTGATGCGATAATAGCATATAGAGCACACTTATCTGGACTTGAGCCAAAGAATGTAACACCGGCTTTACAAGATTTTTTAGACAATTCGAAAAAATAATCTTTTTAAAATTTCAGAGTTAATAAAGACTTTTGGTTTCCTTTCCTAAAATTAAGAATACAACCCCTCCTGCCGCTATGAGAATGCTTCCACTAACGAAAACAATCCAAGGGGCGTAAGCCTCCCAGATCCAACCAGCTAACAATACTCCAATTCCAAAACCTAGAGTCCAAAAAGTGCTCCATACTCCATATACCTGTCCTCTTTTCTCTGAAGTTGACACCTCTAAAATTATTGAATTATCTGCTACACTATAGAACGAAGCAACCAATCCATTAAAAACCACTATGATAATAAGTTCGAAAAGTGATGAAAATATCGCAAAAAAGAATGTTGCAAATGCACTTCCAAAACTGCCTATGAGGAGAATTTTTTTTCGTCCAAATTTGTCTACAATGTACCCCGCAAATGGATTTGTAACGGTAATTATCCCAACAAGAATCGAGCTAATAATTCCAATCCACAAGAAATTCAGTTTATAATGGATAAGAAGATATAGTGCTCGAAATCCAATTAAACTTGCACTTCCTAATGCTGCAACAAAATCAGCCATTATAATGGCACAGATGATTCTGTTTTCTAATCCACTGCTAAAAAATTCTCTTACTCTTGTTGTCCATCTTGAATGTGTTTTATTTGTTATTTCTTTTGTTTGAAAAGTCTCTTTCAAGAATAGTCCCACAAAAAGGCTTGTCGCTAGCGCTAAAAATCCACTGATAATAAATAGCAATGATAATCCGAAATAGAAAGCCAATATACCGCCAAATAATGAACCTAAAGCGTCTCCTAATCCCCAGGATGCTGATTCAAAACCAACAACTTTGCCCATTTCCTCGGATTGTGTAATATCTGCAACTGATATTAGACTTGCTGCAATAAACGCACCTGAACCGATTCCTCTAACTACCGCAAGAAAAGAAAAGATAACTATATCCCTAGACAGCGCCATGAAGATAGCTGATATCCCTAGAATGAGTAAGCCCGAAATATTGATTTTAAATCGTCCGATTTTGTCAATTAAATACCCGATTGGGATTCGCCAAATTGCATTGGCGAACCATAAAAATGCAGATAGTATGCCTATTACCAATGCCGAAGGGACAATTTCCTCAAATATTAAAATGGGAATAAAGTTGGTTATCATTCCAATTGCGATAAAAGCCGATAAAGTTGATATAAGAATTACCCACGCCGACTTCAGACTTGATAAGGTCAAATGATTCACTTAAAGAATTTTATTTTCAAAACTCTTTTAGAATATCTTAGATAATGAAATAGCATCCTTTGAGATGCAAAAATTATGAACTAATCCTAAAAAACTGTAAATTTCTGCTTATGATCTTTAAATTCTGGTAAATGCTCAGCAGACAAAAAGCCAGGTAATTGCATTGCTCTTCCAGAGGCATCAGGAGGGATTTCTTCTTTCTTTTCCTTTTTTAAATTAAGCATATCATCAATTCTTAAAATCGATATGGCCGTCTCACACGCCCCTTTGAGTATTGCTTTACTAATTCCTAACGGCGTAATAATACCTATGTTCATCATGTTGGAAATTTTCCTAGTAAATGCATCATATCCGTACCATATGTTGCTAGATTGTTGATGTTCCATAGTAAGTGAAGGTAAAACATCGTAAGGATTTAATCCAGTGTTCCTCACTAATTCCCTTGGAATACATAACATAGCATCCGCAAAAGCTTGAATAGCAAATTGTTCCTTCCCACCAAATCCTCGTGAAAACATAGTTAGTCGTTTTTTCAATTCAGCCTCTACAGCCCCGCCGCCAGCAACTATCTTATTACACTTGAACAGACTTGCTTTAGCATGAAGTGCATCAAGTACCGCTCTCTCGGCGTCTTCCATTATTTCTGTTGAAATACCCCTAATTAATATACTCGCTGCTCGCGGGTTTTTACAGCCTTCAAGAATAACCATTTTACTATCGCCAAATTCCCTTTCCTCTGCTAAATCGGCATATCCTAAGTCCTTTTCCTCTAACTCTTCAATTCTTGCGAGATTTGCACCACATGCCCTCGCAACCCTTGTTATATGTTTATCCTTAGCCGCCCATCTGTACAGTGTTATTGTCATAATTCCAGCTCTTGCCAGAAAGTCTCCAATCATCTCATCTATACGTTTTTCACAAAAAACAACATTTGCTCCAGCGTTTTTTATCTTATTGACCCATTCCCGCATTAATTGTGGCTTCGCTTCTATGAATGGCTTGATTAAATCAATATCGTCCATAACAATCTTTCCCCGAACTGTAGGGGGATGATGGTCTAGTTTAGAAAACTCCAAAGGACTTCTAAGTACTGCAATCTTTGCATTTTTGATTCGCTTTGGCATATTTGGATGAATTCTTCGTTCATCCATAACCATTCCACTGACAGATATTGAATCTTTAATAGCACCGCCTGGTTTTTGGATGAAGTGAACAAGATTAATATTCGCAATCCAGTTTGTTTCTCTTTTATTTCTGATCTTATCGAAAACATCAAGAGTGATATCTGTTAATATAGAACTAGCCTTTGTTCCCAATTTAGTGGACAGTGCAGTATAAGCTACGTTTTTGAGCATCTCTTTATCATTATACTCTATTTCTTCTGCAATCTCGTCCAAAATACTAAGTGTCTTTTTCAATGCCCTATTATATCCCTTAATAATAACTGAAGGATGAATTCTTTCATCTAACAGTTTCTCTGCACGCTCTAGAAGTTCACTTGCTAATACAACAGTCGAAATAGATCCATCTCCCACAACGTCTTTCTGAGTAGTTGCTAATTTAATCAGAATGTTTGCTATGGGATGCCATAAACTCATTTTTTCGAGCATGGCTGCCCCGTCACCAGAGACCTTATAGTATTTCATACTATCCACAAGAAACTTTTTTGAACCAAAAGGACCCAAGCTTTTCGCAATAATAGTTCTAATCACTTTTGCTACTGAGATATTACTCTTCACTAACTCTGAGCCCTTTAATTGACTAACTCCTTCTCGAATCGTTGTTGGATAAGTCATCATTGCCGCATTTTCGGATGTTATCTGCCTCACCTATGTTGGGATTTTATTCATTCTCTCTTTTCCGTATCGAATGTATACAATCACGAAATTGCTCAAATTGTTTTTTCGAAATTATACCAATTAATCCACCGTCATCGTCGACTACACCAAGTCTGTTTATCTTGGTCTTAGCAAAATGACTAGCGATATCCCTGACTTTATCGCTTGAGAATACAGATGATACCGGTGACGCCATAACATCTTTCGCCATAACTTCGCAAGGATTATTTCCTTCCGAAATTAACGCAAACATTGATTCGCTAGTGACAATACCAACCGGTTTATTACCTTCTGCAACAAGAATGCTGTCAATCCCGTGATTTATCATTAATTCAGCAACCTTGCATAAGGTTTCTTCAGGGGCGCATGTTACCAAATCTATAGCCATATCTACTGCCAATGGCTCAACTTTAACTTCCTTTTCTTCTCCTCTTATATCTTCGAAACTCATTTTTTTCACCAAATTGCAGATAATTTACTTGATTTAAGAAATAAAATAAACACCTTTTTTAAAAAATAAAAAAAAGAAGGGGATGAGGTAAACTGTTTAGAATGGTTTACCAATTCTTTTTATTTCAGCGGTGCTTTCAGTAGGTTGAAGTGCATCCACATTAATTGGGAATGTGCCATATTCCATTACCTTTCTGATAAGGTATTTGTATCTTTGCGGAGTACACGCTGGACCTACTGTGTCCAGTTTAACAGAAATGGAACCGCCTCCTGGGGCTGTATCTCTTATATGCCTTCTGACTCGCTCGTCTAAGATCTCCAGCGAAGAATAATTGATGGTTTCAGCATCTGTACCGACAACAAAGAGTTTTTTGTTTTTCGCGGTTATATTTTTAGCAGCAGCCAAGTCAGCAATTCGCGTATCCATACCGTACATGAACACGATGAATCCGCTATTATCCATATAATGCTGCCAAAATGCTTTCCAGTCGTCAACAGCTTCGTAGAATCGGAATACACCCCAGTTATCATAGGGAATTTGCTTTATAACCTTCATAGTTGCAGGCATTGCATATTCTTCCCAGTTCGTTAAACCGATTAGCGGTACATCGCATGCGGCAGCCCACATGAAAGGCAATAGTGTTGGAGCAGTATCCTTTACAACGTCTTCGTATTGGAACTTTCCGTAATCCCTAGCGATATCCCCGAAGAAATCTAACGCTTTCCACAAGAATTCAGGATCCTTACGTGCCCATTTGATGAGCCTTGGGAATCCCATAGTCTTAAACCCCATGTCCCAAGGGGTGATGTGGAAGTAGAATGGTGTAATCATGCCAGGTAATGTTTTGAACATCGTCTTCAATATGCCCGCCCAAAACGGTCCTCTAGCCTCTGTACTTAAGTCGGGTACCCTTAATTTGTCAAGGTCTGCCTTAGTTTTGATTATTTCTCCATCTGGAGCTACACAGGGATACGAAGTTATTGGACGAAGTAACTTACAGCCTAGTGCTTCAGCTTCAATATTATAAACATCGAAGTCGGCCTGCGGAAACTCATTCTTCACATTGTCTACAACCCAATATTGACCTGCCACAAGTTTTTTATAACTGTAGCAGCACTCAAGCAGAGGGATGTTTGCGTGGTGTGCGGCAAACGTTTCCATAAGTCCTGTCGGACCGGGTATTCGCCATCTAGGTTCTTTATAGCTTGCAAGTCTCGAAATAGCTTCAGCAGGTGTCTCAGGATATTTGTTTATTCTAGCCGTAATGTTTGCTGCGTGTTTTTCAATTCGCGCTTCAAATTCTGGCTCTGGTTTTTCCTCGTATACTTTCTCACCAAAAATTGTTTCTCCAAAACCCATTTTCATATACCTCCTTTATTTTGCACCTACTAGTCTCTTGCACTCAACTACTGCGTCCGCTGCGTCTCTGCCGAACCCATCTGCATCGTATTGGATTATCATATCACGATACGCGCCAGCACCACCGAGTACGTAATTCACATCAGCCCTAATGCCGGCATCTCTAAGTGCCTTTTCTATTTGTGGGAATTCAGTATCGGCTGTTGATGTTGAATAGGCAGAGCAACCAAGAACATCTGGCTTGTGTTTCTTTACAGCTGCGATGAATGCCTCAGGGGATACATCCTGCCCCAAGTCAATGACTTTAAATCCAGCTCCTCTCAGAAATGCTGCGACAAGATTTTTCCCAATATCATGGACATCTCCTCGCACAACCCCAATAACTACTGTTCCAAGGTATTTGGCACCTGCTTTTTCCAAATCAGGGAGTACTACAGCCATGGCTTTTTTCGCTGCTTCAGCGCACATGATTAGGTCTGCAATAAAGTATTCTCTTTTCTCAAGTTTGTCTCCAGCAGCAGTCAAAGCAGTTTTCATCGCTTCTAAAACATCTAATGGTGAAGCGCCTGCACTCATTGCAGCTTTCGCTAGGTCTCCCGCTTCGTCGTCTTCTCCTTCTATAATAGCACCCTCAAGTCGGGTTAGCTCTACTTTTACGGTCATTTATCTATCTCTCCTTGTTTTGATCCATTCTCCTTAACTTTTTTTTTACGGACCTCTTGTTAAAGAAGCCCATTTCGTATACTAAGCTAAGTATTCATCATTCTAGTATAAATAGTTTATTAGAAAATAATAACTTTTTATTATTTAAAATATATTTTACTATAACTAAAGGAATATAGATCCTCTAATTTCAAACGAAGACAGACTTAACGCTAATTTAAATTAACATAGTCTCATTTCCGAAAATGAATCTAATAACATATATCTTGATATCGTGCTCGAGATTGGGAAACACCTACCAAAGAAAAGTTATATATAGATAGAAGTTCCCACTAAAAAAATATAAATTTAGTAATATTTTTTTTAAATACTAGAAATGCGCTCATATAAATGTATCACGAGGTGCTAGACTTGTTTAAATTCGAAACAGAACAGAAAATCTTTCGTATAGGAAATGTTGAGGTAGGAGGACAGCCGGGAGAGTTACCTACCGTATTAATTGGCACTATATTCTATCAGGGTGACAAAATAGTCAAAGATGAAAAAACAGGAAAAATCGACCGAGAGAAGGCAGAAGAATATATCGAAAAACAATCAGAGTTGTCGGAAAAAACTGGCAATCCTTGTATGATTGATGTTGTGGGTTTAAGTCCTGAAGCTATGCGTAAGTATATTGACTTTGTAACTAGTCTTACAGATGCACCAATATTAGTCGATAGCTCGTTTATGGAGGTAAAAATTGCAGGCATCAAACACGCTGCAGAAGTAGGATTGCTTGATAGAATAGTATATAATTCCATTTGGTACATGACACATAAAGAAGAATTAGACGCGATTAAAGAGATAGGTCTTAAGTCCGCGTTAATTTTAGCCTTTAATCCTTCTAATGCATGGCCTAAAGGCAGACTTAACATGTTATATGGAGACGAATCAAAGGATCAAGAAAGCCTTCTAAAAATAGCTGAGAGAGCAGGAATCGAAAATATTTTGATAGATGGGGCCACGTTTGACGTGCCGAGTGTTGGACTAGTAGCCGAAGCGGGTACCCTAATTAAGCAAGAATTTGGCCTACCGGTAGGGGGCGCTCCATGCAACGCTGTACTAGAATGGAAACGGGTAAAGGAATTAGGAGGAAAACTAGCAAAGAGGACCTGTATGGCGAGTTCTGTAACAGTTCTACAGAGTGCAGGTGCAGATTTCATCCTCTATGGCCCAATAAAAAATGCAGAGATAATCTTTCCTTCTGCGGCAATGACTGATAGTATGATAGCTTATGCAATGCGAAAGCATAAGGTTAGGACAAGAACACAAGAACATCCTATTTACAAGATCTTCTAAGATCAAGATATGAATCAATCCACTCATATATTCATATCTGTGATGTATTGAGGGGATAAATAACATTTTACTCTTAATACAAATGTTTCCTTTTTTCGGATGTGAAAAAATTGTTTAAGTTTGAAAAAGAACAGAAAATGTTTCGTGTAGGAAACTTCCAAGTTGGAGGACAGCCGGGAGAGTTACCTACCGTATTAATTGGCACTATATTCTATCAGGATGACAAAATTGTTGAAAACGAGAAAACTGGAGAATTTGACAAACAAAAAGCGGAAGAATTCATTGCAAAACAATCTGAGCTATCGGAAAAAACTGGCAATCCTTGTATGATTGATGTTGTAGGCTTTAGTCCCGAAGCTATTTGTAGGTATATTGACTTTGTTGCCAATCTTACAGATGCACCGATATTAGTTTATAGCCCAAGTACAGATGTAAAAATCTCAGCTATCCAGCATTCAGCAGAGGTGGGAATAAGTAACAGAATTATTTATAACCATATTGCATATTTTACTAAAGAGGAAGAGGTGACATCACTAAGAGAGGCCGAGATAAAGTCTGCTGTAATCTTGGCTTTTAATCTCTCAAATCCCAGGTCAACAGGACGAATTGAAATACTTAATGGAACATCAACTCAGGAAAGCCTATTACAACTTGCTGAACGATCGGGGGTCGAAAACATCCTTGTAGATGGAGCTCCTTGCGATATACCTGGTGTTGGTATGGCAGCAAAGGCAATTCATTTAATTAAAGATAATTTTGGACTACCGGCTGGAGGAACACCTTATAGACAACTTCTACAATGGACACGACTGAAAGAGTACGGTGTTGTTGCAAAGAAAACATGTATGGCAAGTTGCTTGACGGTTCTACAACATGCAGGCGCTGATTTCCTCTTATATGGTCCAATAAAAAATGCAGAAATAACATTTCCTGCTGTAGCAATGACTGACGCAATAATTGCATATGCAATGCGAGAAGAAGGCATAAAAACCAAAACCAAGAACCACCCTCTTTACAAAATATTCTGAACTATTTTAGTTAATCGGAGCTTTAAACCATGAATCAAATAGAAATAACATTTCAACCTGACGGAAAACGAGTCGCTATCGATTCTGGCGAAACATTAATGGACGGTGCAAAGAGGGGAGGCATAGATATTCAAGCTATATGTGGAGGAAATGCTATATGCGGGAAATGTAAAGTTATAATCAATCCTGAACAAGTTTTAATCAACCCAATCACTGATGATGAAAAAAGACTTCTTACCCCGTTAGAAATTCAAAAAGGTTACCGATTGGCATGTTCTGTAATTCCAACAGGAAATATTAATGTGGAAATACCGCTCTCAAGCAGAATTGGAAAACAGAGGCTTCAAGTTGAAGGTATTGAAGTTCTAGTGGAATTTGATCCTCATATACAGAAATTAGGATTACAGATAGCCCCACCTTCTCTTCATGATCTTAGATCTGACGGAGAGCGAATTTTGGATGAAGTTCATAAGGTTCTTAATAATGAAGTTATATTGGATTATAACGTTCTTAATCGAATTCCTCGAATTTTAAGGAATGGAAATTGGGTAGTGACTGTAACAATTTGGAATTATCAAAAAATAATAGAAATAGAGCCTGGCATGACATTCGAGAAGAATTATTGTGTGGCACTAGATATTGGAACTACAAAAATTGCGGCCTATTTGATAAATCTTTACGATGGAAACTTAGTAGCGAGTGATTCAATGATGAATCCCCAAATCCCTTATGGAGAAGATGTTATTTCAAGAATCACTCTTACTGAAGAACCTAATTTACTTTCTGACCTTGTTGTGAGTGGGATAAATAAACTTATAAAATCGCTTTGTGAAAAAACTGATGTAAAACTAAATTGGATTTATGAGGTAAGCGTTGTTGGGAATACCGCTATGCATCATATATTTTTGCGAGTTCCTTCTGAATATTTAGCAGTATCACCATACGTACCAGTGATAAGAACACCTCTGAATATTCCCGCCGAAAAATTAGGGCTTGATATATTCCCTTATGGAAATGTTTATGTCTTTCCTATAATTGCAGGCTTTGTGGGGGGCGATAAAGTCGCGGAAATATTAGCCACAGAAATATACAAATCCGATGAGATTTGTTTAACGTTAGATATAGGTACTAACACAGAAATCGCTCTAGGAAACAAAGATGATATTCTTACATGTTCTTGTGCGTCAGGACCCGCTTTTGAGGGAGCCTATATTAAGCATGGAATGCGTGCAGCGACTGGAGCAATTGAACGTATTAAAATCGACCCTGAAACTTTTGAAGTTACGTATAAAACGATAGAGGATGAGAAACCGAGGGGTATTTGCGGCTCAGCGATCGTCGATGCGCTTTCAGAGATGTTTAAAGCTGAAATAATAGATCATAGAGGCCGAATTAACACTTCTCTCTCAACTCCAAGAATTGTTAATATAGAAGATGAGGTGCATTTTGTTATCGCATGGAAGGAGGACACAATACTTGAAGAAGACCTCGTCATCAGACAAGAAGATCTCAAACAATTACAACTAGCTAAGGCAGCGATGCATACTGGAGCTGCAATTTTATTGAAAAATAAAGGTCTTAAGAAAGAAGATATTGCGCATATTTTCATTGCAGGCGCTTTTGGAAGTTATGTTGATCCTGAGGCTGCAATCACTATCGGGATGATTCCTGACGTTCCTATAGAAAAAATTAAGTCGGTAGGGAATGCTGCGGGAACTGGTGCAAGATTAGCACTCTTATCTAGGAAGTCTAGAGAAACTGCAGAAGAGATTGCCCGAAAAATTCGTTATTTAGAACTTGTACTTGATCCTGATTTCACAAGAGAGTACGCAAAATCTATGTATATTCCCCATAAAGACAGGATATCTCCTAAGAACTAAAAAGATGATAATTATTTGAAGAATTAGATGGGTGAACTGAATGTCAAGAAAAAGCGAATATGAACAAAGTGATGCGAAAGGAAAGATTTTACTACCAAAGAAACGATGTGCCCTAGCATTCTCATTAAAGGAACCAGATCGAGTTCCAATCGCTAATTATGGCTTAGAATTTGCGGCAATTGACGCAGGATTCAAGATTGGAGAGGTTGCAGTTAGCTCACAGAAAATAGTGCAATCCACTATTCAATTTTTAACGAAATATGATTTTGATCAGCAACTCAATCTCAGTATAGACCCGTTTAACATAGAGGCTGAGGGAATGGGCTCCAAAGTAAAATTTCCTGAAAACTCAATGCCTGTTATTACAAACTATGCAGTAAAAGACCACAAAGATATCTACTCTCTTCAGGTTCCTGATCCCCAAAAAGCAGCAAGAATGCCTGTAATACTTGAAGCGCATGAGCTCTTCCTAGAGAGTTATGGAGATAAATATAGCGTTGCTGGATTATTTACGTCGCCTTTCAGTTTGGCAATAGGTCTGAGAGGTTATATAAATATGATAAAAGATATGAAGACAAAACCAGATTATGTTCATAAACTACTTGAAGTAGCTACAGAAACAGTGCTCGAATACGGTAGGGCATTTAAGGAGATAGGGCTCCCGGCTGCTACTATTTTGGAGCAATTTGCCTCACCACCCAATTTATCCACAAAACAATTCGACGAATTTGTATTACCATACGTTTCTCGGGTTATACAAGGCCTAAAGCCAATGAGTATCACTTTGGGAGGCGTATGGGGATATTCCTTTCTTAAGGATAACTGGAAGGATTTATTGCGAAAAATAATTGCGAGCGGGTCTGCTAGTACGATGTTCCTAGACCCAGATGGCGAATATATTGATATAAAAGAGTTCAAAAGGATTTCAAAGTTTCATAGGAGATCCACTTTTTCAGGAATATCGGCAAACTTAATCCGAGATGGACCAAGAGAACTGCTACGCGAGCGAATTTCAAAGCATTGTAAAAATTGCGGACCCAACGGTGGCTATGCAATATTCGCTTTGTATTTACCTCCAGGAACTCCTCCCGAAAATGTTTTAGCATTTGCAAGTTTTGTTAAGGAATTTGGTACTTATCCACTTTCAACATGATGAACTTTCTTACGAAAACTGACGAAAACCGAAGTTTTGGAGTATGTATGAATGGCCCTAAAAGAAGAAATTCTAGAAGAACTTCAAAAAATGGTGATTGAAGGAGATTACGATATCGTGTTTGAAGCTTGCCAAAAAGCACTTGATGCAGGATTTGCTGCTTCTGAGATTTTAAATTCAGGACTGATAAAGGGACTCAGAATTGTTGGCAAGAAGTACGAAGATAAGGAATTCTTCTTACCTGATCTTATTCTCTCTGGGGAGACGATGAAGGAAGGATTGAAGTTTCTGGAACCACTAATTGAAATTGATGAATCGTCTTACGCACCTAACATTATCCTTGGTACAGTAAAGGATGATGTTCACGATTTAGGAAAACTCATACTGAGTATAGTGTTCAAAGCTGCGGGATTCAGCGTTATTGATCTTGGTGTCGATGTACCGACTGATACATTTGTTCAAAGGGCGAAAGAAACGAATGCTAAAGTTATTGGCGCATCTTGTTTTATGGCCAGTACTCTCAAATATCTTAAGCAAATTTCGCAGGCGCTGGTTGAAAGTGGTATTAGAAACGATATCATTTTTCTAATAGGTGGTCCCCCGGTTTCAAAGAAAATTGTGGAAACTGTTGGGGCTGATGGCTATGCAAAAGACGCTTTTGAGGCCGTTAAACTAGTAGAGCAACTTTTGAATAGTAAACAGGCATCTTAGCAGTTACTTTAAATTAAAGAGTTCAAATTAGGAGTTTCTTTTATTGCGTGCGCGAACAGTCGAAAACTATATATATACCTAGGATAGGTTATCCTATCCTAGGTAGGTGGAACATCTTTCTCGATATTCTGATTATCTATTCTATCTCTCCTTAACTCTCCTTTTGATCCAGAAAGATGCCTACCTAATTAAGTTACGTAAAGTGCCATTAAGGTCTAAATTGGAATAATTCTCATAGGTAAAGAGATGAAGCACCATTTTAAAAGGAGATTGGTGTTACTAAATGAATTCGCTTATTCATGTAGATAACTTTTCTTACTGGTATTCCAACACAGAGAAACCTGCCTTAAATGATCTCAATCTGAAAATCAAAAAAGGTGAGCGTTTGCTCATTGTTGGACCCAGCGGATGCGGTAAATCAACATTAATATTATGTATAAGCGGATTAATCCCGCACTCGAATTCTGAAGGGAAGATTAAAGGCAATATAACCGTTGGAAGTGAAAATCTCCATAGAACACCTCCCTATCACTTAAAAAACAAAGTTGGTGTTGTACTTCAAAATCCTTCGGCTCAATTGTTTTCTCTAAAGGTAAAAGATGAAGTAGCGTTTGGTCCGCAGAACTTAGGATTGCCTTCTGATGAAATACAAGAAAGGGTTTATTTTGCACTTGAAGCAGTAGAGATGGAGAAATTTGCCGAAAAAACATTGACAGAACTTTCAATGGGGCAACAACAAAGAGTCTGTATCGCGTCTATGCTTGCTTTTCGTCCAGCTATAATGGTTTTTGATGAGCCCACTTCAAATATTGACCTTAAAACAGGTAGAAAAATACTGGCATTAATCGACCAAATCAGCGAAAATCAAAATATCACCGTTATAATTGCTGAGCATAGGACAAAAGAAGTTAGTAAAATTACCGATCGGGTTATCGTTTTAAATCGTGGAGAAATAGTTGCAGATGATCCTCAAATATTAACAGACACAAAATTTTGTAATACTTATGGAATACAGCCTTTGAATACGACTATCTATCCCTCACTCCAATCCAATATTACTAATGGATCTAAAATCGTGCAAGTAGAAAATCTTTCATTTTCCTATAATAATCACTCCGTTTTAACTGACCTTTCATTTTCAATTTTTGAGAGAGAATCCCTGGGAATAATAGGTGAGAATGGATCTGGAAAAACGACTCTAGCACTTATTTTGGCTGGCGTACTTAAGCCGAAACAAGGCTCTATAATAATTGATGGAAAGCCTATAGGGAAATATAAACGTAAACAAGCAATAATGAAAATCGGTGTGCTCTTTCAAAATCCAGACGATAATATTCTGACGACCAAGGTTTCAAATGAAGTTTTATACGCGCCTTGGATTCAAAGATTGAGTGAAGATGAGAAGAAAAAGCTTTTAAACGAAAACCTCGATCAAATGAATCTGAAGGGTTATGATAACAAAGGTACTTTCAAAATAAGTTATGGGGAAAGAGAAAGGGTTGCAATTGCTTCGTTATTAGTATCGCAACCGAATATTTTGATTTTTGATGAGCCGACAACTGGACAAGACTATAAGCATAAACAAGATTTCATCAAATTGGCTCAAGAATTGAATGAAACACACACATTAATTACAATCTCACATGATTTGGAGTTTCTTAGTGCAATATCAAATAGAGTTCTATTACTAGACAGCGGGAAAATAATTGAAACTCACATTAACAAAAACATGGCACAAAATAATTCTAAAAGATTTCCGAAAGAAAGTGTACAACTATCTATAATGGAAAATTGAGAAGGGCGAGATAAGTGCAGAATAGCATAAATTTTAGTTCATCGAGCCTTGATCCAAGAGTTAAATTGATAGCTTCGATGTCCTTCTTAATACTAATAAGTACGATTCACGATGCGCTTATTTTATTTCTTTCATTTATTGCCGTCCTTTGCGCGTGGTTACTAGCAAAGTTACCCATTAAGACCGTTAGTTATTTTTTTAAAAGTATCGCGTTACTTTTTGCTTTTATGTTCCTTTCTTCAACAGTATTTTCAAGAATTGCTCCTAAAGAACGTTTAACGTTCATAGAAGTAATTCCCGCAGTGATTCCAATAATAGGTGGTTCTGGAATCTACGCTGAGATTCTTCTTGCTTCAATTACATTTTCATTCAGAACATTATCATTAGTTTCAATGGCCCTATTGGTTTCTCTTACCACAGAACCCAGTAGAATGGTTAGTGCACTTAGAAAACTACGTTGTCCTTATGAGCTAACAATCATGGTGATTATTACGATTCGTTTTATTCCATTAGCAATTGAACAATGGAAAAAGTTAGCAGCAGTTGCAAATGTTCGGGGTATAGAGACAAGTGGTATAATAGGGCGTATTAAATCAATCAAACGATTGTTTACGCCTTTAATCATTCATTCGATACGTAGAAGTATGCAATTGGCGTATTCTCTAGATGCACGAGGCTTTCGAGCTACAGAAAACCCAACTACAATGGAGAACCTTCAATTAGGAAGTAGAGATTATCTCATGTTGGTTTTTTCAGTCCTTCTAGTTGCTTTATCTATAATAGTCTTGCTTGAAGTCTTTTCTATTCAGAATATTAGCGTAGAGTTACTGAAACTAGTAGTATGAAAATTAAGGAGGTGAAATAGTGACAATGGAAACTGAACAAGAAAAAGGGTTTTTCAAACGGTTTGCGACATTTGATTTAGTTGTCATTGCAATTTTTGTTGGCGTCTGGTACGGTGTGCAACAAATATGGTTTATTGGTCTAGCTGCTATACCAGCCCCGCTTAGCTGGGTTGTCTCTGTAATAGTTTATGAACTTTTAGCAATGACTCTTGTACTGCTCGCAGCTACAATAATAAGAAAGGGAGGAACAGTTTTTCTTATCTTCTTTCTCCATGGGCTTCTTGAAGTAGTTTTATTCCCAAATATTTTTTCAGTAATCGGTCTAGCATCTGATATTTTACCTGGAGCATTAATAGAGGCTTTCTTCTATATCACTGGCGGATATCCTAATAATTCTCTAAAAGCAGGCATCGGAGCATGCTTAAGAGCAATTGTGTTCTATCCGTTCCAGCTGGGTTTGCTAACAATTACTTATCCTGAGTATGTCGCGTTTGTAGAATTCTTCTTTGGTGTACCCTACGGCGTGTTTATTGTTTTAAACGTAATTGTTGGTGTAATTTTTGGATTTGTTGCAGGTATAATTGGATATAGGATCGGACTTAAAGTGAAAGAGGCAATATGATGATATTATTGCCCTTTCTTTTTATTAATAATCATTAAGGGTGAAATAATGCGACCGCGTAAACCTATAATAGAATTGAAGGCAAGCACTCATGGGGGCAAGTTTTGGCACTATAAGAAAAACCCCAATGCACAAGCAATAGAAATAATAGATTTCAGTGCTAGTATAAACCCTATTGGACCCCCAGAATCCGTTATAGAAGTGATAAGACGAAATTTGCATAATCTTTCTCATTATCCAGATTCTCATTCGAAAGAACTTAAAAAGGAACTTGCCAAGATTCACAATCTGCATGAAGAAAATCTGATAGTAGGGAATGGCTCGAATGAACTGATAAGATTATTTGCAGAGACATTTTGTGAAGAGGGCGACGAAGTAATCATTCCCATTCCGACTTTTGACGAATATACGGTTGCGACAGAATTCATGGGCGCACTTCCTATATTTGTAGAATTGAAACCTCCTAATTTTACTGTTAATTCAAGTGATATAATTGTAAAAATAACCGATAAAACCAAAGCGATTTTTCTATGCAATCCAAACAATCCTACTTCAAAATTGATGCCACCAGATGAACTTCAAAGCATTGTTGAAAAAGCTAATGAAAAGCAGGTTCTCGTTTTCCTTGATGAAGTTTTCATAGACAGCACAGAAAAAGGTGTAAGTTATGCCATCAGAGTTACACAACATACAAACGTCTTTATAATTCACTCGCTCACCAAAATATTTGCTATACCAGGACTTAGAGTCGGTTATGGATTAGGATCTAAGGAATTAATCTCATACATGAGCCGCGCCAAACTTGAATGGAACGTAAATTATTTAGCACAAGTAGCAGCAATTGCGGCTTTAAAGGATATATCTTATCTAGAAAAAGCTAAGGAACTCTTCTATAAACAAAAAAGATTTCTTATGGAGAACTTAGCAAAAATAAGAGGGCTTAAGACGGAATTACCAGATGCAAATTATTTCTTTGTAGATGTTAGTGGAACGGGTTTAACAGGAACTCGTCTTGAAAAAGAACTAAGGGAATTCGGCATTTTAGTGAGAAATTGCTCGTCATTTAAGCCACTGGGTGATAATTATATTCGAATTGGAATAAGAACTGAAAAAGAAAATAAACGCCTTTTAGATGCGCTAAATCAAATTATTCAATAGAATAACTTCATAATAAAGAAAGTGAAATCCATTGAGAGTTTTTGTTTCTTGGAGCGGTGGTAAAGAAAGTAGCTTAGCGTTATTTAGAGCTCTAAGAGGTGGTTTACAGGTTGAATTCCTATTTAACATGCTTGACGAAGATGGCATAAGATCGCGAGGTCATGGTTTAAAAAAAGAGATCATTGAAGCACAGTCTAAGGCTCTTGGAATCCCAGTAGTCTACGGAAATGCTTCATGGGAAGATTATGAGACTGAATTTAAGAGAGTCATGAAAAATCTAAAAGAAAAAAATATTGAAGGTGGAGTATTCGGGGACATAGACCTTCAGGATCACAGAGACTGGGTTGAAAGAGTATGCAGTGAGGTTGGACTCAAAGCTTTTGAACCACTTTGGAATCAAAAATACGAAACTTTACTAACTGAGTTCATAGACAGCGGTTTTAAAGCTATTATCGTCAGTGCTAAAGCCAACCTGATAGATGACAACTGGGTAGGACAATCTCTTAACTTGGAATTTCTAGAGTATCTCCGAAGACACAATATCGATCTATGTGGCGAAGACGGGGAATATCACACGTTCGTAGCCAGCGGTCCAATATTTAAACAACGTGTAAAAATACTTGAAAGCAGAAAAATCTTGAAGGCTGACCGATGCGTCCTGGAGATATTAAGATTTGATTTAATTTAGTGAGAGGCGAAAAACACTTTGCTTGAACGCAAATTAAAGGAATATACAGAAGAAATCCTAGAACTATTTGATGAAGTCATCCAAGACTATTCTGCCGATGCTCTCATGCTTTCAGGTGGTCTTGACACGTCTATCATAGCACATTTGGTAAGTCGATATTTTAAGCCTCAAACCGTGTGTGTCGGATTTTCGGGTAGGCACGCACCAGATATCCATTATTCAAAACTCGTTGCCAAACAGTTTGCGTTTCAAAACTATATTAAACTCTTTACACTAAAGGAAGCTAATGAGGCTGCAGAGTACGTAGTTAAAACACTTAAGACCTTCGATCCAATGGAAATCAGAAATGATATAACTATATACCTCGGTATGAAATATTTAAAGGATGCTGGTGTCAAATCTGTAATTTCTGGTGATGGAAGTGACGAACTCTTCGCAGGTTATTCTTTCCTATTCAAATTAAAGCCACGAGAAGTAGACGAATGGATAAAAGGTATTATAAAACGCTGGTTTTTCGCTGCTAAGCCATTAGGAGAAAGTTTAGGATTAAAAGTTATGCAACCATTTCTTGATGACAGAATTATAGAGTTAGCTCTTAAAATTCCTGCCGAACTCAAAATAGCGGAGCATAATGGAGTAATTCAAGGAAAATACGTACTGCGTAAAGCGTTTGAAAAATTCCTGTCTGATGATGTGATTTGGAGAGAAAAACATCCAATAGAGACCGGAAGCGGAAGCACAGAACTAAGCAAAATATTCAAAGTTACCCCAGAAGAAGTCGAAGAACTTTCAAAGATTGTTCGACTTGATAGTCAAGAGCAGGCTTATTACTTCAAAATATATCTTGGGACGGTTGGTACAATACCTACCCCTAAGGAAGGGGAACAGATGTGTCCAAGATGTAGTGGTGGAGTTACCGTAAATAAGAATTACTGCAAAATTTGTGGTGCTTACCCGGTCCAGAACAAAAGTTAAATTTTAACATTTCGTCGAAAAGTGTTTCGTGTGTTAAGATAAAAAAATGTAGACAAATCTCAAAAACCTATAAGGGTGCTCAAAATGGAATTATTGAAGAAGACAATAAACCAAATCCTACCAATTAAAAATGAGTTTAAAATAAAGACACAAGAACGACTTGATGCTCTTACAAAACCGCTTGGCTCTCTTGGAATGCTAGAAGAAGTCGCCAAAGATGTATTGGCAATAACTGAAAATGAAGAGTATCAGATAAAGAAGAAAGTCATTTTTATACTAGCTGGAGATCACGGAATAGTCAAAGAAAGCGTTACGGGGTATCCTCAAGAGGTTACACCACAGATGGTATACAATTTTGTGAGAGGTGGGGCTGCTATTAACGTGTTGGCAAGGCATGTTGATGCCAAAGTCATAGTGGTAGATATGGGGGTTGCAGCCGATCTTAATGAAGCTTCTGGTAAACTTATCAATAAGAAAATCAACTATGGCACAAAGAATTTTGCAGAAGACTTTGCTATGACTAAAGACGAGGCAATTAGATCTATTGAAGCAGGGATTGAGGTCTTTGAGCAAGAGGCTAAGAATGGTATTGATATAGTTGGTTGTGGAGATATGGGCATTGGCAATACAACAACAAGTTCTGCAATAGTAGCTGCCCTTACAGAAGCACCCGTTGAACAAGTAACAGGTCGGGGAACGGGTATTGACGATGAAATGCTAGCTCACAAAATCGATATAATAAAAAAAGCATTGGCGAAGCATAATCCTGATATTACTGATCCTATTGATGTATTATCGAAAGTTGGAGGCTTTGAAATTGGCGGCATTACTGGTGTGGTTTTAGCAGCTGCAGCACATAAGATACCAATTTTATTAGACGGATTTATTTCTAGTGCAGGGGCTCTAATAGCATATAAATTGCAGCCGAATGTAAAAGATTATCTCATTGCCTCCCATTTATCGGTAGAGTGTGGCCATCAAATCATTCTAGAAACGTTTAATAAAAGGCCGCTTTTAAATCTTGATCTCAGACTTGGTGAGGGAACAGGTGCCGCGTTAGCAATGCCATTAGTCGAAGCAAGCATAAAAATTCTCAACGAGATGGCTACCTTTGCCAATGCAGGTGTTAGTGAAAGAACTAACTAAATCTACGTAATATGCGTCTGGAATGGATCTCATGAACCAAAATAAGGTCTTTATCATATTAATTGATAGTTTGACTCATAATGATCTTCAAAAATGTCCGCAGTTATCCAATCTGAAAAATAACGCAATGCATTTCCGAAATGCACAGACTATCTTTCCATCGCTTACATTTTCGTCAATTTCAAGTATGCTCACAGGCTTGCCGCCAAATAAGCATGGTATAATCGGTAATTTCTATGATAGAACTCAAAAAAAGAAGATGCTTTTTCAGGACGTAAGAAATTGGGAACCAAATGCGATAGCGACAGAAACTATCTTTGAAATAGCTAGTAAAAATGGTTTAAGAACGATTATGATCACTGGTTTTGCCGTAGGAAGAATCTGTGGCAGAGGTGCAGACGTAATACTAGAACCTACTTACATCAAATATGAGGATATAGCCTCATTTCCATTTGAAGTACCTTTATCGAAGGTACCCTATTGGATAAGAGAACAGATAGACGATTCCTATTCTTTTCATGATGATGATGTTAATGACCCTCTCGGGCAAAAATATATTGACAACCCAGACATCTGGGTTATGCAATTAGCAAAACAAGCGATTAAAAATGAGGCTGGTGATTTATTCCTATTTCACTTTCCTTATCTAGACTTTTTAAAGCACTATTATGGTAAGGATTCAACAGAAGTTAATAATCATCTTCCATTATTGGAAAAAATTATAGAAGAACTCCTTTCATACATTATGAATAAGTATGACTCTCCAGTTATTTTTGTAATGAGCGACCATGGGTCAACAGAAGTTACGGAGAGAATAACACTTCCGATTGAGGATAACTCTGCAATTATAATTAGAAATGGGGGACTCTCTTATTTGTATTCTGAATCACATTCACTCATCAATGAGATTCAACACAAAATTCTGTCTTCTTTTGGATCTAAAGTTGAATTTGTTGCACGCCCTCACGAACTGAATCCATACCATGTTGTTACTAAAGACATCGGCGATCTTACTGTATGTTTTAAGGGAGGAGTTACAGATTCTCACTATGCAAAAGCAATTCATGGATCCCTTTCTTCTTCTGATATGGGAATTTTCTTATCGCTTATTGGGAGAAATCTAGCTAAAGGATTTCATGAAAACGGAAACATCCTGAATATAGCTCCTACCATAGCAGAGTTTCTTAACATCTCATTTTCTAACAAAACAAAGGAGCGTAAAGACGCATTACTTCAATTTTCGTAGTTGCTGGAAAAGACTTTTTGCAATAGATAAGTCTTTCAAGGTGTTCACATTACATGCCAATCTAACGTCTTCGACAATCATGATTTCTTGATCTATTTCCTTCTTATCAATATGGCTGCCATCATTTATATTTACACCTACTGGTACCACTTGTTTTTCATCGATGGTAAATATTATCGAAGGCGTTAAACCATGTTTTAAAAACACTTCAAGTGGAACCATAACCGCCATACTTGGGATTTCCAAAGTCGCATAATAATCAACTATTCTATCAATTAACTCTCCTGTTAGAAGAGGTAAATCTCCAGCGACTACCAAGACATGATCCTTAATTTTTTTAGTAAGAATTGCATGTTTCATATCTTCATGAAATCCCTTTCCTAGAGTATCTATGATCTTAAGATCCAGTTGTTGTAAATATTCTCTAGTTTTTTGTGAGGCATAACTAGTTGTTATGAGAAGCTCCTTAACATTTTTAGCAGCGTGGATTGCATCGATAACCCAATAGATTATCGGCTTGCCATTCAATAGAATTAATGTTTTTTCTTCTTTAGATTTCATTCTAGTACCTTTGCCCCCTCCCATTATCAACGCAGTTACCTTCATTCTACTCACTTTTGGCTAGATCGGTATCCTAAAGCCCAATGCACACGGACAAATCATTTCGGTGATTGCTATTATGCATAACAAAGTTATTACGCGTGAAATGTCATTCGTTGCTCCCATTACGTCTCCAGTGATCCCATTAAATCGTTTAAAAGATATGTAGTTGATTAAAAGTGCTACTAGTATTCCAGTAAACAAACCAATTATTCCAATCCACTGAAAAGGAACTAGAAACAGTAGCGAAAGAATTATACTTATTGCGAATTTGCCTTTGTTTTTCATTCTTTTAATGACTGTTAAAGCCATACTTTCCTTTTTTGCGGGTTTTCCTGCTGCTGCTATCACAACCATAGACAATTTTGCTGAGACTTCAGCAATAATTAATGCTTGTATAATCATAGGTAAACCAAGAAAAAGTTCTAGCAGTGTATTCAAATGAAATGATTCGGGAATAAAAAGAGTGGAAAATGGATTGGAGAGTCTACTTATCTCAGAAATAGACAGAAATGTAGTCATTAGTACTATAAAACCTAATCCTATCCCACCTACACCAATTCTTAAGTCTTTCATGACTTCTAGTCGTCTTTCTGGATCTCCATGTGCCATTAAACCATCGCCAAAATCAAATAGCCCGTCTGTATGATGTAATCCTGTTATCAGGAAAAGAAATCCCAAAATTAGTATTCCAGTAAGTAAAGGTGGAAAAATTAAAGATAGAATATAAGCTAAGAGCCCTGCGAGACTCCCTATTATAAAACCGACAAATGGTGCAATGTAGAAACCATCTGCTATTTGTTCAAAAGATTCAGGACCTTTAAGAGGTAAAGTTGTAAGAAATGAAAATAGATACTTAATTTTCTTAAATGCCAGCTTTTTCGCCACCGTTACTGATAACCAAGCAAGAAAGCACAAATGCTTTAGCGTGGTGATGAATTGTGTGGTGTTTATATAGTTTTTTGGTGAAACCAATTATAGTACCTACGGGGCGTAGGGATGTTAAGCCTGTGGAGATAAGACCTCCGTAACCCGCAAGGGGATCGAGTCCGTCGTTGAAGCAGGAAGCCTCGATGCTTTAGCACGAGGTAGCTCACACTATTCCCTCTTGTTTCTCTAAAGCGATCTTTAAAGCCTTTATGACGACTCTGGCAATTAAATAGCCCACTTTGGTTGCTGTACCAGCATATTCATAAGTTCCGCCTTGTCCTGTACATGCAACAACCACTGCGTCACTCGTTGTACCCGTCGCAAAATGTTTCGAATAAGGACTTCTAATATCTAAATCATGTAACACTATAGTTTTTGCCTCAGTTATTGTTTTAATTGCATCTACTAATGCAGAATCCGTCAAATCGGCATCAATCAACAATATTATATTGATCGTACCGAAATCTTTTATAGGAATATAATCTCCAGCAGCGGCAGGATTAGAAAGCCCAGCTGTTATAATTGCACATGTTGATATGCTATTACTCATTTCGTTCTTAATTGAAACATTTTTAATGTTGACACCAGTCATTAGCCCAATTACTGGTGTTTTAAGGCCAAGGGCCTCAGAAACGCGTTTTAAATCCATTTTTGGATCTTCATGTGAATAATCTAAAGGAACTTGATAGTTTAAAATATTTTGACTTTTAATGAATCCCCCATTTAGAACTGCTGAACTTAAAGCTTTCAATGGAACATCTGAGTTAATTATAATGGCGTTTTCTCTAATCTCAGCTGATATTCCATCAATTTTGATCTCTTCCATATCTTGCGCCATTAACATCACAACTATAGTTTTTGGTGGTTATTAAGATCATGCATTATAGCTTGTTAAAATCGATCCTATTAATACATCTGTAAATTTAATCAATAAACTACTGATATATGGACTAATAAAGATGAGTGGGACGCACATAAACAATAGAAAGAGCAATATCGTAATTTTCAATATTTTGGTAGTGCGAAAGATATGGCTTTTGTTCAGATACTCAATAGGATCACCAAGTAAATAATTTCCCGGCTTTTCAAGTTGGGCATTAAGTGCACCTGCGGCAGCAGCCATTACCCATCCAGAATTAATGCTACTTGTTGTAGATCCATCTCTCCGCATTATTTTCCATGAGTTTTTATAATTTTCTCTAAGAAGAGCAGAGGCAATAACGACTAAAAATGCAGAAAGACGAGCGGGAATAAAATTCGCGGCATCATCTAATCTTGCTGAAATCATTCCTATATTGATATGTACGGAATCTTTGTATCCAACCATCGAGTCCAAAGTGCTTATTGCTCGAAATACTAACGCACCTATTATTCCAGCAACGACGCCAAATATTCCAAAAAGAACAAAATAAAAAATTGGTGAGATCAAAGAATCAGGTATCCCTTCCGCAGTCGTTTCAACTGCTGCTGATGTGACTAGCCTGCTATCCAAGGTTGACGTATCTCTTCCAACGACACGTGATACAAGTTTTCTGGCGTCCTCAATATCATTTCTTTCGAGTGCGTTTGCGATTGGAGTTATTAAACTAATAAAAAACTTCATTGAGAAGGTTGTTTTTAGAAGGTATGCTGCCAATAAAATTGAGGCCAATATCCCAAGAAATAGACGAACCATCACTAACAAAAAAAATAAGGGAATTACAAAGATTATAATTGTACTTATTGCTAGTATTACGCCGTTGAATTTTTCTATGCGTGGATTTTTATGCTTCAAAGAATTTTTTAGCTTGCCAATTACTTTTCCTATCAATACTACTGGATGTATGGGTTCTGGTGGTTCTCCTACCGTTAAATCGATACAAAAGGCTAAGAAAATTGTTATAAACATCTGTAATCTCTGATCTGCTCCTAAAACATTTTCAAAAAATAAAAATAAAGCCAATACGTTAATATTCTGCATTCATAGGACCTCTTAAATCAATCGAACAGTAGCATTTTCAAATCTTGATTTCGTATTTAATCGCATAGGGTTTCAGAATCGACATTATAAACGATATGGCAAGTTTCTGATATATAGTTCACTTTATTCGATTACAGAGAATGTAACCTATTTATATATTTGAAGTAGGATATATTAACCTAGGTCTCCAATATTCATTCTATCTAATCTCTCCTTGTATTTTAATCTAAAGTAGAATCCAACTTCATTGACAAATGGAAATAGTCTCCTTCAATGATTGGATCAGGTAAAAGCCTTAAAGATTTATAGAAAAGATTTAAGGGATATTGGAAGCGCATAGACATGAAGAAATTTCTTTTTATTGTTGGAGATGGAATGGCGGATAGAGAATCGGAAATACGAAATTGTACTCCGTTAGAATGGGCAAATACTCCAAATATGGATTACATAGCAGCGGAA
>Ga0180438_10002608_pt1 | contig 28923 bp, 39 predicted proteins | sample SS_ome_12_FD_132455 | JGI IMG/M metagenome (GOLD analysis project Ga0180438, IMG submission 132455) | Hypersaline lake sediment archaeal communities from the Salton Sea, California, USA - SS_3_D_2 metaG | ecosystem: Environmental > Aquatic > Non-marine Saline and Alkaline > Hypersaline >...
ACATAACAGGCGTGACGGGAGGCACTGGGTTTATTACTCGCGAAAACAATTAAGAGAAGTTTTTCCATTTACAGACGATCAAATTAGGACGGCGCTCAATAAACTAACTAAGGAGCTTATGGTCAAAGGCAACTATAACAAGGCGGCTTACGACAAGACGTGTTGGTACGCATTTGCCGATGAGGAGGCTCATTTCAAAGATGTTCCTTGGGGGGATCAAGATCAAAATGACGTTAACGCAGGGGTACCGGTTGGGGAAAAATCCCCAATGGATGAGGCGAAAATCCCCAATGGATTGAGCAAAAATCCCCAACCTATACCAGATATAAACACAAATAATAAAACACATATATATACAAAACCTTCGGTTCCCCTTTTAGAGGAATGGACCAGGGAACAAGAAGGCCTTGCTAAATTAACGCAACATACTTTCTCAGAAAGGCAAAAAAAGAAGATTACCAAGGGCATCAATAAGAGGAAAAAAGAAGGTTACACCTTAGAGGTCATGAGAGCCGCTGTAATCAATTACAGGGAATACTTATACATTAACCCGGACTACACAGGTAAATGGTCTCTATGGGAGTTTCTGAGCCGTGAGACGGCCGAAAAATTCTTTGATGGTTCCTATAAAGATTCCTTACCCATGAAGCCGAGATTAGTTGAACCGCAAATTTCAAAGGAGGAAGCAGAGAAAAAATGTTTAGAAATATTTGAAGCTCACTAGTCGCAGTCACAACTAGTGAGACAACAAACGAAGGTTCTATATGATTAAAGAAAACCAAAAAAAGGCAGTCACGCTATGAGTAGTATAATACATCCGATTGAACGAAAACTCTTCTTAAAAAATGGAATTGATCAATTAAGACAGGCCAACGCTGATAAGCAGAAGATATTCTTCGACTCCCACTATCAGTTTTGGAATGTCATTAATGGGCCCAGGCCGGGAACTCTGCATCTTATCGTTGGCGCTGCTGGGTCAGGTAAGTCCACATTGCTACTAAGCAACATTCTACTATGGGCAAGGAAGTATAAAATCCTACTTATCCTTAGTGAGGAGATGGTGGTCCCTTATTTATGCAGCATAGTAGATATCAAATCTGATCTTAAGTTAGATGACTTTGCAGAGGACCATTTCTATCTTGATAAAAGAAAACTTCCAACTAACGAGGAGATCGTTAATAACATACTGCCCCTAGCGGAGTTGGACTGTCAGGAGAACATGGCCAACCCAGATGCCTTTGAGAAGACCATAAAGGGCGCTGTAGATGCTCACAACCCAGACATCATTGTCTATGATAACTTTTCCACTGGGGTGTATTCTGAGTACGATCTAAGCCGCGAGAGAAGAGGGGCCCATTTCTTTGGTAAGTTGGCCAGAGATACTAATAAACCGGTCATCGTTGCACAGCATACCAGTAAAAAGGCACCCACTATCAATCGGATAGTGGGCATGAATGACTCAGAAGGTTCCAATCATCTGATAAAGCGTGCTGAATTTCTTACCACGTTCTCCAAATTTGTCATCCAAAAGAGAATTTTTCAGATCTTGACCATACATAAATACAGGGGATTTTCTGGAGATGCCATGAAGCATAATTACCAATTCGTTTATCAAAAGTATAAGGCCGCGGGGATTTTTTTGAATGATATTCCTAAGAGCAAAGAACAGATATCGGAGTTAGTAAAGCATGCCAATAGTTTATGATCTGACCCACAAGGACACCTATAGGATTTATAAACGAGTGCTCGACTTTATTCAGTATAACGAGTTTGACTTTGATCTGACTAAGATCGTTAACAAGCATTATTACTTTTGCATTCCTCGGGGGACTTTTAGTGATGATGCTCCATGGGATCTTGTCGATTTTGATAACAATTTAATAGAAAAAAGTGTGGATAACATAAAAAAATATGCACTCTCCACATGGGTGAAACTCGACTATGAAAAAGGTCGTATGTTTGCGCAAAAATTAGATGCAAAGGCACCAAAACCACAAAATTTAATTGAAGAAACAAGAACACTTATCTTACAATCAGGCCTCTCTGAAGCAGTTCAGGGAGATTTATTAAAGCAGTTAGAACAGTAAAAAAGGGAAAACGATGAACAAAGTAATTTTAGTAGGAAGATTAGGAAAAGACCCAGAGATGACGACCACCAACGGTGGAATGCAGATATGCAAATTCTCTGTCGCTACAAGTGAAAAAGTCAAAGGTGAGGAAAAAACTAACTGGCATAACATTGTCACTTTTGGGAAAGTGGCCGAAAACTGTAACGCCTATCTCCAAAAAGGGAGACAGGTCGCTTTAGAGGGTAAAATAGACTATCAACAATACACTGCAAAAGACGGTTCAACTAAGAATAAGACTGAGATCATCACGCCTGTCATACATTTTCTTGGTGTTAAAAGCGAGATGAAGGCCAATCCAAAACCTACTCCACAACAAAATAATGGCGGATTCGTGCCGGACGATATACCTTTTTAATAGGCTTTCGATTTACCACGGAAACCACCGTTAGAGGGAGGCGGGAGGAGGCGCATACCTTCTGCCTCTTTTTTATATGCGTAGGATGGACCATGGACCTTAAGACGATCTTAAAACACACACAGTATATTTTACGATACTATGGGGCCTCTTCTCAGGTGCCAAAGGCCGTGGAAGAAATGTGTGAACTCATCACTGAACTCTCCAAGAATTATGGCCACAGCACTAATAGATCCCACTTGCAAGAAGAGGTGGCCGATGTTCTTATCATGGCACTTCAAATGGCCCAATTATTTGGGTGGGATGAGGTACGTGGGCAAGTAGAATACAAGTTATCCCGACAAATGAAGCGGATCAACTTGCATAACAACCTCCAAGGCTTTAAAGACCCATACGACGCTTTGATCGCTACTGAGATGGAGGATAATATCGCTTATGGAGAGTAGTCTTATTTGGTATCACATAGAAAATGATCAAATATTTCTATCCGCGCAACTTGATGCTTTATTTTATGCGCTTGCCGGTAATATCGATTGGTGCAAGGTTGATTTAATAGGTGCTTTATAATGGAATTTGATGATTTTGCTAAAGTTATGAGTTACGTGCTCACATTTCTTATTGTTATATTTTTTTTATTGATTCTATTGTTTGGAATCTACAGAGTAGGTCTTTATTTTGTAGATCTTTTCTAGGTAGGTCTTCATGAATCTAAAAAACTATCACATTCAACAAGACTCTTCTGATGGATGTTCTTTGGCCTCTTTTATTATGTTGGACATGTTACTAACTAAAAAACATCATTTCCCTGATATGCAGTACCACTACCGGGGTCTCTTAGCTAGCTCTAAAAACGAGCAGCTTTTCTACTGGTTAGGCAGGGTCAATAGAGACAAATATAGACGTGGCATTCCATCTGCTTCTTTTTACAAGTCTGTTAAAGAGTTTATTAAGGTCTTTGACCGGCAATATACTGTTAAGTTAGTCTCCATGCGAAGGAAATCGAGTACTAGGTTTAAATGCGAGATGGAAGAATATGCCAATGACCCAAAAAAACAAGTAATATTCAACTATGATGGTCATTACAGCCCTCTTGGTGAATTTGCGGATGACATTATCACTATTTATGATGTTGACTGGGTGGAGAGGTATGATCAAGAGTTTTATTATTTAAACGGTGATGGAGAGTATTACGTTCACTGCTATAGCTTTTACAAAAAATTGAAGAGACAGAAAAGGAATTACCTACTATTTTCAGCAAAATAATTCAAACGAGCGGTGTAAGCTGTTTTCCCTCAATCACTTCCTGAGTCAAATAACGAGCAAGGCGACCAAAAACATAAGGAACGGAATTTCGCTTATAAGAGCCCCATCCCCTGTGAATATATCCAACACTATGGAGGTATTCATGAGAAATATGTCCAATAAGTCCCGACATGCCTTGAGAATAGCCTCCATTGAAACCTCTCATGTAGTTATTAAAGACCGCGCGATTAGTGTAAATCTTACCAGTAGACATAGAGGTATATCCGAGTGTTGATTTCTTTCTTGAATCATATAGAGTAACAAATAAATCAATGTCGTGATCTACCATTTTGTCATAATTGGAAAAACCGCTCCTCCAATGATTGTAAACTTCCAGGTTTGTCCGCCCTTGCTTTTGGGTCATCTTTGTGTTGATGATTTTCATTTTGTAATTTTGAGAATTATCAATAAGCTTTTTTAATTCCATCGCTTTTAGAAAGAATGCTTTTTGTGCCTCCGTGAAACCAACAAGTCCTTTGATTTCGATATCAAGTATCTCACCTTCGTCATCCTTCTTTTTATCAATAGTGACCTTTGGTTTTTCCTTAGGTTTTGGAATATCACAAAACATATTTCATCCTTTGAAAGACCTGTCATCATCCGTAAATCAAGGTCAGTATTGATATTTTAACTTTGAAACACATTGAAAGCCAGCCGCCGATAGTTCAGACCGAACTCGCTCGTCAGTCAGGTCGTATTTGATAACTTTTCTCTTCTTCTTGCACCCTTTAAAGATTCGCCGGTGAGGGTTCCTACACTCTTTCCCCATGTATGGATAGATTAAGTTTGGACCCTCCGGGTCAATCAGGAGTGTTCTATCTTGTAATCGTAATGGAATTGTTGCTGTAGCGCACGAAGATAGTAAGAGAATCCAAAGTAACCTAGTCTTTGTTATTTCGATAGCCATCTGACTCTCCAATAAACCTCTCTAATAAGATTTCTATGTCGTGTTTGGCCCTATCTATGACATTTTGGTCGCGAAGATCTTTGTCCCTCAGGCGATCGTCGTAAATAGGCTTGGCCTCTTCTTCACGAATGATCTCTGTGAGCTCTCTGTATTCGCGCTGATACCTTGTCTTGTTGTACCAGTCCCAAATACCTAGACCTTTTTCAACTGCTTTAAAGATTGCGGTGGGGAGTCCTAGGGGCATGTTTCATCCTGGCCAAAAGTAATTCTCATCCATTAAGTCCCAGTAATCTACTTTTTTAGCTCCTCAAATACACGAGGAACCCCCTTGAGCAGCACGCCTGCTAGCTCCATTATCTCAGTTAGGTCTAAATCAGAAACCTCACTAGGGATCTTATGAGCGTCCTTCCACGCTTCGCGTAACTCAGGCTCGTATCCAAGAGCACTTAAGATTGCAGGTAAATCGTCTAATTGAAATCCGTCCTTCATCCTGCGCACACATAGGGCCGCTAAAACTACACATCCATTAAGGAGTTCTTTACTTTCTTTTATACCAACCTTCTCTTCCATGGTTATACCTTTGCTAGAATTGAATATATTTCTTCAAATATCTCTCTTTTGATTGGATAAAGCTCGCCATGGTATCCCATAACCAGGTAGTCACCTCTGAAACCCCAAACCTCTCCATATGTCGTTAAAACTTTGAAATCATCTTCCATCTGTACGGCCTTAACAACCAATGCCTTCTTACGGCAATCCTTCCAGTTAAGGTCATTCGGCCAGTCATCTTGTGTTATAACGATCATGAAAGTATCCCCTGATTCCCTGCATATCGAAGTTTGGACAAGTCTTATTACTATCCACCTCACAATGTCCTAGGATGTTATCGGGGTTTATGTCAAAGATACAAATTAAGTTGATTATTAGTTGTTCTAAAACGGCAAATTGATACTCATCGAAATCATATCGACCGCACAGGACGATTCCCACAGAGTAGTTATTGCGTCCTCTAGAATGTGCTCCCGGACGCGCAATTGGACGACCAAGCTCAAGACCTCTCCGCTTAGAGATGATGTAGTGATAGCCGATATCGGACCACTGGTTCTCCAATACATGCCATTGGTGTAGATACTTAAGAGCGTGATCATCATGCTCTTCTTCATCTGAGTCGCTGCAATGCAAGATTATTTCATTGATGCGGCGAATATTTCGCTCCTCTTATTGTAATGCCACAGCACTTTAGTGGGAACACCTGTTAACTTGGCCGCTGTTTTGTAGCATCCTGTGTTTCTTACTATCGTAACACCTTCTGCTACTTTTTTAAAAGGGTGCGATCCGCAATACTTCCCCTTTCTTGAATTGTTATATTTTATAAAACCTTTCACGTTGGATTTTATCAGGCCGTAATCATGCGCGTGTTTTGTATTTTCTGATCTATGTACCCACTCTAAATTTTCGGCCCGATTGTCATGTTTGTTGCCATTTTTATGATTAACTTCAAAGCCTTTTTTAGGCCCCTTCTTCATCAGAAAGTTTTCGGCCACTAATCGGTGTATTCTGAAGTTTTTATTTTTACCATTTACGTTTATTTGAGTTTGTAGATAACCTTGCTTATCCGACTTACACGTCTTACTAATACACGGGCTTAATTCTTTTATTTTCATTGTTTTAATTCGAAACGATTTTAATGTACCTTGGTTTCCAATGTAGTAAAAAACCTCTGGACCCTTATGGAATAACTTAAATTGCTCCATGCACACTCCTTTTTGTGTACATGTATAACAATCTTATTTATTCTTCTCAAGTAAATGCTCGTAGATTTTTTGAGTATTATTATCAATTCTCTCTAGAAACTTCGCATGTGTATTGACGCGGGTCTCTAAAACTTTAATCCTCTCTTTGGTTTGCGGATAAGAAGAATAGTGAAAGTCGGCTACGAATGCCATTAGTCCTGAAATCATTGTGGTTAGAATTGCGACGGCCATTGATCGCATTGGTCGACTATGTCTCATAAACACCCTCCCTTTGATTTATTGTATCAAAAGGGGGAGGATCTTCTAGCGCCTACTAATAGCGATCCAATGGCTTAGCGTAGAATCTGAAAGCGTTGAACTCGTCGAGGCCCTCATTGAAAATACTTCGTTTTTAAGCAGGTAAACTGCTCCACTAAAGTAAACTATGTCTTCTCCTGACTGACTTCTAAAGAAGTTTGCCCTATGTACGCCATCTACATAGGCCTTATAGGTTCTTGCTGCTGAGGTAGTGTGGTTTGCAGCTCCCTCTACATGGTAGAGGCCTGTTTCAGGGGCCGTAAAGCTGTTACCATCCCAAGCGCTATGAGAATCAACGGTGACATCATCCCAGGTAACATCGGTTGTATCCCCCGTGATGGACTCCCCTCCATTTCCTGAATAATAGACTTGGACTTGACCAGGTATCGCGCCTAAAACCGGGACGGTGTCTACTTGTTCAACTGTAAACCAACCTAGTGAGGCAGTTGCATCGAGGGTTATTGCACCTACAGTTCCAGTGTTGACGGCAATTGAAATCTTATCGTCTTTACTAACGCTAACTATATCGTTAATGGCCCAAGCAATAGCCGGGACCGATAAAGATGCAAATGATTCATAACGATGTTTTTTTACCTCTACCCCATTCACCGCAATTATAATATCTAGTCGTTCATCAGAGTCAATATCGGTGTCTGTTGAATACACTTGCCCACCCACTCTAAATTTCCCATCCCGAGGGACAAGGTAATAAGTGGTCGAGGTATGCGTGGTATTGTTTGTTGATCCGCTATTAACAAAGAGGCCATCATCATCAAAATCAGTTGTAAACCCAATGAACGTTAATGCACCCGAACTAATTGGAGTTGTATCCGCAGTATTTGCACTCGCAGGTTGGGCCATGCGAGTTGGGGTTACTATGTGTTCGGTTTTTGATGTTAACTCTTGAACCTCAACAGCAAACTCAAAGTGAACATATGTTGAGGATGGCACAATAGTTGATGCATTTTGAGCGGCCACTTTATCAGTGTTGGCGCTCCGATCATGATAACCAAGTTTAACATAGCCTTGACTTGAGCTAGTATAACCGATGCAAAACAACCCTCTTGATCCATCCACCCATAGCATCCCACAGGGAGTAAATGAGGCAGTATTGTCTGATGCCGTATAACCATTTGGTAAGTCAATTCTGGCCTCGACGGCGGTTGTTGTGCCTGACTGAAAGTAGCCTCTAATGTAAACGAGGTCGCCTACTTGTTTATACCTCACCTGTGGATCGGCAATAGTACCAAATCCATTAGTGCCCGGAGTATAGTCTTGAAAATCTGTTATATTACTAAAATCAGCAATGACAAAAGGGTTGGTTGTTAGCTCAACATCGTCAATTTGTAGAGAAGCGCCTATGTTTTCAACCTTGGTCTGTATACCCCATCTTAGCGATGTAACACCATCTGGTATAAAGACGTTAAAAACATGTCTTTTCGATGTACCTCCATTGGCCTCAATAATCCATGTATCATCTGAAAGTACAACATCATTTGTTTCATCATAAAGGACCGCTACGATGTCACCATCATCTCCATCGTAGATTACACCGCCAAGTACTAGACCTACGAAGTTATTTTGCATTTTCTCATAGATAGTGATTTCTGGGCAGGCGATATAGTCATTTAGTGAACCTGATGCCTGTACGTACTTTAGGTCGTTGCCTTCTCTTATGGCACTTGTAGTGTTTGGTAGTGTTGTGGTTCCAGTTGTTCCACCAGTCCCTGCCGTTGGGGAACTCATAAATGTGGCGTTGTCACCAGTGCTCCAGTCACTTGCTGTTATTGCACTAAAGTCTTCTTGGTAGAAAGTATCAAGCCCACCACCTCCACCGCTTCCCACCTCTTCCTCAAGACCGCTAGAGTTAAGCTTATATAACTTGTCGTCATTTTTGAAATAGAGACGATTGTCACCTGATGCCGGATTGGCAGGCGTGGTGACTTGTTTCATGTTAAGAGCTTCTTCATGATCATTGATGGCCGTATAAGTTTTGGCCCCTGATACAGTTTGTGCTGTACCAACTGTCATCACTTCACTCTCAGTGCCGCTAGGACCAGCTTTAAACTTACTTGTAAGGGCATCTTCATAAACTAGGCTACCATCTGTCGCCGTTCGCTCTACAGTTAAACCAGAGCCTTCTGAAGAGGCATCATTTCCACCCTTGTTAACTGTGATGTTCGCATCTTCGACGTCGAGCGTTGCGGTGTTTAAGGTTGTTGTTGCACCCTCAACTACAAGATCTCCTCCTACGTGTAGGTTTTCCTGAGTTGAGATACCACCAGTCACTTTTAATGCACCTGTGGTGGTGGAGGTTGCTGATGTAGCATCAGTGACTGTTACATCAGCACTGAAACTTTTTGCCCCTGTGATCGTCTGGGCATCGGCAATTGTCATCATGTGTTTCCAAACTGCCGCATCGTCTGTTACATCAGTGGCAATCCAGATTCTAGTCGGGGATGCCGTGGTGTTGAACCACATTGAGCCTACTGAGTAGCCCCCATCAGGACCATCATCAGTTGCTGTGGGGTCAACTGCTGCATTGATATTGTTTTTAAGGCCTGCTCCAATGGAGGACAGATAGGCGATGTTTACTGCTTGAAGTGAGGAAGCCGCGTCGGCAGTTCCCACTTCTAGTATAGCGGTTGTAGGGGCCGTGACATCTGTACCCTCCACAAATTCCAAGTTCTTGATTTCTGCCATGCGACACTCCTATAAACCTAGTAAGTCATATCCTGATAAGGTTACTTCAGTTGATTTTTTCTGGACAGAGACAATTGCGATATCCCTATCGCCCACATTCCCGATAAGATCTTCGCGGTCAATTTCAAACTCGTCTCCTATAATAGTATCAGGTCTGATTTTTGTGCGAAATTTATAAAGGGCCTTGCGTTCTGCTAGTAGGCCTAAGATTGTACTCATCCTAGAAGTGTCCGCAAGGACATGTACATAGCTTTTTTGCTTTGACACTTCATGTAAATATAATGCTTTTGTATTTTCCAACCCTGCGTTAGAGAAATCCAACTCTAATATGTCATGAACATTTTCTGGCCTTATGGAGTCTCTGACATCGTTGTATTCAATATTTGTTTGGAAACTATCTAGTAAGATTTCTCTATCAGTGACTTCTGTCGTACTGGATGGAGCGGCGAATAAACTATACCCCATTTCAAGGTCATTGTTTAAAAAGATGTAACCAAGTGTGCTTTTTAAGATATCTTCAATATTCTCGGCAATAGATTTAAATTCTTGTTCTTGATAGTGAGGGATATAAAAATTTGTTTTTACAGTTGAGTCTGTGTTTGCCTGGGTGATACTGGCCGTATTTACAGTAAGACCCGACTCCTCAATAAATTCTTTAACCACATCGCCGTGAAGTAAACTTTTCCCTGTGTCCGCCCATGCCCTAAACCTTACTGTATCAGTGTCAGGGTTAAGAGCATTCATTCCCAGTGTGGCCTCAAAATTATTCACAAAGGTCACTTTGATAATGTCATTAGGATTTCCAGTGTTAGATACAGAATAATCCCGACCATATAAAGCATAATAGAGGACACTATCTTGTTCGATGACGATAACACTAATCCCTGGCCTTGTTACGCTACTAGAAGTGGTTATTGTTGCGTCTTTAGTTGTCTTTATTTGATCGGCCCCATCATCAAAGTAGAGGACTCGCACATACTTTGTGGACGCAACCTCCAGCGTATCACCGATTCTATAAGGTTTGTTAGCACCAACAGTAAGCAAAGAAAAATTAGCATCAGTGTGATCAACAGCGCTGATAGTGTCTGATTGTATGCCATAATCGCCCTCGCTTAAAATTGTGCCCCATTCTCGGTTGGTTGACGTGGATATTGTGGTTGAAAAGTTGGTACAGTGGGCCTCCATAAGGCGTCTCCCGTCGACCCTGTGGAGTCCCGAAGCTGTACCTTCATCAATTACCTTGTATGTAGTCAACTCGGCATACAGCTTATGAATGGGAAGGTTTTCTTTTGGAGGGTGTAAGTTTGAAAACCTTGTTGAGTTGTATGTAGAGTTTAAATATGTGCCATTGGAATAAAGTTGTCTGTTTAATTTTGCATATTCATCAAAGAATTGAATGTTTACCTTTCTTCCAATTGATAAACGGTTGATTTGACCCCTATAAACAAGCTTAATGTTTTCAACTGTATCTATCCCCTGCCAAATAGTGATATTTTTATTTGAAAACGAGTCATTGTCAGTGAGGTATTGCTCGAAAAATGAATCTTCGTTGTGTAGTCTTACTGAGCTATTCGATGTAGATAAAAATCCCTCTGTCACATCTTTTAAATTGAAATCAAACGTAGGTTCACTAGCAACCCTTGGCTGCCAACCTCTTAATGTTGTAGATGTATTTTCAGGGTCTTCATTTGCTACCCTAGCCTTATCTGTAGAGTAGAAGTGGTAATAAAAGCATATCACTCTTTGAGTAGTAAGAGCAGCCCCAAGATTAATAGTGATGAGTTTAGTTGATTCGCTAAAGGAATATTCACCACTTGATGGAGAAGAATTAACTTCAGTATAAGTAACTCCGTCAACTAAAATCCTTGATATATTAGTAAAAGCAAAAGTTGCCGTATACGTTGTTCCACTATCTAAGGTTAGATCTCCTTCAACTGCCCTTGCTGGCTCAAGTCTTATAAGGTTGAATTTCTCAGAGGCCGCATTACCTTTTACTGTCTCAAAATTATTGGCCATTATGTCGGTTCCTGAAAAGCAAATAAGGCCTTAGAGGCCGGATATTCTATTCCATAATTAGCGCCAGCTAATGAATATATTGGATAGGGCTCATCCCTAACAGATCCCAAATAGGCCGTGTTGCCATTTCTGGTGTAGTCCACTGTTTGCAATGATAACCTATACTCTTGGTTTTTGTTAATGTTTGGCCGGTTAAAATCAAACCTAACTACTGCCCGCCATGTATCTGTTGTGATGTTATCCTCTGCTGACTCTATATCTGTTATAAAAATTTCGTCAGAAAAAGCATAAGCAGCGGTGAAATCAGTTGATAAGTGCAGTCCTATTTTTACCTTAGTCGCTGCCGCAAGTGATCCAAGTTTAAAAAGGCCTATAGTGATATATTTCAACTCTCCACTTTGAGATGGCTGAATACCCCCTAGGTCCATTTTCTCCGACGTGTCTAAGGCCTCGATCATTTGTTTCTTCGCAAATTGTAAAAATGCCATTTAGACTACCTCCCTTAAATTCAAGACAGTGTTAAAATAACATGACCCTATAGAGGTGAATTGTGGCTCACTATCAAAAATAACAAATTTAGTAAATTCTGTTGTGTTAGAGTTAATCCTACTAAGAGGATCAAGGGCAACATAGAATGGCTCAGTAGTGCCGACAGTTGAGAAAACATCTTTAATGATCTGTTTGTCGGCATCTTCCATAAATCTTATGGCCAAGTTACTAAATCTTGTAAATTTTGTACGCTTATCAAAATAAAGAACACCACCCTCGGACTCTGACCTTTTAGATGGGTCATCAAGCGTATCTACAAAACCTGCCTGAATATTTGCCCCTGTTAAGGTTTGGAAATCCCCTAAGTAGATGTTACCAAACTCAAGGTTCGGACCTTGTATAGAATTATAGGGGTCGACAAATCTTAGTCGCCAGAAGCGGTAAGTTGCCGGTGTATCTAAAACATTAAATTCAAATATTCCTTGAGCATTTACGGTTAAGGTCTTAGTGAAGGGAGGACTAGTAAAGTCGTTGATGTTGTTTCCTTCAAGGGTAACAACAGCACTTGACGATAGTCCAAAGCTGACGGCCACATCTGATATAACGCCAGCAAAAGTGACAGGAAGTATGCCACCAAAATCCAAAGTAATAAATTCACCAACGACCGGATCATGTGCTCTTTGCTCCTGTGCTGGGAAACTCGTCCCTGTTAAGTCGGTTGTGCCTGTGTATCCGATTGTATTCCATACCGCATTTGTAGTTGTGGAAAGTTTGAGGGTAACCGAGCCAGAGTTTCCAATAGTGAATTTGTATGAGCCTCCCGCAGTATCGTAGGTAACTGTCCAGTTCGCTGATACTCCATTAAGAGCTGTCTGTATTGCCGTTGCCAGAGAAGCTGCCGTCGTATATTCTCCCGAAGCAATGGTCGCAGACTTATCTGACCCATCATTAATATGTATTTCATCATTCGAGCCCGATGTAATCCTGAAGAAACCTGAAGTTCTCCAGGTGCTCGATCTAAAAGAGTTGAATGCATTACTTGCCTCAAAACCTGTTACCTCGCTAGAGAATGTAAAAGCATTAACATTCAAAGATGCCAGGTTGTTGGCCATAAATCGGATTCTCTGATTTGTATCAGCGATAACCCACCTCCTGTTCGTACCAGTGCCCAATTATACTGGCTTCTTCTGGAGTATCGTAGTTACCTAAGAATACTCTCTTCCCTTCCCTCATGACTCTTGATTGCCACTTATCTTTGAATTTCGTTACGTATTTAAGACCCGACTTGCTATTCCTATTAGGTAAACTGTTCCAGCGATTACCACGCTTTGTTAACTGCCTTAGATTTTCTCTTTTGTTATTTAAACCATCATGATCAATATGATCTATAACCATTTTTTGTGGGCAATCCATAATTAACTTATGCATTTTTATTCTTTTACCGTTAACCCACGCACAGGCATAAAAAATTCGACCTTTATCATGAGTGACTGCACACCACTTATAATTTTTCACTAGATCATAATCATCATCATCAATAATAGCTGTCTTACCCTGTGTTAATTCTATATTCATGCTAACCTTTTATTACCTCTATTGAGAGTCAAAATAATATCGGCGAGGGTATCCTCGTTAAAATCGACTTGTGCGCTTGCTACAAGTGGGCGCTCTAATGCCTCTAAAATCCTAAATAGGATTTCACGATCTAAACCTTGAGCTGACTCTCCAGGTGAAGAATCATTATTGTTAATAAATCGATCTAACCTTTGAGTTAAATCTCTTGGTACAACAGTTTCACCACTGGTTAGGCCAGCTATAAAACTATCATTAGGAAAACCTTGTGGTATAGTCCCACCCTGTTGTAATCCTGGTGCCTTGAGAACACTTCTAAGTGGTCCACCTAGTGTTGTATCCAAAAGACTTCTAACAGCGTCTGATACGGCCCTAACCGGGTTAGATAAGACATCGCTTAGTTTTAAGTTGGCACCTAACTCCCTTAGAGATTTTAAGAGATCTCTTGGTGGGTTTGGTATGAAATTGAGTTCATCAATTCCTAATGCACTTAGAAGATTACTGCTTAACTCAAACCCACTACTACCTATTTCATCTAAACCGTTTCTTAAACCATCCCTAATCCTGTCTATGTCACCTGTGGTGATTCCTTCAAAAACAAAACCAGTGGTGTCAGTTACAAGGTTAATTGCCGTACCGACAGCGTTACCAACGAAGTCAACTAGACCACCAACTAGGCCACCGAGAAACATTTTTCTGGGTGCCAATCCCATGTCTTGTAGAAAGCGCACCATTGCTCCAGGTCCGCTATTAACAACAGACCTTGGCAAGACAACTTCCCCTGGGGAAAGCATTGCTGGCACAACATCATTAAGCTGGCTATCACCCCTTACTCTAGAACGGCCACCAACCAAACCACCTTTTGCAAATTTGATAAATGGGAAATCGAACCCGAGAAACTTCTCGACCGCTCCACGGCCACCACCATCGAAGCGGAATATCTTTCTGAATATGTTGATTGGATTAAAATTACTTAAAAGGTTTCTAAAGGTATCAAAGATACCGCTACCAAAACCTTTAAATATTCCACCAAGACCTAGTAAACCTTTTGCAAGCCCAGCTACAATCTGCGGGACATTTTTCACTAATGAAGTAATAAACCTAGGGGCCTCTTTTACCAACTCAGTAATTATTAAAGGACTAACCTTGATTAGCGCCCTAAATAGAGTCGGTAGGCTCCTAATTATACCTTGGATTAATCGTGGTATGAGCCGGATTAGACCTTCTATAATTCGAGGCAGGGCAGCCACAAAACCATCTATCACCTCTGGAATGGCCAGAATTAACGACTCTACCAGTATCGGTATTTCTTCAATTATCGCCTCAATAAAAGCTGGGGCCGCTAAAATTATATTTTTTATCAGATTAGGAATTGCACGTGTGAAATCTTTAACAAAAGCTTTTGTCGCTTCTGGACCTTGTGCAAATGCATCAAATATCGGACCCACAGCTTTACCTAATCCAGGCACAACTGTGTCAACTAAAGCAGTAGCACCGCCAACAATTAAATCTTTTGCTCCACTAGCTCCATCAAGAACCTTTGTAGCAAAACCTGATGCTATTCCAATACCAAAACTATCACCAAGACCATCTATTTCAGTTTTGAATTTCTTGATTTCTTCTGCGCTAAACCCTTCAGTTATTGTATCTCTGAACTTCTCAGCTCCACCAATTAATTGACCTAAAGGATCTCCAGCAGCAACACCAATTGCCCCCTCGAATTTATTACGTATTTCAGCAGTTCTCTGGGCCGCTTGTTGCTCAAGTCGCTCAAGTTCAAGTAACTCTTTGCGCCTTTTCTCTCTGGCATCCTGTGCAATTGCTCGTCTTTTTGCTTGAAATTCTCTTGTTAGCCCTAAAATGGTCTCATTTGCTTTTTCTCTGCTTATGATTTTAGCATTCAATGAATCTTCAACAATCTTTTTCTCTTCATTGAAGTTTCTTTTAGCTATTTCAAGAGGGCCTTTACCAAAATCTCTTAATCTTGTCTCAATGGACTTAATAGATGACTCTAATTCTTTAATCCCTCTTGATCCTGCTCCTTCAGCATCAGACTCAAGTTTTTTGAAATCTTCACTTGCTTTCTTGGTTGTTTTATTAAGTTTCCTTAAATCAAAATCAACACCTTCAGCAGCAGTGCCAAAAGCAACAAGTTTTTTGTTGGCCTCTTCTAGTCTTTTTAGTTGCTCTTGCCCAAATATATCAAATGGATTCTTTTTAAGAAGGGTAATTCCAAGCGATATCAATCTACTTAATTGGGCCACAAAGAAACCAAATGCCTTGTTAGCTATAGTGACAATGGTTTTACCTAAAGAAACAAAGGAATCAATTAAAGGATCTAGCACACTAGATGTTGCCTCTAATACTTCAGTAAATACTTCCCATACAGTTGAGAGTGCCCCTGTTTGTTTCTCTAACTCTTGTAAACCTTTAAATAAACCAAATATAGCTGCTGAAATAGCTACTACTGTTAAAACGACTGGGTTTGCCAAAAGAACCAAAAAGGCCTTAGATAGTGCTAAAACTGCAGTTTTTGCACCAACAACTGCCTTAAGAAAAACACCTCTTATAACAGTTGTAAAACTAAGAGCACTCGTGCTTATACCTAAAAATCCGGCAGTTATATTTTTTGCCGTGGCAGAAATTAAACTTCCTGCTGTTTTAACTATATCTGTAAGGCTCTTAAATGAAACAAAGCTTGCACCTGTTGATCTGGTTAAGTCAACGATTGATTTATTGAGGAATGGGATAGATGTCCCAAATGCTGTTTGTGCTAAATTTGTGGAGAGTAATATATTTACAATCTTGATTGCTTTTTGAAGTAATAAAAGCTTAAGGACAAGACTGCCAACGAAACCCGCAACTTGTAAGAAACGACCACCTAATGCCGTTAAAAAGCCCGCTGTTGCAATAACATTATCATTAATATTGCCTAAAACCTTATTATAAGCAAAATTAACAATGTTTGATCTCTCAATAATAGCAGTCCCTTTACCGAACTGCTCATTTACCCTTGCAACGTTGGTCTCTAAAATTTGCTCTTGTCCTGCTAATGTTTTAGTTATATCAGCAGCAACACCGGCTATTGGAGCATATTGGGTCAACAAGGCATTATATCTTGCTTGAATTTTCTGTCCATCACTCAATGATTTGAATATTGTGTCAGAACCCTCTTTATATAATTTCTGCTGTACAGAGGCCTCGTTAAGTTTAACGCCATATTTAATAACTGATTGAGCGCCACCATTTAAGGCCGTAATAAAGTCGACTGTTGCTTGAAATGTGTCTTTGCCTGTTTGGGCAGCATAATCGACAGATATTTTAAGGAGCTTCTTCATTTGCTCCTCATTCAGACCCATCTGACTTGTGGCCTGAATGATTTCTGTGGTTGACCTTCTTAATTCTTTAGTTGTAAGACCAGTGGCCATACCAAGTTCTTCAATAGTTTTGGTCCAGGTCTCGGTGTTGCCTATAGCATCCCCAAAGACCCTATTAAAACCTTCTACAGTCCTATTAAATACAAAAGTACTTTTGTCTAAGTCAGCAAACGCAGCAGATGCATCTTTGGCCGCATTAACCACACTTGTACCTAATTCAAAGGCAAAGTTACTTAGATCTAATATAATTTTAGTTAAAACAACACTGAATGAACCAAGCAAGATACCAGCAAAAATACTCACCTGCCCAATAGCATCAGCGAAAGCATTTGTTGATTGATTTAAAACAGTACCCAGACCGACTAAGGCCGCTCCTAGTGTTCCTGTGTTAATTGCTAAACCAAATAATCCTCTTTCTAAAACAACTGATGCTCTAGCAAGCTTACTACTGGTATCTATTGTTCCTGCTAATCCCTTAACAACATTCGCAAAACCAATATTGGCCTTTGTTAATGTCTTCTCAATATTCAGGAATGGTATATTAAGTTTTTGTAGTGCTGTAGCTGCCCTAATTGTACCGTTATTAAAAGTGCTGATAATTTTACTTTGATTATTAAAGGCAACAACAGATAGGGTTACAGCACTTGTAATAGCGCCAAATGACCCCGCTACAGTCTTTTGGAGTTTATCAATTTTAGTTAATTCTTCATTAGTCTGTTCAACAGATTCATTTAGCTTTTCAAAGCCTTTTGTGGCCGCATCTGTATTGATCTTTTGTGTGGTTTTCTGAAGGCCCTTTAATGAATTATTGATTGTTTCTAGGTTTTTTACGATACCAGCATAGTTTGCAAGCGTTAAATCAATCTTTATATCTGCCATACAAACCCCTTACTTACCCGGCCTTTTATTAATTTTCGTCTTCTTTGAGGCCTCGTCTTGAATTTTATTGACCGTGTTCTCAATCAAAGCAAAAATCTGAACCTTGGTGTAAGTAAGGTCTGTACTATCAAAGGTGTAGCCAAGGCCTTTGAGCATTTTTCTGTCGAAATACTCTTGAACTAAGGGCTGTGTGCTGTTGCTTAGTTTCTTGCCTTGACATGCCCACCTCGTTTGAAGCTTTAACGCTTCTTTGAACCGTTTCCCAGCTTAACACCGTTTAAAAGAATACCAGAAAGGCTGTTAACCACTTCCTGGTATTCCTCGTAGTATTCCAAATCATCTAAGCTCTTAAAATGCAGACCACTGTCCTTATGCTTTAAGTCAACCTTGGTAATTTGATCTACAAGCCTTTCCCTAATCTTACTGAGCTGGTCAATCGTGTCTTTGTTAACCGTGACCTCACCCTCTTTATTAGGTTTTAAATTAAGGGACTCAAGCACCTTCATCCTGTCATTGTACTTAAGCAGTTTAATTTCAACAAAACCTTCCAAAGTTTCGCTAGGAGTCCACTTGTAGTTCATAAAAAGCCTTTGTTACAGTTGATTAAAGTAAAGTTCACCTAAACCTGAACTTGTATAAGTAGTCAATGTCATTTCTAAAGTAACTAGGCCGTCGCTATCCCCTAAAGAGAATGAGCTTATGGTACAAGTTGGGCTATGTACGTTCATACATTTTCCAGCAACCCAGTTGCCTCCACTCTTTTCACCTAGGTTGTAAGTAAAGAGCATATTGTCACCAGATCTGAAGTTTTTAAATTCTTCTGCTTGGTGATCCTCAAGGAGGGCAGTTATTTCAATAGTGGCCTCTCTTTCGCTGAAAACTGATCCAGATTTACCAGAATCAGAGCAGACAGAAAGAATATCGGCCTTAGTATTGCTTAAAGTGATTGTCATGCTTGATGCTTCAAAACACACAATTTCTTGTGCATCTGGCCCTAATAGGACTTCATTTGATTTTGCTACTAATGGATCAGCAGCATCAAAAGAAGCAGTTTGAGGGCTAGACTTATCGAGTGCTGAGGCAGCTTCATATGTTGTTGCCCCTGTTAAATCGGCAGTGCCAAATCCTAGTGTAGACCAGCCTTCATTAGCAGTATTTGGTCCAGTCGCAGGTAATAATTCAAAGGTTACCCCATCAGATGTCGCAGTATATTTACCTGTTGAGTCTGAGTAAGCAACTGTGATTGTATCACCTGAAAGCGCATCCATGGCCGTTTGAAGGGCGCTTGCAACCTCGTAGGGATCTTTGTACATTTTGGCCGTGATGGAAGCAGCTCTTGCTGAGCCATCGTTAAAATCAAAAGCAACATCTGTTGCAGTGATTTCAACTGGATCATAGAAGTACTCATTTCCTTCTACTGAGTAAGAAGCATTTACGAACTCTCCAGCAGTAACATCAATTGAAACTTCTGTTACTCTAGATCCGGCCATCATCTCCACTGCACCAGCAGCGTTGTTGCCTCTGTAAAGCCATAAAGAGTGCGTAGGGTGCCCTGAATTTTGAGGGGACCAGAGTACATTTAACCCTAGATTTACGCCAACCCCAGGGGCGTCCTGGAGGTCTTGGGCCAATGTGATATCATCTGTAGCGATACTTAGTGCATTTCTGATTTCATAGCCCACACCAGATGCCTTCTTTACGAGCAATGCATCGCCTCTTTGAAATTCAGATCCCTCGCCTGTATCGACCTTAATAACTGACACAGTAGAAGCGGCGATCGTGTCCCGTTCAGTGCTTCTTTCTGTCTCTGCGCCGAATGCATTTTCCAATAATGGTCCATAGTTAGGGGACTGCCCCTCTACCCCGGAGGCCCTGAAGTAGTGAGAAAATGACGCACTAGGTTCTTCAATTCCAAGCACGGTCTTAGCATTTGCAATAGAGCCAGTTAGCTCTGCGTTATCGAGTTCCGCGAAGGCCGGTTCCATAGTGAACCCTTCCTGTAGCGCAACATAGTCTCCTGCTGCTGTTGGGCTTACAGGAGTTCCCTCTGTTGATTCTTGTTTGATTGCCAATACTGAATTTCGTGTCTGTAAGGCCATTCCTCGCTCCTTAAGTTAAATCTTCAAAATATTCAAATTCATAGATTGATTGGACCATCAAAAAATGGCCTTGTGCCGTAAAAACTTCCTCAATTCCATTATCTGACTGGTATTTGATACTTGCAACTACACTTTCTAGGTCTGGATCTTTCTCTAGATCATTAATAATTAGATATTGATCCTCTAAAAGATCCTTCTCTAAAGTATTCCTAACATCTACATCCATATCCACGCCAAAATGCGCCCTAGTGATAGTAATAGTCGCTGTTCTAAGTACAGATAGCTTGCACGATAATAGTCTATTAGAGTTTGTGCCAGGGCCTAGCCCTACAGCGTAGCCTTTACTTAGAAAAAGAGTGTCGTTCTCTTCAATAATTCGATTATTAAAAAGCTGTTTATGGTCCGATAAAACAGTACCGACTCTTGTGCGTATATTGTCTACAATTGTTGAAATTTTACTCATCTTACTAGCTGCTTTACTTTGTTTGTAATTTCACCACTATCGGTAAAAGCATCGTTGTTTTTATCAAATGTATAACGACCCATATCTAAAGTCTTCTCATAATCTGCCCTAGCATCTTCAAGCTTTTGCCTAAATCCAGGGCCTAAGTTTTGATAAATAAGGATAAGCGTCTTTAGATCCGCCGCCAAGGTTACGTCCTCAAATCTTAATACTTGGCCATAGTGGGTGACAAGCCCTCTTCTTCTCAAATCAGCAACAAGCATTTGAGAAGCAGTGACAATCTCATCTTCCCAGTCAGTTTTTCCAGACTCAAAGCTATCTAGAAATCGATTAATCTGAGTATCTATATTATCTAACTGTTGTGATCTGGTGAACAGATATACTATACGGTTTAGCAATGTTCCCGCTGTTAAAGTCGCATTATAAGAAATTCTCATCCAGTAGACGTTATATATTGTGATCGTCTCTAGACCTGCTGGCATTGGTTCATTCTCTGTGTCGTTGATGCGATGCCATGAATACTTGCGATCTGGTGAGAACTGAACCACACCACTCTTAGCAAGAGGTACACCGGCCGATGATGTATCATCCAGAATATCCACTCCGGCCACCCAACCGTTACCTTGTCCGGCCCAATAATCTATAGAAATATCTGCCGATACAGCGTTCACTGTATTCACGTCAAAATAAATATTATTAAAAGGGAAATGCTGTCCTACATATATGTAGTCCTCACTTACCACAAGATCCATAGCAATTGTGCTGCTCTCGTCCTGATTGGCGAGTGAAACGTCGGTGATGGTTCCGTTGTCCCCATCCAAGACTCTTATCCATTGATAAAGCATATCACTCCCCCCAGGAGTATCTCAGGTTGAAATTTTTCGGATCATCTGTGATGACACTTGAATCATATACATCATAACCTAAAAAACACGACTTTTTGAGGCCTTTCATTTCCGAATAAGTCTCAAATAGATTGGCGATGAACTCGAAACAATAGAATCTCTCGTTTTTTAGATCAAAAGCGAAGTCGTAGGGTGTCCCTATATGGTAAGGCGCAGCGGAAACTGCCATTTGTCTCATCTCTGTACTCAGCAATGGGTCATACACACGGATCTTGTCTTTTGTAAGCATAAAGGTAACCAAGTCCGTCTTGATCACGCCTTTAGAGGTTGCCTCAATCACATACTTAACCTTATCTCCGCCCACATACACTGCCCCATGTTTATAATCGGAAGGGTTTATGAGATTTGATAGTTCACCGCACACAGAAGTGAGCAGAACGGCCCCTGGTTTTATCTCATCGCGCATCTTGTAATATTCTTTACCTGTAATTCTCTTTTTGGAATAAGGGATACGAATTTTGGCAAACCACTCAATAAGGGGTTGTAGCCATATGACAATTTCTCTAATCATTCGTCTCTACTTAAGAAATATACGGTTAAGTTGGCAAAACTCCCCTCTATAGGGATATCGTCTTTTAATGAGACTCTCAGCTCAGCACCAACTGAGTTTCTAAGAACCTGTAAACTTCCATAGTTAAATGGAAATGTGAGGTACTCATCGGTACCTGGAAGATTGCCAAACTGCCTGTGTGGATATGCTAAGTTTGCATCCGAGATGATATCAGCTTCCGACTTATATCTAGTGTTCGAATATTGGATCTTATTAGGTAGGTCCGCTGGGTTGTATACCCAGATAGAGAAATCAAACCATGTTGTGTTGGAATCACCATGATAAGCATTTGGGATTTTAACATCGCCTGCGAATTGGACCTCGGTGTGCTCAATATTAAGCATCTTTCCCGATGATGGCTCTAGTGTCCATAATGAGCTAACAGCATAAGAATAATCGGCCGTTATTGTTTGACCAGACTTAGAGGCCGAAAACGTTACATCACCAGTAGCATAGTTGATTGTATAACCACTAGTTTGTAAAACAGCGTTTACATATATTTTGGCCAGATAGGGTGAACTAATATCGTCCTCTTGATAAATGAGTCCATTGGCCAAGTTTATCCAGTGAGTGTTGGCGCTATTAAAAGTGAGTCCATCACCACTATCTGAAAGCGCCTCTCCTGTTACCCTTGTGCTACCTTGATACCAAGTGGTCTTGTCGTTCCACCTGTGTGAAACGGCCTTAGTGCTTGGCTCTGTGGGTTTTAACACGTGAACTGATTGTGCCTCGTACTCAGTGCTTAACCTTCTAATATTAGACTTTGCTTTGTAATTATCTTCAAAATCATCTAGATCGGTCGTGTCTTCTTTATCGATTATGCATTTGTGTACAATGCTTTCATCGTATAGAAGGATTTTGTATTCGTGATCAGATTCTATATGCCTGAGGTGCCCACCTACATCATCGTAAAGGGATTTTAAATCAGACCATTTAATTGGTTCCATATTAATCCTCTATTATGTGGACGTTGTACCTGGTCACATCTCTGTTGGGGTTTACACTGTCTGCCCTGCCTACAACTTTAAAGCTAGTGCTGAAATTTATAGGGTGACTTGGTTTGTAAGTGACCGTGTTGTTACCTGTATTGTAATTCACGTCACCCAAAAACGGATCGCCCGATGAGGCAAGATCGTTTAGATTCTCAAGCCAAAGCTCGGCCATAACAGTCCCGTCTATTTCAATTGCAACATAGACATTATCGTTATCTACTTGAACAGAGTATTGAAGAAATTGCCCCCCACCTGTGTAGCTATAGATGTCGCCATATCCCCCAATAGATGTCGGTAAACTGATATCTGGACCGTTATAGTTAACGATTAGGACACGAGGAGGGAAGGTGGCATAACCACCCTCACCAATCGATACAATGTCATCGAGGTCTCTATGGCTTATCCCCATCGGCTTCCTCTTTTTTTACGTCATTGACCTTGTTTTTTCGAGGTCGACCTTTCTTTTTAACAGGGGCACCCTGTTCATTCTCTTTAATTACAGTCTCCATGCGGTCTTTAAGATTCCACACGTGATCCATGCTTGCTTTCATTACAAGCATTTCATCTAACCCTTTAAAGTTAAGGGGAGTCTTTTTAAGAAAAGCGAAGAGGTTAGTAATAGAGCTAACCTCTTCTTTATTAAAATTTACCTGCATTATGCAAATTCCATTACCCTCACGTCCTGAGAAGCTGTGCCAGAGATAACCCATACATTAAGGGCTTCTCCCCATTGAAGCTCTATTGAACTTCCTTTTTCAACCTCAACACCAGTTGAAGTTGTCACAGTGTTGTCCTCACCAACGTAGATAGCTTGGTTCCCAAGATTTTGAACGATAATTCCTCTACGTCCAGCAAGTGGAGTTGCACCTACTTCAAGAGCAGTAAGTCCCACTGTAAGAGTAGAAGTTTGCCATCCAATATTATAGGAATCGTTAACAAAAGTTCTTCTATATAGATCGCCAAGTAAGTGGTAACGATCGCCAGCAGCTGAAAGTGCGCCTAATGCACTTGCAGTTGTAGCAGAAACACCACCAACTCCGATTGGGTCAAGAGTAGCAGCGGCATCATCAGCGTCAGCGGCCAAAGTAGTTGAGGAATCAACCTTAAGCCTTCCAGCATCGTCAAATACTAGTGGATGCGCGTCTCCGTCAGCACTTACGGGCGAAGTATCGGCATCTCTACGAAGACCGTAAATCCCCATACCATAAGAGGTAACACCAAAAGCGCTATCCATTTGCTGTAGATCGATGATGTTAGTCTCATCACCTATGGCGATTGAATCTTGCGTGTTCACTAGGTCACGGATATCAATGTCAGTGCCAGTCACGACTGCGTTTATGCTGCCGTCACCATTGATTGCTAACGTATCTGTTCCATCTGATATTGCGATATTGTCTTGGTTTGCCGAAAGATCTCTGATGTCGAGATCCGTTGCTTCGACCGTAATCGTCCCGATTTTATCTAAAGTTATTGCCATGATTGCCCTCCATGCATGTTATGACCACTCCTCGATTTCAATTATCTGAGAAGCTTGATCAACTTGTAAATAAACTGTTTTTGAACTTAGTTCCAGGTTAGTTACATTATAGCTGCTACATGCCGGAATTGTAATATAGTTAGTGCTAGACTCTGTGGCTACCCATGCAAGCTGGATATCTGACTGGCCTCTGCACCTAATAGTTAACTGTTTTGTTCCATTACTTAATGCTTGTGAGAACTCAGTGTTTGCTGTTCCAGGGCTCGTTACATTGTAGATAAGAGGTGCAGTAGATGCCTTAATAGGGACAAATCTAAAGGTTTGACTTGCGACACTCATGCAAACTCCTGGACCTGGACAAGAATCGAACCGCTAGCGACAATCCCGTAAATTAAAATGTCATCTTTGATATCGACATTATATGTCTCATTTGGGCCTACAAGCCATCCCGAGGTTGTGCCTACGGTTTGCGTTGCAGTTACACCGGTATCAAAACCGATATAAAGATCAACAGTCGCATCTAGGTTTCTAATTAACATTGAATTTCTGTCGGTTAATGCCGATGCTGGGATAGCGACGGCCGTTGTTCCAACTGATAATGTGGTATTTCGCCCTGCTTGGGATAATCCCGATGGGCTGAAAGATCCTTCAACAGTTCCGTCAATAGTGACAGTTCCATCTACACATGTTCGTATGCAGTATTCTGTGAGGTCTCCCACAGTAGGTGAAATGATGGTAGAGCGCCTGATGGCCTCTAGACCATGAACCGATACACTCATTGCTTATGCTCTCCCGCCCCTTAAATATTATTAGATAGGCATTCAAGACAAATATATTAATAAGCAAAATAAGGGATAGTAAGCTTCGCTCTTACTCGTTTAAAAGCGCAGTCCGAACCGCAACTTTCCCTTTATTGGTCAATTTAATTATTCTGCCTGGTATCCTCTCACATAGACAGAAAGTTTTCCAGCAGTAAGTGGTGCTGTTCCAACTTCCATATCCAAAGAGTCATCAGAGCTAAGAACTAAGTGTCCACCACCTGAGATCAACGCACCGGCACCAACTACTAGTCCCGCAGAAGCGGCGCCAATGTCAGCTACATAGCCATCTTGATCGGCATCGTTACCAAACTCAACGACTGCACCGACACCGACTAAGGCTGTCTCAACAACAACGTCTACCTCTTTGGCGACGAAATCATCAGGTAGACTACCTAGGGCATAAGTTCCCACAGCACCACCGTCTTTATCAAAATCATATTCAAAACGGAGCACTCGTGGCTCTGTTCTCCAAAGTTTTGCACCCATTATTTTCTCCTTGCCTTTTTAGTGACTTTTTTTGTTTTAGTTTCCATTGCAGTTTCTTTTACGACTTTAACTGGGTCTTTTACAGTGTCGTCGATATAGAAGTGGACATACCACTGTGAACCAACCTTATGGACATTAATGATCTCAACCTTGTATGGAAGAGATGCTATCATGTCCTCTAGGTCATTTAAACGCTCACCGTTTACATGTCTTAATCTAGATCCACCTTTGATTCCCAGTACGGCCATAAATTATCCTGAAATCTTAACGATACGCTTGTTGTCAAAAAGGCTAAGGCCATAAACAATGTCGGCGCTCATTTTGAAGCCGAATTTGTTTTGAGCATGCATATCAGAGATCTTCAATCTCATGCCTTGCTGCATAACCATTTGTAGTGCTGATGGGTGGACAGCGTATCCAACGTCAGCAGTTAGTAGATCGTGCTCAGAGATCTTGAATCCATATAGTGGAGATGCAAACTCAGCAGAGCTTACAGGGCTTCCAGCAGGGATAAAGTCAGAGCTGATGAAGTTAGTTTTTTGAAGTAGATCTCCAAAATATTGGGGGTCACCAAAGAACCAACGGTTGCTTTTAGGAACCAAAGCTTTAGAAAGCAATGTTCTGATTCCTGCCAAGTCAGAAGCATCAAGGTCGCCAGCAGATGCTGGAGCGATGTCATGGTCAGGAGCGGAAGTTGAAGGGAGTAAGCTATCGATGATATCTTGCTCTATTTTCTTCTGAACAGCATAAACCAATGCTTCTTGAGCATCTCTTTCAAAAGCTTGTGATTGAAGCTGGGCCAAAGAAGTGAACTCAAAAGAAGCAACCGCTCTTTTGTTCACTACAACTGTGTATTGATTAACAGTCATTGACTCAGGATTAAAAGTGTCTTTGTCGTTTGAAAGGATCTCTCCGCTTGGAGCAACGATTTGGTTAACACGTACAGTGTCACCCATATCGCGGATTTCTCCCTCGTATTCACGAGAAAAAACACTACCCATTTGAAGTTGATTTCTCAACTCGTCATACATGTTAGATGCCCAGATCTCTGGGATCAGATTGTCGAGTTCTAGTTTGCCTGAAACGGACATAGTTAACTCCTATTAAAAAATTAAGTTACATAATTTTGTAATTTCGTTACCTATGACCGCTGGTTCATGAGGTCGCCATCCGCTGGATGACTATTTTCGTGTTATTCCGAGGTTGGTATAAAGCTCATTTTGTCGCTTCTTACGTTCCTCGTAGGGTAGTTTCTTCCAACCCTCTAAAGTCAGTTCACTCGGAGCCCCCGCTGGAGCGCTCTGGTTTACACCGACACCTGTGTTTCCAAAGAAGGGTGGTAATTCCTCTTGGACTGCTTTGGCCGCTTCCATGGTCCCGGCAACCACACCGGTATCATGGTCGTATTGAAGATTGTCTAGATTGACAAACTTTATGGCCTTATCTAAATATTTTGCATCACATCCCAATTTAGTCAACTCTTTCTTAACGGCCGATAATTTAGATGAGTCTACAATAAGCTTTTCTCGCTCATTATACTTAGACCTCAACTCGGTTAATTCCTTATCTTTCTCTTCCGCCAAGAGCTTGTAATTCTCCTGCCTTTTAAGCTCTTCCTCTCTTAAGGACTTATTCTCATCCTCAAGCTTCCTTAGTCTCTCCACGGCATTCTTTTTCTCGTGGAGTACCTTATTTAGGAACGCTTCATTTCTAATAGGTTCGTCATTTTGTGTCTCTTGTTGACCTGCCGTTTCTACTTTACTCTCAGTTGCCGCTGGCCCCTGAGCATCACCCGCTGGGTGAACATTTTCGACCTCCATAATCTCCCCTATTTTAAAACAAGCTGAATTGCCCGTCTTATTTCACGAACGATAATACGTTGCTCGTCCCTTGTAAGGCCTAAAAACGGCCTTTGTTCCCTATAGAATTGGTATACTTGAGCATTAGTAAGGTTTTGCGGAATTGATTTTCTTGGGTTTCTCGATTTTGATCTATTGCTTGGAGAAGCACTTTTCCTTTTAGGAATAAGTTGTATATCACTTCTGCTGTTATCCTTAATGAAAACCTCAAACCCAAATCTTTTTGCTTCAACAGTCAACGCATCAAGCATTTGGCCAGATAGTGTCGCATTGGATCTACCTGGAGCGCCAAAGCTTCCTAGCTTGACTCCTCTTCTAAAGGTGATATAAGACGGGCCAAGCGCTGCTAACTTTTTTGGTGAAGGGTTGGGGATCGTGTCAGAACTGACTCCTCCCCCAGCTTTCGCTCTCTTATAGACAATATCTCTCGCTTTTTCACCCAACCTTAAATAAAAGCCTCTGCTTTTTACAAGCCTTTCAAGTTTTGTGATTACCGATATTAATGGATCAAGTGCCATATTAGACTCCTGGGATGGTTAATGTTTGATCACCAACCCGACCTCTCACAGCGCCATCTCTCAAAAACTCTTCAGCAAAACCGATTATATTGGTTGATGCAGCATCTTTGATTATTCTTTTTAAAATAGCTTCTTCTTCTTCTGGAGGTAGTCCAAAGAAATCACGGACAGGCAACCGACCAGTGGCCCCTGTTGTGTGACCATGGGCCTTATCGTTCTGGAGCTTTGAAAGAAACTCGATAACGACCTCTCTTTTGACTACTTTCGGTCGGGGGATCATGTTCGAAAGCATGGCACCTGTTAGAGTGAGGTTAACCTTGCCTGATTTGCCATAGATTTGAAAAACAAGGGAATCCTTATAGCTCTGGGAATAGCCGGGGAAAGAATCCCCTTTTTTGTCTATAGAACTCTCTGTCCGTTCAACAATTCTGTCAATGACGGCCTGTCCATAGTTCAGTTTTACAGATGGCTCTGATAAAAAGCCCCTTAATTGGTTTTTTCTATCTAGCTCAGTACCAGCGTATGCCCTATTGAATATCTCCACTAGGTTGAGCTTGTACCTCAACTTGCTCGCCATTTGCCTCCTCACTTTGCATGTCCTCGATCAACGACTGGTTGGTCCAGAGCATGCCTTCCTGTAAACGAGTCACTGCTAAGTTTCTCGTTCTCGATAATTTGCACTCTTTATTAATTAAATTAACTAATGCATTGTAACATTTTACAATATCTGTGTGCTTTTTGTCATATTTAGTATTACGCAATTTTCTCTCCATTTGGTGACTGATGTGTGTGAGTCGGACCATATGGATTTGAGCTTGTCTTACCTGAACCGTCAAGCATTTCATGGTAGTGGTTATTTGGCATATCCGGGTCTTGGATATCCGGACCAGTACCTTTGTGATCGTGAGTGACGATGCTGTCTCTCTCTACATCTTGAATCATTAGCTCTTTTTTTCGAGAACTATCCATCTCA
>Ga0180438_10002610_pt1 | contig 28908 bp, 14 predicted proteins | sample SS_ome_12_FD_132455 | JGI IMG/M metagenome (GOLD analysis project Ga0180438, IMG submission 132455) | Hypersaline lake sediment archaeal communities from the Salton Sea, California, USA - SS_3_D_2 metaG | ecosystem: Environmental > Aquatic > Non-marine Saline and Alkaline > Hypersaline >...
CGACTTCAGCTACGTGAAGGCCACCACGTCGGAGACCTACAACGACAGCCGAAAGGTCCTCAGCCACGTCTTCGCACTGGAGTTCGAGGGCTATTGGAAGGACGTTTGACGCTCACGGGGGACTGTCCCGATTTTCGCGCAGCGAAAATGGGACTGTCCCCTTCCAAAACCCCTAACTCGACCCCCAAAGACGGCCGGCTCTCGGGCAATGAGGCCCGGGACGCCGGCCGCTCTCTTATGGAAAAAAGGGGACGGGGCTAATTTGCCTTCAACGGCCCGAAGGGTGCTTCGCACAAATTAGCCCCGTTCCCCCTTTCTCGGCCGGGCCGACCTTGTCGCCGAGCTGGCCCGGCCGTACCATGAAGCTCCATGCTCGATTCCGAGGACCAGAGGCGCCACGTGCTCCAAGCGAAGCGGAAGCTTCGCGACGAGGTCCGTGCGCGGCGCCGTGCTCAGGACCGCAAGGACGAGATGAGCCGCCGGATCGCTGCCCGGCTGGCCGCGCTGCCCGAGTACGCTGCGGCGCACACCGTGCTCTTCTACGTGAGCTTCCGCTCCGAGGTGCGAACGCAGGAGATGCTGGCCGAGGCGTGGCGCGGAGGTAAGCGCGTGGTGGTGCCGTATTGCACGGGCGGCCGGCTCGAGCTGGTTGCGATCGACGACGCGGACGAGCTGTCGCCGGGCACCTTGGGCATCCCGGAGCCGCGGCCCGAGTTGCGTTCCCGTCCCGAACGGCGCGTGGCCCCCCCCGAGCCGGACCTGATTGTGGTCCCCGGGCTGGCGTTCGACCGCCTGGGGAATCGGCTCGGGTACGGGCACGGCTACTACGACAAGCTGCTGCCGCTGGTCCGGCCCGACGCCGCGCTGGTCGCGCTGGCCTACGAATGCCAGCTCGTCGACGCCGTTCCGCGCCTGACGCACGACGTGCCCGTAAACAAGATCGTTACCGAGCGGGCCGTCTACGAGTGCTCGCCCGAACCGTAGGAGGCGACTCCCGTCGCCGATTTGCGCCAACCGCGGTTCCGCCGGCGTCTGGAGACGCCTCCTACAGTGGGTCTTTCGGACGTTTCAGTTCCCGAACACCCTCCGCTACTACTTCTCCACCGTGGCCCCGGCGTCGAGATACGCCGCCAGGGAAACGCCCGTCTGGGTCATGCCGGCCGGAACGTCCCTCAATAATGGGGCTAAGGCCCCAATGGTACGTTCTGCCCGGTCGAGGAACTCGGGGTGATCCAGCTCGCGGGCCAGGTGGATGAGGTTGGCCGCCGAGACCGCCTGGCCGGAAGGCAACGCCGAGTCGGTGGGGCTCTTGCTCCGGGCCAGCAAGGTCTCGTGATCGTCCGAGGTGAAGTAGAAGCCGCCTTGCTCCTCGTCCCAGAAGAGCTCGATCTGCGTGGCCGTCAGTCGCCCGGCTTCGTCGAGCCATCGCCGGTTGCCGGTGGCCCGGTGCAGGGCACACAGCCCGTCGGCGAGAAAGGCGTAGTCGTCGAGGTAGGCGTTAAGCTGGGCCCGGCCCCGGCCGAACGTTCGCAGCAGGCGCCCGTCCTCCCGGCGGAGATTCTCGAGCACGAACCGGGCCGAGCGTTCGGCCGCCCCGACGTATTCCTGCTTGTCGAGGATCCGGCCCGCGTCGGCCAGCCCGCGGATCATCAGCCCCGACCACGAGGTGAGCACCTTGGTGTCGGTGGTGGGGCGCCGGCGCCGGTTTCGCGCTTCGACGAGCTTGCGGCGCACGGGGGCGAGCTGTTCGACAAGCTGCTGTTCGCTCAGGCCGCGCCGCTCGGCCGTCTCGGCAAGGGGGCGTCGCAGGAGGATCACGTTGTTGCCCTCGAAGTTGCCGCCTTCGCTCACGGCGTAGACGCCGGCCAGCAGCTCCAGCTCGCGGGCGTCAAGCAGCCGGGCCAGCTCACCGTGCTGCCAGACGTAGAACGCGCCTTCTTCTCCGTCCGTTTCCGCGTCGATTGCTGAATAGAACTGGCCTTGCGGACCGGTCATCTCGCGAAGCACGAACTCGGCCAGCTCCTCGACCACGCGGCGAAAGTCCTCGCGACCGGTCAACCGGTAGGCTTCGGCGTAGACCGAGGCCAACTGGCCATTGTCGTAGAGCATCTTCTCGAAATGGGGGACGGCCCAGAACCGGTCGGTGCTGTAGCGGTGGAACCCGCCGCCAAGATGGTCGCGGATCCCCCCGGCCGCCATGCGCTCGAGCGTGGTCACCAGCATGGCGCGGGCCCGGCCAGCCGCTCCCGCGCCGTCGCCGCCGGCGTTCTCGCCGTCCGCATCGTCCTCGGCCCGGCGGGCGCGGTCCAAAAGGAACAACAGGTTCGACGGCGTGGGAAACTTGGGCATCTGCGGGTTGACGGCGCTGTAGCCGAAACCGCCGTACTCCGGGTCGAACTGCTCGGCCAGCTCGCGAAGCACGCCCGCGACCAACCCCGGCCCGAGCGGCACCGTGCCCTGCGCCTGCTCTTCGAGTTGCCGGCGGACCAGGTTGGCGATCGCGTCGGCGTTTTCCCGCACGCCGTCGGGCTGTTCCTCCCAAGCCTTCTGAACCGCGCCGAGGACCGTCAGCAGCCCTCGGAACCCGCCCCTGTCGCGCGGGGGAAAGTACGTGCCGCCGGCCACCGGCTTTCCCTCGGGTGTGAGGAACATGGTAAGCGGCCACCCGCCGTTCTGCCCCGAGCCGATCAGCCGGAAATAGATCTGCAAGGCGGTCATGTAGATTTCGTCGATGTCCGGCCTCTCCTCGCGATCGACCTTGATGCAGACGAAGTGCTCGTTGAGCTTCCGGGCCACTTCCTGGTCCATGAACGACTCCCGCTCCATCACGTGGCACCAGTAGCAGCTCGAGTAGCCGATCGACAGGAAGATCAGTTTGTTCTCACGCTTGGCCCGGACGAGGGCTTCCTCACCCCAGGGATACCAGTCGACCGGATTGTGGGCGTGCAGGAGCAGGTAGAGGCTCGACTCGTCGGCCAGGCGGTTGGTGTGGTCGGGGGCGGGCCCCATGACGGCAGCGTCCATGTATACGTCCGTTCTCGGCGTTGGTAGAAGGGCAAACGGGCCCCGGCCGGGACCCTCGGAGGAAGTGTTCGCCGCGGCATCGATCCGGCAACCCGCCGAACGCGGGGGAAGAGGCCACCACTGCTCTGTTAAGACGTGATGGTCAGCTCTTGCCGGTCTTGCCCGCAATCGCTGCCTCCCACGCCGCTGCCACGGTGCGCAGGGCCTTGATCCGGGCGTAGAGCTTGCAGTTGGCTTCCAGGATGGTCCAGGGGGCGTGCGAGGTGCTGGTCTGCTGGAGCATGTCGACCACGGCCGCCCGGTAGCGGTCCCACTTCTCGCGGTTGCGCCAGTCCTCTTCGGTGATCTTCCACTTCTTGTGCGGCGTGGCCTCGCGGTCGCGGAAGCGGCGGAGCTGCTCGTCCTGATCGATTTGCAGCCAGAACTTGACCAGCACTGTGCCGAAATCGGTGAGCTGGCGCTCGAACTGGTTGATCTCGCGGTAGGCCCGGCGCCACGCGGCTTCGCTGCAAAACCCCTCGACGCGCTCGACCAGCACTCGCCCGTACCAAGAGCGGTCGAAGATGGCGACGTGCCCCGCCTTGGGCAGATCGCGCCAGAAGCGCCAGAGGTAGTGGTGCGACTTTTCCCGGTCGTCGGGCGCGGCGACCGGGATGACTTCGTAGCCCCGGGGATCGAGCCCGCGTGTCAGCCGCCGGATGTTGCCCCCCTTGCCGGCCGCGTCCCAGCCCTGGTAGACGATCACCGCCGGAATCCGATTCCGGTAGAGCTGGTTCTGCAGCTCGAAAAGCCGGTCCTGGAGCGGGTCGAGCTGCTCGTCGTACTCTTCGCGCGACATCGAGAGACTCAAGTCTACCCGGTCGAGTACGGTTCGCTCGTCGAGCGGCGACGGCTCGGGGGCGGGCATCGGGCGCAGCTCGGGCTCGGGACGCTCCCGGCGCCGAGCCGTCTCCGAGTGAATCGTTTGCACCAACACCTGGAACGCCTTCGTGCGCCGATAGCGACCCTGGGTCGACTCGACCACGTGCCAGGGAGCGTGGGCGGCGCCGGTCCGGGCGAACATCTCCTCGATCACCTCGCGCCAGCGGTCGTACTGCTCATTGCGCTTCCACTCCTCCTTGCGAACACGCCAGGACGTGGCCGGGTTCTCGTCCATCCGCTTCAGTCGCTTGCGCTGCTCGCGCCGGGTGACGTGCAACCAGAACTTGACGATCACCGTGCCGGCGTCGGCCAACTGGCGCTCGAACTCGAGAATATCGTCATAGGCCCGTTCCCACTCGCGGCGCGGAAGCTTTCCCTCGATCCGCTCGACGAGCACCCGCCGGTACCACGACTGGTCGAAAATCACGAAGTGACCCGCCCCCGGCAGGGCCCGCCAATAGCGCCACATCCAGGGGCGCATCCGCTGCTCCTCGTTGGGCTCGCGGGTCCAGCGGACCGAGAAGCCGCGGGGGTCGAGCACCTGGGCCAGCCGGTTGATCACGCGGCCCTTGCCCGCGGCGTCCCAACCCTCGAAGACGACCGCCACGGGAATGCCCGCCGCACGCGCCGCACGCTGGCACGCGGCCAACTCGACCTCCAGGTCGGGAAACAGCGCCCGATACTCCTCCTTGGAGAGCTTCTTTTCCGGGTCGATCAAATCGAGCATGGCACCGGACTCCCGGGGGTTGGCAAGGGGCCGCTGTGCAATTGTAGGTCAGGGCCGGGCTGGAGGCTGTCGGATAGTGCTCGTAGTGACCCGATTCATCGGGTCTTCCTGGACAATGGCGGTCCTTGAATGGCTCGGGACCGCATGAATGCGGTCACTACGAACTTCTCGGACAGCCTCTCAGTGCTCCTCCCAATCCAACGCCCGGCCCACGGCCTTGCGCCACCCGCGCAGGCGCTCGGCCCGTTCGTCGGCCGAGAGACCCGGCGTGAACTCCCGGTCCGGGGCCCAGTGCCGGGCCACGTCGGCGGTGTCCTGCCAGTAGCCCACGGCCAGCCCGGCCAGGTACGCCGCCCCCAGCGCAGTCGTCTCGGAGACGGTCGGGCGCAGCACGCGCACGCCCAACAGATCGGCCTGGAACTGCATCAGAGGATCGTTGACCGAGGCCCCGCCGTCGACCCGCAACTCCGCCAGCTCGACGCCCGCGTCCTTTTGCATCGCCTCGAGCAGGTCGGCCGACTGGAAGGCCATCGATTCAATGGCGGCCCGGGCCAGGTGGCCGGCCGTAGTGCCGCGCGTGATCCCCAACACGGCGCCCCGCGCGTAGGGGTCCCAGTGCGGTGCCCCCAGGCCGACGAACGCCGGCACGAAGTAGACGCCCCCCGAGTCGGGCACCATGGCCGCCAGCCGCTCCACGTCGGCCGAGTCTTGCAGAAGCCCCAGCCCGTCGCGAAGCCACTGCACGACGGCCCCGGCGATGAAGATCGACCCCTCCAGGCAGTACGTCACTTGGCCCTCCAGGCCCCAGCCGATCGTGGTGAGCAGCTTGTTCTGCGAGGGCACGGCCCGGCCGCCGGTGTTCATCAGCATGAAGCAGCCGGTGCCGTAGGTGTTTTTTGCCGTGCCGGGCTCGAAGCACGCCTGGCCGAAGGTGGCCGCCTGCTGGTCGCCCGCGATGCCGGCGATGGGGACCGGGGCGCCGAGCCACTCGGCGTCGGCCTCGGCGACCTCCTCGCTCGAAGGCCGCACCTCGGGCAGCATCGCCCGGGGGACATCGAGGACCGCGAGCAGCTCGTCGTCCCAGTCGAGCGTGTGGATGTTGTAGATTAGCGTGCGGCTGGCGTTGCTGTAGTCGGTCACATGCCGGCGCCCGCCGCTTAGGCGCCAGACCAGCCAGGTATCGACCGTGCCGAAGAGGATCTCGCCCCGCTCAGCCCTTGCCCGCAAGCCGTCGTACGTATCGAGCAAGTGCTTGATCTTCGTGCCGGAGAAGTAGGCATCGACGACCAACCCGGTCTTGGTGCGAAAGGTCTCTTCGAGGCCGTCGGCCTTCAGCCGATCGCAGATGCCGGCGCTGGCGCGGCTCTGCCACACCACGGCGTTGGCCACGGGCCGGCCGGTGTCGCGCTCCCAGAGGACGGTGGTTTCCCGCTGGTTGGTAACTCCCAGGGCAGCCACGTCGCCGGCCGTAAGCGACGCGCGAGCCAGGGCCTCGCGCGCCACCCGAAGCTGCGACGACCAGATCGCCTCGGGATCGTGCTCGACCAGCCCCGGGCCGGGCAGGATCTGCTCGAACTCCTCCTGGGCCGAGGCAACCAGGTGCCCGTCGTGGTCGAACACGATCGCCCGGCTCGACGTAGTGCCCTGGTCCAGCGCCAGGATGTGCTTGGCCATGGGGCGCCCTCCTCCCGTCGTGACAGGCCGTTGCACCGGCAGTCTACCGGCGGGTGGCCGCGGCCGCAAGGTGCTCGGCCGGCGGCGGATCGTCTCGGGGAGGCCCGGTTGTCAGCGCCCGGGCCGTCGGATACACAAAGCGGTTTCGCTCCCGCGGAAACGGGTGCGAATGGCTGCTCAGAATCGCTACCGCGAAGCCCCGCTGCGTCCCCGATGACCAATTCGCGTCAGCCAACAGCGTGCCGAAACCCCGCGGTCTTGCTGCTGGGTCCCACGGGTGCCGGGAAGACGCCGCTGGGCGAAATGATCGAGACCCGGGGGCTGTGGGGGATGCCCTGTCTACATTTCGACTTTGGGGCGAATCTGCGGGCGGTGGCCTACGACGAGACGGAGGGCCGTTGCCCGCACCCTGACGTTCGCCTGGAGGAAGCGGGCAGAGGTCACTTCACCCCCGAGGAGATCGCGTTTCTGCGCGACGTGCTCGAGTCGGGTGCTCTCTTGGAGGACGAGCACTATCCGCTGGCAGAGCGGATCCTGCAACGGTTCCTCGATGCCCGGGGCGCGAGCGAGGGCACCTGCGTCGTGCTCAACGGGCTGCCCCGGCACGTGGGACAGGCCCGGGCGATCGAGAGGCTGCTCGACGTGCGGACCGTGGTGGTGCTGGACTGCTCGGAGGCCACGGTGCGGCGGCGGATCGAAGGCAACGTGGGCGGCGACCGCCAAAGCCGGACGGACGACGACCCGGCCGCCGTGCACAGGAAAATCGAGCTTTTCCGGAAGCGGACCGAGCCGCTGGTCGATGACTACCGACAACGGGGGATACGCGTTGAGCACCTCGCCGTGGGTCCGGAGACGACCCCCGAGGAGGCGTGGCGGGCCCTCGACGCGAGGCCGCCGAGCCTGTCCCCAGATCGGGTGCCCCGGTCGGGGGACGCCGGGCACTAGCCAGCCGAAGGGGTCGGGATGCTGAACTCCGTGTTTTCCGTACGGCGGCCTTCCGAGGCCGTCGATGTGCCCGGTGCCGAACGGCCTGCCTGTCCGACGCACGACGGCCTTAGAAGGCCGTCGCACGCCTGGAGACGGAAGGGCCGCACGTGCCTTTCGGACGGGGGGTCTCCCTAGGGAAGTTGCCTAACCTGCGGGGAGAAGTGATTGCACTCCGGGCGGACGATTGATACACTTCTAGTAGGTCGGTGCGGGTTTTCCGAGGACGGGACCGGGCGGGCCGGCGTGGGGGGTTTGCAATGGCGATCCAGACGGCCGACGAGTTCTTGGCGTTGCTCCGGAAGAGCAAGCTGCTCAGCGCCGCCGAGCTTGACGAGGCCTGCCGCGACAACGGCCAGTCCGATCCCAAGACGGTCGCCCGCTCCCTGGTCCGCCAGGAGCGGCTCACGCGCTGGCAGGCCGGCCAGCTCTTGGCCGGACGCAGCTCCTTCTTCCTGGGAAAGTACAAGCTGATCGACCTGTTGGGGCACGGCGGCATGGGCCGGGTGTTCCTGGGCGAGCACACGACCATGAACCGCCGGGTGGCCCTGAAGATCCTGCCACGCCGGATCGGCAAGGACCCCGCCGCGCTCGAGCGGTTTCTGGCCGAGGCCCGAAACGTTGCCGCGCTGGATCACCCCAACATCGTTCAGGCCTACAGCGTTGACAACGAGGGGGACCGCTACTATCTGGTGATGGAGTACGTCGACGGCCGGGACCTCGAGGAGCTGGTCAATGAGGAGGGCCCTCCCGAGTTCGACGTGGCCGCCGACTACATCCGCCAGGCCGCCGAGGGTCTGGCCCACGGTCACGAACGGGGCCTGGTCCATTGCGACATCAAGCCCTCGAACCTGCTGGTCAACGGCCAGGGCGTGGTGAAGCTGGTCGACATGGGGCTCGCCCGAGCCGCCGGCCGCGACGACGAGGAGAACGGCGCGGCCGATGATCGCGTGCTGGGCACCGTCGACTACATGGCCCCCGAGCAAGGGCTCGACAGCACCGACTTCGACCACCGGGCGGACATCTATTCGCTGGGGTGCACGTTTTATTTCCTGCTGACCGGTCGGCCGCCTTTCCCGGGCGGGACCTTGCCCCAGCGCATCCTCAAGCACCAGACCCAGACCCCGCCCAGCCTCACCAAGCTGCGCCCCGGCGCCCCGGCGGAGATGGTGGTGATCTGCGAGCGGATGATGGCCAAGAGCCCGGACGACCGATACCAATCGGCCAAGGAGATCAGCCAGGCACTGGCCCCGTGGCGGCTGCCAGCGGGCACGGCATCGGGTGGGTCGGCAAGCGCCCGGCTCAAGATGGCCGAGCCGCTCGAGGCCCCCGACACCGGCTTCCCCGGAATTAACGTGGACGGGTCGCCCGCCAAAGCCGCGGCCAAGACCCCGCCGCCTATGCCCGCCGAGTCCGGCGAGAAGGTCGGGCTGCTGGGCACGCCCGCAAGAAAGCTCGTGGCCGGGGGACTGGCGCTTCTGCTGTTGGCCGGCATCGCTGTCGCCGCTGCGCTCCTGCTCGGCGGCGACGAATCAGAAGAACAGCAAGCCGCCCAGGCCAATTCGCAGCAAGGTGAACAGAAGCCTGCCGAGCCCCCGGCCACCAAGCCCGAAGACATCGAAGAGGACCTGACGCTCGACAGCCCGGAAAACGGAGGCGCCGAAGGGCCCGGTGAAGAGTCGCCGCCCGGCGAGGAGCCACCCGGCGGGGAGTCGGACACCACGCCGACCGGCGACGGGGGCGAGGGACCTTCGCCGCCCGACGGCGAGAACCCGACCGACCAGCCGCCTGGCGAGGCCGGGCCCGGCGTTGAGGTCCCGGGCGAAGAGCCCAAAGAGCCTGGACCGGGGACGGAGCCAGGCCCCGGCGACAACGGCGGTGAGAACCCCGATGGCGAGCCCGGCTCGAAGCCCCCCGACGGGCCCAAGGAGCCGGGGCCGGACCCGGGACCGAAGACGCCGGAACCCGGCCCCGAGAAGCCCAACCCCCCTCCAAAGAATCCAAGTCCCCCCCCGAAGAAGCCGGACCCCTTCCGCGAGCTGGCCTCGGCCATCGATTTGCCGGCGCCGGGCGCCGGCGCGGCCCCCGAGGCAGCCGGGCCGGTGTCGCTGGGCAGGCTGAACCTGCAGCCCGACGCCTCCTGCGAGATTGCCCTGCTCGGTGGCGACGAGGTGCTCAAGGGCGAGCGGAAGTTCGCCATCAACGGCAACGGCGGCGGCACATGGAAGATCCTCTTCGCCGACGCGGCCCCCGCGGGCGCCGAGCCCCGGCAAACCGAGGTCGCCCAAGTCGATCTGGACTCCCAGAGCCGGGCACTGCAATTCCGCTGGTTGCCCGGGGCCGGGTCGGTGGGTTCGACGTACGTTCGGGCCCTGGGCAATTGCGGGCTGCAGCTTACGGTTGGCAAGGATTCGCGCCTGCTGCCGCTGGGCAAGCCGCAGCACGTCGAGCCGCTTGCAGTGAATTTCCAGACCGGCACGGCGCGCGCGAACCTGACCGCGGGGAACCTGCCCGACCCGGACCTGCTCCGTATCCAGGTGACTAAGCTGGAGGGGGAGTTCCCCAAGCACAAGCTCGAGCCGCAAGACGGGATCGGGGGCGAAGAAGGCGTGCGCATCGTCTTCCCCAGCGACGGCACGGTGCCCACGTACGGGTTCCACGTGAAGATGACCGCCCGCGGCAACACGGCCCGGCTCGAGGCCGGCGCGTTCGTGCGGTTGGAGCAGCAGCAGGCAGGGGCGCATGCCGCGCCCGCGGCCGCGCCGGCGGCGGCACCCGCTCGCGGCCGTGCCCGGCCGAAAGCCGCGCAGCCGAGCAACGAGATCCCGCTCAATATGCGGATGCTCGAGCAGGCTGCGGCGGCCCACATGCAGACGAAGCTGCTCATCCAGCGGAAGTACGGCGATCTGAACAAGCTGCCCAGACAGCTCGGAAAGCTCAAGGAGCAGCTCCAGGCGCAGTTGGACCAGGCGGACGTGGGACTCGGGCAGGTTCAGATCCTGGCCGAGCGCTGCCGGAAGGTGCAGCAGAACGGCAAGATCCACTTCCGCATCTTCGCCCAGCTCGGCGAGCAACAGTTGGACCTGATCGACACCAAGCAGCCCGGCCCGGCCATGGAGCCCGTCGCCCCGCTCGGCGGCGACGACGGTCTGGACCTCGACCTGGACGGCGACGGCAACAAGGGCGATTCGGGCGGCGGTAAGAACACCTTCTTCTGATCGAGGCGGATTCGTGCGCCCGGCCGTCGTTTGTCTGATTCTTCTTGCCCTTGCACCGGGCGGCTTTGCGCAAGGACCCGCGGAGTGGGAAGGCGAGCCGGTGGCCCACTGGATCCGGCAGCTTGCCGACGACGACGTGCGCGCGAGGTGGTACGCGGCGTACGCCGTGGGGCAAATCGGCCCCGAGGCCGCCGCGGCGGTCGAGCCGCTCGTGAAGATCCTCGAAAACCCGCGCGAGCACGAGTACGTGCGCGGCAACGCGGCCTGGGCTTTGGGGCGAATCGGCCCGGGCGCCGCGGCGGCCGTGCCGCTGCTGGTAGAAACGCTTCGCTCGCGGCACGTTTCGGTGCGCCGCAACGCGCCGCTGGCCCTGGGGAGGATGGGCCCCGCGGCCAAGGACGCGGTGCCGCGCCTGCGCGAGTTGCTCTCCGACCGAGACCCGACGGTCGTGGTCAACGCGGCGCTGGCCCTTTGGCAAATCGAGGGCGACCAGGGCGCCGTGCGCGGGCTGGCGGCATTGAGCCGGCAGGAACGGGAGGACCTGGCCCCGTATCTTGCCGTGGGCGCGCTGGGGCAGGTGGGAACGGCAAGCGACGAGGTGCTGCCGGCGCTGGTGGCGGCCCTGGGTCACGCGGACCCCGACGTTCGGCGCGCGGCCGCCCGGGAGCTGGGCGGCCTCGGCGCGGAGGCGATACCGGCCCTGCAGGAAGCGCTTCGCACCAACGACGACGAAGTTCGGCGGGGCGCGGTCGAGGCGATCGGACGCATTGGTGTTGAAGCACTACCGGTGCTGACCGAGGCGCTAAAGAGCGACGGCGCCGCGGCCCGGCGCGCCGCGGCCCGGGCCCTGGGCCGGCTCGGCCCCGACGCCCAACGGGCCGTCCCCGCGCTGGTCGCCGCGCTGGCCGACCGCGACCCCGCCGTGCGCGAGACGATCGGCCGGGCACTGGGGAAGATCCGGGGCGAGTGAGGGGGGCATGATAACTTCCCCTCCCCGGGGCGGGTTGGTGGAATGGACGAATCCGCTATTTGGAGGACAAGCATGATCGACGTATCCATTCCGGCCGAATTCGAACCGTTTGTGCAACACGCGGTCCAGAGCGGGGAGTTTCGCAGCCCGGCTGAGGTCGTGGCCGAGGGCCTGCGCCTGCTCACAAAGCGGGACCAAGTCCGCAAGGAGATCCAGGTCGGACTCGACCAACTGGACGGGGGCGAAGGGATCGACGGCGAAGAGGTGCTCGACCGCCTTCAGCGAAAGGCGGAGCAAATCGCGCGGGCGGCGGTCGCCGCCCAGCCCTCTGAGACGAACGGATGAGCCGCCTCCTCTTCTCTCCGCGGGCGGAACAAGATCTCCATCCCCTCTTCTGACGCCGCACGCCGCTCGTCTGTTGGACGCGGGGTTACCGCCCCTCTTCCTCCTGTTCTTCCAACTCCCGCGCCCGGCGCAGGTCTAGCCGCGCGCTCAGGAACAGGTAGACTGTGGCGGCCAAGAGGATCGCCATCATCAGGGCCGTGGGCCGGTCGAGCGGGGCGCCGCCGGCGACGATCTGTGCGGCGTTGGCCAACAGCGCGAACAACGACAGGCCGGCCGACCCGAAAAGGACCATTGCCGCGCTGAGCGCCGCGCGGCTCCGGCGGCGAAGCGTGGCCAGGTATTGCAGCGCAGCGAACGCGGCAAACAACGGCAGCGCGAACATGCCGCCGAACATCGCGGCCGGCGAGGGAGGCGCGATCATGCAGTATAAACACACCCCAAGCAGCGCAACGGAGCCGAAGATCAACACCAGCCCGTTCAGCCAAGCGGCCAAGTGTACGAAGCGCAGGTGCATGGCGTTGCCGGGTGCGTCGTGAGGGTGCTGCTCAGCCCAGCGCGTCCTGCGCCAGGCTGCGGCCCCATTTCGGCCAGCCGGAGGAAGCCAGGCCCTGGGCGGTACACTCGAGCACGACCAGCGTCTCGTCGTCCAGGCCGAAGGCCAGACGCTTCGGGCCCAGGATCGTGCCGGCCGAGCGGACCGGGGATTCGACCCGGGCGGTCCACTGGGCGTTGCCGCGTAAGTCCACGGCGTGGATCGTGCCCTCGTTGTCGCCGAAGTAGATTAGGTCGTCGTCGCCGATCACCGGCGTCGACTCGACGGGGCCGGCGGCCTTGTACTCCCAGCGGACCTTGTGGCTGTTGCCGTCGATGCAGACCAGCGTGCCGCGGGGCTCTTGTCCGCGGATCGACTGGCTGACGCCCACGTAGACGTGACCCAGCTTGTCGAGCACGGGCGAGCCGAGCAACTGGCCGGCCAGCCTGGTCTTCCACTTCAGCTCTCCGGTGGTGGAAAAGCCGTAGATCTGTTCGTCGCGCCCGGCGACGATCAGGATCCCGTCGTCGCGCATCGCCGGGGCGGAGTGGACGCTCCCGCCGGCGTAGCCCTGCTCGGCGGCCTGTTTCCAGAGGTTCTTGCCCCGGCGCTGGCCGAGCTCGATGGCCAATACGTAGCCCTCCTCGGAGCCGACGTAGAGCACGTCGTTGTGGATCACGGCGGCCGCGTCGAGCTTCTGGCGCGTGCGCAGGAAGAGGCCGGACTTCTGGCGGCGCCCCTCGGGGTCGACGCGCACGATGCCGCCTTCGTGGTGGCTGACGTACGTGGCGCCGTCCCGGTCCACGATCGGCGCGGCGTAGCCCAAGGGCTGGCCCACGTCGACCGGCATGAAGACCTGCTTCCCGTCGGCCGAAACGCAGTGCAACGAGCCGTCGCTGCAGTGCAGCCGGAGTGCCCCGTCCGGGCCAATGACCACCGGGCCGGGTGCCCGGCTGCCGGTGACGTACTCCCAGACCACTTCCGGCTTGCCATCCTTCTCCTCAAGCGCGATCAGGCGTTCGGCCACGTGGAGGAAGACACGGCCGTCGGCGCCCACCGCAGGCGCGCTCTGCATGGGCACGGCCTCGTCCTCGTAGGGCGGCTCCTCCGGGAAAGCCCACAAGAACCTCTCGGGCCGGAGCGGCTCAGGGCGACGCCGCTCGGGCGGCTCGGGCACGAGCGGAGGTGCTTCCTTCTTCGGGCGCCGGAGGGCCGCCGGCCGGTCCGGCTTATCCGCGGCCGGGGGACGGGGCTCGGAAGCCGGAGGCCCACCGCGTTTGGCCTCGCTTGGCTCGGCCGGGCGCTCGGCACGGGGTTTCTCGGCTGCAGGACGTCGCGGCGGCTGGACCTCGGGTGGCTTCTCTGCGCCGGGCTTCGGTCGAGACGGCGGTCGCTCGGTGGGCGTTGGGGTCGGCCCCTGGCGCGACGGCGGTTCCTGCGCTGGAGGCTTGCGCGCGGCCGGCTTCTGCCGCGGCTTCTGAGAGGGTGGTGTCTGTTGCGGCGGCGGGCCGGCGGACGGCTTGCCGGCGCCCGAGGGCGGTCTTGGCTGCTTCTGTGGAGGTGGTGGCGCACCGCCCGAGGGCGGAGGTTGCGACGGGGCGCCCGGGCCCTGGTCTGGTGGTTGCGGCGTCTGGGGGCCGCCCGCGGGAGGTGGCGGCGTGCCGGGCTGCTGCGGGTAGGCCGGGCCGGGCGGCACCTGGGGCGGCGGGTAGTAGGGCTGGCCCGACGCCGGCGGGTGCTGCTGCTGGTAACCGGTCGGACCCTGGGGGGGCGGCTGGCCGTATTGTTGCGCCGCCGGAGGCTGGGACGGCGCTTGAGGTTGATACGTCGGGGGAGCGGGTGTTTGGGCGCCCGGCCAGCTTGCCGGCGGTGGCTGCTGCGCAGGGGCCGGGGGGGGCTGCGGCGGCGGCCGGGACTGGCCCGGGGGAACGCCCACACCGGGCTGGCCGTAATTCTGCCCCGGGGGAACGCCCGGCTGAGGCGGCAGGGTCCCGGGCGGCCGTCCGGGTGGAACGCCGGTCGGGGGCGGGGCACCGCCGGGTGGGGCCGGCTGTCCGCCGGCCGGCACGGGCCGGAACAGCCCCACCGCCTGGCGCCCACAGGCCGGACAGGCATAAGGTTGCGTGGGTCGCTGGATCTGGTGGCCGCAGTTGGTGCAGCGATAAGTCTTCATCGCACTCGGTTTCCTTCCGTCGCTCGGCCGGCGTACCTCTTCCCGGCCGCCGTCGCGTTGCACCCTTACTTCACGTTCACCAGCGCCTTGGTATACACCCGGCCGTTATCGCGGAGCACGACCCAGCCGCGGACTTCGGTGATCTCCACGCCGCGGGAAGTGGCGGTGTGGCGCGTCGAGTCGAAGCGTTCGCCGGGGTGGACCACCTCGATCGTATTGGGGATGCCGGCGTCCTGCAGGGTCTCGGTGATCCAGGCGACCAGGGCCTGCTCCATGGGGTTGTTGCCGGCGCCGGGGCGCCGCTTCGGCTGCCAGCGATAGTACGCCTCGCCCAGGTCTTTCACGAGCGTGGGCAGCTTCTCGGTCGGGGCCGAGCGGAAGACGAGCAGTTGGCCGACGAACGCCGCCGCTTCTGAGTTGCCCTCAAGCGCGCCGCTGAGGAGCTGCTGCCGGTGGAAGTCGAGGCTGGCATTGCCCGCCAGGTCGGAGCCGAAGATCGCCCGCTGCCAGTCGGCGCTGGTGGCGGGCGTCTCCTTGACTTCATCGGGGTCGGGGGGCCGAAGGTGCTCGGTGAGGTAGGCAACCGGCAGGTCCAGGCGCTCGTGGAGTTGCTGGACGCCCTCGATCAGGGCGGTCAACTGAGAGCCCATGCCGTCGCGAAGCTGCGCCAGGCCGGCGCCGAGGGTCTCGGCCGCGGCCGCACCGTCGTTGCGCTGGCCAAGCGCACGGAGCCGCGCGTCGATCGCGTCGAGCTTGCGAGCCAGCGGCTCCAGGGCGCTGCGGATGGCCGCTTCGTCGAGCGGCGCGGCCGTCGCTGGGGCGGAAGGGGCGGCCGCGGCCGGCGCACCCCCGGCCAGGGCCTCGACCTTCTCGGCCAGGGCGTCGAGCCGCTTTTCGATCGCGGCCAGGTCGATACCTTCGCCGGCAGATTGCTGCGACTCGCGGTGGACCAGGTAGGCGACGACCTGCTCTTTGGCGTGGTCCACGAGCCGGCCGAGCTTGCCCAGCTCGGCGGTGAGGTCTTCGAGGCGATCGGGACGCGCGCCTTCCCCGGCAGCGGGCGCGCCGGCCGGCCCGGCCTCGAGGCTCGATTCGTCTTCGGCTTTCTTGGAGGAGAACAGGGGCATGACGGCTCTCCCGAGATCCGCGTCGTGAGGATTGCGGCGTCAAGCTGCTCCGTAGGACGGATTGCCCAATCCGTCCGTCGTGGGCTCAAACGCCCTGCCGACGTCCTTCAGCAGACTTCGCCGGCGGTCCAAATCGTGACGGTTCGTTCGCAGTCGCCGATCAGCCCGCCATATCGGACGGATTGGGCAATCCGTCCCACGCTCTTGTGCAACGCCGGGGCTTACCTTCCCGGTCCCAGCTCGATGTTGTCCAGCCCCCCGGTGTCGAGGTAGTAGCGTTCGTCGGCCAGGGTTCGCCAGGTGAAGAAGACGTTGTCGTCGAGGATGGCGTCCTCGCCGGCGACCACGCCGGTGACCGACTCGACCTCCAGGGTCTCCTCCTCCTGCTTGCTGGCGTGTTTTCGCTTGATTTTGACGTTGATTTCCGTGGGTCCGATGCGGTCGCCGACGACCATCTTCAGGAAGTAGACCGGGGTGGCCTGGGCGTCCTCGTCGCCGCTGAGCTTGCGCCCGATCAGCACGCGCTGCGAGCTGGTCGTGAACTCGGTAATCTCTTCGCGGGCCTGATCCTCGGCCGGCTGGAAGAGTATACGCTCTTTGCGGATGCCCGAGGTGGCGTCGGTCATCACACCCCAGTAATAGGTGTTTTCGTGGGTCTTGCCCTTCATCTCGAACTTGAACTGGGGCAACATGCCGTGACGGGCCATGAACTCGATGGCCGCCCCCACGACCACGGGGCTCTTGGGGTCGATGATCACACCCGGGTTGTGCCCCTTCTCGTCCTGGTAGGGGTACCAATTGCCGGCGTAGTGGTTGAACATGGGCACGATCCGCGACGGCGACAGCGGCACGTACATCTTGACCAGCTCCTGGATGTACGTGAGCTTCGAGGGCTGGCCGGCCATCAGCACGATGTCGACGTCCAGCTCGTTGATCCGCTGGCAGTAGTCGTACAACAGCTCGTCGAACACGTCGTAGACCACCCCCTCGAACTCGGCCTTGTCGTAGACCAGGCCCAGGTCCTGCTGGGCGTTGTAGTAGCCCGGGCCTCGGAGCTTGTCGAACACGCCCTGAAGCGATTCCACCACGGCGGGGTCGACGATCTCGGGATCGGTGTGGGAGATCGGCTCCTCGGTGACTTCGTCCACGGCGTTGTCGAGGTATGCCTGGGCCAGGGGGACGAACAGCCGGTTGATCCAGTTGATGCGCTGCGCGCGGATCTCGCGGTTGCGCGGCACCTCGGGACCGAACAGGAGCTGCACGTCCTCGTCCTCCAGGGCCAAAGCGTCGGCAAACAGGGGGACGATGATCGTCTCCAGGAGCCGCTTGACGAGCTGGTCGCCGCCTAAGTAGATGCCGTCCTGGTGGATCACCTGACCGCGGATGTAGTCGTCGATCTTCGACTCGAACTGGTACTTGGCGATCATCAGGTCGGTCGTGCCGCCGCCGATGTCGATGCAGGCGATGCGGATCTCGTTCTCCGAATCGCCGAAAGACTCTTCCTCGGCGGGGCGGCGCCGGGCAGCCGCCCCCGGGCGGCGCACTCCCGGCCGGTTGCGCCGCCGCCCGGCCGGCACCGCGGCCGTCGGCTCCGGCGCCTCCTCCGCCTTCTGCGGCTCCTTGCCGCGGTCCTGCTTCAAGGTGGCGAACCACAGCCGGGGGTCCTGGCCGAGCAGTCGCATCTCGCTCCATATATACGTGAGATGCACCGCGCTGGCCTCGTCGATGTTCAGATTCAGTTCGGGCCGCACGCGCTGGCTCTTGCCCAGCGTCATGGCGAAGATGTTGATGGCCTTGTTCACCTGGGCTGCCAGGCGCTTCTGCTCCTCCTGGATCATGCCGCTGGGGTGGCTCAGGGTCACCGTGCGGATCTCGCGGGTGCGGCCCGCGTCGCCGGAGGCCTGCCGGTAGGCCGTCGAGTTGACGTAGGAGTACGCCTGGCAGATCATCTCGTAGATGGCCGCGGTCATCATCGAGCGCGGGGCGTGGCGCGGCTTGAGCGGCGTGTCGGAGGCGAACTCGCTCTCCCTCGGCTCGCGCTCGCCGAGCAGGAAGTCGCGGTCGTCCTCGTGGACGTAGTGCAGGAAGGGTCCGCGAAGCGTCGCCGCGTACGTGCCGGATTGGTGGCGGTCGGCCGGATCGGCCATGTGCCAGTTGGCCCCTTCGAGCCAGCTCGCGTCGTCGGCCCAGAGGTAGCGCTTGGGGGAGCTCAGCCCGGTGCGGATGTCCCCCTCGGCCTTCATCGACATGGCCACGTCGTCGGCCTCGCGCCCCATGCGGACCTGCGAGAGGTCGTCGAACAAGGGGGGCGTCTGCGTCACCTCGACTTTGGTCTGCTTGCTGCGGCGCTTGCCGCGCCCGAACCAGCCGGCTCGCTTCTCCTCCTCGAGCGCATGGTACTCGATCTTCTTCTGGGCCAGCGGGCCGAGGTAGGGCGTAGTACACCAGTGCGTCTTCGAGGAGAACCAACGCGCGTCGTGGCGGTTGATGAACTCGCCGTTCTCGCCCCAGGCGTCGAGGTGGTAGCGGTTGACCAGCTCGAAGGGGAGCATCTGCGGCGTCTGGCTGATCTCGCCGGCCAGCTCGAGCAACAGCGCCCCGGTGCGGCTGTTGCCGAAGTCGATCACCATGTGGACGTGCTTGGCGTCGCCGCCGGTGGCGGTAGCCGGGCGGATGCAGAGCTCCACCTCGCCCACGCCGCGGAGCGGCTGCCCCTGGAGGTCCAACAGGCCGCTCAGCGTGACGAGAAAGTCCTTGGTCAGGGCGCTGGGGGGGCAGAAGTAGCCCACGTCCGGGTCGCCGCAGGTGGTGTCCACCGCCAGGAACAGCTTGGTCGTTCCCGACTGGATCACCTGCCACTGGATGTAGGGGAACAGCTTGGGCTCTTCACCCTCTTCGCCGGTTCCGCAGCGGCACCGCTGCCAGCCGTACCCGATCTGGGAGGTCTGAAAACGGCTGCCGCCGCGCAACGGTATGCAGACGACCTGGACCCCCGTGTTTGCGAACAGTACGTGCATGTGCGAGCTCTTGCCCTATTTCTTCTTTTTGTCTTCGAACGGTTCCAGGATCGCGATCAGCTCGGCGTTGCCGGGGGGGAGCTTGACGTGCTCGCCGGCCCCCAGGGCCAGCGCCCACGGCAGCCGGCTGACCCATCGCCTAAGGAACGTGGCCATCAGCCCGAACCGGCCGTAGTCCTCTTCTCCGTTGCCGTCGCCGGCCTCCTCCCCCTCGGGCACCTCGACGGGCGTGAGGCTGGTTCCGGGATTGAGCACGAAATCGTTCAGGATGATGCGGACGTACTTGCGCCGGGCCCGGCGGCGCGCCGCCTCGTCGCGGGTCTTGAGATTCACCACCGGCTCGAGGGAATCGATCAGCCCGTCGAACACCTCCTCGGTCAACAGGTAGTCGCGGAGGTAGCGAGTGAAGGCGTTCAGATCGTTGGGATCGAGCCAGGGGCCGCCGTCCTTGTGCGAGCCGCAATGCTCCTCCCACCGCTTGGGCACGGCCACGGTGGCCCACTCGTGCAAGAAGTGCCGGAGCTGGCGCGGCAGGGGGTCGCCGTGGCGCCGGCCCTGCGTGTCGAGGCAGTCGGAGAGAGTCAGCTCCTCGCCCTCGGCCACCGAGAGCGATTCCTGCAGGGCGTGGACGCGAAAGTAGATGTCCTCCGTACTGGAGAGCAGCCAGTCGACGACCTTGCGCGCGGCGCGGAGCCGTTTCTCGCGGTCGATGTTGGCGTCGGGGTCGACCACCCAATCGCGCGAGAGCTGCAAGAGCCGGTTTTCGACCTCCTTGATCCGCTTCTCAAGCTGGTCCTGCTTGTCGGTGGCGGTGGTCACGCCGCGGATGCCCGCACTGATCAACGACAGGCCGCCGTCCCCGTCGCGCATGGCGGTTTCCCAGCGCTGCTCGGGAGCCCGCATGTACTCCTTGACCATCTCCGATTCCATGAACGCCTTCCTGGCGCGGGCCCACTTCTCGACGTCCTCCTTCTTGCGTTGCTCTTCGTTGGTGTCCCAGGTGCCGGGGTAGCGGATGGGGTAGGTGTTGGTAAACGGCTTGCCGCGCCCCCCGAAGTCGTTCATCACGGTGCCCAGCGAATCGACCACCTGTCCCAGCCGGTTGTCGTAGAGCCCCTTGTCGGCGTATTCATCGCGGTTGCGGAACTCCTCGTCGATGCCGGTCATGCCGAGGAACAGGGCGGGCACCTCGTCGGGGACCCGCGTGGGCCAGGTCTTCTCTCCGTACCGGGCCCGGCCCCACTTGTCGATGTGATGCTTCATCTGGCTGGTCACTTCCAGGTTCCCGCCGCGGCAGAGCAGCAGCAGCGTCTGGATTTGCAGTTCCTCGGTGTAGCGCTCGAAGAGGTAGGCCACCTTTCCCCGCTTGACGATCTCCATCTGCTCTTCCAGCGTATCGGCCGAGGTGCGTTTGCCCTGCTCGGCCCCCTGACGCCCTGCCCGCATCCCGGGCACGTCGAGAAAGTCCATCTGCTCGACCACGCGGCGCCAGTCGTCGTTCAGCCGATGGGGGAGCACGGGCATGGCCAGCTCGAGCATCCCGGCCTGGATCGTCTCCAGCTCCTCGTTGCCCATGCCGCTGCCGGGCCGGTACTCGAGCACGAAGTACTTCTCGTGCTCGACCAGGTACATGTCGGCCCACTCGACGTTCTGCCAGACTTTCGAGTTGCGGCGTTCGTGCGACTTGGCTCGCTGGCTGTCCAGCAGGAAGCGGACGCCCGCCCAGTGGGTGAAGATGGCCGGGTCGTGGTCGCCCAGCGTGATGCGGCTTAGGAAGTTGTTGATCTTGATGAACAGGTTGGTGAGCGACTGCCAGTTGTTCCAGAAGAGCGTCGCCGCGCAGGTAATGTAGCCCTCTTCGCTGAGCGGGTAGCGGCTCAACAGCCCGTTCACGATGGCTTCCTTCGACTGGAACCCGCGCCGGTCGACGTTGCGCATGTACGAGTAGGCATCGAGGATGTCCATGCGCCACTTGCGGTCGACCTGGCTGCCGGGATAGTCGTGGGCGAGGTCCTCGAAGAGCTCTTCCAGCTCGCTCTGGGTGCAGGTGCGGTCCGGGGTCTTGCACTCGACGTGGAACCCCCGGGCCAGGACCCGCAGCCATTCGACCCGCGTCAGGGCCCGGACCATCACCGGGTACTCCGGCGAGACGCTGGCCCCGATGCGATCCTTGGTCGTAAAGCGCGTGACCAGGGCCGTGGCCTCGTTCGAGCCGCATTGGGGGTTTAGGTCGGTGTCGAACGACAACTCCTTGTAGTAGGCCGGGGGGCCCAGGGTCTCGTCGCCGCCGATGGGGCAGAAGTTCTCGCTGTGCGGCACGAGCACCTGGCCGACGAAGAGGCTCTTGCCCACCTGCGAGGGGCCGTACACGGCCGCCGCCACCGGGACCTTGGCCGAGGTGAACAGGCTGCCGGCCAGGCGGCGGAGTTGAAGGATCTCGAACTCGTCGCTCTCGGCGATGGGTAGCAGGTCGGTGGCCCGGCGTGCCGGGTTGTGCTCCGAGAGCCAATCGCAGAGGTCGATGGCGAGGTTTTCGACCCGCTCGGCCGCTCGGATCAGGTTGCGATCGCGTTCGTCTGGAAATCCCATGGCCTCTACACCGTTTTCGGACCGTGACTGAAGTTAGATTGTGCGGACATTCGGCCGGGCACGCCAGGACCCCCTCCGGCCCCCGCGTTGTGGCCGGTCTCCCGACCGAGCCACTCACCCGTTGTGGCCGGTCTCCGGACCGAGCCACGACGGCTGACCGCAGGTCTCCCCACACGGGCCGCCCCCGGCGCTTGTGTCGCCGCGGGTGACCTTCGGTCGGCCGGCGGGGTCAGCGGACCCGCGCCGAACCGTGACCCGCGCCCAACGAATCAAGTCTACGTTCCCTCGAAGCCAGGCACCGGAGAGGGGGTTGTCTCTATCCTTGACGGGGGTTCCGGCACCGACGGGCGCGGGCCGGGCGACCCCGGGCGCGCGGCCGGCCGCAGGAGTTCCTCGATCCCCGGCCGGAGGCGGAACGTGTACGGGTAATTCTGCACCGCCCCGCCCGACGTGGGGCGGGACTCCAGAATCAGGTGGTACAATGACCCGTAAGGCTTGTACTGCATCCGGGGGGAGCGAAGCTCGGTCTTCTGGTACGAGCCGTCCGGGGTGCTGGGCGTCCAAACGTCGGCCGGCACGCCCCCCGATTCGTAAACCCTGTATTGTAGCGGACCTTCCGTGCCCTCCGCCAGGATGTCCAGCGTGACGGAGAAGTCGTCCGGCCCCGGGACCAGATGGGGGGTCACCTGGATGAACCGCTTGCCGGTGACCTGGACGTAGGCGAACGCCTCGCGCCCCTGGTACTCGGCGCGGATCTGCGTGGCCCCCACGCCCGCGGCGTTGAACCCGCCCGGGATCCCCGGGTCGGGGGCCAGCACGCTGGGATCCAAGGCACTCAGCTTCGCCGGCACGGCGTAGCTGGTGCCGTCCGGCCCGTGGGCCCGGACCGTCAGCGGCGGGGCCGGCTGGCCCAACTGGAGGCTGAGCGTGGGCGGGTCGATCGTGATCGGGGCCCCGGCCGTGACCTGCACGGTGGCCGTGGCCCGCAGCCCGTCGAAGACGCCCGCCGGGTCGACCGAGCTGATCAGCACCTGCGTGTTGCCCCCGGCCAGGCCGCGCAGCGTCCTTTGGTCCGCCGAGGCCACCACGTTTTGACCGGGCATGGGAGTCACCACGAAGTCCACCGGGCGCAGCGGCTGCCCGGCCCCGGGATCGAGCAGGACCTCGGCGAACGTGCCGGTCTGGCCGGCCCAGAGCGTCAGCGGGTTGGGGCTGACGACCAAGCGCGCCAGTTGAGTCGCCGTGGTCGCCGTGACGGCGTCGCCCACCTGGACCAACAGCGGATCGGCAGTCTTCGGGTTGGTGGCCGACTCCAAGATGGCGCCGACCGTGGTTTCGCCCGGCCCGATCGGTGTGACCATGATGCCCGTTTCCGTCTTCTCGACCCGGGCGGTGTCGGGCGGCTGCGAGGGCACGAGGTTCGGATCGTTCGTTACCTCGCGGCCGAGCGTCCCGTCGGGGAGCACCTCGTACACGCGTACCGCCGTGGGCGGCGAGTTCTGCGAGAGACGCAACACGTCGGGCACGAAGCGAAGCTGGTCGGTAGCCACGAGCGGGGGCCGGATCCAGCCGTCCGGGTCGTCGACGTAGATTCGCTCTCCGTCGGGGCCCCAGACGTAGTGTCCGTCATCGTCCCTGAAGCCCCACACGTCGTCGACACCGTCGCCCCAGTGCCCGTGCCCGTGGCCGTGTCCATCCCCATAACCATAGCCGTGATCGACATCGTCCGGATCGCCCACGAAGCCTGCCCCGGGGCCGTCGTCGTCGATGTGGTCGTCGCCGATCCCCGGCAGTTCGTCGCCGGTGGGCGGCGCATCGCCCGTGGTCACGTCGAGCACGGCCTCGGCCTCCTGGTCGCCGAGCATGGCGATCACCGCGGTGCGCCCCGGCTCGTTGGCCATCACGGCGAGCTGGCTGCCGGAGACCTGGGCCTTGCTCGGGTCGCTGACGAACAGCTCGACGCCGTCGGCCTTGGTCAGGGCCCGGCGCTGGCCCCCCTTCATGCCGATCACCTGGTAGACCAGGGTCTGGCCCGGGCGCAGGCTGGCCTGGGCCGGGTGGATCTCCAGTCCGCCCATCTCGGCGGCGGTCACGCTCACCGGGGCCTGAGCCGCGACCCCGTGGCGCCAGGTGGCCACGATCTGCGCCTCGCCGGGCACGACGCCCTGGACCGTGTGCCCGCCGGCGAGCTGAACCGACCCGGGGTTGGCCCCGCCAATCGTCACCTTCAGGTCCGGCTGCGGCGCGATCGGGCGCAAGCTGCCGTCGACCGAGCGGCCCAGGACCGTAAAGGGCATGGCGTCGCCCACGTAGAGCGTCGCTTGCGGCGGGTCGATCACCAGCTCGGTGATCTCGGCGTCGCCCACCGTGATCGAGGCGGTGCCCTCCCCCTGGGCGCCGGCCACTTCAGCCGTGATCGTAGCAGGGCCCCCGGGCCCGGCGGCCACGATTTGCGTGCCCTGGACGGTCACCACCGCCGGATCGGAACTCTTGAGCAGGGCCGAGGCGGTCCGATCGACGCGTTCGCCCTCGGGCGTGACCACGTAGACCCGCGGGCTGAGCGCCTGCCCGGGGATGAGGTGGGCGGCCGCCGGCTCGACGACCACCTGGCCGTCGATCGGCCCGCCCGCACCGCTGACCTCGACCATGAGGTTCGCCATCTTGTCGCCATGGGTCAGGGCCACGGCGACTCCGCCGGCGCGGAGCCCGGTGAGCGAGCGGGTCGCGGGGTCGAACGCGACGATCCCCTCCAACGCGGGCGTCACGCGGACCTGGGGGCTCAAATCGAGGTTGCCCCGCATCACGGTCACGTCCTGGCCCAAGCGCACGCTCTCGCCCACGCGGAGCCGGAGCGGCTGCGGGCTAACGACCAGCACGTCCTCCACGTCGCCGACGATCACCTCGGTGGGCTGGCTGGCGAGCCCGCCAAGCTGGGCCGTGAGTTCTCCCTGCCCCTCGCTGATCCCGGTGACCTGGCCGGCCTCGACGCGAGCGACGTCCGGCTTGCTCGACTGCCACGTGATGCCGCTCAGCCCGGAAAGGTCGCCGATCGACTTGTTTTGCTTGTAGCCGTAGACCTTGAGCGGGTAGCTCTCGCCCGGCTCGAGGTAGAGGGGGGCAGGGTCGATGCGGATCTGGTCGGGGTCGGCCGTGGGCGTGACCGTTACGGCCAGCGGGGTCTCGGTCTTAACGCCCTCGAACTGTGCGCTGACTTCGGCGGAGCCGGGCCGCAGCCCCATCAAGCGGCCTCCTTCGGCGCTGACGACTGCGCCTTCCGGCGCCTCGGACGTGGTGATTTGGGCCTTGTTCGTGACCAGCCGGGTCATGGTCGTTCCGTCGTCCTGCGGGTAGTGGGCCACCACGCGGAAGTCGTCGAACGCCGCACCCACGGGGAACTGCACGCTCGGGCCCTGGTCGCTCACGATCTCGACCCGAGCGGGCCTCGTGCCGGGCTCGACCTCGGGCGGGCGCGCGAACTCGCCCGGCTCGTAGGTCGTGGTGCGCAGCAGCACCGCGCGCCCGTCGACCTCCGCACGGAGCCACTGCGAGTGGCCCGGCCGCTTGGCCAACAGCACGGGGGCCTGCCAGCGCACGTATTCGTTGTCGAAGTCCTCGGGCCATTGCACGTTGGCCGCCGGCTCCTCGACGCCGTCCTTCTCGACCACGATCGCGTAGCGCTGCTGCCCTCCCACGGGCAAATACCGGCCCGGTGGCTCGCGCACGACCTTCACCCGGGCGGCCGGATCGGCCATGTCGGGCCCGGCCTCTTTGCGGCTGATCGGCAACGTGGCCTCCGCTTCACCGTAGCGCGCGGAGATCTCGAACGGTCCGGCGGCCCCCTCGGGCATGGTCAGCGTGGGACGCAGCCCGGCCGTGGGCGCGGTCCACACCAGCTCGGACGGCACGTTCCAGCTTACCGCCCCGGGCCGGACCTCCCGCCAGGTATTGGCATCGCCGGGCAACTGCTCTTCAACGCGCAGCGTGAGCGTCTGTCCCGGTGCCAGCTCGGCCGACTCGGGCACGATGCGCATGGCCTGCGGCGCGCCCGCCTCGACGACCTTCACCTGGGCTTTGGCCGTGCTGCTCAGATGCGGGTAGAAGCTGCCGCTGAGCTCGAACGGGGCCGCCGGCTCGAGACCCACCAGCACCGGCGGTGTGTAGCGCACGGCCTGCGGTTGGGTCATGGCAAAGCCCACGCCCGGCCCGTCGAGCGCCGCGCGCTCGGCCTTGCCGCCGTCCTGCACCTCGAGGAAGAGCTGGAGCCGGGCCACCTCGTCGACGGCCACGCGCACCGCCTCGGGATCGAAGAGCAGCCGGGCGTTGGCCGGGTCGAAGACCTTCACGCGCACGCTGGCCGGCTCCTTGGCCGCCAGGTGCTTGCCGGTGACGATCGCCTCACCCGGGGCCGTGGTGCGAAACACCCCGGTCTTCTCGGCGATGCCCAGCACGGTCGTATCGCCCGAGCTGTACGTGGCCAGGTCGGGCACCAGCTCGACGTCGCCGCCCGGGCCGCGCCCGCGCAGCGTGGCCTTGCCCGTCTCGCCGACCAGGCGGAGCGTGCGGTCGACCTCCACCTCGAGCGTGACGTCGCCGGCCTCGGTCGAGTTGAAGGTGACGTCGTTCGACTTGTTGCCGAAGTAGATGGCGTAGACGTTCAGCGGCCCCACCTTGGGTTTCAGCGCTCTGACCCGGTCGCCGCGCAGGTCCAGCCCCTCGACCGTCTCCTTGGCGTGGAACGCGAGCCGGCTGGAGGGGACCTGCACGCGGTGGCCGCCGCTGTAGTTGGCCCAGCCCTGCAGGCGCATCTGCTGCCCCAGCGGCAGGTCCACCGGGCCGATCGGCTTCAGCGCCAAGCGCAACGGGGCCACGACCACCTCGACCGGCGCCGATGCCTCCAAGTCGCCCAGACGCAACGCCAACCGCTGCGGCGAGCTGGTATCGGTGGGCATTACGCCGAGCAGCTCGAGCGTGCGCGGGTCGAAGTCGGCGAACCGCGGCGACGGCTTCTCGGCAACCTGGAGCAGGTCCGGTGCGATCTCGATGTCGCGCGGCGGATCGCCCTCTTTTGCCTTAGCCATGGCCCGGGCACGCACCGTGTGATCGACCAGCACGCGGACCGGATCGGGATCGACCGCCAGCGACGCGAAGTCGACCTTGGTGATCGTGACCGTGACGCTCTGGCTCTCCTGGCCGGGCTGGCTCACCTCGACCGTGGCCTGGCCCTCGGCCCGGGCGATCAGGCGGTTTTCATCGGCGATTTCCAGCGTGGCCGGGTCGGAGCTGGCAAACGTGATCGGGGCGCTGCTGGGCGAGGCGACGCTTAGGTCGGTGATCTCGCCCACCACCATTTCGAGTTCCTTGGGCAGGACCACGAGGCCGTCGAGCCCCGGGCCGAGCACGACCTCGAACTCCGTGCCCGCGCTCAGCTCGTCGCGAAACGTCGCCGCCAGCTTGGCCTTGCCCACGTTGCGCCCGACGAGGTGCCGGCCATCGACCTTGGCGCGGTAGTCGGGCGAGACCTCCGTGGCCAGGCGCGACGACTCGAGCACCGAGTAATTCTCCCCCTCCTCGGAAACGGCGTCGATCCTCAGGTTGCTCGCACCGCCCACGGCAACGGGCAACGGGTCGATGGCCAGCTCCAGAGCCTTGAACGGGATGTCCTTGACGATCGCCGTGGCCGTGGCGTCGAGCGTGTCGCTATCGGGGCTCGCGCGGTATCGGGCGGCCACGGTGGTGGTGCCCTCGGAGAGCCCTTCCAAGAGTCCCTCGTACGAGAAGACCACGCCGTCGTTCTGCGCGACCCACTCAGCCGCGTCGGTCAGGTCGGCTTCGCTGCCGTCGTCGTACTTGCCGATGAGCTTCAGCCGGGCCGTGGTTCCGATGCCCAGCTCCACGCTGTCGGGCTCGATGCGGATGCTCTGCGGGTTTTGCGCCCCGAGTGAACCGATCGTGGCGTCGCACTTAAGATCGCCGACGTGAAACGTGACCACGGCCTTGCCCGGCCCCACGATCGTGGCCGCCATGGCAAGCTGGTCGAACCGGGCCACGCGGGGATCGCTCACCACGCCGACCGCCTGCCCGGTGACGTCCTCCTTGAAGAACAGCCCGGCCTTGGTCACCTTGAAGCTGACGCGGCCGCCGACCGGGCCCTGGGCCTCGTCGGGCGTGGCGATCAGTCGATTGGGGTGTGTCCACCAATAATACAGCCCTGCGCCCAGCAGCAACAGCAGGAGCACCAGCACGGCCGCCCGCTTCCACGGCGTGCGCTTGACCGGCTTGGCGGCAAGGGCCGCCTCGCAGGCCGGGCACTTGGGGCTCTGGCCCGGACGCCGCACGAACAGCAGACCGCACTCCGGGTCGGTGCAGACCACGGCCGGGGCCGGCTCCTGATCGACCCGCTGATACCCCCAGCACCAAACCAGGCGCCACCGTCCCTGGGCGTCCTTGTAGCGGAAGAAGTAGTTGTCCTGGTCGACGCGGTTGGGGTCGTCGACCAGCTCCTCGAACGAACGGCGGAGCGTCCGCTTGACCTCGCGTTCCGTGGCCGTCTCGGGCCGGGCCTTGTCGATCCGCTCGCGAAGCGTGGCCAGGTCCTTCTCCAGGAGCTTCTCAAGGTCTTCGGCCGTGGCCGGCTGGCAGGCGACCTCTTCCAGACGCCCCCCGTGGTCGTCGCGTACGTAGAAGCTGACCGTCTCTCCCTCCCATTCGGGCTCGGCCACCATGCCCCCGAGCCACCGGAAGAGGATCTTGTCGTTCGCCCCGCCGTAATCGAGAAGGGGCACGCCCGGCTCGACCGCCACGGGGCGGAAATCACGGCCTCGGTCGGAAAGGTCGACGCGCGCAAATCGCGTTGCCATGGCTCAGTTCCTCCATCGCCACCGGGTGCTCTCGCAGAATACCCCCCGAACGAGGCGCAAACGGAACCTGCTGCCCAGAAATATCTTACGGCTTCCGGGCTTTCGCGGGAACAAGAATAGACGTGGCCCCCGAGCTTCCACCTCTGTCCCGTCGTCTGTCTCGGTGCCGCCGGCCAACCCACACGCCTAAGTCTAGCCTACCCGCTCTGCGGGGTTAGTTCAACCAGCCCCGGGAATAGGCGCTCACCCATCTTCCGAAGCGGCACGGGTGGTTGCCCAATCGCTGTCCCGTGCGGCAGCGGCGAGCCGAGATCGAGCGCCTAGAGCCCTTGTCCCGACCGACACTCCCGCTTACTCTCTAATCGCGTCGGGCACGGCCCGTTTATTCCCCCGAAGTCCCCCTCTACCGGGCGGGCTGTCGTTCGCCCGAGAAGCAGCGCCCAACGTGCCATGTCGTTCCACCGCTTCGTCTACTACAGCGCGGTCGTCGCGGGATGGGGCGGGCTGCTCGCGTGGCTGCTCGCCGAGGGCATCCTTCCCGACAGCTCGGCGCCCGGCGTGATGCCGGTTGCGATCGCAGGGGCTCTGGTCGGCGGCATCATCGCATTGAGCCTGGGCCTGGTCGCTGGCTTCTCCGTCGGCGGGGTGACCGCGGCGAGCTGGTCGCGACATATCCCCCAATGGGGGGTATCCGCGGGGGTGGGCGTCGTCGGGGGTGGGCTCGGGGCTGGCCTCGGCCACGCACTGTAC
>Ga0180438_10002612_pt1 | contig 28902 bp, 23 predicted proteins | sample SS_ome_12_FD_132455 | JGI IMG/M metagenome (GOLD analysis project Ga0180438, IMG submission 132455) | Hypersaline lake sediment archaeal communities from the Salton Sea, California, USA - SS_3_D_2 metaG | ecosystem: Environmental > Aquatic > Non-marine Saline and Alkaline > Hypersaline >...
ACCCCGTCACGGCGCCCCTGGAAGACTTCGAGATCCAGGACGAGACCTATCGCAACAACTATCACCCCGACTTCAAGCTCCACAGCCTGGGCCGTATCGACCGCGGCCAGGAACAACAGTCGATGATCTGGGCGCAGGAGTTCGGCAAAGGGCGGGTGTTCAACACGACGCTCGGCCACGGCAGGGCGGCCTTTGACAATCCGCACCTCCAGCGACTCGTCGTCCGCGGCCTCTACTGGGCCGCCGGCCGCGAGCCGAAGGATCCGTGACCCGAGCGGCCTGCGCTTGTCATGGACCGGGGCGACTCCGCAAAGGACATATCGGGCACTCAATGGTACAGGAGCCACAGCCATGCTTAAGAACCTTGTTGACCGCACGGTCCTTCTCATTAACCACCTCCCGCTTTGCCCCGTACTGAAGACAGCCGCCCTGGCCATGCTCGCCGTCGCCGTGCTTCCAGCGTCGGGCACGAGCACCGCCGTCGGCGGGCCCGCGGCCGAGCAGCGGCCGAACATCGTCGTCATGCTGGTCGACGACATGGGCTTTTCGGACCTGGGCTGCTACGGCGGGGAGATCGAAACGCCCAACCTGGACCGTCTGGCGGCCGGGGGCATCCGCTTCACGCAGTTCTACAATACGGCCAAGTGCGCGCAGACGAGGGCGACGCTCCTTTCCGGCCGCTACTACCCCGAGGTCGGGCTAAGCTCGCTCGACGACTGCATCACGATCGCCGAGGGCCTGCGGCTGGGCGGCTATGCCACGCTGATGACCGGCAAATGGCACCTCGGCGGCAACCCCGTCGAGCGGGGCTGGGACCGCTACTTCGGCCATTTGAGCGGCGCTACCAACTACTTCACCGGCGACAAGAGCTTCCGGCTCGACGCCGAGCCTTACGACGTGCCCCAGAGCGGCTTCTACACCACCGACGCCAACGTCGATTTCGCCATCCGCTTCCTGGAAGAGTCGACCAGGCCCGGCCGGCCCTTCTTCCTTTACATCGCCTTCAACGCTCCACACTATCCGCTCCAGGCCCCCGAGGAAGACGTCCGCAAGTACCTGGGCAGATACAAGAAGGGCTGGGACGAGCTTCGCGAGCAGCGCTACGGGCGGATGGTCGAGATGGGGATCATCGACGGGCGTTGGCCGCTTTCGCCCCGCCCCGACGACGTCCCCGCCTGGGATTCTCTCGGTGAGAAGGAGAAGGCAGAGCACGACCTGACGATGGCCACCTTCGCCGCCATGGTGGATCGCGTGGACCAGAACGTCGGCCGCCTCTTGGCGAAGCTTCAGGCGATGGGTGCACTGGACAATACGCTGATCCTCTTCTTGAGCGACAACGGCGCCTGCCCCTTCCAGCGCACCCACCAGAAGACCCGCGACGAGGGCCTCATGCCTTGGGAGCCCGATTCCTACTGGACGTACGACAAGCAGTGGGCCCACGCCTGCAACACGCCTTTTCGGCTCTACAAGCGGAACCAGCACGAGGGCGGAATCGCTACGCCGCTGGTGGCCCATTGGTCGAAGGGGATCAAGGAGCCAGGCACGATCACGCACGAGGTCGGCCACCTCGTCGACATCATGCCGACCTGCCTCGAACTGGCCGGCGTGGACTATCCCGCCGCCTACGAAGGTCGTGAAGTCGGACCTCTGCGGGGCATCAGCCTCGCGCCGATCTTCGAGGGCATACAACGCCGACCCCACAAGGAGCTCTTCTTCCTCTTCGGCAATCGCGCTCACATGGCCCTTCGCAGCGGCCAGTGGAAACTCGTCGCGCACGACGGCGGGCCGTGGGAGATGTACGACATGGAGGCCGACCGCACCGAGCTGGTCGATCTGGCCGCAAAGGATCCTCAGCGTTTTGAGGCCATGGTCCGCCGCTGGGAAGAGCTGCACGAAGAGATCGTCGCCCGGCCGGCAACCGACAGGAAAAAGCAATCGCGGAAATCCGCAAAGCCGTAGCCCGGAATATTCATGGCTCCATACCAACCCGAAGCGCAAGCGAGGGCCGCACTGGGAGTTGTCCTCGCTGGCGCTTCGGGTTAGTGTGCGGCATTCTGCTGTCGCGTTAGCAGTGGAGTGAATAATCCGCGCAAGGCGTAGCGCCCGGCTCAGCCGGCCGGCGGGTGGAAGTCGAGTCACGCGCCCGCGCGGGGCAGGAACTGCGGCCCCGTGACTCCCATCGAAACGTAGATGCTCATGAAGGCGTCGACGGAAAGGTCCGCTCGCCGCACCGACTCGACCGGCACGAAGAGCAGGCTTCCGCCGACCGGCACGGGTGCCGACGGAATCACAACGGCGTGATAGTCGACGTCGCCGACGCGGAACACCTCAGGCGTGGGAAGCAGTGCCAGAAAGGCGGCGCCCGTCTCTTTGCCGAAGACGCAGAACACCACGCGCATTCCCTGCAAATCGGCGCTCTGCTTCTTGTCCATCATCCCCACCAACTGCCGAACGGTGCCGTAGACGCCGCCGAGCAGAGGCACGCGGTTGGCCAGCGAGTCGATCCCTCCCAGCAGGAACCGCTTGGCCCCCATTTCCACCAGCACGCCGAGAACGAAAATCAGCGCCAGGACGACGACCCAGCCGATGATGTAGGCGAGGGCTTCGCTGGAGCCGAGCTGGAAGCCAAGCTTCCGGAGCAGGCTTCCCAGGAAAGCGTCGGGGCCGAGCAGGGCACCGACCGTTCCGGCCACCCAGATCACGACCGCCACCGTGACGACCAACGGCAGCACGGCGAACACACCGGCGAGAAAACACCGCAGGATCGGCTGGAGAACCTTCAAAGTGGTCTTCATGTCTGTTGCTCCTCGATAGGGTCGCCGCTTCCGCACAGGGACACGGCGGGGGTCTAAGAATCGCCAAAGTGACAGCCGTAGCCTTTCCCCCCCGGCCCTGTGCCGGGGGAGGACGGTTTGGAAACTAAGCGGTAGTCGCCAAATCCCCTCCCCCCGGCACAAGGCCGGGGGGAACGAAGGCACTTGTTCTTCAGCCAGTCTTAATCGTCTGATACCGAGTTCGCTCAGGGCCGGCGTGCCAGGTCCTCGACCAGTTCCGCCAGCGCGTCGGCCGAGCCGACGTTGCCGGGGAACACGACCAGCGGCATGCCCGCCAGCCGGCTCTCCGGTCCACATCGCCAGACAGGCACGCCCGGCAGGATCTGGCCGAGCACGGTTGACCGCTGCATGCCGCAGGCGGCGGTGGCCACGTCGCTGGAGGTGATGCCCCCCTTGGCCACGAGCACCCGCGGTCGCACGTTGATCGCCCGCACCGCGTCCACCACTGCCCGGGAGACCGCGCGGCCGATCGCCAGGCTTTTCTGCGGATCGCCGGCCACCAGCGCCCGGCTCGTGTAGACGACGACCGTAGCGTCGGCGGCCAGCTCTCTGGAGGCTCGTTCGGCAACTTCTGTGACGGTCGCGTCGCGCGTCCGATTGTCAAGCACCTGCCGCACGTCCAGCTCAACGCCTGCGGCGCAGCCGCGTGCCAGGAGATTCTCCAACTGGAGCGTCGTCTTTGGAACGTACGAGCCGACCACTATCAGCACACCGCTCCCGTTTCCCAAGAGCAGGTCGCGCGGCTCCAAGAGCGGCCGCGGCTCGATGTCCGCGCGGACGGCTACGAACGAGGCGGCCGTGCGATAGAGAAACCGCTTGCCGCGGGCCTCGGCCTCCACCAGCGCCGCGGTGGCCGACTGAAGATCATGCCGGCAGGCCGCGTTGAGGATGCAGACCGAACCGGGTCTTGCCGATAAGGCGTCGAGCCTCTGCCAGAGCGGCTGCCGGTCGGCCGAACGAAGCTCGGCCACGGAAAGCGAATCGATCCGATCTGGCGGAATGCGGCCGCCGCTTTTCTCCACGATCCAGCGGCGAAGGTTGGAACTGCGGTATCCGAACGTCGCGTCGGCGGCAAAGGGCGTGCGGGCGGCCGGCACGAGCTCGTCGCCCTCGGCTACGTAGTGCACGTCGCCGATCGTCAAACGCCCACCCTCCTCGAAGAACGGGCAAAGCACCCAGGCGTCGAATGCTTGCCCCAATGACGACTCCAGCGCCTCCAACTCCTCCGGGAAGTGCCCCCGCAGCGTCGAGTCGCTGCGGCTGATTACGATGAAGTCCCGCCCGGTTCGGGCCGCCGCCTCGCGGAGGTTCTCGGCAATCTGCCGGCTCATCGCCACCGCCTCGCGGGTGCTCACGCTGCGAGAGTTGGTCAGCAGATAGGAGGCGGGCGACGGGTCCGTCAGTTCCCGGGCGAGATGCTCGACCGACCACCGCGTGACCACCGGCACATCGTGCACCGTCTGCGTGCCCGTCGGGTCGTCGTCCAGCACGATCACCTTGCGGTCGACGCGGCGGATCAGCGTCCGTAGCGTCTCCTCTACGTCGCCGCAGCAGACCGGCGGCAGGCTGCCGAGCAGCTCTTCTCGCTGTACGGTCTTCTCGTCGTCCATGGCGTTAGGTCTCTTCCACGTTGATGACCGCCACCGCGCGGGCCGGGGCGCCGTCGCCGCCGCGGACGCTCAAGGGGAGCACGATCAGCTCGACCGAATCCGAGCGGAGCTGGTCCAGGTTGGCCAGCCCCTCGACGACCACCACGCCTGCGCCAAGCAAGATGCGGTGCACGGCGGCAAGCTCGTCGAGGTTATTGACGTCGGCCACCGACGGCGGCTCGACGCCGACAAGGACGACGCCCCGGTCGACCAGCCAGCGGGCAAGCCCCGCGCCGATTCGCGGCAACGCGTCGCGGTACTCCGCTCTTCCGTGCCGACGGCTCCAGTCGGTCCGCAGCAGCACGCGGTCGCCGCGGGTGATCCTCTCGCGCAGGCGGCCGAGCCGCTCGACGGTGATCTCCTCCCGCGGCTCGACCGGCGTAAGATCGATCACTCGCGCCGGGCCGATGCAGGCGGCCAGCGGCAGCGAGTCGACGCCGCCGGCGCCGTCCAGGAAATGGCGGGGGGCGTCGACGTGGGTGCCGCAGTGCGAGTAGAGCGACAGCCGCGTCGCGTTCCAGCCGCCGGCCCGGAGCGTGCTGGCGGTTTCCACGGCCACGCCCCGCATGCCTGTCTCCAGCGGCAGGGTCAGGTCGATGATTCGCTTCACAGGCCGCCTCCGCTAGTGCCGGGCGCGTCACTCCATCCGTTCGATCACGGCCTGGGCGAGTTGCCTGGTGGACGCCGTGCCGCCGAGATCGGGGGTCCAGATGCCGTCGGCCAGCGTGGCGGCGACGGCCGCGCGAATGCGGTCGCCCGCCTCCCGCTCGCCGAGGTGATCGAGCATCAGCGCGCCCGACTCGATTGCGCCGACGGGGTTGGCGATGCCGCGGCCGGCGATGTCGGGCGCCGAGCCGTGGATCGGCTCGAACATCGAGGGGAACTCGCGCTCGGGGTTGATGTTGCCGCTGGGGCCCAGGCCCAGGCTTCCCACCAGCGCCCCGCCCAGATCGCTGAGGATGTCGCCGATCATGTTGGTGGTGAGAATCACGTCGAATTGCTCGGGCCGGAGGACCATGTTGGCCGCCGCCGCGTCGACGTACATCTTCTCATACGCGACGTCCGCATATTCCTCGCGAATCTCCTCGATCACCCGGTCCCAATACTTCAGGCTGTGAATGAGCGTGTTCGATTTGGTCACGTTGGTGAGCTTGCGGCGGCGGCTGCGGGCGAGCTGGAAGGCGTAGCGGGCGACCTGCGTGATCCCTCGCCGCGTGAAGACGCTCAACTGCGTGGCAAAGCCCTCCGGCAGCTCCAGGTGGTGCTCCGAGCCGGTGAGAATGAACTCGCCCTCGTTGTTCTCCCGCACGATGACGAAATCGAACTGGGCATCGGACCGGAGCGGGCCGGGCACGCCCGCGTAACGCTTGCACGGCCGGTAGTTCACGTATTGGCGAAACCCGCAGCGAACCTTGAACGTGTAGTCCTTGGCGGGCAGGGTATCATCGACCTCCGGCAGGCCGACCGCGCCGAAAAGAATCGCGTCAAACGGCCGCAGGATCTCCAGGCCGTCCGGCGGTAGAAACATGCCGTGTTCTCTGTAGTGCCCTGCCCCGAAGGGAAACTCGCTCGTCTCGAGCCGGTTTCCCATGGGAGCGATCGCCGCGTGGAGGACGTCCAGGGCAACGGGAACAATCTCATTTCCAATGCCGTCACCGGGGACGACGGCGATCCGATAGCTGTGCGACATGTGCCGGAATCCTCAGACAAGTAACTCAGACGTTCTCAGAGGTTGTCCGAAAAAGCGCTTGCGATAGGTCCCCTCTCCCTCTGGGAGAGGGTTAGGGTGAGGGGGTTTTGCAGTTCCCGATACGCGCCGAATCTACGCAATATCACCACATCCCCTCACCCCGACCCTCTCCCAGAGGGAGAGGGAGACTTTCCAAATAGCGTCTCAAAGCCACTACCGCCGATGCCGCGAACCGGTTGGCCCGTGGCCGCCGATTGGTACACTGCTTCCTGCACTGCCAGCGTCCACAAGTAGTCAGTACCGTCGGTCTCGAAGGGCCGGTTGTTCAACAGGCAATCGATGAAGTGCCGCTGGGTGGCGTAGACGCAGTCGCCGGCGAAAGCGCGCCGGGGATGCGGGTACACGTGCTCGGTCTCCCGGCCGCCGAGCGGCTGGACGGTCAGCCGGCCGTCGAGATAAAGACGGATCGAGCCACCGTCGCCCTCGACCAGGAACTCGCCGAAGGTGAAGCGGGGATCGGGGTCATTGGGCTCGTTGTAGCGGTTGGCGTCCCAAACGCCCACGGCGCCGGAGCCGAACTCGAAGACGATCAGCCCGGTGTCTTCGCCTTGGATCACCGGATTGAGCCGCCGCAGCAGGCCGTAGACGCCGTCGATCTTGCCGCCCAGATAGCGGAAGGTGTCGATAAAATGGACGCCCGTCTCATAGATCAGCAGCCGGGGCATGGTGCGGAAGTAGGGCTGGCGGCTCAGGTAGGCGTCTTCTCCCCAGCCGTCGCCCTGCCGCATGCGGAAATAGAGCGAATGGAGCTTCTCGCCGATTGCCCCCTGGACGAGCAGCCGCTTGATCTCGCGGTGCCAGGGCTGGAAGCGGAAGTTCTCGTGGACCATGAAACGGATGCCGGCGGCGCGGGCGGCGGCCACGATCTCTGCGGCTTCCTCAAACGACGGGGCCAGCGGCTTCTGGCAGATCACATGGATCCCCAGCTCGCCGGCCGTCCGGCACATCGCGACGTGCGTATCGGGCGGCGTGATCACGTCGACGAAGTCCGGCTTCTCCCTATCGAGCATCTCGCGGTAGTCGGTGTAGTGCCTGGCCACGCCGTACTCTTCCATGATCCGCCCGGCCCGCTGGGCGTTGCGGTTGCACATCGCCGTGATATGGACCTCGGGGATGCGGTTCCAGGCCTCGTACTGAAAGCCGCTGAAATATCCCGCCCCCACGCAAACGCCTTTGAGCTCGGCCATCAGAAATCCTCCAGCGGCCTCTCGGGCTGGGCCAGCAGCCAGGCGGCGACGGCCAGCACGTTCAAGCCCGCCCCCACGTAGAAATACGACTCGTTCGATCCGGTCCAGACGGCCAGGTATCCGAAGGCCAGCGGAGTGACGAAGGAGCCGATGTTGCCGGCCATGTTCATCGTGCCGGAGACGGCGCCGGCGTTGCGGCGGCCGATGTCGATGCAGAAAGACCAGGAGGGGCTGAGCGTCATGTCGGCTCCGAAGACCGCCACCGACAGCGAGATCACCGCCGCAGTGACGCTCTCGGCATGGACGATCCCCAGAAGCCCCGCGGCCGCCAGGCAGAAGCCTCCGATCGCCGGCAGGCGGCGGGACAGGGTCCAGTGGCCGCGTCGATAAATCCCGTCGACGACGGCCCCGGACACCCAGTTGCCCAGGGCGCCGAAAAGAAGTGGAATCATGCCGTACCAACCCGCCTCGACGGGATCGAGCTCGTACGTCTTGCGGAGGTAGGGGAACATCCACGAGAGGCAGAAGAAGAACGTGTAGTTCGACGCGAAGTACTGGAGCATGGCCAGCCACATGTTGCGGGAGCCGAGCAAGGCGGCCGCGCTCAACGGCGGGGCCTCCTCCTGACCGGTGACGGCCTGCTGCCGCGTTCTCAAGATCAGATCCAGTTCCTCCGTGGCGATGCGAGGATGCCTTTCGGGGTCGTCGCGAAACCAGTAGTACCAGAATGTTGCCCAGACGAATCCAACGACGGCCAGCACGATGAAACTGGGCCGCCAGCCGAGCCGGGCGACCATGCCGGCGACCAGCGGCAAGGCAAAGGCGGCGCCCAGCCGGGAGCCCGAGAAGTTGATCCCTTGCACCAGCCCCCGCTCCGACATCGGCAGCCAGGTGTAAAACGCCCTGGCACAGCCGGGGAACGCCCCCGCTTCGCCCGCCCCAAACAAGAACCGGAAGACCAGCATGGACGCGAAGTTCCAGGCCGCCGCCGTCAAGCCCGTAAACAGCGACCAGAACGTCACCACGGCCGAGAGGATCCGCCGCGGTCCGAAGCGGTCGGCCAGCATGCCGGCCGGCGTCTGGCAAAGCGCGTACCCAAGGGCGAATGCCGAGAGGACCCAACTGAACTGCGTTTCACTCAGCCCGAGGTCCCGGCTGACCGCTTCTTCGGCCGACGAGATGCACACCCGGTCCACGTACAAAAGCATCGAGAGCAGAAACGTGCCGAAGACCAGCCAGTATCGCTTGGGAATCATCCGACCTCCTCGGTTGGCACGCGCCTGGTGGCAGGGCAATCGGGGACATTCTAGCCGGCTCGAAGCGGAGCCGCCAGGGAACCGAAACGGACATTGCCGCTCGGTCGCCGAGACGCGGCGGCACCAGAAACGAGGCTCCGTCACCCGCCCGGGGGCCTCGGACCCAGGTGCCGGTAGATGTACACGTCGTCCCCGGCGGCAAGCAGCGCGTAGTCCTGCTGCATCGCATCGAGTAGTTCGGCGGGCCATTTCTGGCTCGTGCGGCCGACGTGCCGGCGGTGCGTCTCGACCGTCTGCTTGAGCACCAGGTACCCAACTTCGCCCCGCCGCATGGCATCCACGAGCGGGCTGGCGTCGATCCGGCCGTGCTCGGCCAGCAGGCGGAAGACGAACGGGTCGTTCACCAGCGGCACGAGGCCGGCATGAAGCACTGCCGGCAGAAGCTGGCCGTCGGCCAGCACGCCGCCGCCGTCGGCGGCCGCCAACTTCTCCGAGACCAAGGGGCTTCCGAACGGGTCGAGGTCCAGGTGCAAGCCCCGCTCTCGGACCAAACGGACATCGGGCGCGGCCAGGATCAGTGCCAACACGGCGACCAGGGCCAGTGCGCGTTGCGGCCTCCGCGACCACAACGGCCCGAGGCCGCAAAAGCCGATGACCAGGGTCCCCAGGGCCGAGGCTTCCAGGAAGTAGTTGGCCGCCGCCCCTTCCTTGGTCGAGAGCGCGGCTGCCATGAGCGTGCTGAACCCGAATCCGACGCACCAGAGGGAACCGACCGCGAGGATGGGATGCCTGACGAGCCGGTAGGCGACCAGCAAGCCGGCTGCGACGCCCAGCGGCGCCGAGAGAAAGGCGTGCCCCGCCCAGAAACCTTGGCCGGGGAAAATCGTGCCCAAGTTACCCCGCACGGCCGTCGCAAAGAAGTACCCTCCGCTTGCCCAGTCGAGCACGGCCCAAGCGGCCGCCCCCGGGCCGGCAACCAGCAGGACGTACGCGGCTGCCTCTTTGAATCGCTTGCGAAGGAGCAACCAGCAGAAGATGGGTATGGCCGCCAGGGCCACGGTCGGCTTGACCAGCGACCCGACCACCACGCAGGCAGCCGAGGCCGTCAGGCCGCCGCGGGGCGCCGTCAGGGCCAAATACGCACCCACGGCAAAAAGCGTAGCCAGCGGGTCGACCCGATGCGGCGTACCCCAGGCGCGGACGATCGGCGAGGCGAGATAGACCAGCGCGGCCGTCATGCCCAGTTCCATGCTCCGGCTGCTTCGCCCGATCGCCAAACCCAACAGCGCGGCGGTCGCCAACGTCGCCATGAGGCTCACCAGTCGGCCGGGAAGCAACGTCTGGTCCCACGGCAAGACGGTCGCGGCGGAAGCCACGGCCCAGTAGTATCCCGGCCCGTAGCAACTGAGCGTGTACGGAGGCCGGTCGAGCCAGCCGGCGGAGATCGATTCCGAGCGCAGCCGCTCGACCATCGCCAGCACGGGGCCCTCCCCGTAGTCGCCCGCATGGCTGAAATCAAGCGCGCGGAGCGCTGCCGAGGCGATCACCGCAACCAGCGCCGCGCCCAGCACCAGCCTTGCGCCTGAAACGAGCAGCGGTAGAAGGCGATTCCACATGGGGCCGACCGAAGAATAACTTTCCGGTTTCTTGCGTTCTTTCTTCGGGCGATTGACTGTCGGCGGACGCCACCTTGTGTGCCACTGCTGGCTTGCCCAGCAGTGCCCCATGCACGGTTGGACAAGCGAACCGTCACACCCGTCAAGTTAAGCCACGCGAACCACTAGTTGCCGACGTTTGCGAGCGTGTGGCCCGGCTCGCCGGCACGCGCGTGCTGCCGATGATTCCGGTTGCCGGCCGTCACCAAGTGGTGCTTCCCATCGGCCGGGCACTGCCAACGTTGCTGGTATGCCAGCAGGGCGTGCAGCCGCCTTTTGAGCTGGGCGCGAAGCTCGGGATGCTCCCCGGCCACGTTTTCCAGCTCGCCCGGATCGGCGACCAGATCGTACATCGCGTCGCCGTGGCCCGGCTCCAAGACGTATTTGTAGCGGCCCTGGCGTACGCCGAAAAGCACGGGGTCCCAGACGACGTAGAAATACGCCCGCGGCGAGCGCTCGGCGGACAGCAGGCTCCGGCCCTGCCAAAGCGGCGAAGCCGGCAGGCCGGCGCACTCGGCCAGCGTTGCCGGCAGGTCGAGATGCTGCCCGATCGTCTCGTGCCGTCCGGCGGGCAGGCGAGGATCGTCGTGGACGATCACCAGCGGCACGTGGACGTTCTCTTCGTGAAGGCCGAAAATGTGCAGTCTCTGGTTGTGGTGGCCGAAAGACTCGCCGTGGTCGCCGACGACTGCCAACAAGGTCGACTCGGCCAGTCCCCGCTGCCGAATCGCCTCCCAGATCCGCCCCACCAGATCGTCCGCTTCTCGGACGGCGTTCAGATAGCGGTTCATTTCGTCATCTTCCACGCCGTAGTCCCGCTCGGTCCCTTCCACCGGATACGGATGATGCGTCTGGACGGTCCAGGCGACGGCCAGAAACGGCCCCTGCTGGCGATCGATCCACCCAAACATCTCTGCCAAGAGCCAACTGTCATACTGCCCCCAGGACCGCTCTTTCCGCGCCAGGTCTTTGGCTTCGCGAATGTGCTGGAATCCGTGGCCGGCCAGATACTCGACCTTGCCGAACGGCGTCCAGTCTCCCGGATGGAAAAACGCCGTGCCGTATCCCGCTGCAGCAGCTACGTCGGCCAGGCTGGGCACGGGCAGTTGGCCGTCGCGGGTTTGATCCCGCCAGTCCATCCTCGCATACACGCCGGAGAGCAGGACGAGCATTGCCTTGGAGCTCGACGGACACTGCGAGTAAATGTTCTCGAAGACCATCGCCCGCTCGGAAAGTCGCTCGAGGTTCGGCGTGTTGTCGTACGGTGCGCCGTACAGCCCCAGGTGTCGCGCCCCGACCGATTCCAGCACGACCAGCACGATGTTTTTCGGCGGGCAGATCGCCGGCGGCCGTGCTGCCTCGACCATCGGCGTCGACGGGCGGAAGTCCTCAAACTCCGGCGCGTCTGCGGCAAAGTCGGTCGAGCAGACCATCGGCGAAACCACCACGAGCGACTCGATCAGCCGCAGATGAGGGCTCTTGGCGAGCCTCGCCTGCCACAAACTACGGTCCTGCCAGCGGGTTTGCGACCATGCCAGCGAGAGCGCAAAATAGCCCGCCAGAAGCAACACCAAGAGCACCCCGACAAGCCGCGGCAGGCGAACCGGCCGTCGCGGCAGGGACCAGATTGCCAGCCGGTAGCCGGTCACCAATCCTCCCACCGTGCCCGCCAGGCCCAACCACGTCCGCCAGGAAACGACCGACTGGACGCTGGTGGCCATCTCCTGCCACTGCCCGAGGAAATGCAGCATCGGCAGGGTGAGTTGGATCTCCAGGCGCCGAAAGATGACGACGCTGGCGGCGCCGTAGAGGGCCGAGGCGAGGACCGCCGTCCATGCCGCGGCTCGGAACCACCCCAACCGCCGCGGCGTGAGCCGCTCGGCCAGCTTCAGTAGTGCGTGCAGACCTGCCCCCAGGATCAGCACGTAAGCGACGTCGGCCGAACCCACCACGGCGACTCGGACCAGCCACCGCAGCGATTGGCCGAGACGCGGGCTGGGAAGCGGCAAGAGCACGCCCTTGCACGCCACCAGCAGCACTGCCAACAGTAGCAGCATCACCCAGAGCCGTGCCGGCTCGGAAAGCCTTCGCTGGTTGATACTTGGGGGCGGGGAAGACAACGTCGCCGTCCTTGCCTTCACGTGCTGTCATGCCCGTTCCTTCCGTGGGAAGGGCTCGGCTCGGCTACCTTATGCCCCGCCCCCCCGCCGGTCAAGAGCAAAAGGTCACCCACCGCGTGCCGAGGGTGCCGAGGCAGGTAGCCGTTTAGAGGCCGGGGACCGGCTCCTTTTTCAGGCAGTCTCGGGCCGAAAAATCTGCCTGTCCCCTTGCTGCCCTACTGAATGGGCGCCATCAGCCGGGCGACGCGGACCGCCAACCGGAACCAGAACGATCGCCGCGCCAAGTCTTCCGGCTCGGCCAGCCGGCAGGCGGTGAAGTCCCGCTCGAGCATCTTCTCCACTTCGCCGGCGAACGTGCGGTCGCCGACCACGATGGTGATCTCGAAGTTCAGCCGGAAGGAGCGGTTGTCGAGGTTGGCCGTGCCCACCGCGGCCATCCGGTCGTCGACCAGAAACACCTTGTGGTGCATGAAGCCGGGCTGGTAGCGGTAGATCTTCACGCCCGCCAGCTCGGCCTCTTCGAGGAAGGAAAACGCGGAGAGGTAGACCAAGAGGTGGTCGGGCTTCTGCGGCAGCATCACGCGGACGTCGACGCCGCGCAGCGCCGCCAGTTGCAGGGCGGACATCACGTTCGCGTCGGGCACGAAGTAAGGGCTGGCGATCCAGAATCGCTGCCTGGCCGAGTTGATCGCGTGCACGAACATCAGGCCGCACGTTTCCAGCCGGTCTGCCGGACCGCTGGGAATCACCAGCACCTTTTGATCGCCGTCCTCGGTGGGTCGCGGGGTCCAATCGAGCTCGGGCGACTCGCCCGTGGCCCAATGCCAGTCTTCGAGAAAGACAAGCTGGGCGGCGTGCACCGACGGTCCGCTGAGCTTGACGTGGGTGTCGCGCCAGGGGCCGAATTTCCGGCTCCGCCCCATGTATTCGTCGCCCACGTTCAGCCCGCCCACAAACGCCGCGCGGCCGTCGGCCACCACGATCTTGCGGTGGTTGCGGAAATTGAGCTGGAAGCGGTTCCGCCGGCCGCGGGTGGTGTGGAAGGAGCGGACGTCGACGCCGGCGGCCTTGAGCTCGTCGAGGTAGGCCCGCGGAAGGGCGTGCGAGCCGATCTCGTCGTAGAGCAGGTAGACCTTCACGCCGGCGGCTGCGCGGGCGACGAGCCGCGCCTTCAGCTCGCGGCCCAACTGGTCGTCGTGGATGATGAAGAACTGCACGAGCACGTAATGCCTGGCGGCGTCGATCGCCGCGAAGATCGCTGCGAAGGTGGCCTCACCGTCGACCAACAGCTCGACGCGGTTTTTGCTGGAAAACGGCATCAGCGCGAGCGATTCGAGCACGGGGTGCTCGGGGTCGGGCTGGCGGGAAATCAGTCCCTCCTGGAACGCCCGCTCTCCCAAGCCGCGGACCAGCTCGTGCATCTTCGTCTCACCCGCCCGCCGGGCCCTGACGTAGCCGTGGAACTTGCTCCGCCCCAGGACGAGATACAACGGCAGGGCCAGCCAGGGAAAACTCACCAGCCCCACCGCCCAGGCGATCGCCCCCTGCGAGGTCCGCGTCCGCATCACCGCGTGCACCGCGGCGAGCATCCCCAACAGCTCGACCGCCGCGACCAGAAGGCTGATGCCGGTTACCTGAACTGGATCCATGGCCGGAGCCTTGCGACTCGATGTCAGAAGCTGGCCGGGGTGGCTTTGTCGGAGCGGGCCTGGCGGAACTCCTCGGGGCTCAGCCGGCCGTCGCCGTCGCGGTCCAGGGAGTCAAAGAGCGACTCGGCCGCGGCCGGCTTTGCGGCCCGGGCGCCGCCCTTGTTGATGACGATGTTCAGCCGCACGGTGATGCCCGAGAGCACCTGGACCTTCGACACCATCCGGGCGGAGTTGCCGCTCAAGAGGCTCGCCCGGTTGCCGGAAAGCAGCTTCGGCGTGTTGCCGCTCAGCAGCTCCACGTCGGTCTTGTTTCCGCTCAGCAGGGCGGGGTGGGGCTCCGCGGCCGAAGGCTTGTGAAGACTGGGGGCGGCCGCCTTTTTCGGCACCACTTTCGGCGGCGCCGGCTTGGACACCGCCGGCTTCTTCGCCCCGCCCGCCGCCGGCTTCTCCGCCGCCTCAAGCCCGCTCGCCAGAACAGCCACCGCCAGGATGGCCGCCAACGTCAAAGCTGCTTTCATCGCCGTGTCCTCCGTTTGATTTGAATTGTTCTAAACTTGCGATGGCCCGCACGGATTAATCGAAGTCGTATTCCGCCGGAGCCTCGCCGCGCGATTCGACGACGGTGGGCTCGGAAACCTGCGACCCTTCAGGCTCGACTTTCTCCAAGCGCACGTTGAATCGCCAGTCGGCGCCGAAGTCGTACTGAAATTGCATCGACTGTCGCTCCCCGAGCGGCAGCTCGCCGATCGCCACCTCGTCGGTGAATCTTTCTGCGTCCTCGACATAAGGGTGCTCGACCCTTACCTGGCGGCCGTCGCGGCCGGAGTAGTGGAAGGCGTAGAGGTGACCGCCGTCGAAATCGAAGGCGCGGATGATACACCTGGCCAGCTCGTCGAGGGCAAAGTCGGCGGGGATCGCGATCCGCCGCCAGGGTCTGCCGAGCGAGACCTTGAAGTAAAAGACGCCGTCGCGGAACTCCGGCGGCGGAAACCTAAGGTTGTTGATCCACTGCGGGAAGTAGGGCGCCAGCGCCGCTTGCCAAGCGCCGAAGTCGGCGGTGGGCCTCTCGTGAGCAAACAGTTCCCGCTCCATCTCCTCGAAGACGACTCCCAGCAGTTCATCCCCGTAGGGCGTGTGGCCGACTTTGGTGACGCACCAGCTTTGCCCCTCCTCGGGTTCGGCCCGCTCGACGATCATCAGGCCGAAGAGCTCGGCCAGCGCCAGCGTGGTCGAGCGTTCGGTACTGTACAAGGGGTCCCGCCCCCGCCGCTGCTTTTCGGAAAAGCGGTGGCCTGCCGGCGGGATCGACATCCACAAGTCGTGAAGGTTCATGGCAACGTGGTTCATCCAACCGCCGCCGCGGAGCCCGACCGCCTCCCAAGAGGCCCGGCGGAGCCATGCCTCGAGGAGATTGAAGTACCGCTCCGTTTCGTTGAGCTGGAGCCACTGCTGGTGCATGCCCGGATCGAGGGCAAGCCGGCCGGCCGCCGTGCCGTGGCCTTCCGATACTCCGAGTTGGGTGGCTCGCAAGAGCAGGTAGAGGCCGTTGAGGTGTGGAAACGACCTCTGCTGCGGGCGTTCCAGCTTCGGGCGCAAGGGCCGCGTCATCAGGGCGTCCAGCTCGGCCAGCGAGCCCATCGGCAGCAGGTGGTGCTTTCCCGTCGAGTCGACTCCGCTTTCGAGGAAGCCCAGCAGCACCTCGAAATCGGCCAGAATGCTCCCCGGGCCGCCAAAGTCGATTGTCTGGGCAGCGAGGAAACGGCGTTGGGGTGGGTTTGGCTTGGGCATCCGTGACTCCTCCTAACAGCGGTCCTGGTCGCTCAGCACGCGCCGCGGCTTGCCGAAGGCGGCTCACTCGGCGTAGTGTAACAGGAATACCTCGTAGCGGTCCAGATGCGAAATCGTGACGTCGCGGCGGGCGGTTTCCGGCATCCGCTGGGCTCAATAGAGGGCGTCCGGCGGGGCCGCTTCTCGGATTCGCCGCTCGATCTCGCGGTTCACCTTCTTGCGGAGCAAGAGACGCTGCCAGAACGAAGCTGTCTGGAGTATCTCGGTGTACTCGGCTTCCACCTCGGCACGAACGAGCGGCTCAAGCACGATGCGGGCTCGATCACATCCGTCGGCGACAAAATGCTCTTTCTTGGCTTCTTGTCGTACCATAAGTCGCTTGCCGGGAGAAGGAAGAGTACCGAAGCACGGTCTACCGGCTGCATCTACTTCAGCGGGATGGCCGGAAGGCGTTTGAGCGTTTTATTGGTCGGATCGACTATAATGCCGACGGACTCCAGCGCGGTTACGCCCAAGAGCGGCTCCGTTCCCGGACTGGCGAAGATAACGCGCCCCGCGGTAATCTCCCCCATGAATTCGATCCGAACCAGACCGTAGGGATATTCTCTCACGGTGCCGTCGGCCAACTCGTAGGACATCGTCCCCTCCTTGGCGACACCGATCTTCTCCAGCTCGTCGCTTGGGGCCATCGAATCCGTGGCGCCGTTGTCGACGAGGAAGACCTCCTCGTACGAGCCCCGCGGCGTCTCGAGGCTGGTCAGCTTGGTGGTTACTTTCGTCAAGCCCATGGTCAATCTCCGGCGACTTCAGGGAGGCGGGCATCGCGGGGGGTGCCGCCTGCTACCCAGTTTCCCGCGCGGCGGCGGCTTGCGTCAAGGGTATGGCATCGCGGTGGGCCGGAGGCGATAATCGTCTCCAACCGGCCTGCACATGACTCAAGAGAAGAAGGATAAGCCGATGTCTAGCTGCCGAGTGGGGATCATCTGTCTTTGGGTTCTCCTTGTGGCCGCAGCCGCCACAGCCGCCGCCGCCGACTGGCCGCAGTGGGGCGGTAGCGGCGGGCGGAACATGGTCTCCGGCGAGACGGGACTGGCCGACTCCTTCGAGCCCGGCAAGAAAAGCCCCAGCGGCGAAGGCATCGATCCGAGCACCACGGAGAACGTCAGGTGGTCGGTCCGGCTCGGCTCCTGCGCCTACGGCAATCCCACCGTGGCCGGCGGCCGCGTCTTCGTCGGCACCGACGACGTTACCCTCGCCGAAGACGAGCGCTTCGAGCGGTCCAAGGGAGGCCTGGTCAAGTGCCTCGACGAAGAGACCGGAGAGCTGCTCTGGCAGTTGGTCATCCCCCAGCGGACACGGCTTCCCAAGGACGCCCACTTCGGGCACCAGTATCTGGGCGTCTGCTCGTCGCCCACCATCGAGGGCGATCGCGTCTACGTCATCACCAGTGCCGGCGACATGGTCTGCCTCGACGCCGACGGTCTGGCCGACGGCAACGACGGGCCGTTTCAGGACGAGGCCCGGTACATGGTCGGACCCGACAAGCCGCCCCTAAAGCTCGGCGACCGCGATGCCGACATCCTCTGGCGGTTCGACCCGATCGACGAGCTGGGGGTCGTGCCGCACGACGCGGCGAGCAACTCGGTCTTGATCCACGGGGCATGTGTTTATGCAGGCACCTCGAACGGAGTCGACGAGCCGCACGAGCGGGCCGTCAATCCCGAGGCCCCCAGCCTCGTCGTGCTCGACAAGATGAGCGGCCGGCTGGTGGCCACCGACGGCGAGAAGATCGGCCGGCGGATGTGGCATGCCCAGTGGTCGTCGCCTTCGCTCGGTGAAGTGGGCGGCAAGACGCTCATCTTCTTCGGCGGCGGCGACGGCGTCTTGTATGCCTTCGAGGCGGTCGAAGAGCCGGCCGCCGAGCCGCGGGAGCTCAAGAAGGTCTGGTGGTACGACTGCAACCCGCCCGACTACCGCTACCGCGACGGCAAGCCGATCCCTTACTACGACGGCGACAAGCGGAAGAAGCGGGGCAACGACAACGACGGCACGTACCTAGGGCCCAGCCAGATCATCGCCACGCCGGTGTTCCTCAACGGCCGGGTGTACGTGCCGATCGGGCAGGACCCCGCCCACGGCCGCGGCCGCGGCCTCTTCCACTGCGTCGACGCCAACCAGAAGGGCGACGTCACCGCCAGCGGCCGGATCTGGGCCTTCGACGGCATCGAGCGGAGCCTGGCCACCGTGGCGATCTCCGACGGCGTGCTCTACGTGGCCGACGTCGCCGGCACGCTCTACACGCTCGACGCCGAGACGGGCGAGTGCTACTGGAGGCACGAGGCGAGCGCCGAGACCTGGGGCGGGCCGCTGCTGGCCGACGGCAAGATCTACTGGGGCACCCAGCGGCACTTCTACGTCTTCACCGCCGGTCGCCGGCCGCAACTGTTGAGCCAGGTCTACCTCGGCTCGCCCGTCTACACCACTCCCGTCGCCGCCGACGGCGTGCTTTACGTCGCCTCCCAGCGCTACCTCTGGGCAGTGGACAAGGCCCGGGGCGCCGTGGCCCAATGACCCGGGGACTGCCCCCCTTAAAACTCCGCTTCCGCGGCCGAGCGCCACGCGCGTCACGACTGAGCATTCCGTCGCTGGTAGTTCCGGCTTCAGCCGGCGGTCTGCCAGCCATCGGCACCCTATTGACGGGAGGCGAGGGGGCGCAATATGCTAGCTGCGGGGTCGAGCGGCGTTTCCCGATCGATCGCCGGATCTTGATCCATCCCCCACGGGCCAAGCAGGCAGCCTTTCGATGCACGTCGCTCGCCATGCTCACTTGGACCGTAAGCCAGCACGCAAACAAAGACTCCCGGCCCCGCTTTGCCTTCCCCTTTGCCTTCCCCGTTTGGCGCTCCCTGCGTCCGGAAGCACACCACCTGGAGCAGCCGTGCAGTCAGTTACGTTAGGCTGAGCCATGCACGATTCGGAAAACCCCCACGACCAGCTTCTCCGGCAGATCTCGGACCTGCGAGAGCGGATGTCCGTGCTGGAGGCGTCCCTCGCTCAACACAAGGCCGCCGCAAAAGAGCTTGAACATGTCCTTGATATAACCCCCATTCTTGTCTGCATCGCGGGAGTGGACGGGTACTACAAGCGGGTGAACGCGGCATTTGAACGAATACTCGGCTACAGCAAAGAGGAATCGTTGTCGAGGCCCTTTTTTGACTTCATCCATCCTGACGACCATGCCGCCGCCAAGGCTCGGTTGAAATCACTTGCTGCCGGAGAAGTCGTGGTCGACTTCGAGGACAGGAACGTCTGCAAGGATGGTTCGCACCGCTGGCTGTCGTGGACCGTTGTTCCCCTGCCCGACAGGTGCACCGTGTATGGAATCGGCTATGACATTACTGCTCGAAAGCAATTTGAGGATGAACTGCGGCAACAGCGAAGCCGGGCACAAAGGTATCTGGACATAGCCGCCGTGATTCTTGTCGTGCTTGACAGGCACGGCGACATCGAGCTTCTTAATCGGAAGGGTCACGAGATTCTGGGATACGAAGAAGGAAGCCTCGTTGGCCGGAACTGGTTTGACAATTGCGTGCCGCCGAGGGAACGAAAGCGGGTGCGGTCGGCCTTTCGCACCCTCATGGCCGGCGATATCGAGCCGGTCGAGTATTTTGAGAATCTTGTCATCACCCGCTCGGGAAAAGAGCGCTTGATTGCCTGGCACAACGCCCTGCTGACCGACGACGAAGGGCATCGTATCGGCACCCTCAGCTCGGGAACGGATATTACGGGAAGCAGACTTGCAGAGGAAGAACTGCAGCGGACGCACGACGAGCTGGAACATCGGGTCGAGGAACGCACCGCCGAACTGAGAGGGGTCAACAAACGCCTCCAGTCTGAAATCGGGGAGCGGAATCGAGCGGAGGATCAATTAAGGACCATTTATGACGGCATGGTCGATGGTCTGCTGGTGGCCGACATCGCTACAAGGCGGTTCGTGCGGGCAAACCTGTCGATTTCCAAAATGCTCGGCTATTCCGTGCCGGAATTGCTGTCCATGTCGGTGATGGACATTCATCCGCCCGCTGACTTGCCGGATGTTCTCGATGACTTTCAAGCCCAGGCGGAGGAGCGGATAACCGTGGCGGATAATCTCCCCGTGCTCCGAAAGGACGGCAGCGTGTTCTATGCGGACATTACCACAAGCAAGATCATGTACGACGGCCGGCCCTGCTTGATGGGGTTCTTTCGCGACATCACGGAACGAAAGAACGCCCAGGACAATCTTCAGCGGGAGCATCACCTCCTGCGGGAGCTGTTGAGGTCGCAGGATCGAGAGCGGCAGTTGATCGCCTATGAAATACACGACGGCCTGGCTCAACATCTCGTCGGAGCGATGATGTACTTGGACACGTACCATCAGTGCAAAGACCGCAATTCTGAAACTGCCGCGGAGAACTACGGCGTCGGCACGGACTTGCTCAGGAAATCCTTGGCCGAGGTGCGAAGCCTGATAAGCGGGCTGAGGCCCCCCATTCTTGATGAATCAGGGATCGTGGCGGCAATCGACCATCTTGCCGGCGACATTACTTCCCGCAGGGGGCTGCAGTGTGAGTTTCACAGCCGCGTGGAATTCAAGAGGCTGGAACCCCTGCTGGAGAATGCCCTCTATCGAATTGTCCAGGAATGCCTGACCAACGCCTATCGGTACAGTCAGTCGGATAAGGTCCGCGTCGATCTGAGTCAGCATGACGACCGACTCCGAGTGGTGATTACCGACTGGGGCGTCGGCTTTGACCCTTTGGCAGTGCGTAAAGATTGCTTCGGGCTGGAAGGGGTACAAGAGCGAGCACGCCTCCTCGGAGGTCATGCAACCGTTGCAAGCACGCTCGGCAAGGGAACCCAGATCACGGTCGACCTGCCTCTGGCAGCATCGTCGTGAATCACTGCGACCGGCACCAAGAGACAGACGAGGACGGCTTGGGCGGGGTGACCGATGCGGCGGCCTTCCGTCTCCAGGTCCGTCAGGCACTCAATCCCCACGATAGAGGGTGTTGCGTGCTCGGCGCCCAAGCGTGATACTCAGGCTGCTTCTGTTCTTTTCCCACAGATCCGAGCAACGAGAAACAGGATGGTCGGGGCAATTTGCCGGCGGGATATTCTTGCCCACCCGTTCGTCACGATTCGCTGCTTCGGATGGCGGGTCTTCTTCAGGGCCCTGATTGCGAACCAGAGCCAGACCTTCCTCTCCTTGCTGGCCGACGCCGAGGGGCTCCAGCCGTCCACGGTGAAAGTGCCCGAGCTTGTCGAACGCTGCATCAGACTGGAATTGCAGGCGAAACGCATCTACGAGTGGCTGGCAGGACAGTTCTTGGGCCATGAAGCGGTGCTTGAGTTCTTCGATACCCTCGCCCGCCAAGAGGCGAGCCACGCCCAACTGCTTGATTTATGCCGGGTCCTGGCCGGCCGGACGGTCTGGAAAGAAGAATGCTTCGCTCCCTGTCGAGACTCCATCCCTCGTCTTGAGCGGCAGATGCAGACCATCGAGTCCTCTTTGGACTCGATTGGCAGCGTTGCCGATGCCCTGCGGCTGGTGATTCAGATCGAAGGTTCGGAAGTCAATCAGGTGTTCGAGAGCGTGGTGGCGGCGAGCGGCTCGGATTTCGTCAGGAAGCTGCTCGTGTTCCAGGCTGCCGCGGAGAACCACATCTCCTACATCTGCGATGAGATCCCGAAGCTGGAACCGGACTTGGCCGCGGAATGCCGGGAATTGAGAGATCATTTTTTCATCGGCACCGAGTGATCGAGACGGCCATCAATTCTCCGCCGGATGCACTGACAGACGGGTGGTTCGAGGGAGGAAAGGACAATGAACAAGATACGTTTGATCACAATCACGTTGCTGGTCTTGTCGGCATCACGAATCACCCTTGCTGTTCCGATAGGAGGTCCGCCTCCAAAGCTCAAGGAACTTGTTGAGATGGCGGACGCGATAGTCATACTAAGGATTGATCGTCACCTGTCCGATTTCGGCAGCCCCACGTTCTGCTCCACGCATGAGTGCTACATCTACCAGACCCTTAAGGGCGGCATTCCCAACAACGCTCGCATCAACCTGCAACTGATGAACACCGAGGGCAGCTTCGCCACGCCCTACGCCCACGGATCAACTCATCTGATGTTCCTCATGAAGAAGGCATCGGAAGACGAGCCGACCGACTATCGGACGGTCACGGTCAATGGGGCGCAGGTTCCGCTCTCGCCCTTGGGCCACGAGAAAGCGCCGGCGGGGAAGACAATCGAGGACAAAGTCAAGAGGTTGATTGAGGATGCCATCGCCTATCAGGCCAAAGAGCACGAGAAGAGGCAGAAATTCCTCAAAGCCATGCTTGGCCGGGAAGAAAACGCCGGACGCCGCGCTCCCGCGGACGCGGACAAGTCGCGCGGGCGGCCTCGATAGCAGGGCTATCGCTGCCGGCGGGCGAAAGAGCTGGCTTGAGCCTTCGCGGCCTTACCCGGCGGGGCGACGGGCTTCGTAGGCGAGGCTCTCGATGAATCGCCTGGCGGCCATGTACTCGGCCGGCGGGACGTTGCGGACCTGCGTTTTCAGGGCGTCGAGCATCGCCCCGGTGGTGCGGTTGATCTGAAAGTAGTCGTCGGTCGTGATGCCGCCGTACTCCGCCCGCTTGGCATACAGCGATTCAAGCTGCGCGCGGTAGTCGGCGTACTGCGGGCTTTGCAGGAGCATCGGCCAGGAAATAGCGCCGTCGACGGTGTCCAGCTCGCTGGGACTGAGCGCGGCCGGTTTGCCCAACTGGGCGTAGCGGACCGCGTCTTCCATGGTCGCCTTGGGCCCGCGCTCCTGGGCGCGGTACTGGCGGTTGGCGTCGCGCATCTGGAAGTAAGTGTCCGTCCACTGTTGGCGGTTTTCCATGCCCTTGCGGGCAGCCTCGGTCATGTTGATCGCCGCCTCACTATTGTTCAAGTTGGCAATGCTCTGGGAGCGGGTCATATCGCTCAATCCGCGGGCGTAGCTTTCCCCCGGTGTTGCGGCGCGATTGTCGACGTAGCCCCCGTAATATTGCCCCTTGGCAATGGAAACAAACGCCAACAGCCCGGCCAAGAGGCCGAATGCCAAGATTCTCATCGGATTATTCTCCCCGTCATTGAGGTACTGCAACCGCCTGCCGATTTGGGCGCTCTGTATGCGGTGCCACAAGAGAAGACCGCAAAGAGTCACCCTGTGGAGGGGATTGCCGGGCTCACACGTTTTCGTTTCCCCCTGAAGTTTTCAAGGTTATAATAGTCACAATTCGTGCCATGTCAATTTTTCGGACGATAGAATCGGGCACAACACCGGGACCCAAGCGAGTGGAGCCAGACATGCGAAAGAACCTGAGAGCAGGCGGGCTGGTGGTGGCCCTTCTGTCGTGCGCCTTAGCGGTAAGTGCTGCCCAGCCCAACGTTTCCGACCTGATCCAGGCGGTCCGGTCGGGGGACGAGGCAGCCTGCACCCAGGCCATCAAACAATTGATTGTGCAGGCGGACAAGGCCGAGGGGGCGGTGCCGGCGCTGGTCGAAGCCCTGAAGTCGGACTCCGCGGCGATTCGAGCCCTGGCGCTGGAGTGTCTAGGACACATGGGCGAAGCGGCTCGCCCGGCCGTGCCCGCCATGGTGGCACTGATCGGCGACCCGGACGCCAAGGTCCGCCGCCAGGTGATCGAGGCAGTCGGAGAGATTCGCCCCGGCCCCGAGGTCGTGCTGCCGCTGTTGGTCCAGGTGCTCAAGGACGCCGACCCGGCAGCGAGGCTGCGGGCGCTCAACGCGTTGGCCGACCAGGGCGAGGAAGCGGTGCCGAAGCTGGTCGAGGCGCTCAAAGATGAAGAGGCGGCATACTGGGCCTGCCTGGTGATCAGCGAGATCGGCCCGCCGGCGAAGGCGGCGGTCCCGGCGCTGGTCGGTTTATTGGGCAGCGAGGATTTGTCGCTCCGCCGCGAGGCGATGCTGGCACTGGCCGAGATTGGCGAGGCGGCGGCTCCCGCCGTGCCCGAGCTGGTGAAATCCTTGGATTGCCCCGTCAACAACACACCGGCCACTTACGCCTTGGGCGCGATCGGGCAGTTGCCTGCAGAAGCCGAGGCAAAGATCGCACAGAACGCCGACGGCGCCGATCCGATTCTCGCCGCCGTCAGCGCCTGGGCCCTGGCCCGCACGAAACCGGACGACGCTGCCAGAATGCAGAAGGCCGTGAGGCTGCTGGTCGCTCGCCTGATGGGTGATGATCCCAAGGTCCGTGCGGCGGCGGCCCAGGCTTTGCTCGATCTGCAACCCGCTCCGGAGATTGCCCGGCCTATATGGGAAGCGGCGATCGAAAATGCCGAAGAGGAGAAAGTGGTTGCGGCGTTGGACGCGATGGCCGGGCTGGGAGCGGCCGTCGTGCCGCGGCTGATCGACGCATTGGAGAACGAGAAGACCCGCCCCTACGTAGCTTATGTTCTCGGCAAGATCGGTCCGGCGGCGAAGGACGCGGCCGAGCCTTTGGCCGGATTGATCAGTGACCCCAATCCCCAGGCCCGCCGCGAGGTGCTCTTTGCGTTGGCTAGAATCGGTCCGGGGGCGGGCGTTGCCGTGCCCAAGCTGATCGAGGCCCTCCCGAAGGCAGAAGGGCCTGACTGCTACGGGATCTGCTACGCGCTGGGAAGCATCGGCGCAGCAGCGGTGGCGGCCAAGCCGCCCCTTCATGGGGTGATTGACGGCACCGAAGACGAGTCGGCGTGCCTTTTCGCAGCCTGGGCGCTGACCCAGATTGACTCCCAGTGCGACGTCAGTTGCGCCAAGGCGGTGCCCGTGCTGATCCGGGCGCTGGGGGACTCCGCCGCCGACTTCCGCCTGCACGCAGCCGAGGCGTTGGGCAGGTTGGGCGAGCAAGCCAAGGCGGCCCTGCCTGCGCTGAACAAGGCGCTCGGCGACGGAGACGAACGCGTCCGCCAGGCGGCAGCCGCAGCGATCAAGGCGATCGGCACATAGTCCCGGCCGCAGGCGACGGCCGTTAGCACTCTTTAGCCCCGGGTGATTCACTCGCGGCTAAGGATTCGTGGGGAACGCTTGACCGGCGGCGCTGTTGTCCGATACTGGAGGGGGTCGCCCACTCATCCGGCCATCTCCTCAGCGAGCCAGGGTCATGTCTCAAGCGTCCAGCTCCCGCAGTTTCGCCCGCTGGAAGACGGCGATCCGGGAGCACCGTTTCGACGTCCTGCTCTTGTCGCTTTTGCTCTTGATGGCGTCGGCGCCGGTCGTGCACGCTCTCTGGCCGACCGGCCGGCTGCTTGCGGCGCACCTCTCGATGCTGGCGCTGTTTGCCCTGATGCTCCTCTCGGCGGTGCTGGCCGCCTGCCAAAGACGCCGCGAGGTGATCATCGCGCTGTGGCTGGCGGTGCCGGGGTTCCTCTTTGACGCCGCGGGGCTGCTCGGCAACCACGTCGGGCTCGCCACGCTGGGGCATCTCTTCGAAACCTGCTTCCTCGGCTATACGGCGGCGCTGATTCTTCGCATGGTCTTCGCCGCCGAGCGGGTTACGTTGAACATGGTCTGGGCCTCCGCCTGTGTCTACCTGCTGCTGGGCGTGCTGTTCGCCAACGTCTACTCGCTCATGGACGTCATCCATCCCGGCTCGTTTTACTTCACGTTCGCCGGCGATGCCGAGCAGGAAGCGATGCGGCTGGGCGGCGGCCAGTCGGTCTATCCGCTTTATTACAGCTTCGTCACGATCACCACCCTCGGCTACGGCGACATCGTGCCAATCACCGGCCCCACGCGGATGCTGGCAACGGTGGAGGCCCTCACCGGCCAGCTTTACCTGGCCGTGCTGGTCGCCCGGCTCGTGGGGATGCATATCTCCCAGGCAGCGTCCAGCAGGCCGGGCGGCCTGCCTGGGCGAGACCACAAGCAAGAGGATTCCGGCCATGGCGATTGAGACTCTGCCACTTGCGCCGGCCGCACCGAGCGAAGGCGAGACGTCCGGGCCGAAAGTGGCCTGCATCCACGGGCCCGCGCAGTGCTTCGCCGACGAGGTCACCGGCTTGCTCCGCACGCGGCTGAAGGCGCTCTCGCTGGTGCTTGTAGGCGGGCTGGGCGCGTTTCTGCTGCTGTCTTTCGGCGACGAAGTCATCTGGCTGCGGCTTGCCGTGTTCGCGTTCGCAGCCGGCTGCTTCGCGCTGTTGCGGAGCCGCCGCCCGCTCTCCCTGGCACGGTTGCGGTTCATCGAGGCGGCGCTGTTCGCCGCCGTGGGGCTGGAATTCACCGTGGGCCAGGTGGTCCACATGCTCGCCGCGGCCAGCGAGGCGGACGCGGTGATGGTCAACGCGATCGTGCTGGAATGCTTTACCGGCTGGATCATCCTGCTGGCGACGTATGCGCTTTTCGTCCCCAGCACGTGGAAGCGGTCGGCCGTTTTTGCCGCCATCGGGACGGCTACACCGGTGACCTCAACGTTGTTGTTGGCTCTGTCCAACCCCGTCGTCGCCGACTCGATCCGCGGCGAAGAGGCGGCGGCCGGCGCCCTGGCGACGTTCATCATGGCGCTGGCCACCACGTACGGCTCTCACGCGGTCGGCTCCCTCCGCAAGCAGGCGTATCAGGCGCGGCAGTTCGGCCAGTACCGCCTGAAACGGAGGCTCGGCGCCGGCGGGATGGGTGAGGTCTACGAGGCCGAGCACCGGCTCTTGAAGCGTCCTTCGGCGATCAAGCTCATTCGCCCGGGGCAGGACCTCGACGCCACGACCCTTGCCCGCTTCGAGCGGGAAGTCCAGACCATGGCCCAACTGTCGCACTGGAACACGGTGGACGTCTACGACTACGGCCGCACCAGTGAAGGCACGTTCTACTACGTGATGGAGCTTCTTCCCGGGGCGAGCCTCGACAAGCTCGTCAAGCGGCACGGCCCCGTGCCGCCGGCGCGGGCGGTGCATCTTCTCCGGCAGGTGTGCGGCGCCCTTCAGGAGGCCCACGCGATCGGTCTGATCCACCGCGACGTCAAGCCGGCCAACATCTTCGCCGCGCGGCGGGGCGGGCTCGTGGACGTGGCCAAGCTGCTGGACTTCGGGCTGGTCAAGGAGCACGGCATGCGGAGCGAATCGCCGCAGTTGACGCAGCCGGGCACGTTCAGCGGCTCGCCGCAGTTCCTGGCCCCCGAGCAGGCCAGCAAGTTCTCCCAAGTGGACGCCCGCTGCGACATCTATTCCCTCGGCGCGGTGGCCTATTTCCTGCTGGTCGGCCGGCCGCCCTTTCTGGGTGAAAACCCCATGGAAATCGTGATCGCCCACAGCCGCGACCTGCCTGTGCCCCCGTCCGAGATCGAATCGGGCGTGCCCAAAGACGTCGAAGAAGTGGTCCTCCGCTGCCTCGAAAAGAAGCCCAGCCAGAGATTCCCCCATGCGCGCGCCTTGGAGGAGGCCTTGGCGGCCTGCCGCTGCGCCGGCCAATGGACGCAAGAGCAGGCCGTCGCGTGGTGGCGCGGGCACGGGCCGGAATTCGCCTGAGAGGTTTCCGCGGCGGCACTTTCAGCGTGAGAGGGCTTCGTTGAAGGACTACTGGATCCTCATCCGACCGCGGATTGTCGCCCTCGTGCTGTTCGGGATGGCGGTCGCCGCCTGGACCGCCGGATCGACGCCGCCCGAATGGCCGCAAGTCGTTCACGCGCTGCTGGGCACGGCGGCGGTGATCGCCGGGGCCATCGCCATGAACCAGCGGATCGAGCACCTCGGCGACGCCCGCATGCCGCGAACCGCCGAGCGGCCGCTCCCCTCCGGACACCTGACGCTGCGGAAGGTCTTGCTTTTTGCCATGATTACCACTGGTGCAGGGCTAGGGTATTTGGCCCTATGGAGCAACCTGCTGGTGACCGCCCTTGCGGCCGCCAGTTGGCTGATTTACGTGGCGGCCTACACTCCCTTGAAACCGCTCACGACCTGGCAAACGCCCGTCGGCGCCGTGGCGGGGGCCATGCCCATGCTCCTCGGCGCGGCCGCCGGCGGAGCGCCGTTGGGGGCGACGGCCTGGGCGCTGTTCGGGATCGTCTTCTTCTGGCAGTTCCCGCACGCCATGGCGATTGCTTGGCTTTACCGAGACCAATTCGCCTCTGCCGAGGTGAAGCTGGCCGCAGTGCTCGACCCCTCCGGCCGTACCGCAGGAGTGCTTTCGGTATTGGGGGCGGCAGTGCTGGTGCCGGTGAGCCTGGTGCCCTTCTGGGCGTTGCCAGCAAGCTGGGGATACGCCGCTTCTGCGACAGCCCTCGGCGCCGTTTACCTGGCGGCTTCCGTCGCTTTCTTCCTGGAGCGACGCGAGACCAGCGCGCGGCGGCTCTTGCGGGTGTCGCTGGTCTATCTGACGGTGCTTTTCATTGCCCTGTTGGCGGCAAAGATGGCGGCGGCGGGGCATTAGCTCAGACTGTTCGTCGACCCATACTAACCCGACGCGCAAGCGAGGGCTGCGTAAGGACTTCGCCCTGATTGCGCTGAGTCCGCCTAGCCGGCGCTGAGTTCCCCTCGCTTGCGCTTCGGGTTGGTATTGAGCGTTCTGCTGCCACTTCTCAGCGGCATGGGAGTCTGTGGCTCGCCCGACCGGGTTAGAGTATCGGCCCAAGGATCGGTGTCGGACTGGTATTCGAGCGTGTCCAGCAGCGTCAGGGAGATGAAGAGGAACACGAACACCAGCCCCGCCGCAAAGATCAGAGCGAACAGTGGATGGTCGTAGCGGAGGTGCATGAAGTAGAGTGCGACCAGCAGCGCCTTGACCGAAGCGATCCCCATCGCGATCGCCAGGTTCCAGTCGCCCAGATCATAGTGCGTCGCCGCAACGGTGAGATAGGTCAACGCGATCAGCGCGGCGAACACGGCCACGAGCACGGCCAGCGGCACCACGTGCGGCCCGGAACCGCGGCCGGCGGCAGGCTCGCCTTGGGTTGGGCTGGAGGTCGGTTCGGACATCGTCAGTGAATCAAGTACAGGAGCGGAAAAAGGT
>Ga0180438_10002615_pt1 | contig 28891 bp, 17 predicted proteins | sample SS_ome_12_FD_132455 | JGI IMG/M metagenome (GOLD analysis project Ga0180438, IMG submission 132455) | Hypersaline lake sediment archaeal communities from the Salton Sea, California, USA - SS_3_D_2 metaG | ecosystem: Environmental > Aquatic > Non-marine Saline and Alkaline > Hypersaline >...
AGCGTCGCGGAAGACGCGGCCGACACGACGAGCGTGGGGACGGTGGCGGCGACGGACGCCGACACGGTGGGCAGCCTTCAAGGCTGGGCGATCACGGGTGGGAACGACGACGGGATCTTCGCCATCGACGCGGCCACCGGCGAGATCACGGTGGCCGACGGCACGAACCTGGACTACGAGACGACGGACAGCTACGTGCTGATGTTGACGGTGTCGGACGGCGTGAACACGTCTGCGGGCGAGACGGTGACGATCGACGTGACCGAGGCGAACGTGCCCCCGGCGGTGACGGACGTGCTGGTGGCCGGGACGGGCTGGGAGGCGAGTTTCCGGGACTACCTGAGCGGCGAGGGGCTGGGGGAGGGCGGCTACTCGGTGCCGGTCGGCTCGGCCGACCAGCTCGACGAGCTGCCCTGGGCGAACATCGACCAGGTGAAGATCGTCTTCAGCGAAGACGTGACGGTCGGGCAGGGGGACCTGTCGATCTACGGCGTGAACGTGGGGGAGTACGGCATTGCGGGCTTCAGCTACGACGCGGGCACACTGACGGGCACGTGGACGCTGACGGGGCCGATCGAGGCCGACAAGCTCCTGCTCGTTCTCGACGACGGCGTGGCGGACGTGGACGGCGGGGCGGCGTTGGACGGCGAGTGGGTCGACGCGGCCGACACGTATCCGTCGGGCGACACGGCGGCGGGCGGGGACTTCCGGTTCCGCGTCAACGTCCTGCCGGGCGACGTGGACGGCGACGGCGAGATTGGCGTTGTGGAGTACCTGGCGCTGAAGCGCAACTACGGCTTGGCGGGGACGGCGACGTTGGCCGAGGGCGACCTGGACGGCGACCGCGACGTGGACTACGACGACTACGCGGCGGCCCGGGATTGCGTCGGGACCGCGCTGCCGGCCGGCGAGCCGGTGATCCCGCCCAGCGCGCCGCCGGCAGGGGTGGCAGAGGCGGTGACGGGCCTGGCGGCCGGCGCGGCCGAGGGCGAGGCGACGCAGCCGCCGCCCGGCCCGACCGATGCGGCGGGCCCGGCGGAAGGTGGGACGGTGGCGCAGCCCGTGGCGAGCGGCGAGACGGGCGAGGCGCCCGTTCAGCCCGCCGCAGCGCCCGTCGAGGCCCCGGCCCCTGCCGACGCGCCGGACCCGTCGGCCTCTCCCGAGGCCGACGAGGGCCTGGGAGACAGCCTGGACAGCGGGATCGTGGACGTGCTGTCGCTGGCCGACGTGCTCGCGATCATGTGATTCTCGGCCGGGGCAGCCGCGGGGAGGTTCCAGGAAGGCATCGACGGGGGCAGCGCGCGGCGGGGGAGGGACGCGATTTCGTAGTTGACGCCGCCCGATCTGCCGTCTACAATTCACACTGGCACTATTGGGCCCCTGGAGTGCTCGCTACACCCATCAGGACCCTTGTGCCGGGCAGGTCTACTTAGAGCGAGGAAAGCGGTTGCACGTGTCTTTTGCTCTGCCTACGGAGACGCGGGATAAAGAAGGAGTTTGACTATGGCCCCAGGAATGGAAGTGCGCGCCAACTCCCCGTTGTTCGAGGCCCTTGAGCGGCGTCTACTGCTGTCGGCGACGGAGGAGGCGCTGGGGGGCGGCCCCCTGTTGCTCAACGACGAGCTGGACTTCGGCGACGCGCCGGATCCGACGTACCCGACGCTGCTGGTCAGCAACGGCGCGCGGCACGTGATCGGCGGCCCGTGGCTGGGCGACAACACGGACACCCCCGACGCGGAGTTGGACGGCCAGCCGGACCCGATGGCCCAGGGCGACGATACGGACGGCAACGATGACGAGGACGGCGTGCGGATCCCCGTCTTGTCGCCCAACCTTCCGGCGACGGTCTGGGTTCAGGTCAACGGCGGGGGCGGGCAGCTCGACGCGTGGATCGACTGGCACGCCGACGGGACGTTCGACGAGCCCATGGACCGGATCTTCAGCGGCCTGCTGCCCAACGGGATGCACGGGATCAACGTCGTGCCCCCGCCGAATGCGATCCTCGGGCACACGTACTCGCGGTTCCGCATCAACACGGGCGCACCGCTGCTGCCGGAAGGCGCGGCGCAGGACGGGGAGGTGGAGGACCACCTCGTCCACATCCGTCAGACGACGATCGAGGTCGACGACTTCCCGAACTCCAGCGGCACGATCACCATCCACTATCCCGACGGGACCAACGACCCGATCTCCCTGACCGGACCGGTGACCCAGGAGGTGTACTTCGAGGGCGATCAGGAGGGCCATGCCGAGGACGATGACGGCAACGGCCTCGAGGAGGTCGACACCGAGATCGTCGAGCTGAGCCTGACGGGCGAGGGCCTGACCGGCCCGGTGACGTTGCGCCTGCGGCCCGCCGAGTTTGCCCCCGGCGTCATGGAGGAGATGGAGAACGCCGTTGACAACCTCCTCGACGTCGCGCCGTTCAACTACGACGGGCTGTACCACATCGACAGCTTCTTCGACATCACCTACGAGATCGAGTTCGACGGCGCCGGCGGGCAGGTGTTGCACACCGAAGACCCGATCCGGATGACGGGGACGTTAACCTACAAGCCGGCCGAGCCCGGCCAGAGCTACACGTCCGACGACACCGTGGCCCTGCTGGATCCGGAGGGCAACGAGACGGGCTTCTCGCTGACGGTCCGCGACTGGACGCCGTACGCCAACGAGGAGATGGACTTCGGCGACGCGCCGGAGAGCCCGGACATCGGGGGCTACCCGACGACGCTGGCGCTGAACGGGGCGCGGCACATGATCGGCGGCCCGTGGCTGGGCGACCGGACGGACAGCCCGGACGGCGAGCCGGACGGCCAGCCGGAGCCCAACGCGCTCGGCGACGACCTGGACATCACCAAGCCGGTAAGCAATGACGACGAGGACGGCGCACAGATCCCCATCCTGGTCCAGGGAGTCCCCGACAACATCACGGTCGAGGTCAACGGCGGCAACGGCGGCGTCGTGGAGGTGTGGGTCGACTTCGACGGCGACATGCAGTGGGCTCACCCCGGCGAGCAGATCTTCAGCGGCCATCTGCCGGACGGGTTCCACAACATCCCCGTCACCGCGCCGCCGGGCTCGGTCGTCGGGCAGACGTTCGCGCGGTTCCGCATCAGCCGGCAGGGCGGGCTGAGGCCGACCGGCTACGCCGACAACGGCGAGGTCGAGGACCACGAGGTCTTCATCGAGGAAGGCCACGAGGAGCTGGACTTCGGCGACGCGCCGACCGATCCGGCGGTCGGGGACTACCCGACGCTGCTGATCCACAACGGTGCCCGCCACCTGATCGGCGGCCCGTGGCTGGGTGACAACAGGGACAAGCCCGACCCCGAGGCCGACGGCCAGCCCGAGAACCTCGTCCCGAGCGACGACCACGACGGCAACGACGACGAGAACGGCGTGCAGATCCCCATCCTGATGCAGGGGACGACGTCGATGATCCAGTACGAGGTCAACGGCGGGGGAGGGTACGTCGAGGGGTGGATCGACTGGAACGGGGACTGGCAGTGGGACGCCTCCGAGCAGGTTCTGGCCACCGGCCTGCTGCCCAACGGGACCTACACCCAGAACGTCACGCCCCCGGCCAACGCGATCGCCGGGCGGACGTTCGCCCGCTTCCGCATCAGTGGGCAGAGGCTGATGACGCCGGTGGGCTTCATCGACAACGGGGAGGTCGAGGACCACGAAGTCTTCATCGAGGAAGGCGAGCGACTGGACTGGGGCGACGCGCCGACCGACCTGACGGGGACGAAGTACCCGACGCTGGCGATCGGCAACGGCGCCAATCACGTGATCGGCGGCCCGTGGCTGGGCGACCTGAGCGACGGCCCGGACCCGGAGGGTGACGGTCAGCCGGACCCGAACGCGATGGGCGACGACAACGACGGCAACGACGACGAGGACGGCGCACAGATCCCCATCCTGGTGCAGGGGGTGGGCGACAACATCAAGGTCGAGGTCAACAGCGCTTCCGGCGGCGGGGGCGTGGTGGAGGTGTGGGTCGACTGGAACGGGGACAGCACGTGGGCCCACCCGGGCGAGCAGATCTTCTCCGGTCACCTTCCCGACGGGTTCCACAACATCCCCGTCACCGCGCCGTTCGGCTCGGTCCTCGGGCAGACGTTCGCGCGGTTCCGCATCAGCCGCCAGGGGGTCGGGTCGCCTGTGGGACCGGCGCCCGACGGCGAGGTCGAGGACCACGAGGTGTTCATCGAGGAAGGCGAGCGACTGGACTGGGGCGACGCGCCGGACGCCGTGGGAGCACTGGGCTACCCGACGCTGGCGATCCACAACGGCGCCAATCACGTGATCGGCGGCCCGTGGCTGGGCGACGCGTCGGACAGCCCGGACCCGGAGGGGGACGGTCAGCCGGACCCGAACGCGATGGGCGACGACAACGACGGCAACGACGACGAGGACGGCGCACAGATCCCCGTCCTGGTGCAGGGGGTGGGCGACAACATCAAGGTCGAGGTCAACGGCGGCGGGGGCGTGGTGGAGGTGTGGGTCGACTGGAACGGGGACAAGACGTGGGCCCACCCGGGCGAGCAGATCTTCTCCGGCTGGCTTCCCGACGGGTTCCACAACATCCCCGTGACCGCGCCGTTCGGCTCGGTCCTCGGGCAGACGTTCGCGCGGTTCCGCATCAGCAGCCAGGGCGGGCTGACGCCGGAGGGCCCCGCCCACGACGGCGAGGTCGAGGACCACGAGGTGTTCATCGAGGAAGGCGAGCCGCTGGACTTCGGCGACGCGCCGACCGACCCGGCGGGGCTGAACTACCCGACGCTGCTGATCGGCAACGGCGCGAATCACCTGATCGGCGGCCCGTGGCTGGGCGACCTGAGCGACAATCCCGACGCCGAGCCGGACGGTCAGCCGGACCCGAACGCGCTGGGCGACGACAACGACGGCAACGACGACGAAGACGGCGCACAGATCCCCATCCTGGTACAGGGCGTGGGCGACAACATCAAGGTCGAGGTCAACAGCGCTTCCGGCGGCGGGGGCGTGGTGGAGGTTTGGATCGACTGGAACGGGGACAAGACGTGGGCCCACCCGGGCGAGCGGATCTTCTCCGGCCACCTGCCCGACGGGTTCCACAACATCCCCGTCACCGCGCCGTTCGGCTCGGTCCTCGGGCAGACGTTTGCGCGATTCCGCATCAGCCGCCAGGGCGGGCTGGCGCCGACGGGCTTCGCCGACAACGGCGAGGTCGAGGACCACGAGGTGTTCATCGAGGAAGGCGAGCGACTGGACTGGGGCGACGCGCCGGACGGCATGGCCGCACCGGGCTACCCGACGCTGGCGATCCACAACGGCGCCAATCACGTGATCGGCGGCCCGTGGCTGGGCGATGCGTCGGACAGCCCGGACCCGGAGGGTGACGGTCAGCCGGACCCGAACGCGCTGGGCGACGACAACGACGGCAACGACGACGAGGACGGCGCACAGATCCCCGTCCTGATCCAGGGGGTGGGCGACAACATCAAGGTCGAGGTCAACGGCGGCGGGGGCGTCGTGGAGGTTTGGGTCGACTTCGACGGCGACAAGACGTGGGCCCACCCGGGCGAGCAGATCTTCTCCGGCTGGCTTCCCGACGGGTTCCACAACATCCCCGTCACCGCGCCGTTCGGCTCGGTCCTCGGGCAGACGTTCGCGCGGTTCCGCATCAGCAACCAGGGCGGGCTGACGCCGGAGGGCCCCGCCCAAGACGGCGAGGTCGAGGACCACGAGGTGTTCATCGAGGAAGGCGAGCAACTGGACTGGGGCGACGCGCCGGAGCCGGCCGGCTTCCTCGGATACCCGACGACGCTGGCGAAGAACGGTGCCCGACACGTGATCGGCGGCCCGTGGCTGGGCGACGCGTCGGACAGCCCGGACCCGGAGGCCGACGGTCAGCCGGACCCGAACGCGTTGGGCGACGACAACGACGGCAACGACGACGAGGACGGCGTGATCGTCTCTCCTTTGGCGCCAGGCCATTCCGGGGCCGTGATCGTCAAGATCAACGACGGCGCAGGCGGAGGCGGCGTAGGCGGGGCCTTCCTGGATGCGTGGATCGACTTCAACGGCGACCGGACCTGGCAGGCGGCCGAGACGATTCACTCGGGGTGGCTGCCGCACGGAGCGAACGTGGTGACCTTCTTCGTTCCCGCCGGCTCGGTGATCGGCCAGACGTTTGGCCGGTTCCGCGTCAGCGCGAACGGCGGGCTCGGGCCGGTCGGGCCGGCTACCGACGGGGAAGTGGAAGACCACGAGGTCACGATCTACGAACTGCCCGACAATGCCAAGTGGGTGCAGTGGCCGGACCTGACGCCGCGCGGCATCGACATAAGGGTCGACGGCAGCGATCCCCGGCGTGTGCTGGCCGATGACTTCCGCTGCACCGAAAACAGTCTGCTGACGGACGTGCACCTGTGGTGCTCGTGGCTGGGCGACGAGGTGGGCGAGATCGCCAACATCCACCTGAGCATCCACGAGGACGATCCGGCCGGCCCCGACGGAATGCGGGAGGATAACCAGTACTCCATGCCGGGCGAGCTGCTCTGGGACTACGACACGGAGCAGTACTCCATGTCCCCGTTCTACATGCTGCTGGAAGGCAAGGAGTGGTGGTGGGACCCGGCGGGCAATGTGCTGCGTCCCGACGGCGACTCGCAGGTCTGGCAGATCGACATCCAGATCGATCCGTCCCAGGCGTTCGAGCAGAAGGGCACGCCGGACGAGCCCAGGATCTACTGGCTCGACGTGCACGTGGACGTTGTGGGCTCCGGGGGCACCGATCAGCCGCAGATCGGCTGGAAGACGCGCCAGTGGCCGGACCACTACATGGACGACGCCGTCTGGTGGGACGGCCTCGGCTGGCGAGAGCTGCGCTACCCGGCGGGCCACCCGTATCACGGCATCGAGCGGGACTCGATCGACATGGCGTTCATGCTGACCTTCGAAGAGATCTCCGATCGGATCGACTTCGGCGACGCGCCGGAGATCCCCGGCGCGGCGGGCTACCCGACGACGCTGGTCAACAACGGCGCCCGCCACGTGATCGGCGGGCCTTGGCTGGGCGACAACACGGACAGCCCCGACCCGGAGCCCAACGGTCAGCCGGACCCGAACGCGCTGGGCGACGACAACGACGGCAACGACGACGAGGACGGCGTGAACATCCCGGTCATGCTGCTGGGCCAGACCGTCCCGGTGACGTTCGAGGTCAACGGCATCGCGCCCGGGACGACCGCCATCGTCGAGGGGTGGTTCGACTGGGACGGCGACCGGACCTGGCAGCCGGGCGAGTTGGAGATCAACGGGAGCTTCGGCCCGGGCATGCATATGGTCCCGGTGACCGTTCCGACCTCGGCCGTGCTCGGGCAGACGTTCGCCCGCTTCCGCATCAGCATCAACGGGACAGGCGGCAGCCCGGTCGGGCTTGCGCCCGACGGCGAGGTCGAGGATCACGAGCTGTTCATCGAGGAGCAGCCGACCGAGGACTTCGGCGACGCGCCGGACAGCGCGTTCGTTCCGGGTTATCCGACGCTGCTGATCAGCAACGGTGCCCGCCACACGCTGGACGTGAGCGGCCCGTGGCTGGGCGGCGGGATGTTCGGCCCCGACGGCGAGTTCGACGGCCAGCCGGACCCGAACGCGCTGGGCGACGACAACGACGGCGGCGACGACGAGGACGGCGTGACGATCCCCATCTTGCAGCAGGGGGTCACGTCGGGCATCGGCATCACCGTCCACGGCGGCGGGGGCGGCGGCGGGTTCGTCGACGCGTGGATCGACTGGAACGGCAACAAGCAGTGGGAGGCCTCCGAGCAGATCCACAGCGGCTGGCTGGCCCACGGTTCCCATACCATTCCCGTCACGCCGTCGGCGAGTTCGGTGGTCGGGCGGACGTTCGCCCGCTTCCGGATCAGTCGGCAGGGCGGCTTGCTCCCGACCGGGCCGGCGCGCGACGGCGAGGTCGAGGACTACGAGCTGTTCATCGAGGAAGGCGAGTTCGACTTCGGCGACGCACCGGAGCGGGTCACCGGGATGGGCTACCCGACGACGCTGGCATTGAACGGGGCCCACCACGTGATCGCCGGCCCGTGGCTGGGCGACGGGACGGACTGGCCGGATGCGGAGCCCGACGGCCAGCCCCAGAACCTCGTCCCGAGCGACGACAACGACGGCAACGACGACGAGGACGGCGTGAACATCCCGATCCTCCAGATCGGGGCCAGCAGCACGATCACCGTTCAGGTGCACAGCGGCGGAAGCGGTGTCGCCGGCGGGTTCGTCGAGGCCTGGATCGACTGGAACGGCAACATGCAGTGGGAGGCCTCCGAGCTGATCTTCGCCGGCCTCCTGCCGCCCGGGCCGCACCCGATCAGCGTCACCCCGCCGGCGGGCTCGATCGTCGGGCAGACGTTCGCCCGGTTCCGCATCAGCAGCCAGGGGACCGGCTCGCCGGTGGGGCCGGCGCCCGACGGCGAGGTCGAGGACCACGAGGTGTTCATCGAGGAAGGCGAGCTGCTGGACTTCGGCGACGCGCCGGACAACCCGCAGTTGCCGGGCTACCCGACGCTGCTGGCCCACAACGGCGCCCGCCACGTCATCCGAGGTCCGTGGATGGGCGACCCGAACGACAACCCGGACGGCGAGACCGACGGTCAGCCGGACGGGACCGCCACGGGCGACGACCTGCTCGACGGCAACGACGACGAGGACGGCGTGCAGATCCCGACGCTGATGCAGGGCCGGCCGGACAAGATCCGCGTGGAGATCGACGACGGCGGGACGGGCCTCGGCGGGGCCTTCCTCGACGCCTGGATCGACTGGAATCAGAACAAGGTCTGGGAGCCGGGCGAGCAGATCCACGCCGGGTTCCTGCTCAGCGGCGTCAACCACATTCCGGTGACCCCGCCGGCCGGGGCGGTGACCGGGCGGACGTTCGCCCGCTTCCGCGTCAGCACGCACGGCGGGTTGCTGCCGACGGGGCTGGCCAACGACGGCGAGGTCGAGGACCACATCCTCGAGGTCACCGACGCCCCGCCTCAGGTAACCAACGTCTACGTCAGCGGCTCGGCGTGGGTGGCGGCGTTCCTGAACCACATCCAGGCGTTGGGGCTGGGCAGCAGCACGTACGGCTACTCGATTCCGGTCGGCTCGTCGGCCCAACTCGACACGCTGCCGTGGGTCAACCTGGATCAGTTGTCCATCGCCTTCAGCGAGCCGGTCAACGTCGCGATGGCCGACCTGGGCGTCTACGGCGTCCACGTGCCGAGCTACAGCTTCAGCGGCTTCGTGTACAACGCGGCCGACATGGTGGCCACGTGGACGTTCACCTCGGACATGGACAACGACAAGTACCTGATCGACCTGTCGGACGCCGTGACGGACCTTTCCGGCGGCAACCAGTTGGACGGCGAGTGGACGCAGACGGTCAGCACGTACCCGTCGGGCGACTTCGTGGCGGGCACGGACTTCCGGTTCCGCTACAACGTCCTGCCGGGCGACGTCGACCAGAGCGGCGAGGTGCGGGCCTCCGACACGATCAAGGTCCGTCGGAAGAGCAACACCGTGCCGGGCGACGCGGCCTACGACATCTTCTACGACGTCGACGGCAGCGGCGAGATCCGCGCGTCGGACACGATCAAGGTCCGGCGGCGAAGCAACACCTCGCTGCCCAGCGGCGAGCCGACGGCGCCCCCGTCGGCCCTGTCGGCCGGGTTGATCGCCGCGGCGCTCGAGGCGATGGAGGACGATTCCGACTCGCTGGACGTGCTGGCGCTGACCAGCACGATCCCGGCCCCGCTGGCGCCCTGACGGTCAGAGGAAGCTGACAATCGGATGCGAAGCGTTTTCGGCCCCGCCGGCATGGAACCGGCGGGGCCTTTCTGCGCGCCGAGTGTCGGTCGCGCCCCACACCGCGGCGCCGCCACGCCGCGACCGTGCTACCGCACCAGATACCCCGCCGTCATGACCACGAGGTTGTATGTCGCGTGGGCGAGGACGGGGGTGAGGATCAGGCCGGTCCGGCGGAAGCTGACCGCCGCGATCACGCCCAGAACGAACACCGGAACCACCGCCGCCGGCGAGTGGACCATCGCGAACAGCAGCGCGCTGCCGACGATCGCCAGCCACGGCCGGGTCGACCGCGCCAGCCCCTGATAGACCAGCCCGCGGAACAGGTACTCCTCGACGATCGGCGCGGCCAGCACCGCCACCGTGATGATCCACAGCGGGTGGTCGGTGTGGGACGGACTGAAAAACGGCGTCAGTTCCTGGAGCCAGCGCAACAGGCCGAGCCGTTGGATCAACTGAAGGTAGACGCTTCCGACCGCCCCGGCGGCCAGGCCCCACGCCACGCCGCGCAGGGCGGCCCCGCGCCAGGAGACCTTCCGCCCGGCCCCGGGCGGGCGGGTCAGCCCGACGGCCGCCAGGAGGCCCGGCACCTTCCGCCGCCAGAAGATCAGCAGGCTGACCGGGGCGACGACGGCCCCGGCCAGGGCGTACGTGACGGCCAGAAGGTCCAGCGTCTCCAGGGTGAGCTCCTGGAGGACGACGAAGAGGATCGACTGGACGACGACGAAGACGAACGCGGCGATCAGGCCGTCGGCCAGGCTCAGGGCGGGCGGCGGCTTGGCCGTCGGGTCCAGCAGGTAGGGGATGTGGTCTCGCACCTTCTGCCAGATCGCGCAGGCGACCAGGATGAACAGGCCGAGGATGACGGCCTTCTGCCAGAGGCCCGGCACGTAGATCGCCGAGATGTACGCCACCAGCAGGAGCATGTTGAGGAACACCGCGCCGGAGGCCGGCCGGGGCTTCTCCGCCTGGATGTCGGTGTTCAGGAAGCAGATGCCCGAGCAGACCAGCCCCGTGATGCCCACGCCGGCCAGCGCTATGACGGTGTTGACGGCGTCGTCGAGGCTCCATCGAGTGTGGCCTCGCGAGAAGACCGCCAGCAGCACGGCCGCGAAGACGACCCCGACGGCCGACCAGATCGCGATCTTCCGGATCAGCAGCTTCTCCAGCCTGTGCGGGAAGGTGTAGAGCAGCCAGAGCCCGCGGATCTCGGTGGTCAGCAGCAGCGAGCCGCTGATCAGCAGGATGTATCCGCCCGTTCCGAAGGCGGCGGCGGTGGCGTGCTGGAAGCTCTCGGCGGCCTCCTTGAACAGGTGCGGGTTGATCACCACCTGGAGGAGGCAGAGCAGGATGGGCAGGACGACGGCCTGCGCGAGGAAGGTCCGGTCTCGGCGAAGCAGCAGCAGCTCCTTGCCGAGCATCCCGCGGACGAGCCCTCCGCCGGCGCCGCGGCGGTCGAGGCGGGCCGGGGCCCGCCGGGCCTCGTAGGTCGCCGACTGGGCGACCAGCCCGTGGCGGACCATCCGCTGGCAGGACCGGGCGGCCAGGGCGGGCAGGGCGACCGCGGCGACCAGCAGCACGCCGCCGGCGACCCATGCGGCGGGGCCCCAGCGGCACAGCAGCAGAGGGATGAACGTCGGCAGCCACAACAGCCCGGCCGGGAGCGAGTCGGCCAGGTCCACCAGCCACCCGACCGCCGGCGGGGTCATCGCGACGGCCATCGTCCCGACAAAGAAAAGCATCTGCAAGATCGTGCAGACGCCCACGACGTTGTTCAGCCGCGAACGCGTCAGGTGCTTCCGCAGCCACGTCTCGCCCGATACCTGCGCCGCCGCCAGCACGAGGTTGACGCAGGCGGTCACCCCCAGCGCCGCCAGGACCCCCGCGGGCCCGAACCCCGCCGACCAGTAGACCATCACGAGCAGCGAGAAGACCGTCAGCCAGCCGAAGTCGTTCAGCACCGCCACCTGGAGCAGGCGGGCGAGAAAGACGCCTCTCGCCCGCACCGGGAAGGTCATCAGCCACTCCATGCTCCACTGCGAGCCCTTCAGGTCGAGGTTGCCCGCCCCGAAGGCCTTGAACAGCAGCATCAGGATCAGCCCGGTCAGCAGGATCCCCAGCGTGCGGAGGACCGCGCCTTCCCGGTCGGGCCGGGCCCAGAGGTGCCGGCCGGGCAGGACCAGGAAGGCGCGGCGCTCGATGGGCTCGAACGCGCCGATGCCCTTCTCGATGTACAGCGAGCGGACGCGGCTCTCGATCGCGTCGGCGTCGCCGTAGGGCCCGGCCAGGCTGCGGGCCTCGCTGCCCAGCATGTGCGGGTTGCTGCCGATCAGGACGGCCTTCCGGCGGTCCTCGGCCGAGTCGGCCAGGCCGTTGGCGTCCAGGGGCGGGACGGTCATCTTCAGCTCTTTCTCGAGCTGCTTTCGCGTCTCCAGGCCCCGGGCGGCCCGCTTGCGTATCTTCGCCCAGGACTGCTGCCATCGACGCATGTCGTTGTAGAGCAGCCGGCTGACGGGCATCCTGCCGTGCCGCTCGCGGCGGTCGGACTGTTCGGCGATCCGCCACATGAGCGTCCAGGCGAGCATCAGCGCGGTGAAGAACATCAACGCGCCCATCAGCCCGGTCAACAGGTTCCACTTCTTGCCCTTCCGGGCCGTGGGGCGACGCGTGGCGGGGTCCTTCCGCCGCCGGGCCCAGAGGCGCGACAGCACCCGGTTGCGCCACCGCATCGCGCCGACCTTCAGCAGCAGCCAGACGACGCGGCCGGTGTGGGGAGGGGGGGGGCTCACCCGGCGGGCTCCCGGTCCCGGCCGGCGGGCTCGGCCGACGGGCCGCCGGTGACGGCGAAGAAGATCTCCTCCAGCGTGGCGTCCTCGGAGGCCTGCTCGCGAAGCTCCTCGAGCCGTCCCATCGCCGCCAGCCGCCCGCGGTAGAGGATGCCCACCCGCCCGCAGAGCTTCTCGGCCTGGTCGAGCAGGTGCGTGCTGAGGAAGACGGATCGGCCGCCGTCGGCGCCGGCGAGGATGATCTCGTGCAGCGTTCGGGTCGTCAGCGGGTCCAGGCCGTTGGTCGGCTCGTCCATGATCAGCAGGTCCGGCTCGTGGAACATCGCGCAGATCAGGGCGAGCTTCTTCTTCATGCCGCGGGAGTAATTGACCGCGTATTCCTCGATGTCGTCGCCGAGCGCGAGCCGCTCGAGCAGCGGCGCGGCGCGGCGCTCGGTCTCGGCGCCCGACAGCCCGTGCATCTCGCCGACGAAGTGGATGATCTCCCGCCCGCGAAGGAAGTCGTAGAAGACCGGCTCGTCGGGCAGGTAGCCGACCGACCGCATGACCTCGGCGCGGCGGGCGAAGCAGTCGAGCCCTCCGATCGACGCCTCGCCTGCCGTCGGCTGGAGGATGCCCATCAGCATGCGGATCGTCGTCGTCTTGCCCGCCCCGTTGGGCCCCAGCAGCCCGAAGATCTCCCCCGCCCTCACCTGGAGGCTGATCCCGCCGACCGCCTCGAAGTCGCCGTACTTCTTCACCAGCCCCCGGATGTCGACCAGGGACGACTGCTCTTGCGCCGCTTCACTGTCCATACGCCACACCTCAACCGCCATGGTATGGCCGCGGCCGCGCCCGTTCAACGCGCCGAACGCCCGATTCGCCGCCGCCCACGAACTCGAGCCAGTGGGCGCTCCAGTGAAAGCGTGCCACGGCCGCGGCGTTCAGCGGCCGTGCTCTTCTGAATCGGGAAGACACGGCCGCACACTCCGCGGCCGTGGCACCCGCAGCCCCTTGCGGCAGAGGCCCCAAACGCCGCGTATCGCGTTCGGAGACCAACTGCTATCATCATCGCCATGGCGATGGGCCCCACGATGCGAGGTACGACCATGAAACCGCCCCGACCTCACGACGATGCCTTCGGCCAAGCCCTGTGGGACTACCACACCACAGGGCGCGACGCGGAGCAGATCATCGAGCGCGACGACGGCTCCTTCGGCACGGCCGGCTCGTACTCCAGCTACTTCGGCGATCCGATGAAGCAGGGCGACGGCCACTTGCTGCGCTATGTGCGCGGCCGCGTGCTCGACCTCGGCTGCGGCGCCGGTCGCCACGCCCTGGCCTTGCAGCAGCGCGGCTGTGAGGTCGTCGCCATCGACCGTTCGCCGCGGGCGATCAGGGTGTGCAAGGCCCGCGGAGTGCAGAAGGCCCGGGAGATGAGCGTCACCCGGATCAGCCGGAAGCTGGGCTGCTTTGACACGGTGATCGCGCTCGGCAACAACTTCGGCCTGTTCGGCACGCCGCGGCGCGCCCGGTGGCTGTTGGCGAGGCTGCGCAAGATGACAACGCAGCGCGGCCGCCTGGTCGTCGAGAGCCGCGACGTCTATAGGACCGACGATCCGGGCAACCTGGCGTACCATCGATGGAACCGCAGCCGCGGCAAGCTGGCAGGCCAGATGCGGCTGCGGGTGTACTACGGGCGGCACGTTGATCCCTGGTTCGAGTACCTGATGGTCAGCCCGGCAGAGATGGCCGACATCCTGGACGGCACGGGCTGGCGGATTGCGCGCATCCTGAAGCGGCGCGGCACGGACGCGAGCCAGTACGGCGCGGTGATCGAGAAGGCGTGAATCCAAGATCCGGCGCGATGCGGGAGCTTCGCCAGCACGACAGTGCCACATAGGCCCAGGGGCGAAGGGCCGATGCGAAGTTGGCCGGAGGCGCAGCCTCCGGAAACGGCCCGGTGATAGCTATTGCCCCGCAGGGGCAACGGATGCCGACTGCCAGAGCGACGGCATCCCAGCGGGGCCCCTTCGGGGCCCTATCTGTAAACGATTGCTTTCCGGAGGCTTGCGCCTCCGGCTACCCTCCGATGGCCCTCCGGGCCTGCAAGCAAGTGGCGCTGTAGTATCAGGTTTGCGCAGCCGGTTTTCCGCGCGTGCCAGATGAGGTCGGGAGCAGATCCGGGCGAGGCTGGGAGGCGGCCTTGTGGTGGAACTGGTGGGGGCCGGCCGTCAGGCCGCGGCGCGCCTGCCGTGCGAAGGTGGTGGGCCTTGCGCCAGGGGTCAACCTCGTCCCGCTGCGCCGGCTGCGGCCCACTTGGCGCGGTTCGGACGGGAAGCTGCCTTCACGCCCCGAGACGGCAGATCAAGCCCTTGAGGCTCTCGAAGTGCACGACCAGATCCCCATAGGGCCTCTTGAAACACCGATCGACATCGTGGGCAACGACCACGTTGTCTCCGTCAGGATGCTGGCGGCGGAACACCTTGAGATTGGCGGGGTCGAAGTCGTCGGCCGACCACTTGCACTCAATCGCCATCGGATGTCTGCCTCGCGGTGCCCATACGAAATCGATTTCGTGCTTCTGCTTATCGCGCCAATACCCGATCGATCGCCCCTGGGTGGCGGCGTGCATCTCGTTGAGCACGAAGTGCTCCCAGAGGACACCCAGATCCTGGCGGCGCAGTTTGGTCCAACCACGGTAGTAGCATACGAAGCCGGTGTCGAATCCGTAGACTTTTGGGGCCGACACGATCTCCTTACGCCGGTGCTTGTGGAACGGCCGCACAACGTGCACCACGAACGTCTCCTCGAGCGCCTTCAGGTAGTTGACGACCGTCGGACGGCTGATCTCGCAAGGCCGGGCCAGGCTTGTCGCCTCGAAGACGCCTCCTGATTGGGCCATCAACATCTCGGCAAGTCTCTGGAAGGCGCTTCGCCGGGCCAACCGGAAGAGTTCCTGGATGTCCTTCGCCCAATAGGCATCCATCCATTCCTGGAAGTCCCGCTCGGGCAGCGCGTCGGACAGGAAGAACGGAGGAAGCCCGCCGCGGAGCAAGCGATGCTCCAGGCCGGGATTGCCGAAATCGCGCAGGTCCGAGGCGATCATCGGCGTCAGCCAGACATTCGCCTTGCGGCCCGCCAAGGTGTCCCGGAACTTGCCGCTGGCGCCCAACGTCGAAGAGCCTGTCGCTAACACGTCAACGGTGGGATAGTGGTCCGCCGCAATCTTCAGCAGTTCGGACGGGTTTGCCAGTCGGTGGACCTCGTCGAGTACGACGCGCTTGCCCGCCAAGGCATCCCAAAACGCCTGTGGGTCCTCCATCATCCGACGCACGCGCGGCAGCTCGCAATCGAAGTACTCGATGTTCTCCAGCGACTTGGCCAGGCACGTCTTGCCCACGCGACGCACTCCGGCCAGCCAGACTACGCGACGAGACCGCCACGCCCCCTCGACCAAGTTCTGCCAGTGCTTGCGATCGACCATGATCAAACGCATTCTCGCCAATCGCCGTACCGAACGCAAGCGCGTTTTCATCTGGTGGGGCCATGTGAAATCTCACTTGCGGATCAGTATCGCGACCCCAGGTCGTCCGGCCTCGGCAATCGCCTCGATTGCCTGTCGTTCACCGCTCTTTGCGCACACCTCGACAGCGGCTGCGGAACGGTGGCCGAGGACGATGCGGGCGGCCTATCGCTGCTTGTAGATGATGATCGGGCAAGCCGTCAGGGCCAGGTCGAGCACGCGGTTCTGGAAGCGGCTGAACAGGATCTTGGCGGCGATCTTCTCCGCGCCGGCCCCCGGGGGCTGCTTTCCGTCGACGCGGCCGGTCACCTTGATCAGGTGGAAGCCGAACTGCGTCCGCACGATCTCGGTCATCCGCCCGACGTCGGTGTCGAAGGCGGCCTGCGAGAAGGGGGGGACCATCCGGTCGAAGGTGAACTCGCCGAGGTCGCCGCCCATCTTGCCGGTCGAGCAGGAGGAATACGCCTTGGCGGCGGCCTCGAAGGGGATCCGCCCGCCCTCGATGTCCGCCCGGAGCTTCTCGAGCCTCGCCAGGACGGCCTTTTGCTCGGCCGTGGGGGCCACCACGCCGCAGGGGAGGAGGATGTGGCTGGCGCGGACCTTGCTGCCGTTGAAGCAGCGCGGGTTGGCCTTCATGAAGGCGGCCAGCCGCTGCTTGTCGGTGGTGGTCCGCTCGAGCTTCCGCAGGCGGACCTGGTCGACCAGTTGCTCCTCGGTCAGCCCGTTGGCCTCCAGGAGCTGCTGCTCGGTCATCCTGGCCTGCTTCGCCTGGGCCGCCAGCGTGGCCTTCAGCTCGGCCAGGTCGTTTGGGTCGTAGCCGGCCCTGTTGGCCACCAGATACTGATGGGTCAGCTCCATCAGGAGCATGTTGGCGAGGATGCGGTTCCTCAGCTCGGGCAGCTTGTGCAGCGGGACCTGCTTGGCGGCGTGGGCGACGCACTTGTCCACGCGATCGGTGGCGATATGGACCTTGCCGACCGTCGCCGCGATGCCGGGGCTCGGCGGGGCCGGGCGGGTCGTCGCCGGCTCGCCCGCCGCCGCGGCCGGAGGCGCCTGGGCCCAGGCCGCATGCGAAATCAACACTGCCGATACCGTCGCCCACAAGAACGCCGCTCGATTCACGGGGAGTCTCCCAAAAAGGAAAACGACGGGCCAAGCCGACCGCGGAGCCGCCTCTGCTCGCCGTCTGTGCGTGTCTGCTCGATTGTCGGGGGCCCATTATGCACGCGGGGCGGGGGCCTTTCAAGCCGGCGCGGTTCATCTGCGGCGGCATTTTCGGCCTGCCCGACGGCAGAGGGGCATCCCTGCCGGGCGCTTCGGGCCGGCAGAGAGCCGAAGCGCTCTTGCAAAGCCCGGGCGGGTGGCCCAAAATATCCGGTTCGGGCCGCGGCAGGGCGCGGGGCGGACAGGCAGACCAGCGGAATAAGGGAACCGGGCGATGGCGACCAAGACGATTGCTGAGATTGACGTGGCGGGCAAGAGAGTGCTGATGCGGGTGGACTTCAACGTTCCTCTGGCCGAGGGGAAGGTGACCGACGACAAGCGGATCGTGGCGGCCATGCCGACGATCGAGAAGGTCGTCGGCGGCGGGGGTCGGCTGATCCTGATGAGCCACCTCGGGCGTCCGAAGGGGGAGGGGTACGCGGAGGAGTTCTCGCTGAAGCCGGCGGCGGATCGGCTGTCGGAGCTTCTGGGCAAGGAGGTGAAGCTCGGCCCACGGGAGGTGGTCGGCACGGAGACGGATGCGATGGTCGCCGCGATGAGCGACGGCGAGGTGGTGCTGCTGGAGAACGTGCGGTTCCTTCCGGGCGAGACGATGCCGGACAAGGCGCGGAAGAGCCCGGGCGGCAAGCTGACGGCCGAGCAGGAGCAGACGCACCTGGAGTTCGTGGCGGCGTTGGCGGCCCTGGGGGACGTGTACGTCAACGACGCGTTCGGCACGTGCCACCGGATGCACGCGAGCATGTACGGTGTGGCGCGGGCGGTCCGGGCGGCGGGCGGTCCGGCCGTGGCGGGGTTCCTCGTGGAGAAGGAGATCAAGTACCTCGCCGAGGCGGTCGCCGACCCGGTCCGGCCCTTCGTGGCGATCCTGGGCGGCGCGAAGGTCTCCGACAAGATCAAGCTGATCGGCAGCCTGCTGAAGAAGGTGGACCGGATCCTGATCGGCGGGGCGATGGCGTACACGCTGCTGAAGGCGAAAGGCGCGTCGGTCGGCAAGAGCCTCGTCGAGGCCGACCAGGTCGAGGCGATGGCGTCTCTGCTGGACGAGGCGGGCGAGAAGGTCCTCCTGCCGTGCGATCACCTCGGCGCGGCGGAGTTCGGCTCCGACGAGGCGGTCGAGGTCGGCGGCGTGGACATCGGGGCGGAGTTGATGGGGATGGACATCGGCGCGAAGACGATCGCGGCGTTCGGCGAGGTCATCGAGTCGGCGAAGACAGTGGTGTGGAACGGCCCGATGGGCGTCTTCGAGCGCGACGCGTACGCCGGCGGGACGAAGGCCGTCGCCGAGGCGGTCGCGAAGGCCACCGACGGCGGGGCGGTCAGCATCATCGGCGGCGGCGACTCGGCGGCGGCGGTCGAGCGGATGGGCCTCGGCGATCGGATGACGCACGTGTCGACCGGCGGCGGGGCGTCGCTGACGTACCTCGAGGGCAAGCCCATGCCGGCCATCGAGGCGCTGGACTCGAAGTAGCGGTCCGGTCGGCTAGCCCGCGGGCCGGCGTCTTGGCGGCGCCGTGAGGAACCGCGCGCAAGCGACTGGACACCGGGAAACTTGTGGCATATAATCGACGAACGGATCAAGCCCACCGGCCTCGGCAGGTGGGCTTTGGTGCTGAATGGGAAGATGGCAAGAGAAGCAGCCAATCCGTGGCCGCGGCTTTCGAGCGGGGCGCTGATCGCCCCGTCACTGCTGGCCAGCGACTTCGTCCGCCTCGGCGAGCAGATCGACGCGGTGGCCGCCGCCGGTGTGCAAGTGCTGCACGTGGACATCATGGACGGCCACTTCGTGCCGAACCTGTCGATGGGCCCCGGTTTCGTGAAGGCCGTTCGGCGGCACACCGACCTGGCGCTGGACGTGCATCTGATGCTGACCGACCCGGCGACGTACATCGAGCGGTTCGCCGAGGCCGGGGCCGACAGCATCACGTTCCACGTCGAGGCGACCGACGAGCCGGGGCGGCTGATCGGGCGCCTCCGCGAGCTGGGGCTTGGTGCGGGCATCACGCTGCGGCCGGGCACGGGCGCCGACGCGGTCGCCGAGGTGGCCGGCGAGGTCGACCTGGCGCTCGTGATGACCGTCGAGCCGGGCTATGGGGGGCAGGAATTCATGGACAATATGCTGGCGAAGATCGCGGCGTTGCGCGGTATGCTGAGGCCGGCCCAGAGGCTGGAGGTCGACGGCGGGATCAGCCCGCGGACGGCCGCGATGTGTGCCGCGCACGGCGCGGATGTATTCGTGGCCGGCACGGACGTCTTCGGCAGCGACGACGTGGGCGGCGCGGTTCGGGCGTTGCGTCGGGCGGCCGTCGGCGGCGAGTAGGCAAGAGCCTATGGCGAGTGTGTACGTCATCCAGACGGGTCGGACGACCTGGGACGAGCAGACGCGGATCGAGTCGGCCCCGGGCGCTCCGCTGACGGCGACGGGTCGGCAGGACGTGGCCGACGCGGCGAGGGAGCTGGCGGCGCTGTCGATCTCGGCGATTTACGCCTGCGGCGGCGAGGCCGAGCAGCAGACCGCCGAGCTGGTCGCCGAGGCCGCCGGCGCGAAGGTGCGGACCAGCGAAGAGCTGCGGGAGCTGGACTACGGGCTGTGGCAGGGGCTGACGCGGGAGGAGATCAAGCGCCGCCAGCCGAAGCTCTACCGCCAGTGGACCGATTCGCCCGCCTCGGTCCGCCCGCCGGGCGGAGAGACGCTGGACGAGGTCCGCCACCGCCTGTGCAAGGCCGTCCGTGAGATCGTCAAACGCCACAAGAACGGCCGCGCGCTGCTCGTGCTGCGCCCCGTGGCCTTCGCCCTGCTGCGGTGCATGGCCCGGCACGAGGGTTTGGGCAGGCTGTGGCAGAATGCGGGGGAGGGGTGCTGCTGGCAGGTTCTCGAGGCGGACCCGGCCGATTGGGACGGGAGTTGATATGGCCGAGAACGGCGAGACCGTCGTGCCGTTCGACCCCTCGGTCTTCGAGGGCCCCGCCCGCCGGAAGAAGCGGGAGGTCCCCGACGGTCTGTGGATGCGCTGCCCCGGCTGCGAGAAGATGCTCTACCGGAAGGTCGTCGCCGAGAACGGGGAGGTCTGCCCCGAGTGCGACCATCACTTCCGGATCGGCTCGCGGGAGCGGGTGAGGCAACTGACGGACCCGGACAGCTTCGAGGAGCTGTTCGACGAGATTCGCTCAACCGACCCGCTGGGGTTCGAGTGGCGGGGGCTGAATTACAAGGAGTACATCGAGGACTACCAGTCCCGGTCGGGCACGAGCGAGGGCGTGCTGACGGGCATCGGCTACGTCAAGGGGCGGCGGGTGGCGCTGGGGGTGATGAACGGGGAGTTCATCATCGGGTCGATGGGCTCGGTGATCGGCGAGCGGCTGACGCTGCTGATCGAGAGGGCGACCGAGCAGAAGCTGCCGCTGGTGATCGTCTGCACGTCCGGCGGGGCGAGGATGCACGAGGGGGCGCTGAGCCTGATGCAGATGGCGAAGACCTCGGCCGCCCTCGGGCGGTTCGACAGGGCCGGCGGGCTTTACATCACCTTGCTGGTCGACCCGACCACCGGCGGGACGACGGCCAGCTTCGGCATGTTGGGCGACGTCATCCTCGCCGAGCCGGGCGCGTTGATCGGCTTCGCCGGGCAGCGGGTGATCTCCAACACGATCCGGGCCGAGCTGCCCGACGGGTTCCAGCGGTCGGAGTTTCTTTTCGATCACGGCTTCATCGACAAGATCGTCCACCGGCGCGACCTCCGCAGCGAGATCGCGCGGCTGATCGACTACTGCGGGCGGTAGGGGCGCGAGGGGGGCGGATCGCGCCGGGAGGGCGGCGGCGAGGTGATGGTGGGGCGGGGCTCGGCCATCCGGATCGCCGAGCTTCTGCGGCCCGGGATCGGCGGTGGTGGGGACCCAAGGGAACCACCTCGGCAGGAAGCTAACCCTCCTCCAGAGGCTTCTGCTCCGGTTTGCTGGGGGCGGCTTGTTTCTTCCCGGCCTTTTTCTTGGCCTTCTTCGCCTTCTTTGCCTTCTTGGCCTTCTTGGGCTTGGCGGGCTCGGGTGGCTGAGGTTTCTCGTCGGCTTCGGTCGCTTCGGCGGGGGACTTCGGCTCGGCGGGCGTCTTCGGTTCGGCCTCGACGGCCGGGGCGGCTGCCTTCTTCCTGCGCCTCCGGGACTTCTTCTTTGCGGGCTTCTTCTGGTCTTTTTCGGGCTCGCCGGGCTGCTCGGGCGCTTCCGGGGCGGCGGGGGGCTCGGGGGCCTTGCCGCTGGCTTCCGCGTCGGCCTTCGCCTTGGGCTTTCGCCTGCGCCGTGGCTTCTTCTTCTTTGGCTCGGCTTCCGGCTCGTCGGCGGGCGGCTCGGGGGGTTGGTCTTCCTTCCCTTCTTCCTCGGCGGCCCGGGCGGCGGCCTCGCGGCGGCGGCGGTGCTTCCGTCCGCCGCGCCGGCCCCGGCGGGGCTTCTTGCGGGCGGGCTTGGCCTCGCCGGCGGCTTCGACGGCCTCGACGGCCTCGTCGGCGGGGGGCTGCTCGTCGGGCTCGACAGCCGGTTCGCCCTCCGGCGGCACAGCTGCGTCGGCCTTGGCGGCCGGGGCGGAGGGCAGGGAGTGGACGCTGACGGTCCCGATGCCCTTCCGCCCCGGACGGGCGGGCGGGGCGTGTTCCCAGGCGACCGTGCTGCCGCGGCCGTTGGTGCAGTGGATCCGCCCCTCACCGGCGGCGAGATCGCCGTCGGCGCGGACGACGACGGCCTTGCCTGTTTCGGCCTCGATGTGCGTGATCTGCCGGCGTTGGAAGTTCAGCAGGTGGTAGGCGACCTCGGGGGGCACGACGGCCTCGACCTTGGCCACGTCGTCGTGGGCGCACGCCCGCTGGATGTTTCGCATGACCAGCAGGGACAGCGACTCGTCGCTGCGGACCACGCCCATTCCGTCGCAGTGCGGGCAGCGGTCGTAGACGCTCTGCTTCAGCGAGGGCCCGAGGCGCTGACGGGTCAGCTCGATCATCCCGAACGCGCTGGTGCGGAGGACCTTCGTCTTCGCGCGGTCGGACTTGATCGCGTCGCGGAGTGTCCGCTCGAGGGTGCGGCGGTTCTTCTCGTCCCGCATGTCGATGAAGTCGATCACGATCACGCCCCCCAGGTCGCGGAGGCGGAGTTGGCGGACGACCTCCCGGGCCGCCTGGACGTTGATCTTCAGGGCGGTGGTTTCCGCGTCGGAGTGCTGGCGGAATCGCCCGCTGTTGACGTCGATGGCCACCATCGCCTCGGTCTGGTCGATGACGAGCGACCCGCCGGAGGGCAGCTCGACGCGGCGGGAGTGGATCCGCTCGATCTCCTGCTCCACGCCGTAGTCGTAGAACAGCCCCTCCCGCCCCGTGTAGACCTCGATGACGTGCTTGCCGCGGGGGACGGCGACGTTGAGGAACTCGTTGACGGACCGCGCCACGTCCTCGCTGTCGCAGACGATCCGCTTGATGTCGGTGTTGTAGACGTCCCGGACCGTGCGGATGACCAGGTCGCTCTCCCGGTAGATCTCCGCCGGGCCGCGGGCGCTCTTGATCCGCTGGCTGACGGTCTTCCACAGCCGCAGCAGGTAGTTCAGGTCGCGCTGGAGGTCCCGCTTGGACCGGTCGGCCCCGGCCGTGCGGACGATGAAGCCCATGTCGGGGGGCAGCTTCAGGTCCGACAGCGCCGCGCGGGCCTTGCCCCGCGTCGCGTCGTCCTCGACCTTCCGCGAGACGCCCAGGCGGGTCATGCCGGGCATCATCACGAGCAGCCGGCCGGGGATCGACAGGTAGGTCGTCATCGTCGGGCCCTTCGTCCCGATGCCCTCCTTGGTCATCTGAACGACGACCTCCTGCCCGCGGCGGAGGCAGTCCTGGATCGGCGGGCGGACGTAGTGAGGGCGCTTGCGCCCGACCTGTTCGGGCCCCGAGCGCTTGCCCTTCGGGAAGTAGGTGGGGTTGACGTCGGAGATGTGGAGGAACCCGTTGCGCCCCAGCCCGGCGTCCACGAAGGCCGCCTGGATGGCCGCCTCGACGTTCGTCACCTTCGCCTTGTAGATGTTGCCCACGTGGCTGGCCGTCGAGGCCCGCTCGACGTAGAGCTCCTCGAGGCCCTCGTCGGAGACGATGGCGATGCGGCACTCGAGGTCCTGGACCGTGTTGATCAGCATTTCTTTCTTCATGGTAATTCTTTCGTTAGGGGGGGCCGAGATCGGCCGGTTGCCTCCGGCGGCGCGGGCGCGGCTCACAGGCCGTAGTCGATGCCCGTGCGAACCGTCGACGCCAGGTCCACGCGCCCGTCGAGCCCGACGGCCTCGAGGACCTCCTCGCCCCTGGCCCAGACGTCGCCGTCGGGCACGAGGGTCCAGCGGAGCGTGTCGGCTTCGATGCGGAGCGCGTCGACGAGGCTCTTCAGGTCGATGCGTCTGACCCGCCCGGCCCGGCCGCGCCGAGACGCGGGGCGCCGCCGCTCGACCGGCCAGGTGTCGGCCCGGTGGAATCGGCGGAGGGCGGGGCGGAGTCGATCGGCCCGATCGGCCCCGACGGCGCACGCGCATCGCACGCTGCAAGGGCGAGGAGATTCATCGGCCTGGAGGACCCGTGCCCGGAGGACTCGCATTCCGGGCGGGCATTGGCCTTCGAGGCGTCCGACCAGCTCGTCGGCCTCGATCGGCTCGGTCAGGTGAACGACCAGCAGGTCGTCCAGCGACGCGACGCCGACCGGGCGCGGACAGAGCAGCGCAAGGACCGGATGAGGGTTGAAGCCCTGCGTGTACTTCAGGGGCAGTCGCGCCCGGACAGAGGCACGTTCCAGTGCCCGCGCACAATCTCGATGAGACAGGAACCGAAGATCGCCTTCGACTGCCAGCCACACGCCCCATCGCTGGGGCAGTTCTCGGCCCGTTCCTTCCGTGGTGTCCCTTTCTGTTTCGTTCCGTTCCATCATCCGCCGCTCGGCCAGGCCGTCCGGCCCGGGCCTCTGCGGCCCGGTGTATGTCCGGCGAGGCGGAGCGATGCGGTGTTCTATATCGCGGCCGCGACCGTCGCGGCCGATTCGTTCAGTCCGTCAAGGCCTCCGGCAGGATCTGTCGTGTCTCCACGCGGAGGTAGTTCATGGTTTCCATGTCGGAGTCGAAGCTCATCACGCGCTGCGCGACCTGTTTGGCGTGCGCGAGGCTGACCGACCGGATGACCTTCTTGATCTCCGGTATGGCCGGCGGGGTGCAGGAGAAGATCCTGAGCCCGAGGCCCAACAGCAGCAGGGCGAAGTGCGGGTCGCCCGCGATCTCTCCGCAGAGGCTGACGGGCACGTCGTAGCGGCGCCCGGCGCGGAGGACCTCCTTGATCAGGCGGAGAACCGACGGGTGGGCGGCGGTGAACAGGGAGGCGACCCGCTCGTTGCCCCGGTCGACCGCCAGCGTGTACTGCACCAGGTCGTTGGTGCCGATGGAGAAGAAGTCCACCTCCCGCGCGAAGGCGTTGCACTGGAGGGCGGCCGAGGGGGCCTCGACCATCATCCCCACCGGGATGTCCGTGCAGTGCTCGATGCCTTCCTCCTCGAGGTCCTCGGCCACGTCGCGGACGACGGTCTTGGCCTGGCGCAGCTCGCGGATGCTGGTGATCAGCGGGAACAGCAGCGAGACGGGCGCATCGATGCTGGCGCGAAGGATCGCGCGGATCTGCGTCTTGAACATCGGGAGGTTCTGGAGGCAGAACCGGATGCTCCGGCAGCCGAGGAAGGGGTTGCGTTCCGGCACGCGGGCGCGGGACTGGGTGAACTTGTCGGCCCCGAGGTCCAGTGTGCGGATGACGACGGGCCGGCCTTGGCACTTGTCGATGACCTGGCGGTAGGCCTCGTACTGGTCTTCCTCGGTCGGCTCGTCGTCGTCCCGCCCGAGGTAGAGGAACTCCGTGCGGTACAGCCCGATGCCCTGCCCGCCCTTGTCGAGGACGGTCTGGGCCTCGTCGGGAAACTCGATATTGCCCAGCAGCGTGATCTCGTGCCCGTCGGCCGTGATGGCGGGCAGATCGCGCAGGGCGTCGAGCTCGTGGCTGAACTCGACCTGCTGCCGGGCGTACTTGCGGTACTCCTCGACGGTCCGCTCGTCCGGGCTGATGACGACCACGCCTCGCGTCCCGTCGATGATGACGGTGTCCCCTCCGGTCGTCTCGGCGGTCACGTCGTTGAGCCCCACCACTGCCGGGATCCCGAGGGCGCGGGCGACGATGGCGGTGTGGCTCGTCTTGCCCCCCGCGTCCATGGCCAGACCGCGAATGTGCTCGCGGTCCATGCCTGCCGCCTGCGACGGCGTCAGGTCGTGGGCCAGGACGTTCATGTCCTTCGTCAGGTGGCTCAGCGACTGCCGGCGCTCGCCGATCAGGTTCCGCAGAAGGCGCTTCTCGATGTCGTAGACGTCCTTGACGCGGTCGGCGAAATAGGCGGGCATCGACTGGAATTCCTTCGCGTAGGCCCGCAGCACGGTCGCGACGGCGTACTCGGCCGTCACGTGCCCCTCCAGGATCGCCTCGACGAACTTCTTCTGAAGCTCCTGGTCCTCCAGCAGCCCGAGGTGGAAGTCGAAGATGCTGGCGATCTCCTTGCCGATCCGCTCGGCCGTGCGGTCGCGGAGGTCCTTGATCTCCTTCTTGGAAATCGCGAAGGTCTTCTCGAGGCGCGCAAGCTCGACCTTGCCGAGGTCGCTGGGCACCTCGCGGCGAGGGACCTCGAACTCCTCGGTGTCGATCACCACCGCCGGGGCGATCGCCACGCCGGGGCTGACGCCGATGCCTTTCTTGATCTTCATCCCGCCCTGTCACCGCCCTGTCGCCGTCGGGCCCGGCCGTCGGTCGGCCCGACCCGGCACGAGGGGGCCTCACTCCTCGTCGAAGCCGCTTTCCACCAGTTTGACGAGGACCTCGACGGCCGTGGCCGCGTCCTCGCCGTCGGCGACGATTCTCAGCACCGTGCCTTTCGTCGCCGCCAGTCGCATCATCGACATGATGCTCTTTGCATCCACCGCCAGCATGCCGTTGGACACCTCGATCTTGCTGCTGTAACGGTTCGCCGTCTCGACGAACTGCATCGCCGGACGCGCATGCAGCCCGTACTTGTTGACGATCGTGACTTCTCTCTCAATCGTGGCCAATGCGGTATCCGGTCGCCCTGTGCCGGCCGGCGCCCAATGCGTTGTCAGCCGCCCGACTGCCGGCTGTTGGTTCGCGACACGGAGACGCGGAGGCGCAGTAGAACGGAGGGATTCCCTTTCGTCTCTTCTCTGTCTCTCTGCGTCGCTGTGTCGAACAATCTTCTCACGCCTCTGCCGCCTTTTGGATCGTGGTTGATGGCACGCAAGGGCACCTCGGTTCCTCGTCATCCGAGCTCGTCGGCCTCGTGGATCAGGTCGATGATGGCCTCCTCCGTCTCGGACTGGCGGAGGAACTTCCGGAAGATGTCTCGCTGGATGTGCTTGAAGATCGTCTCCATCGCCTGGAGATGCACGTCGGGGTCGTCCGAGCTGGACAGCAGCAGGATGACCGAGTAGACCGGCTTGGAGTCCAGCGAACAGAAGTCGATGCCCTCCCCGGAGCACCCGATCGTGGCGATCGGTTTCTTGACCGTCTTGAGCTTCGCGTGGGGCAGGGCCACCCCCTTGCCGATGCCCGTGGTCGCCTGGGCCTCGCGGGCGAGGACCGCCTTGGTGATCTCGTCGATCTTCGCCTTGGGGATCTGCCCGGCCTCGGCGAGCGCGGCGACCAGCTCGGCGATGACCTTGTCTCGCGACGTCGCCTTCAACTCGGGGACGACCGCCTCGCCGATGATGATGTCCGACAGTTTCATTGAGTGCTCCTGCTGTGTCCGTGGCTCGCCGGTCGGCCCGGTTGCCCGACCGGCCGGTCGAGGCGGGCGCGGCCGCCGCCGACGCCGAATCGGCGGAGAGTTTACCGCGTTCGGGGGCGTCTGACCAGTGGCGCCGGCGGGAATTCTGTTCGCCACCGGCGGGCGGCATTGCGGCGAGGGACAGGTTACGGCTGCTCGCCCTCGGCGATCTGCCCCTTGGGGGGGCCATGATGGTCGCGGACCCTGTCTTTGTGGCGGCGCAACTGCTCGGTGATCTTCCGAAGGCACTGATCGACACTGGCGTACATGTCCTCGTCGCGGTGGGAGGCGACGAAGGTCTGCTTCCGACGGGCGGTGACGACCAGCTCGACGACGGCCTGGTCGGCCTCCATGTCGAGAATCGCGTCGACCGACAGGACGTTGTCGTAGTACCTGGGCAGCTTGGCGGCCTTGGACTCGACGTAGTCCCGCATCGCGTCTGTCACTTCCATGTGCCGCGCTTCGACGGTGATGTTCACCCTGATCTCTCCTTGCTTCTCTGCGGCGGCGGCAGCGGCAGCGCGTCCCGACCGATCTGCCGGATCTCGGCCTCACTGAGGGCCTCGCCGCCCGGCATGACCACGCCGCCACTTACGGTGAACCGCAGCGCGTCGTCAATACTCAGCGGCAGGTCGATCGTCTCGGCCCGCCTCACTGTAATGGTATACCCCGTGACCGGCGTGGGACTGGACGGAATGAAGACCGTCACCAGATCGCCGCCCAGCGCGTCGTGCAGCGTCCGCATCCCCGAGCCGGTCACCAGGCCCACCGACCAGATGCCCTTCCGCGGGTACTCGACCGCCACGACCCGCGAGACTTCCATCTTTCGCTCGGCCAACAGGAAGTCCGTCACCTGCTTGACCGACGGGTAGATCTGCTTGACCACAGGCAGGCGGAAGAACGACCGCTCGATCAGCCGCCAGAAAGCCCGCCCCAGGAAGCTCGCCACGAACCGCCCGAAGATGTAGATCAGCACGAACGCCAGGGCGAAGCTGACCCAGCGCAGCCGCCACGGCTTCCAGATGTCCTCCCGCACGAACTCTCGGACCTGTTCGCTGCCCGCCCAGCTCAGCGGGATCCCCTTCACCAGCGAGATCGCCTGCACGACGATCCACTGCACCCAACGGTCGACGTAGACGCCGATGTGCTGGTCGACGAACTTGAGGACCACCACGATGATCATCAGCGTCAGCAGCGCAGGCAGCATCGCCGCCAGGCCGCGGAGGAAGAACCGTTTGAAGTCGCTGGCGAAGCCTTCTCTCACTGCGGGCTCCCGGGGACGCCGGCCTCCCTGCCGACGCTGTCCCACTTGAAGTCTAGTCCCGCCCACACCGTCCGTCAAGGCCCACCGACCGGCGGGGGGGGGGCGACAGCTTGACAGTCGCTCCGCCATGGCCTACGTTTCATCCCGATTCGCCCGATCGCGCCGGCCTCACCGGGGCGTCAGGCGGCAGCGGAGCCTGCCCGCGGGCGATGTAACTTGCTTTTGAATAAACTATTTAGAGGATCGACGGGCGAGCGGCGCGGCGGGTCGCCTGTCCCGGGTACTTACCATGCTCGTCTTCGTGGTCAATTGCGGCAGCAGCTCCATCAAGTATCAACTGTTCGACATGGCCGACGAGTCGGAGCGGGCCGGCGGGATGCTCGAGCGGGTCGGGGGCGATGCGGTTCTCCA
>Ga0180438_10002616_pt1 | contig 28864 bp, 21 predicted proteins | sample SS_ome_12_FD_132455 | JGI IMG/M metagenome (GOLD analysis project Ga0180438, IMG submission 132455) | Hypersaline lake sediment archaeal communities from the Salton Sea, California, USA - SS_3_D_2 metaG | ecosystem: Environmental > Aquatic > Non-marine Saline and Alkaline > Hypersaline >...
GACGCCGACTATTTCGCCACCCGGCACCAGGCGGAGATCTTTGTCAAGGGCATCCCCGACAAACTGGTGGTCATCGTGGCCCCGGATAGCATCTGGGACCCGACCCGCGCACCGGATGGGAAGCACACCATCCTCATCGAGCAATACGCCGCACCGTTGCGCTTTTTCTCGGAGAGAGAATGGCTGCGCATGAAGAAGGAAATCGTGGACATAATGCTGGAGCAATGGAGTTGGTACGCCCCTAACATGACCCACGACAACCTCATCGGCGCTTTCATCACCACCCCCTATGACACCCAGGCTCGCAACATCAACATGCGGGAGGGCGGCTGGACGGTAGGCGACATGATCGCCTCTCAGATAGGGCGATTCAGGCCCATTCCAGAGTTGGCCTACTACCGGATGCCTGTCAAGAACATGTACTTCTGCTCCTCAGCAGCCCACTCCGGGCCAGGGATAGGTCGAGGCAGCGGCTATAACTGTTTCAAAGTCATAGCTCAAGATTACGGATTGAAGAAAATCTGGGAGGAAAAGGGCCGCCCGTTCTAATACCACTTGCAGGTGCAACGCACTTGAGAGCCACTGAAGCGGCCGGATTGCGCTGGCAATCTGGTCCTATTAGCATGACAACAGTGGCCAAGGAAGTGCGTCGCACCTTTCGAAAGCGAAGGAGGCAGTTATATGGGAAGACTGGAAGGTAAGGTGGCCATCGTCACCGGGGCCTCGCGGGGCTTGGGCAGAATATTCTGTCTGAAACTGGCCGAGGAGGGAGCCAAGATCGTGGCTGCAACGCAGAAGAACATAGCCGGACTGGAAGAGACGGTCAAAGAGATTGAGGCCATGGGCGGCACCGCTATCGCCCTTCAGGTTGACGTCACCCAAGAAGAAGACACCCTGCGCATGGCCAGGGAGACAGTGGAGAAATTCGGGCGCATAGACATCCTGGTTAACAACGCAGCTTTTTATTATGGCATATCTCGGAAACCCTTCTACGAGATTGATCCGGCGGAATGGGACAGAGTCATGGAGGTGAACGTAAAAGGCCCCTGGCTCTGCACCCGGGCAGTGTTCCCCTATATGAAGGAGCAGGGGCAGGGTTCTGTTATAAACCTGTCCTCTGAGGTCTTTTTCACTGGTTCCCGCAACTTTGTCCATTACGTTGCTTCCAAGGGGGGAGTCATTGGCCTGACCCGGTCGCTGGCCATAGAGCTGGGGCCTCACGGGATTCGTATCAACGCCGTCGCTCCCGGTTTCACCGACACCGAAGCCAGCCGCCTGCTGGTACCCGACATGGAAAAGAAATACGATACCAGCAGTACCCCCCTCAAGCGCCTTGAGAAACCCGAGGATTTGGCCGGCGCAGTAGCTTTCCTGGCCTCCGACGATAGCGCCTTCATAACCGGACAAACGATTCTGGTAGACGGTGGCCGGGCCATGCACTAGCCTGGATGCGCACTATACCCAATTCTGCACATCTGCTCCCCAAAATGGCACACAGGGGTTGGGGGCTTGCCCTGTTGAGTAAACCTGACTACTCCACAGGGAAGCCCCCAAAATATGAGTCGGAGGTTGCGCAGTGTTAATGAAGCCGGATTGCATTCCATGTATATTAAGGATGTCCATCTCTTCAATAAGGATGTTGACATCTGATGAGAAGATTATAAAAGAGTTTTTCTGCAAGATTTTAGAAATTCCTTCTTTACAGGGACTCTGCTGGGATATCACCAGTTCTGAGGTGATAGAGTTGGTAATGGAAAAGATGATGGACGTGATGGGTGACCCTGATCCTTTCTATTCGCTGAAAGTCCAGCAAAATAAAAGGATATCAGACCTTGAAACTCGCTTGGTAAATCTATTGAAAGAAGCTCCAGACCCTCTCTATCTGGCTACACAGCTTGCTACCCTTGGAAATGCCATAGATTTAATGATATCTGACACTCCGTTGGACATAGAAACGGCAATTCGGGAGAGTCTTCAGGAAACTCGCATCCCCGAAGACAAGTTTTTAGCATTCAGAAACAAACTCGACGAAAGCGAACTTGTCTTATATTTCGGAGATAACTCGGGGGAAATTATTTTGGACAGATTGTTGATAGAGACCATGAAAGAATGTAGAAAGGATCTGGAAATTGTTTTCGTGGTGAGAAGTCTTCCCACTCTCAACGACGCTACATTGACGGAAGCAAAGATGGTTGGACTGGATAAAATCACACCCGTCCTTGAAAATGGCATTAATGGTCCATTGCCCGGAACCATCACAGCGAGATGTTCAAGGGAAGTCAAGGATTTGTTACAGCGCGCCGATTTGATCATCTCTAAAGGTGGGGGAAATTTCGATACATTAGAAGAAGAGAAATATCTTCACAGGAATACAACCTTTCTTCTTTTATCAAAATGCATTCCTTATTGCAACTATTTTCACACCGAATTGCATGAACCTATACTAGCAAACTTTTTTCAGAAATGAACAAGACTGAGACGATATCCACGCTTTGCCGGATGTGCGATCACGGCTGCGGACTAGAGGTTACAGTAACAGATGGTCAACCTGTCAGTCTGAGAGGTTCCAAGGAGCACCCTTTTAACAAAGGCTGGCTGTGTGTCAAAGGGAGGGCGGCCTTGGATTTTCTCCATTCTCCTCAAAGACTTTCTTCTCCCCTGATTCGCAGAAATGGGAAGCTTGTTCCCATGGAATGGGAGGATGCTCTAGCCTATGCTGCGGAAAAACTTTTTTGGCTTAAAGACAGGTTTGGTCCCCAAAGTCTGGCCATTTATCATGGAGAGGGGGTTGGGCATCAAGAAATCAAGTATTATATGAAACGATTTGCCAATGTTTATGGAACCCCCAATTTCATGGGGGTTGGCTCCCTGTGCAACGCTTCGAGGACTCTGGCAGAAGTACTCACCTTTGGGGACTTGACCAAACCGGATATACCCAATACCCACTTTTTGATCATCTGGGGCGGGAATCCTCTGGTATCCCACGAGCCCGTCCCACCCAAAGAATTGACCCGACTGAGAAAAAGAGACGGACAAATCGCCGTCATTGATCCCCGGAAAACAGAAACGGCCTTAAAGGCCGATTACCACTTGGCTGTTCAACCGGGCCGAGACGAAATACTGATTTTAAACATGCTTCACGTCATCTTTCGTGAAGAACTGTGGGATAGCGAGTTTACAGCCCAGTGGGTTCACGGCTTCCAGCGCTTCTTTCAGATTGTCCGACAGGATCGCTTTTCCCCTGAGAACGGACGGGATTTGACCGGGATTCAGCCTGATCTGGTGCGCCAAGTGGCACGCTCCTACGCCCAAACCAAACCGGCTTCCATTTTCACGGGGAACGGTCTGGAGCACCATCGTTTTGGCGTCAGCACCATGCGCCTTTTGGCTGTCCTGAAAGCCATAACGGGAAACTTGGATGTACCTGGCGGAGACTTGTTCACACCCCGACCCAGGCTACAAGACATGACCACGCCCCTGTCAGAGCCTGCAGTTCCTCCCTTGGGTTCGGAAAAATTTCCTCTGTTTTGTCAATTGCGCAAGGAGGCTCATGCTATGTGCCTGCCTGAGGCAATCCTGGAGGAGCGACCTTATCCCGTTAAAGGCATGATTATTGCTGGGGGAAATCCCTCGCTGGAATGGCCCAACAGCAGCGCGATCCGCAAGGCCCTGAAAAAGTTAATTTCTTATGGTCATTGACGTGGTTCGGTCCCCCGACTGCCAGTATGCCAGCGTGATTCTTCCGGCATGTACATTTCTAGAGCGGGACGAGCATCGGGTCAATGTCTATCAGAATCTGCCCTGTATTACACTCAGACAAAAGGTCATAGATCCTATTCATGGCCTACCGGATCAACTAATTTGGATCAAACTGGCAAGGCAGATGGGATTTGCCGATTATTTCCCCTGGAAAAACCTTCGAGAGGGAATCACTGATCTGCTCAGTCCGCTAAACCTGTCTTTTCAAAGTCTATCTGACCACGGCGGGATTTACGAATATGAGAAGAGAAGATATAAAAAATACGAACAGCAGGGATTTAATACCCCTACAGGAAAAGTAGAGATCGAATCGGAACGGTTAAAAAGTTGGAGATACGATCCATCTCCGATCAGAGACAATGTTCTCCATCATGTTAAATATTCGGACGAGTTCCCTCTATTTCTCACTACTGGCGGAAATCTGCTTGGCTACTTGCATTGGCAATACCGGTACATACCCAGCCTCAGAAAGATTTCCCCGGAACCCATGTTTGAAGCCCACCCCCAGACGGCACTACGATTTGGAATAGCCGAAGGTGAAACTGCTGAGGTGCAAACCGCCCATGGGAAAATTCAACTTGAGGTCCATCTGACCAACCGAATTCGTCCGGATACGATTCACATTCCGCAAGGTTGGGAAGAAGCCAACGCGAATGAACTTACCGGCATAGAAGACGCGGACCCGCTGTCCGGTTTCCCGAATTTAAAATCCCTGAGGTGTCGTATCCAAAAGATATGAGTGGGGCAAGATGGCACCTTGCCTAAAAATCCACGCTTCTACACCATACCTCCTTAACCTCCCGATCCCTGAACATTACCCCCTTGCCCTTGGCCCCAAGAGGTGCTATAATAAAGGCATGTCTCCCCAAGTGATCTTTGTCTTTTTGGATGGCGTGGGCCTGGGGCCCGCCAGAGACAGCAACCCCTTCTGGCTGGCCCCCATGCCAAACTTGCGCCGACTGTTGGGTGGACCACTGGTTGAGGGGTGCGCCGTAGAGCGACAGGGCCTGCTGCTGAAAGGCATTGACGCCTGTCTGGGGGTGGAAGGGCACCCCCAGAGCGCCACCGGTCAGACGGCCCTTTTCACCGGGGTGAACGCGGCCCAACTCTTGGGCTACCACCTGACCGCCTATCCCAACGGCCCCCTGACCCAACTCATCAACGAGCACAACATCCTCAAGCGGGCCATCGAGAGCGGCTATCGAGCTACCTTCGCCAATGCCTACACCCCAACCTACTTCCGGCTTGTCGAGGAGGGCAAACGCCGCCACTCGGCCACCACCCTTTCCGTGTTGGCTGCCGGGCTGCCCTTCCGCCTGATGACTGACCTGGAGCGAGGGCAAGCAGTCTACTGGGACATCACCCACCGCTTCCTGAACGAGTACCTGAAAATCCCCGTGCCCATCATCGAGCCAGAGTTAGCCGGGCAGCGCCTGGCCCGGCTGGCCGACGAGCATGACCTGGTTCTCTACGAGTGCTTCCTGCCCGACGTCATCGGCCATCGCAAGAACGTCCAGGAGGCCCTGATCTTGCTGGAGACCCTGGATCGCTTCCTGGCCAGCCTGCTGAAAGAGATGGGGCCAACAGTCAGCCTAGTGGTCAGCAGCGACCACGGCAATCTGGAGGACATGGGCATCGGGATTCACACCACCAATCCGGTGCCGCTGCTGGTCGTGGGACCAGGGGCCAGTGCGTTTCGTGAGGCCCAGGCCATCACCAACGTGGCGGGAGGCATCATGGCCGTGCTAAAGCATCGCGAATAAACAAACCAAGGACTTTGGACGCGGTTGAAATTGTCAATTGCAACGAAAGATGATAGAATACATTCGAGTTTACTTTTTGAGTGGGAGAGAAGGCAGGGGGGACCTATGGCAAACGAGACACGGACGAGCTTTGAAGAGCTTGGGCGCCAATATCAATTGGCTCAAGAGCGAATTGCGGCCCTGACAGTCCTCCAAGATGTGGCCCGGAACCTGACCTCCGAGTTGGATTTGAACAAGCTTTTGAGGGAAATCCTGCATTCGGCCGTTACGGTGCTCAAGGCCTCAGCAGGGTCGCTGCTCCTATGGGACGACGCTACCAATGAACTGGTCTTTGCCGTGACCGATGGCGGAGCTGGAGAAGCCCTGGAGGGGCAGCGAATGCCGGCCGACAAGGGTATCGCCGGGTGGGTTTTCACTCACCGCCAGCCAGACGTCGTCTACGAGGTACGGAGTAACGAGCGTTTCTACAGAGCCATTGACGAGAGCCTCGGCTATCGCACCAGCTCTCTGGTTGCTGTCCCTATGGTAACCAAGGGCCAGTGCATCGGCGTGCTGGAGGTTTTGAACAAGAAATCGGGAGAAGGGTTTGACGAAAACGACCGCGATATATTGTACGCTTTGGCTGGCCAGGCAGCTATCGCCATCGTGAATGCACGTCTCTATCAAGAGGTACAAGAGGAAAAGGACAGGATCATCGCCCTGGAGGAGGACGTACGCAAAGAACTGGCCCGCGATTTCCACGACGGCCCTGCTCAGACCCTGGCTGCCATGATCATGGGTATAGAACTCCTTGAAGCTTTGCCAGTGCGAACCCCAAAATCCGTAGCCGAGGGATTGACAGAGCTCAAAACGATGGCCACCAAGACCCTGCACCAGGTTCGCAACATGATCTTCGAACTGCGACCTGTCATCCTCAAAACCCAGGGCCTGGAACCTGCCCTCCTTTCATACGTGGAGCGCCTGCGCGAGGCAGAGGACATGAACATTCACCTCAAGGTAGAAGGCCTGGCGGAACGCCTGTCCCCCAAGCTTGAGGAAATTTGCTTTTCCATCATCCAGGAAGCCATCAGCAACGTCAAGAGGCACGCCAATGAAAAGAACGTCTGGCTGACCGCCGTCCGGCGTGGGGACGAATTCCAGGTAGTTGTCAAGGATGATGGGGAGGGCTTTGATCCGGTCAAAGTGGAGCAATCGTATGACAGGCGGGGAAAACTGGGCCTGCTCAATATGCGGGAGCGAGCCGAAATGATCGGGGGACGGCTGTCTATAGAGTCGGCTCCAGGGAAAGGTACGACCATCACTTTGGACGTTCCCTTATCGCCTTGATCAACCCATGACGCCGTCTTACGCGCTGACCTTTAGATAGTCTTGTCTCATCCCTGTCCCTCCTCGCCTTCGAGGGGCGGTAGCTCTGCCAAATCCTGCAGGCCGAAATACTGGAGAAACTCGAACGTAGTGCCATAGAGGATTGGCCGCCCGGCCTGTTCCAGGCGACCGGTTTCCTCTATTAAGCCTTTGCTGGTGAGAGTGCGTAGCACGCCATCACAGTTAACGCCCCGCACAGCTTCGATTTGGGCTCGGGTGACGGGTTGTTGATAGGCGATGATGGCCAATGTTTCCAGAGCCGCCGTAGAGAGTTTGCCCGAGAGTTGGAGGCCCAAAAAACGCTCGATGTAGGAAGCGGCCTCTGGGGCAGTCACCATCTGCACCCGCTCGCCTTTGCGTTGGATGCACACCCCCCGTTGGCTGTACTCGGTCCTCAGTGTCTCTAGCGCCTCCTCTATGGACTTCCCTTCGACCTCCAGGACTCTGGCCAGTTGGCCGACGGCCACTGGCTCATCGGCCACAAAGAGCAAACTCTCGAGCAGAAACTTGACCTGATGTTGATCCACGATGGGCTCCTTGGTCGCCGGTTGTGGGACAAGATGTCATCTTGGACAAACTGGCATATCAGTGCCTGTTGTGATATAATAGCCAAGCCTTCGCAAGCTTGCAAAGATGCAGTATCATCTCCAACCTTTTAAGGAGGCTGAAAGCGGTGGACGAAAACAGACGCCGGATGGCATTCGGCTTGAGCCTGTTCGTTGCTCTGACCATCATCGCCTGCGCAGCGACTGATTCTGCCACCCTGCCAGGCGGCCAGGTAGAAGTCTCTCCCGAGGCTGCCCAGCGCGTTGAAACCAAGCTGGTGGAAGCCCTCACGCTGAACACTAGCAATCAGTTTATCCTGCGCTTCACAGACGAAGAGTTCACCTCCTACCTGGCTCTCAAACTGGAAGAGACCGCTGCCCCCCCTATCACCGATCCCCAAATCAGGTTCACCAAAGGCAAGATCTATGTCGCGGGCAAACTGACCAACGTCGGCCCTGTGAAAGTCAGGGCTATGCTCGTTGCCATACCCCGCGTTACGGATGATCAACTGATGATAGACATACAGAACGTCTACCTCGGACCTGTCCCCGCCCCCAACGCTCTACTAAACTCCCTCTCGCAGACGATTGACCAGGCTCTCGAAGAAGCTCAGGTCAATCTCAAGATCACACAGGTGGAGGTCTTTGAAAGCGAGATCGTGATCGTTGGAGAGAAGCGGTTATAAAGCTTTCCGCTCAGGAGACAGCCCTCCGGCCTATGGCACGGGACCGCCCGCCTGGGCCATTTTTATTTCCACCAGTTGGCTATTCGAAAGAAAAGGGCTCTTCGAGCCCACTGTCCGGGGCAGGTGTTTTCTTCGTCACAGCCCAGTCTTTGGAATAGGCCGCATGCTTGATTTGGATCTCGATCTTGCCTGCCAGCTTGAGCCCCATCCTCTCCTCAATGACCTCCCTGGCTATCTTGCTGATCTCCTCGGTTTTGGCAGGCACATCTATCTCGGGGGCTGTTTCCACTTGGAGTCGAACATGTACCCCTTTCCCTTTGGAAGTGATCTTTGGCTTGACCGAGATGACGTCGGCCAACTGGTCAACGTTGTACTCCAGGCGACGGGCGATAGAATCGGTGGTTACTTTGGCCGCATCACCGCTGACTTTATGAACCCTGACCACTTTGCCACGAGGGCGCCGCAACTCAAGCCAGAGCAACAGACCGCAGACGACAAAGGTCAATACGGCCAAAGAAGCCCCCCCTACGATGAAGCGGAATTGATTCAGCTTGACGATGTTCAGCAAGCTCAGGGTCTGCTGCCCCATGACAGCCACCATCTCGGGCCGGGCAGGCACCAGAACCAGTACCACAGGCAAAACGATCATACTCACCACCAAGAGCACGATCATCACCAAGCGATTGAAGACATTCATGACTATGACCTCCTTCCTTAACTCAAATCGAGAAATGTGTGCCGCCACCTCTATTATACACCACGTAGGGCTATTCGTCCAATACTTCCCTCAACGCCGCCGGACCAGCACAAGGCCGATCACGAGAGCCAGCAACGTGACCGAGCTGACAGCCGCACCGGTTTTCAAAAAAGCTGGCTCGTAGGAGAACGCGACCCGATGTTGACCCGCCGACAGTCTGATGGCTCGAAACAAAAGGTTGGCCCTGAGGATGGATGACTCCCTTCCATCAACGCAGGCCCGCCAGCCGGGATAAAAGGCGTCCGTCAGGATCAGGTAACCCTCGCTGGCCAAATCGGCCTCGATGATGACCCGCTCTGGCTCGTAGGAGACAATCGTCACCTGATCCAAGTTGAGGTTCCCCCCTTTAGGAACGCCCTGCCCCCCAGCCTCCTGTCCTGGCGGGGCCTCAGCCAAAACGGCCTCCTCGTCCGGCCTGAAATTTGCGTCCCGCATGGCGGCCAGCGCAGCCTCGTCGTCCTCTATCACCCGCGCCCGGTGGACGACAAAAGCCCTGGGCAGGACGTCCAAGTTCTGGTAAATTTTCACGTCGCCGCTGTGTACCAGCCTGAAACGGCCTGTGGTCGAGACGACGACGGACTCACTGGTTCCCGTGCGCTCGTCAATCAGGCTCAGGCCCCGCAGGTGAAATCGGCCCGCCTCGGCCAGATAGCGCAGGGTGATCTCCTTCAAGGTCACAGCCTCTCCCAGACCAACCAGGGCGATGTAGTCATTGCCACCTGGATGGTCACGCCAATGGTGACCGATTCTGGCCTTGGCGTGCTGAATCGGCCGGGTGGCAGCTACAGCGTCATAGTCGCCTTCAGCCGTGTCGAGGCCAGCCCGCAGCAGATGGCGTTGGGTGTGGCCCTCGGCGTCGCCCACGATGACCTCGACCACGGGCGTCCCATCGGCCAATCCCTCAGCGCCCTCCAGGTACGAGACCAGACCCAAAGAGGTGGCGGCGAACTGGGGCAGGTCCTGGACCATCACCTCTGGGGTCGTTCCCTTACTTAGAGTAGCTGTATGCTCCAGGTCATAGTAGACGCCGTCAATCCAGACGTCAAACACTTTGTCGGTGAGGACGTATTTGACGTTGAGCAGGGAGAGCAAGCGCCCTTCAGGCACCTGCCTCAGTTGTTCCCTGAGACGTCCATCGTGCAGGATCTCCTCTTCCGGCAGGAAAAGGCGCAGCAAGGTAATGTAACGTTTCAGGGGCAGTAGCCCGCCGTCGTAACCGTCCACACTGGCGATTTTGTAGAGCAGAGGCAGGTTGGGGGCCAGAATCTCCTTGCGCTTGGCCGCCACCACGTAATCGTAGATGGCTTTGGGCGGCAACTGGCCCTCGAGAATTTGCTGGATTTCTCTCAAGTCGCCGGGGTCGTAGACGATACCCGACATGCTGATGAAGCGATACAGGCTGCGGTCGGTGAGCAGGTAGGCCGGAGCAGTGCGCAGGGAGGAGAAAGCCTCCGCTGCCGTCGGGTTGTTGTAAGCCAGTCCTCGGCTGGCGGCCAAGAGCTCGCCGACGATCAGCAGGATCACCACCAGGCGGAAGACCGGTCTTCCGCCCCAACGCGACAGCCCCATCAGGATCAGCCCCGAACCAGCACAAGCCAGAAGGACCCAGACCATCAAAGTAGGCCACTGAGGAAAGTCCAGGATGGGTGACAGAAGGACGACCAAGGCAGCCGATACACAAAAGGCCACCAGGACACGGCGTATCAGCCAACGGGCGAGCCCTTGGGCTTTTCCGTATTCCGCAATCCGCGCTTTTTCAGGCAGGGAACGGGCCAAAAAGTCGGCCCCCAAGCCGGCCAGCACGGCTGCTGCCGTGGTGTAGAGATACAGCCAGCGGGCCGGGGCGCGGAAGAGGGAGAAGCCGGGCGCCAACTTGTAAAAGATGAAATAGGCTGGGTTGGCCAGGCCCAGAGCCAAGAAGAGTCCCAGAGCGCCCAGAAAGACAAAGAAAGGAGTGCGGCGACGACGCCACTGGCCCAGGACGCCGACCAGAGCCAGAAACAACGCCAACACCCCCACATAGCCCACGTACTCGCTGAAGGACTCCCCGCCAAAGACCTGGCTCAGGTCCTCCCCGAAAGTGGGCAGCAGCGAATACAGAATCAGGTGAGGTCTGAGGGAGAAAGAGACCGCTTCCCGGTAGGGCAATCCCCCGCTGCGGATGGAAAGGCGCGAGAGCTCATAGCTGGGCAGGAGTTGAACGGCAGCCAGGGCTACGCCGACGCCCACGGATAGGACGTAAATGAGCAGATTGCATCCAAGGTTGAACCCTTGCGAAGGCTTTATTCGCAACCTTCGCAAGGGTGCCAGCAAGGCGTACAAGCCCAGAGCGAAAAGATTGATGTACGAAGCCTGAAGGTGTCCAGCGGTGAACTGCAAAGCGATAGCCAGACCAAGCCCCGCCAGAGCGGGCAGGAATGGGCGCGACCCTCCCCCCAGCCCCCTCCTCCCTGGCAGGGAGGGGGAGCTAAGTTCCTTCTCCCTGTTAGAGTAGTGGTGAGGACAGGCGAGATCAAACAGCAGAAACAGCAGCGGCAGCCAAATATAGACGTTCAGGTGGGTGAGGTGCTCCACCCGAGCGCCCAGGAAACCGCTGAGAGCAAAAACCATGGCCGTCACCAGGGCCCCAAAAGGGCTCAGGCCAAGCGAGAGACGGGCATAGAGGTAGGCGAAAAGGCCACCCAGGAAGATGTGGAGGACGATGGAATAGGCCACCATTTTGGGGGTAGAGAGCCAGATCAAGGGGAGGTTGAGAGGATAGAGTACAGCCGTCTGGATGTTAGCCAGAAAGGGCACCCCCATGAAGAGGTAAGGGTTCCAGAGGGGGAGGCGCCCCGCCCGCAAGACTCTAGCGGCGTAGGCTTTGAAGGGGGTAAAGTAGGTAAAGACATCCACGCCCACCAGGACGAGGTTGGTCAGGGCAATCTTCCAGAAAAAGGCCACGGCCAGGGTCAGCAGCACGACGGCCATACCCAGGTCTGTCCAGCCGGTCCGAATCTTGGTGACGAAACGGTTGCACATGGATGCTTCCTGCTGCGCTGTCAGCTCTAAATTGATGTGTTGTCATTCTGAGCCGAAGCGTAGCGGAGGCAAAGAATCTCGTTCTCTGTATGGCAGAGCGCTTGTTTACCAAAAACGAGATTCTTCGTCGCTTCGCTCCTCAGAATGACAAGGCCATCACAATAACCTTGACAAAACACTACCCTCTCCTTGCCTCCTCAACTTTGTAGATGGTGAAAGACACACTGCCGTCGTGGCGATAGGTCTGGTAGACGGGATGCAAGCTCAGGCCCTTCTCGCCCAGGGCCACCTTCTCCTCCGTTACCGACTTCCAACCGGGGGCCACCAGATAGCAGGGGCCCGTGACTTGACTGGCGTGGGCGGCCAATTGCTGGGGCGAGTCGTACCATTGGAAATCGTAGGGGTAGTTGAACATATAGAAGGCCAGGTGCCAGCCAAGCCAGCGCTGGTAGAGAGTCGCCCCGGCTCCGACGTTGCCCCGGAAATAGCCGGCCACGTTCTCGATGACCTGGTAGGCCCCCTGGTCCCCGCCGATGGGAAAGCGGCTGTTGGCTGCATCCTGCGCCGGCCGGTACAGCGTCGCCACCAGAAAGAGAGCCACAACCACCCCTATCCCGGCCTTCCCCCAGCCAAGGGGAAGGCGAAGTGACAACCGTGTCCATCCTGCCGACGCCAGTTCCACCAGCCCATCGCTGGTCTGCCACAGGACCCGCGCCAGCAAAAGCAGCACAACAGGCACCAGTCCCAGCAGATACCGGTCCCAAACCTGAAAATCGAGCACCAGATGCGGGGCCAGGAAAAAGAGTCCAAAGCTGCTGAGAGTTATGTCAACTAAAGTTTCTCTTTCCCGCCTCTGCCAGAGGAAACCGCAGAGCAGCAAAAGAGGCACACCGATCACCAGCAGGAAGTTGAGGGGGCGCGAGGCGGTGACGTACCACAGAAGGTCCACCCACCACAGCCCTCGTTCCAGCCATTGGGAGGGAGCGACCCAGGCCAAACCGCCGTAGCTGAGGGCGCTCTGTTGCAAAAAGCCGGGCCGCTGGCTGCGAACCAGGTCCCAAAGGATGGCCGGAGCCACCGCCACCAGGAACCCCAGGACAAAGTGCGGACCGTCGTTGAGGGCGTAGGTCCTCCACCGCTGTCCGCTCCCGCCGGATTTGCAATCCGGCGCTCTGGCTGGATTTACAATCCAGCCGGAGCGAGACAGGTGGTTAGCCCCCGCTGCGGCCCCGGCCAGCCCCACCCCGACGACGAGGGGCAGGAAGAAAAGGCCCTGCTGTTTGGTGGCGGCGGCCAGTCCGGCCATGACCCCCGCCCAGGTCCAGCGACTCTCCACAGCCAGGCACAGAGCTCCCAGCACCAGGGCGACCAGCAGCGGGTCCGTGAGCGCAGTGGGGGCGAAGAGGATGTTAAAGGGCGAGAGGGCCATCAAGGCCGTAGCCACTAACGCCGTGGGGCGGCCGTACAACCGCCGGGCCAGATGGTACACCAGAGCCACGCTGGCCGTGCTGGCCAACACCCCTGGCAGGCGGGCCACTACCTCCGAAGGGCCCAAGAGCCTGAAGAACAAGGCCAGGGTATAGAGGAAAAGGGGCGGCTTGTCCACCGGAAAGCCATTGAGCAGCGTGTCCCGCCCCGTAGCAATATATAGGGCCCAGGTGCTGTAGAGAGCCTCGTCTTGGTGGAAGCGGTTGGTAGCGATGGGGGCCATGCGGGCCAGGGCTCCCAGCACCAACAGGCTACCCAATATGAACTTGACCGGGCGGTCCTCCGCCCACAACTCACCCAAGCGCACACGCATCCCTCAAGTAGCCTATGACGGGAAATCGAAAGCCGCCTGACGAAACTTGCTCAGACGGCCCCTTCTCCACTCGCCTGCCGGCGTTCTCAACTCGTAAGCGTTCAGGAGTTGAGCAGTGAACCTTCCCGAAAGCTTTGCGTCCCCTTGGCTTGAAAGCTCGGCTGAAAAACGCCCAGGCACGCCGAGGTATCATGCCTTTGAGCTTTCGGGAAGGTAAGACACACGTCTGTTGACATTCTTAACCTGGTAGGTCAAAAACAGCCTCATTCTCAGCCAGGAACTCGCGGAAGGAACGGCCTACCCTACTTCGGTACTCAACCTCAGCTTGAAGCATATCGTGGATGTCTTCCAATTCCTCGATTTTCCGCATGAGGGCCTGATATTCATCCAGCGGCATGAGCACCATTTTCTTTTCACCCAGACTCTCCAAGAGAGATTGTGGGTCTATGGTTGAGACAACCATTTTCACTGTCCTCCCGCCCAAATTATAGCACAGTTCTCGGCGGCGTCAAAACGCCCCGCCAACGCGGAACAAGTTCCGCTACTCCGGAGCATACAGCCCGGCCAATCGTATCGGCGTAGTAGCGAACCCTTCGACTGTCCCTTCGACAGGTTCCCCTCGACTACGCTCGGGGCAGGCAGGGCAGGCTCCTTCGGCTACGCTCAGGGCAGGGCTCAGAACAAGACTCGTTTCGCACCTCACACCCGACCCATCCCAACGGACTTTTGCAGTACAGGAATACGGAGGCGCGGAACATGCGGAAACCACTCCACGCCCTCCGCCATCCCGCGCTTCCACGTTCAGATGTCAGATGGCCAGTTGTCAGTTGTCAACTGTTGGAGGAGAGCACCGGGCGCACACCCGAAACCCAAAGTCGTGGCGGATGTGGAGGTCGGGGTGGACGCCGTTGCGCGAGCCCGCCCGGGCGCTATCTGCACCCTCGAGATAAGAGCCACCCTTTAACACCTTCCACCTCTTCTCAAGCTCGGACTCTCGCCGTCCACTGCCAAACGTTGCCAGCCATGTCCATCACCCCATAAGGGCTGGCCACGCCGGGATAGACCCCCACTGGCGTGGTGTCGCCAATGCCCGACTCGCCGCTATTGCAAAGACCGGCGTCGAACTGAATTCCTGGTCCGTCGTCTTGCTCAGCCACAGGCAATAGGCCACAGCGTCGTTCCAAGTGACGTTGACCATCGGGTGGTTGGCCTTGTCCGGCGGATAAGTCCCTTCTCGCCAATGATTGGGCGCCCGGTGGCCAGTGGCCTCCACGAAAGCTTTGTATTGGACGTTGGTCACGGGGTACTTGCCAATCCGGAAGACGTCCAAAGACTTTGCTCTTCTTGGCCCCTTTCCCCATGATGAATTCGCCGGCTGGTATCTCCACCATCTCGTCCAAACGTGGGTCGCCCAGGCGGCCCAGGGCTTCGGCGGCGGCGATGCGGCCTCCCAATGACACCCCTTCCTCTCCAATCACTGTGGCCAATTTGGCCACTGCCCCCTGTGCCTCAAGTTCAGACATCGCCTTCGCTTGGCAATCTCTATCCAATCAGTTCTGTATACAGGGCCTGGGTCTCAGGCATAGGGTCAGTGGACAACTCGTCCGCCAGCAGTTTGGTGAGAGTCTGATATTGCTTCTTTATAGCAGCCCGATTCCCTAGGCGTTGCCAGAAGCGCATCAGGTCACAGTGAACTTGCTCCAGGAGAGGGTCTATCTCCAGCATCCGCTCGCAGGCGGCAATGGCTCGGTGGTAGTCGTTGGTGGCAGCATAGTGGGTAGTGAGGATGCGAAGCACCTTCATATAGGTGGTATTCAGGCGACGGCGCTCCTCCTCGCACCACTCGTAGTAAAAGGTAACAAGATAAGGAGCAACATAGAGATCCACAGCCGCTTGATAGGCCCGAATAGCTACTTCTCCCACGCTAGCCTGGGCCTGGGCCAGGTAGGCATCGAAAAGGTCCAGATCAATCTGGAAACGCTCTCGCTCCAGTTGATATTCTCCAGACTCGTGGCGGATATAGTCCCCTTGTCCTGCTACCTTTATCAAGGCTCGCCGCAGCCGGTACAAGGTGGTGTGAAAAACAGCCTGCCCCCGAGCCGGATCGCTCTCCGGCCATAGGTCCTCCAGAATGCGATCCAATGGCAACCGCTGATTTCGGTGGGTCACAAAGTAGGCCAAGAGTTCTCTAGGCTTACCGACGAGTCCGACTTCCCTCCCCAACTCTTGGCCCTGGTAGAAAAGTTGGAATCCACCCAGGCAGATCACCTCGATGGTCTCCTCTTCAGTATCTTTCTGGCGAATGGGCAGGGTACCCAGGCTGGTAACCTGGTGCACGGCGCCCTGGGCCAGCGTGAGAGCGGCAATGGCGCTCTCCGCAAAGGCCGGATAGATCCCTGCCCCCTGTGCGGCACGGCAGACGATCACTGCTCGTTGTCCCTGATCTACGTAGAGCTGCACGGCATTGGCGTAGCGTATGAGGTCCATTGAGCGGCGGATGAGTTCCAGGGCAGCCTCACGGCGCCCGGCCTCCAGGTGCAGATAACCCAGAGCGAAGTAGACCATCGCCAGGGGAAGGCGAAACTGGCGAGCCTCGCAGATGTGACGCAGATTCAAAAAGTACTCCCAGGCCGTATCCAGGTCTCCCATATCTAGCAGGACATCACCCAGCACACTGCGACAGACACAGAGCTCATAGGTTTCCGGGCTGCCAGCATAGAGGTGCAAGGCTTCCTCACATGTCTGGCGGGCCTCCACCAGATGCCCTTGCTGGACCAGGTTGAAGGCCAAGTAGCCTGAAGCCATAAGTTGGGCATAACTTTCTGCACCTAGTTCGCGGGAGAGCGCGATGGCCCGGCGCAGATGTTGCTCCCCAGCAGCCAGTTCCTCCTGTCGGGAGAGAACGTTGCCCAGGGTGGCATGGGCCATAGGTAGCCATTCAGTGAACTGTAGTTGCTCACTCATGGTCAACCCCTTGTCGGCAAGCTGATAAGCCATAGGTAGCTCACCCCAGTAGAGATAAGGACTGGCCATGACCGCATAGACCTGGCAGGCCAAGGGGGAAACGGCTTCTCTGTCAGCCGCCAAGGCGGCCTGACAGTGGGCTATAGTGGCGAAGGGATCCCCATACCACCAGGAGAGCTGCGCTTGCGACCAGAGCAGTCTGGCTTGGGCACTAGAGGGCAGTACTGTTCCAGCCAATCGCGCTTCCTGCAAAGCTGCTTCTCCCAGCTTGTATCCCTGAGCCATGCTTTCCAAAAAGCCCGTATTTTTGGCCAGGGCCATGAGGGCCTCGGCCCGCTCGGCGTGGTCCGTGTCGCCAGCTTCAGCCACGGCGGCCTGGGCTAGCTTTTGAGCTTGGCGATAATGGCCCTTGGACCGTGCCACGCGAGACAACTGGGTCAGTACGTGGGAGACTTTTGCTCGCTCTCCATGGGCCTGATAGAGAGTACGGGCTCGCTCATAACAGGCAATGGCCTCCTCGACCCGGCCCAGGTGGCTCAAGGTATAACCCTTGTAGAGGAGAAAGTCGGGCTCCTCATCTACGAAGGAAGGGGACAGCGCAAGAATATAGCGATGAAGGGTCTCTACGCGACCGTTCTGGAGATAGGCAGGGGCCAAGGTGCGGATGGCATGGGCCAGACCATCGGTGCTGCGGGCCGCCGTATAGTGTTCTGCTGCCAAATCCCACAGGCCCTTTTGGGCGTAGTATTCGCCAGCCGTAGCCTGGAGGTGCAAAGCCTCTGCCTCTGTCTCCTGATAAAGGCGGTTCAGGAGAAAGTCACGGAAGAGCTGATGGTAGCGGTACCAGCGACGCTCCTCGTCTAGACTGACGACGAACAGGTTCTGACGTTCCAGATACTCGAGCAGGGTTTGAGCATTAATGGTCCCCAGGATGGTATCGCAAGTCTCGGCGCTCATCTGGGTGAGGATAGAAGAACGCAAGAGAAAGCTCTGAACCTCAGGAGGCTGCTGTTCGAAGACTTCCTGGGCCAAATAGTCGAAAACGTAGCGATTGCTCCCTCGGAAGTGGTGGATCACTTCGTCGGCAGCGTCTTGGGGTTTCTGGGCCAGAGTGGTGAGAGCCAGTTGCAAGCCAGCAGCCCAGCCCTCCGTTCTCTCCTCCAATAGGCGGACCTGGGGTTGGGCCAGCGGCAAGTGAGCAGTGATCCGTTCTACTTCCTCCAAGGTGAAGCGTAGATGCCGAGTCCGCAACTCTACTAGCTCACCACAGGCTCGCAAACGAGCCAGGGAGAGTGGAGGGTCAACCCGCGTCGAGATCAAGAAATGCATTTGTGGTGGCTGATGCTCCAAGAGGAAATCCAATATGCGGTGAACTTCGAGATTGTTGATCCAATGGTAATCCTCCAGGATGATCAGAAAGTCGTCCTCGAGAGACGCGGTGACTTCATTGAGAAAAACCATGAGAACCCGTTCGATCTGGGCCTCGCGGTCGTCAAGCAGGTTCAGCGTGCCCTGGCCCAGATCAGGAAAGGCGTGTCGCAATCCTTCGATAAGGTAGTGGAGAAAGACTTTTGGATCGTTGTCGGCGGGGTCCAATTGGTACCAGACGAGGGGCAACGTTGCCTCATAGGCAAAAGAGGCCAACAAGGTAGTCTTCCCATACCCCGGTGGAGTTGAGGCCAGTACGAGCTTTTTCGTCAGGCCAGCCTTCAATTGGCTGAGCAGCCGGGTTCGAGAGAGATGGTCAAGCCGAGGTCGAGGAATCAGAAACTTGGTGTGTAGTAAGAGTGGGCGTTCCATAATCAATTCAACTCGGATCGTTTGGACATGCCGTTTCCTTTTGAATCTGCTCACGGAGGTATCGCCGTATCTTTTACAAGGGGCATACCTTTTTGTGCAAGTCAAGCGGGGCAGGTCCTTATCCGCACTGATGGGCCAGAACAGCGAACCTTGGGGCGGTAAGGGGTGTCTATATTATACCACGAGTGCGACAGGGCAGCAATGCGAAGTGAGAGACATCCACCTACTACTACAGCGTGATTGTAAGAGCTGGTGTCAGAGCCCAGTGATAGGTCTGCGGTATAATGGGTATAAGTCTAGCTGTGTTTCAATCCACATCTTATCCCAAATCAAAGGAGGAGGAAAGCCATGAAGCGTCTGATGTTTCTTCTGCTCGTGGGCCTGCTCAGTCTGGCCCTAACCCAGTGTGCACCACAAGCAACCCCGTCACCTGTACCTCCACCCACGGAGGCGCCACCTACGGAAGCTCCACCTACGGAGACACCCGTTCCTCCAACGCCGACAGAAGTGCCCCCAGAAGAAGTACAGCCCAAGATTCTACGTGTCGCAGCCACAGCCTCAGTGACCACGTGGGACCCCAGTGCCTCCTTCTCCACCGAGGCTCTCTACATAGCCAACATCTATGAGCCGCTCATCTGGATTAACCCCGACGGAACCTTCGAGCCGGCCTTGGCTGAGAGCTGGGAGGTCTCGGAGGACGGGCTGATGTGGACCTTTAACCTCCGCAAGGGGGTCAAGTTCCACGACGGCGAGTCTCTGACGGCTGATGCGGTTGTCAAGTCCATCCAGCGCACCATTGACATGGACACCGGCGCCGCATGGATCTGGTGGATGGTGGACAAGATCGAGGCAGTGGATGACATGACCGTGCAGATCACCCTCACTACACCGTATCCTCTGGACCGTGTCGCCGCTTCCACCTACGCGGCCTGGATCATGAGCCCTGCGGCTGTCGCCCAGGACTCTGAGTGGTTCGAAGTCGGGCAGGAAGCGGGCTCGGGCCCTTGGATGCTGGAGAGCTACACACCCGACGAAGAGATCGTCTTCACCCGATTCGAGGACTACTGGGGCGGCTGGGAGGATGACCAGTTCGATAAAGTGGTCATCAGCATCGTCCCCGAGCAGGTCGTTCAGGCCCAGATGCTCGAGGGTGGAGAAGTGGATCTGGCCCTGTCCCTGCCGGTGGAGACTCTCGAAGACTTTCGCGCCAATTCTGACTTTGTAGTATACGAGGATGCCACCCTGTTCAACTATGTGGGCTTTATGAATGTCAAGAAGCCGCCCTTGGATGACAAGCTGGTACGCCAGGCCATCGCCTATGCCATCCCCTACGACGACGTCGTAGAGGTGGGAACGGGTGGGTTGGGACAGCAGGCGCGAGGCCCCGTCCCGCACGGCCTCTGGCCCTACAGCGACGAGGTGTTCCAGTACACGTACGATCCCGACAAAGCCAAGGAGTTGCTGACCGAAGCCGGGCATCCCGATGGGGGCTTTAGCTTGGTGCTCACGCACGCGGCGGAAAACCTCAATGAGGAACGCTTCGCGCCCGTGATCAAGGACGCCTTGGCAGATCTCGGGATTGAGGTGGAGATCCGCCCTATGCTCTGGGCCCAGCAGTGGGAAATGGCAAAGGGTGACCCCACCGAAGCTCAGGACATGTTCCTGCTCCTCTGGTGGCCCACGATCAGCGATGGCTACGACAACCTCTCCAGCATGTTCAAATGCGAGGAGAAGCCCTTCTTCAGCCTGGCCTACTACTGCAACGAGGAGTACGACAATCTGATCAACGAGGCTCTCAACCTGACTGCAACGGACCCGGAGAAGGCGCAGGAGATGTACACCGAGGCCATGAACATCCTAGCGGAGGACTCCCCCTCGCTGTTCCTGTACGACACGAGCGTATTCCGGCCCGTGCCTACCTACCTCAAGGGTTACGAGTACAACGCCAACTATCCCTTCAGCACCTTCTTCTACCCGATCAGAACGACGCAGTAGGCACCCACAATGTATGATAACCCTCTTCCCCCCTTCCAGATGAGGGGGGAAGAGGACCTCTGTATTTTGCACTAGAGGCGCAGAGAACGTATAATCTTGTAAGATACACTTGCAGCGTTCTCTGCGCCTCTGTGGCAAAGTCAGGGTGCGGTTTTGTGGATGAAAATCGCCGTCCGCCGCATCCCACCTTTATTGCCACTTGCGGGGTTAAGCCGACAATCTGGGAGCAATTGTAGTTATGCTTGCGAAACTCGACTACATTCTGAAGCGACTGGTGATGTCCGCCCTGGTCCTGCTGGGGCTCTCCGTCATCACATTTACCCTGGCGCGGGTCGTGCCGTCCAACCCGGCGGCCCTCTACATAGGGCCCCGCGCCCGCCCGGAACAGATAGAAACGATCACTGTGAAGCTGGGCCTGGATAAGCCCCTATACGTCCAATATCTCTACTACCTCCGGGATGCGCTGCGTGGCGACCTGCAGACCTCTATCGCCACCAAACGGCCGGTGGTTCAAGAGATCACCGAGCGCCTGCCCAGTTCTCTGGAGTTGCTGGCAGTCGGCATGACGATGGCCACGTTGATAGGCATCATCCTGGGGGCTCTCTCGGCCCGCTTCCAGGGCAGCTCTTTGGATGTGTTGGTACGGATTCTGTCCCTGGTAGGGGTTTCTTTGCCTGCCTTCTGGTTGGCCCTGCTCCTCCAGATTGCCTTCTATCGTCACCTGGGATGGTTCCCCATCACCAGTCGCCTGGACACTACCTTACGCTTCACCCATCCCATCGAGCCCATTACCGGGCTGTACCTGTTCGATTCGCTGGTCACAGGAAACTGGGTGGCCTTCAAAGATGCAGCCTGGCACATCGTTCTACCCGCCGTCACATTGGCTGCCTACCCGACGGGGCTCGTGGCCCGCATGACACGGGCCACCATGCTGGAGGTGCTGAGTCAGGACTATATCCGCACCGCCCGCGCTTATGGGGTGGGAGAGCTGTTCATCACCGGTGTCCACGCCCTCAAAAATGCCCTGGGGCCGACGCTGACTGTCGTCGGTCTCAGCCTGGCCTATGCCCTTACGGGCACTTTCTTCGTGGAGTTGGTCTTCAACTGGCCGGGCTTGGGGACTTTTACCGTCCACTCTCTGCTCAAGGTGGACTATCCGGCTATTATGGGGGTGACCCTTTTTGCCGCAGTGGGGTATGTCATCATCAATTTGATCGTGGACCTGTTGCAGGCGTGGATAGATCCACGCATCAGTCTGAGCTAGAACTCGTCTGGAGGAGTCATCTAGGTGCAAGCAAGTGATGTTGTTGCCAGCAAGGGTCAGGATCGCCAACCCGAACGGTTGACTCATCGGCGGTTCCGTTACACGGTTCGTGTAATTCTGCGGGACCCGTTGGCCTTTTTCAGCGTGTTGGTTATCATCGTGCTGATTGTCCTGGCTCTGTTTGGGCCCTGGATTGCTCCCTACCCGGAGCAGGGAAAGGGGCGCACGAATGTCCCGGAGCGCTTCGATCCGCCCTCGGCAAAGTACTGGTTGGGCGCTGACCAACTAGGTCGGGATGTCTTGAGTCGTATCATCATTGGCAGCAGCATTGCCCTGCAAGTGCCTATGATTGTGGTGATCCTAGCCGTAGCAGTGGGAGCACCTCTGGGGGCCCTGGCCGGATACGCGGGAGGATGGCTGGATAACCTCATCATGCGATTGACGGACCTCTTCCTGGCCTTTCCATCTCTCCTTTTGGCGGTGGCCATCGTCGCCGCGCTGGGGCCTGGCCTGACTAACGCTATGCTGGCCATTGCCATTTCCTGGTGGCCCTGGTACACCCGTCTGGTGCGAGGTGTCACGCTCTCCTTGCGCGAACGATACTTCGTAGAAGCAGCCCGCTCCATCGGCGTGCCCGACAGGACCATCATCCTGCGTCACATCCTACCCAATTGTGTGACCCCTATCCTGGTGCAAGCCACCGTTGACTTTGGCACGGTGATCCTGGCCGAGGGCTCCCTGGCCTTCATCGGTCTGGGCACGCAACCCCCAGCCCCCGACTGGGGGCTCATGGTGAGCCAGGGACGCAGCTACATCCTGGACCAGTGGTGGATTTCCACCTTCCCGGGATTGGCTATCTTTATCAGTGTGTTGGCTTTCAACTTGTTGGGCGACACGTTGCGTGACATACTGGATCCACGACAATATCGCTAGAGGAGTAGACCGGTGACCGGGCCTTCTTTGCGAATCGAAGACCTACACGTGAGTTTCTTCACCCTGTCCGGCAAAGTGCGTGCTATCAACGGTGTGAGCCTGGAGGTTTACCCCGGTGAATTCTTCGGCTTGGTAGGGGAAACGGGCTGCGGCAAGACGGTCACCGGCCTGGCGGTGCTGGGACTGGTGCCCAAACCCGGGCGGGTCACGCAGGGGCGTATCCTGTTGAAGGGACGTGACTTGCTGCGCCTGTCACCCCGGGAAATACAGCGTGTCCGAGGTGACGAAATCGCCATGATCTTCCAAAACCCTTCTACTTCCCTGAACCCGGTCTTTACCATCGGCAGCCAACTGGTGCGCGTTATCCGCCAACACCAAGGAGGCCGCAAGCGCCAGGCCGAGAAACACGCCTGCGAACTACTGGAAGCCGTTGGTCTGCCCGAAGCCGAACGGCTGATGCGATCCTATCCACACGAGCTCTCGGGCGGGATGCTGCAACGAGTGATGATCGCCATGGCTCTCTCTTCCCGTCCGTCCCTTCTCATCGCCGACGAGCCCACAACAGCCCTGGACGTGACCATCCAGGCACAGATCCTGGCCCTGTTGCGAGATTTGCAGAGCCGTTTTGATATCACCACCTTGTTGATCACCCACGACCTGGGCATCATAGCGGAAACCTGCGATCGGATCGCCGTCCTCTACGCGGGTCAAGTGGCGGAAGTCGGGACAACGACGGAGATCTTTCACAACCCCTGCCATCCCTACACTCAAGGTCTTATCCGCGCTGTACCCCGCCCCGACCGAGACGTGGGACGTTTGGCAGCCATTCCGGGAACGGTGCCTTCCAACCCTGGCTTCCTGAGCTATTGTCTTTTCGCCCCCCGTTGTTCGTACGCCTGGGATCGCTGCTGGGAAGTGCAACCCACGCAGTTCCCGGTAGGAGAAGGGCATCGAGTTGCCTGCTTCTTGCACGCCTCGCAGGAGGTGCGCTCATGAGCGGGCGGCCCCTGTTGGAAGTACGGGAACTGAGACACCACTTCCTGCAAGAGAGCGGTTGGCTGGCCCGCCGCAAGCGTGTGGTTCGGGCAGTGGACGGCGTAAATCTGTCCATACAACCAGGGGAAGTGCTGGGACTGGTGGGGGAGTCAGGCTGCGGCAAGACGACTCTGGGCCGCTGCGTTTTGCGCCTGGTAGAGCCCACTGCCGGGGAAGTGATCTTTGACGGTCAAGACCTGCTGGCTCTGGATACGGAGGCGATGCGTCGTGTGCGCCGCGAGATGCAGATTGTCTTTCAGGACCCTCTCTCCTCCATAGATCCACGGTTTTCTGTGGAGGAAGCGGTAGCGGAACCCTTACGCACGCACACAAATCTGAGCCGTCCTGAACGGCGGGAACAGGCGTTGACTCTCTTGGAAGACGTGGGGCTGGGAGAACAGCACCTGGATCGGTACTCCCACGAACTCAGCGGCGGCCAGTGCCAGCGGGTGGCCCTGGCTCGAGCGCTGGCACTGCGCCCCCGTCTGCTGGTTCTGGACGAGCCTACCTCGGCCCTGGATGTGTCCGTGCAAGCTCAGATTATCAACCTATTGGTTGAGCTCAAGAAAGCGTACCAATTGACCTATCTGTTCATCTCTCACGACCTGGGTGTGGTGCGATACATCAGCGATCGTATCGCAGTAATGTACCTGGGCAAGCTGGTAGAGGTAGGACCGACAGAAGCGGTGCTTGATTCACCGTTCCATCCCTACACACAAGCTCTTTTGGCTTCGGTGCCCATTCCCGAGCCCAGGTCCCGCGAATGGCACTTTGTCTTGGCGGGTGCAGTGCCGAGTCCGGCCAATCCACCGCCGGGCTGTCGCTTCCACACACGCTGCCCATCGGCACAACCCATCTGCCAGGAGCAAGAGCCCACATTGCACCCGGTTTCCCCCAACCGTCAAGTAGCGTGTCACGTGGAGGAGAAATAGTATATGGCCAACTTGTTCGGCCTTGCCGCTGTACAGATGCAGATCGTAGCCTGGGATTCGGACAAGACGCTGGAACGCATGGAGCAGCGGCTTCAGTACATTCAGCAGGTTTTCCCCTGGGTAAACCTGGTCTGCTTTCCTGAGCTATGTCCAACTGGCACAGCTCCCCTTGAACCCAAGCCCCTAGGATATACCTGGGACGCCACGGCGGAGGTCATCCCCGGTCCTTTGACAGAGCGCCTGGCGGCAATGGCCCGCCGCTATCAGGTGTGGCTCCAGCCTGGCTCCATCTACGAGCGCGATGGGGACGCTATCTACAACACTGCGTTGGTCTTTTCACCCCAGGGGGAGTTGGTAGCCTGCTATCGCAAGATATTCCCTTGGCGGCCCTGGGAGGAGCTAGCCGGAGGACGGGAGTTCTGCACCTTCGACATCCCCGATGTGGGATGCTTTGGCCTATGCATCTGCTACGACGGGTGGTTCCCTGAGGTCATCCGCACCCTGGTTTGGATGGGTGCGGAGGTCATCCTCCATCCTAGCCTGACCAGCACGGTGGATCGTTCAGCAGAGTTGATCATCGAACAGGCTCATGCTATCTTTAATCAGTGCTACATGATCAACGCCAATGCCGCGCCGACGGCTGGCTGTGGGCGCTCCATCGTGGTTGATCCCCACGGTCGGATCCTGCAACAGGCCAGCACCCACGAAGAAATCCTGACAGAAATGATTGACCTGGACCTGGTGCGGCAAGTGCGGGAATTGGGCTCTATCGGTCTCAACCAGCACTTGAAGCAGTTGCGAGACTTTGACGGCGAGTTTCCAATCTACGCTCAAGGCATCCGTCAGGGTACGCTGTTTCAGGACCTGGGGCCTCTGCGCCTGCCGCGCAACCTGAACTACACCACTAATGAGGAGACAGACTCATGACTAATTTGGAAGCTTCCATCCCACACGTCTCACCGATCTGGCCACACCTACTGGAGACCATCATCGTCCGAGGTGAGGGCGCATACCTCTGGGATCAAGCCGGTCGTCGTTATCTGGACTTTACCAGCGGCATCGGTGTCACCAACACTGGCCACTGCCATCCGCGTGTGGTGGCAGCCATCCGCGAACAGGCTGGCCGCATGCTGCACCTTCAAGCCAACGTTGCCCACCATGAGCCCATGCTACGCCTCATCGCTGCCCTGCGCGAGGTGGTCCCACCTGAGTTGAATGCCTTCTTCTTCACCAACAGTGGCGCCGAGGCCGTGGAAGCCGCAGTGAAACTGGCTCGCCACGCCACGGGACGACCGAACATCATCGCCTTCCAACGGGGCTTCCACGGGCGTACTGTAGGGACCATGTCCTTGACAAGCTCCAAGACTGTCTACCGGGTCAGGTATCAGCCGTTGATGCCAGGGGTCTTTTTCGCACCCTACGCCTATTGCTACCGTTGTCCCAAAGCGGAGACCAACTCGGACCGGTATGGTTTCGACCACTGCTGTGGTTGGGCGCTGGAGCAAGTGCGCTTCCTGCTCAAGAGCCAGACGGCACCGGAGGAGACGGCAGCCGTCCTGGTAGAACCAGTGCTAGGTGAAGGTGGCTATGTGGTGCCTCCGGCCAGTTTTCTGCGTGGTCTGAGAGAAATTTGCGACGAGCACGACATTCTGCTCATCCTGGACGAGGTGCAAAGCGGCATCGGGCGCACCGGGCGTTTCTTCGCCTTGGAGCACTTTGGCGTGGTGCCCGACGCCTTGGTGATGGCCAAGGGTTTGGCCTCTGGGTTGCCCTTGAGCGGTCTCGCCGCCCGGCGCGAGTTCATGGATCGCTGGCAGCCGGGCAGCCACGGTGGCACTTATGGGGGCAACGTCGTGGCCTGCGCCGCCGCTGAGGCCACCGTCCGGGTGCTCCAAGAGGAGGGGCTGGTGGAGAACGCGGCCCGCCTTGGGGAGATACTGCTGGCCCGGCTGCAGGCATTCCAGGATCGCTACCCTGGCCTGGGCGATGTGCGAGGACTGGGACTGATGGTCGGTGTAGAGTTCGTCGTACCTGGCGGGCGCACCCCGGACAAAAACCGCACCAAGGCCATACAGCGTGCCTGCCTGGAGGCTGGACTGCTCCTGCTGACCTGTGGCACCGACGAAAACATCATTCGGTGGATCCCGCCTCTAATCATCAGCGAGCAAGAGTTGGAAGAGGCACTGAACATCTTTGAGAGCGCCCTCGACAGCGTGGTGAACACCTAGGCAGTGGACACGGCGAGAATCCAGATCAGCAACCAGATGGGAAGGAGGTGCGACATATAGGCAGAAGGTATAGCAAACAGTACAACACCTATTACAAGCCAAAAACGTGAAAAGGAGAAAAGAGAGGAGAAAGGAACAATGCAGAGGAACCTTTACATTACTGGTTTCTTAGTACTGGCACTGTTGATGTTATCCCTGACACTCCCGGCGGCGTTAGCAGCAACGACCATCTTCTCCGACAACTTTGATGATGGGGACTATAATGGGTGGAGCACGAGTGGGAATGTGTCCATCAACAGCCTCCATACGCACAGCGCTCCGTACTCCACGCGATTGAAGGGGGACGGCATGATGTGGCGGACCGTATCCACTCAGGGCTACAGCGACGTAACCTTCGAGTGGTGGTGGGCAGCGGGGTCCCTGGAGAGCGCCGACCACTGCTACGCAGAGGTCAACACCGGGAGCGGCTGGACCGTCGTTGACCAGCTCGACAACGGAGAGGACGACTATACGTTCCGCTACGGGACGTGGAGTGGCAACGGGATTGACAACAATCCCAACTTTCAGATTCGCTTCCGCGTCACAACTGCCTCCGCTGACTATTGCTTCATTGACGACGTCGCCATCATTTCAGGTGGTGGAGAGCCCACGGATACCCCCACGCCTACCGCCACACTGACGCCCGGCGACACACCTACGCCTACCGCCACATTCACGCCCACCGCCACACCTACGCCTACGAGCACCCCGGACGGCAGTGCCCTTGATGTCGCGGTCTTTATCAGCACCGGCACCAATTCGGACAAGATCCTGGCCCTGATGCGTGCTATAGACGCCATGGGACACAACGTGTACGGCCTCGGTGTGAATGATGTCGAGCTAGGTCGCCTGACCACAGACAGCTTTGACGTGTTTGTCCTCGGAGCTGGGGAGGAGGACAACAAGCAGGGGTACGACGGTACAGACAGTCTAGATACGCTCGCCAGAAAGAACGCGCTCAAGGCCTTTCTCAACAACGGTGGGGGATTCGTGGGGATCCAGGCGGGCGCCTGGTGGCCCTCGCAGAACGGTGGCACCTTTGACATATACCAGGGCAACTACTACAACACCGGAACCGCCGGAAAGTACAACGTCACTATCACTGATCCGGCCTTCGGCTCTGGCACTCAGGAAGCCTACATGACCAGCGGCGGCGGTTACCTAACTCTCTCGTCCACCGCGACCGAAGTGGCCAAGAACTCTTCCAATCAGGCGGTCATCGTGCGCGATACCTACAACGGGAACGGCCGGATGGTGCTGACCTCGTTTGACCTCGAGTTGCGCGGCGACAGCGAACTAGACTGGACCATTTGGGACAACTGGGAGATGAACAACAGCCACAGTAACTCGGAGGGCTGCTGGAAGCTGTTGGGGCGCATGATCAACTGGGCCGCCACCGGCAATGCGTCCGAGCCGACGATCAGTACCTCCAACCCGAGCGGGGCCAAGGTGGCAGTGTATGCCACCCACGATCCCGACGGCGGTGCTTGGTCCGGTCTGCTGCCGGGCATCTTCCGCTCCATCGAGTACGCCGGATACGTCCCGCTGGCTGTCCGCAACACCGATATCCATGATGGCAAACTCACTACCTCCAACTTTGCTGCCATCACCTTTGGCGGTGGGTATGCCTATGGCTACAAACTCCAGATGGAGGATTACGAGTACAGAATCCGCGACTTTGCCACCGATGGCGGCGGTATCTACGGCATCTGCGCCGGGTCGTACTTCCTGTCAGATTGGATCGAGTGGGAGGGCAGGAACTATGACTATTGGGTTGACCTCTTCCTTGGTTGGGACAGAGGCCCACTCGAGGACATCGCGGCGTGGCCAGCCTATGGGCTGACGACGACTGACATCAACGACAGCGTCATCGGCAACCTGGGGAGCCAGACCCAGATGTACTACGGCGGCGGCTACAAGACCGACCTCAGCGCGTCGAATGCGACCATGGTGGCGACCTATGACTACAGTGGCAAC